>Ga0335078_10007532_pt1 | contig 16145 bp, 13 predicted proteins | sample Lox_Sample_32_FD_206711 | JGI IMG/M metagenome (GOLD analysis project Ga0335078, IMG submission 206711) | Soil microbial communities from Loxahatchee National Wildlife Refuge, Florida, United States - Lox_Sample_3.2 | ecosystem: Environmental > Terrestrial > Soil > Wetlands | place: USA...
GTTGCAGCAGGTCGAGGATGCGCTGGCGGCGGTGCGCATTTTCGCCGACCAGATCAACCACCAGCGCGTCGCGGTCGACTCGGCGCAGACATTCCTCAAGCTCGAACAGGGACGCTACGACACCGGCCTCGATCCCTACATCGACGTAATCACGGCGCAGACCACAATACTCAACGACCAGCAGCAACTGGCCAATCTGCAGGTGCAGCAGATGATGGCGTCGGTGCAGTTGATCGAGGCCCTGGGCGGGGGGTGGGATCGCTCGCAGTTGCCGACTCCGGGCCAGGTGACGGCGAAGCCGTCAGCGGCGGAGACGGCGATGGATCATTGAGAAATCCGGCTGGAGACTCTCACAGGGGCTGAAGCCCCTTCATTCTTCTTTTGCTTGAATCTGATGTATGGGCTGAAGCCCGTACCCTTCATAGGGTCCGAGCCCTTTCGTCTCGATCGCCTTTACTTCGGCTGCGGCAAATCTGGCTTGGACGCCGGAACCGATGGTTTATCTTTGCGCGCCGGCATCTCGATCACCTGTGGCGCGGGAGATTTGACGGGCGAGGCAGCGGGCACAGCCGGAGCGTTGGCCGGATGCTCCAGCACCGGACCATTGACGGTTTGCGGGGTGCGCATGGCGCCGGCGTTCGAAAATCCTCCCGGAGCGGCGACGTGCGGGGGCATGGCGATGACCTTGTTGGGCTGGACGCGCGAGTAGACGCCCCATCCGCCGCCTGCCACGACGAAAGCAATCGCTGCCGCGGCGGCGCTGCGCATCCATGCACTGTCGTTTCTGAACGCTGCCGGCCACTCCAGAATGCGTGCCGTGCGCGGCGTCGAACGCAGCCGGGCGCGAACCCGATCGCTCAGCCCGTCGGGAGCCGGAAGAGTTGCAACCACGCGCAATGAGGCTTCGAAATCCTGGGGATCGGAGCAGGGCACCGACTTGTTTCCAGCGTTCTCGTTGGGTTTCATCGCAAACTCCTTGAATGGTTGAGCAGGCCGGCCATCAGGTTGCGTGCGCGGAAAAGCCGGGATCGCACGCTGGACTCGGTGATGCCGAGAACCGAGGCAATTTCAACGCTGGACAGCTCTTCGAAGGCCGACAGCACGATCACCTGGCGCTCCTTGGGCGGCAACCGGTCAACGCAGCTGAGCACGTGCGCGTGATGCTGCGCGGCCATGGCGCGTTCGTCGGCGCTCAGGCCGCCGGCGGGCAACACGCGCGCCAGCTCCTGGACGTCATCGGTCTCGGGGCGCGTTTTCGCGCGCCGCTTGCGGTCGAGCACGATATTCCACACGATGCGGATGAGCCAGACGCGGCGGTCGCGAACCTCGTCGAGGCGATCGCGGTGGCGCAGCACGCGCAGGAAGGCCTCCTGCACGGCATCCTCGGCGTCGGCGGCATTGCGCAGCACCGAAAAGGCGACGCGATAAAGGGTGGTGGCATACTCGTCCACCAGGGCCGCAAGAGCTTGTTCCTCCGCGTGCTGGCGGGCATTCTCGTCCACAGCGCCTTTGGGAATCTCCATCCAACCTGCGAAGACTGCCTGGCCGGTGCTCATACGTCCACCAGACGCAGGCGGAGGCCAAAATGCTCATGCCGAAGGGAGCCGGACGGGTCCACTCCGCTGGCCGTCGGGGCGAACGGCCAGCTTCTGACCGCTTGATTCGCTTCCGACATCGTGTCGTCCCAGGTCTCAAGTCAGGTAGAAAGCTGGGCACCCTAGATTATTACAAATGGGAGCGTTCGGAAATCCGAGCGTTCAGAGATCGGCTACTTGGCGGCGAGTTTTTGCGCGGCGATGGAACCGGCAGCGCCGTCCTTGTCGGCATCCTTCACCTTGGCCCAAAGGGCGCGTGCCTCGGCCTGCTTGCCCCTTGCCGCGTACAGGTTTGCCAGGTCAAGCTGCGCCACCGCTGCGGGAACGGTATCCGAAGGCTTGGCCGCCACCGCGTTGTAGATGTCGATCGCCTGGGCGTCGCGGTTGGTATGCTCATACAGGCCGGCCAAGGCCAGCTTGGCCAGGTTGGCGATGTTGCGGTTCCAGGCGCCCGCGGCGATCTTCAGCTCCGACTCGGCGGGACCGTTCTGGCCCAGGTCTTCGTACGTGATTCCGGCAAAGTAGTGCGCCTTGGCTCCTTGGGGCATCCAGCCGAACTGCTTTTCCACCTCGAGGAACTTTTCATTGGCGGCCTTGGCCCGCGCGCTTGAGCTCGCGTAGGTCCCCGATTGCGCCGGGGCCCCGGGCTGCGCCAGCGGCGCGTTGTAGATGTCGAGAGCGGCGCCCAGAGCCTCGCCGGCTGCCCCCGACCGCCAGCCATAGAGGATCAGGGCGGCAACTGCCACGACGACGATCACGGCGACCGTCACGCTCCAGCGAACGGCGGCGGTGCGGTGTTCGCCCACCCAACTGGCGCTGGTAGCGGCGGCCTGCCGAAGCTTGTCCTGTTTGAGAGCGTGGCGGGTTTCAGTCTTCACGGGGTTCTTCTAGTCCTTTTGCGGATTGAGGTGCAGGCGGGTCCAAAGAGCGCGATACACAGCGACTGCAACCGTAACAGTCTATCAGCGGGCGAAGAGGCGAGTCCACACGGCGCGGCAGGGGGCAGCGGCTCAACTGAGCCACTACCCGGCAGGGCAATGGCACGCAAATTCAGGTGAACCGGGAGTTTTGAATGGCGCGGACGGGAGCGCGGATCAAATCCCACCCTTTCGCCAAAAGAGGGCGAAAGGATGGGGGACGGAGGTTTTTGTCATCCCACCCTTTCGCCCGTCCGCAGCCGCGGACGCGAGAAGGATGGGCCAACCCCTTTGAATGGTCAAGAAATCGCGATTGCCCGCACGGCGCGCGGGTGGGCGCAGTCCAGAACGGCCGGCAGACAAGGCAGGGGCAGCCCGGGCGCAGTTGTGTCGAGCTTCTGCGTTTGCTAGCTTGGCTTGGATGCCGCCGCCTGTGCCCGAACAACTGAGCAGGACCATCGAGGCCCTTTACCGGTCGGAGTCGGGCCGGGTTTTGGCGACGCTGGTGCGCCTGCTGGGAGACCTGGACCTGGCCGAAGAGTCGATGCACGAGGCGTTCGCCGCGGCTCTGGAGTCCTGGACGCTGGCCGGCATTCCGGACAAGCCTCGTCCCTGGCTGATTTCCACGGCACGCTTCAAGGCCATCGACGGCCTGCGCCGGCGGGCGCGCTTCGACGCAACCCAAAGAGATCTTGCGCTCTACATGGAAGGGCGCATCGAGCAAGGTTCGCCCGGCAAAGATGAAAACGACGACGAGATTGAGGACGATCGCCTGCGCCTGATCTTCACCTGCTGCCATCCCGCTCTGCCTCCGGAAGGACGGGTCGCGCTCACGCTGCGTGAAATCTGCGGCCTGACCACGGAGGAGATCGCCCGCGCATTTCTGGTTACGCCGGCCACGCTCGCCCAGCGCGTGGTGCGCGCCAAGGCCAAGATTCGAGAGGCGTCGATTCCCTACGAGGTGCCGGCCCCGCGGGAGATGCCCGAGCGGCTGCACGCGGTGCTTCAGGTCATCTATCTCGTCTTCAACGAGGGTTACTCGGCAGCGGCGGGTGCGGAGGTGACGCGGGCCGAGTTGACCGGCGAGGCGATTCGATTGGGGCGGTTGCTGGCCGAACTCCAGCGGGAGCCGGAAGTGCCGGAGCCCGAAGTGCTGGGCTTGCTTGCCCTGATGTTGCTGCAGGAATCCCGCCGCGCCGCGAGGACCTCTCCGGCCGGAGAGCTGATTTTGCTGGAGAACCAGGACCGCTCGCTCTGGAACCGGGAGCAGATCGCGGAGGGAGTGGCGTTGGTGGAAAGAGCTCTCGAATCCCGTCGCTTCGGCGCTTACACGCTGCAGGCAGCGATTGCGGCCGTTCATGCCGAGGCGGATTCGGTTGCTGCGACCGACTGGCGGCAGATTGTCGCGCTATACAACCAGTTGCTGCGAGTTCGGCCTTCGCCGGTTGTGCATCTCAACCGCGCTGTGGCCATTGCCATGTGCGATGGTCCAGAGGCCGGTCTCAAGCAGATCGACGCGGTGTTGGAGCAAGGCGAACTGGCAAATTACTACCTGGCGCATTCGGCGCGTGCCGATCTGTGCCGCAGGCTGGGCCGGACAGCCGAGGCCCGCGCTTCTTATGAGAGAGCTCTGGCGCTCACCAAGCAGGAACCGGAGCGGCGGTTCCTGCTGGAGCGGATTCGACAGCTGAAATAAAAAATCGGCGCCCCTGTCGATTTTCCGTCTCCCCAACGACTATAGGCAACTGAACGATGAGCTACGGCTCCTGAGTGAACAGGAAACGAGTCATCGGGAACAATTCACAGAAACCAAGGAGAAAAGGTCATGCCACAATATCTGGTTTGTAACTACATGCCCGACGACTTCGACCCGTCCACCGTGACCGAAGCAATGATGGAAGAAATCCACGCGCTCAACCGCGAGATGATCGCTGCCGGCGTGAGGAAGTTCGCCTGCGGCATTGCGCCGCCCGCCAACGCAAAGACGGTGCGGAAGCAAACGGACGGCAAGGTGCTCGTCACCGACGGGCCGTACACCGAAACCAAGGAACACATGGGCGGATTCTGGATCCTGGAGTGCGCCAATCTCGACGAAGCGCTGAAATGGGCCAAGAAGGGCGCCATCGCCTGCGATGTGGCCGGCGAGGTGCGCGAGCTTCTTTTCTTCCCGGCTCCGGGAGAATAATCCGGCGAAAGCAAGTAAATAGTGTGTCCGTCGCGGTGACCATCGCGCGTCGTCCCCGGTCCCCAAATGCGAGGGACCGGGGGCACCATCATCGGCGTTGGCTCCGCCAGTCCGACATGAGGAGAAGAACCATGAAATACATCTGTCTGGGCTACTACGACAAAAGCAAATTCGACGGCATGACTGAGGCCGAACAAAACGCCATGTTCGACAGATGCTTTGCCTACGACGATCATCTTCGCGCCAACGGGCACTGGGGTGGCGGCGAAGCGCTTCAGGGTCAGGAAACCGCCTTGACCCTTTCGTGGAAGAACGGCAAAGTGGCAACCACCGACGGTCCGTACGCCGAAACCAAGGAACAACTCGGCGGCATTCTCGTTCTTGAGGCGCGGGACATGAATCATGCCGTCGAGCTCATCGGCCAGCATCCGGCGCTGACGTTTGGCACCATTTTCGAGATTCGACCGGCGGGGGACATGGGCGAAATCACGAAGGCGAGCGAGGAGCGGAGGAGGCGGGTTGCTGCCCGTTGAACCCGCAAAGGCATGCGTTTCACACGCCGCGTTGAATGGCCGGCGCGACAGAGGAAACTAGATGAGATGAACGCAACCCGTTCTTTCACGGTCTTCAGGGAAAATTCAGCCAATTTGGATAGAGTGGCATTCGAATGCTCGCCCGATATCGAAACTGGAGGAAGACCGTGCGCTTTCAGCTCTTGTGCCTTTCGACGATTGCCACAACATTCTTGACATGCATGCCGCCCGTGTCAGCTTGCGCCCAGTGGCAGGTCAGCAACACGTTTCACCCTGGCGGCGAAGGCGGGTGGGATTACGTTACAGTCGATAGCTCCAACCATCGGCTCTTCGTAACCCGCGCGACCCACACGCAGGCCATCGACACCGGTACCGGCAAACTGCTCGCCGACATCCCTGGCCAGATTCGCTCGCATGGCGTGGCTCTCGTGCCCAAGCTCAATCGGGGCTTCATCACCGACGGGGGTGGCAAGGGCGCCATCCTGATCTTCGATCTCAAGACCTACGCCGTCCTGGGCAGCATTCCCACCATGCCCGACTCTGATGGGGTGATCTACGACGATTCGTCAAACCGTGTGCTCGCCGTCTCCGGTGACGGCAACGCGCTCATGGCATTCAATCCCGACATCGATCCCAAAGCAGGCCATGTCGAAACCATCCCCCTGGGCGGAGCGCCTGAGTTCCTCGCCTCCGATGGCAAGCGCGCCTACATCAACCTCGAGGACAAGGACGCCGTCGCCGTCGTTGATCTCGCGTCGGGCAAGGTCGTCGACCGCTGGCCGGTAGCACCCGGCGGCCATCCGGTTGGAATGGCCATTGATCGCCTGCACCATCGCCTCTTCATCGGCTGCCGCAATCCGCAGAAAATGATCGTGATGAACACTGAGACCGGCAAGGTGGAAGCGGATCTGCCCATTGGCGCGGGAGTCGATGCCACGCGCTACGACCGCGGTCAGGCGTTCGCTTCGTGCCGCGATGGCTCGCTGACCGTGATTGCCGAAAAAGACGGCAAGCTCTCAGTCGAGCAGGTCGTGAAGACTGCCGACGGCGCTCGCACCATGGGTCTCGATGAGGAGACCCGAACCATCTTCCTTCCCACCGCGCAAATGGAACCCGCCGCCGCCGGCCATCGCCCGCAACCCAAGCCGGGCACATTCGAAATCGTTGTCGTCAGCCGGAAGTAGGTTCACGCCGGCGCTCGCCGTGCCGTCAAAGGCGGCGAGCACCCCTCATTTCGCTTGGAAGTTCGATACGCAAGATTTCGATCGTCTGGTGGTTAGCGACTCGAAACCACGAATTGATCGCGAATCTGCCATTGACTCGCCGGGGGAGCCTGCTCGTCGAGCCGGATCATAGTTCCGTGCAACGATTTGCCGTCGAATTCAAACTTGACGTAATGGAAATTGGGGAAGTCCGCGCTTTGATATAGATCGTCCGGAGTTCGGTCGACAGGTACGGGCGACGCGCCGCCGCCGCCCGACACGAGGTATGTAACGCCGTTTCGCGAGAAACGCTCGTAATTGTGGATGTGCCCCGCGCATACAATGATTTGCGCACGCAATTTCGGAGCGAGACTCTCGAGGTAGTCTCTCAGCGCAATTTCGTTGGGGCGCGGATTGTGACTGACGTTGATTCTGGTTTGTACATCGGCTACGGGCGGGTGATGGAGGCTCAAAAAAACGAAAACAACACTCTGGGGAAGCCCGGATAACTGGGCGTCGAGCCAGCGTTGCTGATCGCTACCCGCCAGCAGCGAAGCGTCGCTGTCGAGTGAAATGGTGTAAATCGCCGTCCCAATCTGGGCAGAATACCAGCGTCGATTCCTGAGCTTTGGAAATGCGCTCCACCAGTGTTCCAGCGCCGCTCCTGCGTCTCCATGGAACTCGTGATTCCCAAGTGCCGGAAACACGTTCAGATTTGCCTTTCGCCATTCTTCGGTCTCTTCCCGATACACGCGATAATCGTCGACGACAGCTCCGCTATACGGAACATCGCCGTTCAGCAGAATGCCATCGGGATGTTCCTCGGAGATTCTCTTGACGAGCAAATGACGCGCCTTGGGATCGGTAACCTTGACGTTGGATGGGTCGGTAAACCTTTGATCTCCGTAGACGACGATAGTTGTCTGTTTGCCGCGGCTCGGCACCCGGAATGTGGGGCCGGGTTCGCTGAGAAGGCCGGAAGTCGGCAGATCTTCGGCCCGGACCTTTCCGTCCTTGCACGCGTTCTGCGCCAGAACAGTTGCGGTTAGCGCAAGAACCAGCGGAAAAGCGATACGCGTCTTCCCCGCGAGCTTCATCTTCGTGTTCCCTCGAATCATGATCTCAAAAAGTTCAAGCTACTCGTGGCGAATGTTCCAGCGGAGTCCCGCCGCATAGGTCGGGTGATAGTACTCCCGCTGCAGCACATACTGGGGACTGCCGTTGTAGAAGCCGAAGACCTCGTTGTTCAGATTCAGCCCGTAGGCATACACCTGAAGGCCGTGGAACAGGTTGTAGCTTGCCTGCGTGTCGAACTGGTAGTGAGGATACAGATAGACGTCGCCAACCGGGCCTTTGGGACCGATAGAGTCGGCTCCGTCCTGCCACTGGTACTGGTAAATCATGGCATCGTCATAGGTCATGCCGATGCGCATGGAGAAGCGCCTGGTGTCGTAAGTGGGGCTGATGTTCCATGTGTTCGGTGCGTCGCGAAGGAGCGCCGGCTGATCGCTGCGGCCGGGCAGATCGCGAGCGGTTGACGAGGTATGGCTGTAGTTTGCAGAAATGCCGAGGCCCCCGGCCACGCTTGGCAGATAAGCCAGGCGCTGCTCAAAGCCGATCTCGATGCCCTGCACGTAGGCGCTGCCTGCGTTGATCGGTTCCGTGACCTGCACCTTGGTTCCCGGAGGAACGTGCGGGAAAGGCTGGGTTGAGTAGAACTGCTCATAGGCGATGGGCTCGGTGAGATCCTTGTAGAACCAGCCCGCCTGGAGCAGTCCGGTATGGCTGAAGGTGCGTTCGTACAGGACGTCGTAGTTGTTCGCCTGCTCCGCTTTCAAATTCGGATTGCCGATGCTGATCGTCACCGGGTTTTGATTCAACGTTGGCTGACTTACAGCCGCCGAGATGTCCTGTGGATCGGGGCGCGAAATGCCGCGGCCATAGACGAGGCGCAGATCAGAGTCCTTATCCAGGGCAAAACGCAAGGAAGCACTGGGCAGGAGATTGGTGTAGTCGCCACCCGCTTTATACGAGAGCGCGTTTGTGGTTTCATCGAAGCTGGTCGTATCGACGTGCGTGGCTTCAACGCGAAGTCCGGCGACGAGACGAATGCGGCTGGCGAGTTCGATCGTGTTCATGAAGTAACCGGCTGGGATCCGCTCGATCAAGTCGTAGTTATTCGAATTCGGCCGCGGGTCCGAATTGAAGACCAGCTGGGTCTTGTTCGTCTCAACCCAGCCGCGGAGCTTGCCCCAGTCGGTGACGGACGGATAAGCGCCACCATAGCTTCCGTCGTAGTAAACAGGGTCGTGGAATGTGCTCATCCATTCCGAGTGCGCCGATACCGCTACCGGAATGGGGTTGCCGTCGGCGTCATTGGGCACGGTGTACCAGACGTTGTAGGTGTTATCGAACTTATGTGCGTTGCGAATCTTCGCGCCCAGTTCGAACGTTCCGTAGCGCGTCCCAAAGTGATACATGCGCGCGTACGAGCCCGATGCCTCAAGATTCAGCTGGGCACTGAGACCGTCGGTCGGATAGTCGAATTCCACGAACCCATAGTTGTTTACATCGAAGGCATTGTCCGCCGCCGGCGTGTTCGATCCGATGCACCCGGCCCAGCCCGGTCGATACTTGCTCGGCGCCGCTCCCTGATCGTTCACGCACGCGGCATTGGGATCTCCGGTCCACTGGTAGTTGGCGCCGCCACCTCCGCCCAGGGAGCGCGAGCGGGCGACCGATGCGTTCCAGAGGAAGGTGTTGGAGCCGAACATGTGCCTGCCCTGCAAGACCAGGCTTCCGATGGCCATATTCGGGCGACGCCAGTCCTGGCCATATTGCGGCGCGGCGCCGTCGTTCATGGAAAACACCCACTTGTTGCCCCAGTTGCGGAAGTTCGAATAGAGCCCGCGGAGCGAGATGTTCGATCCCTCGTTGAACTTATAATCGATGCTTCCGGTCCCACCCCAGCGGGTGCGGTTATAGATGTAGTCGCGGAAGTCCATGCTGTCGTAATGCGGCGTCACGCTGCCGGCAGTTGGGACCGGCTCGATGTCGTTAATGCCGCGGCCGTTGTAGTCGTAGGTTCCACCGGCCAGGACGCCGAGTTTCTTTTCAGCGCCGAACCGCTTCCCAACCGTGCCGCCGGTCTGTTCGACATCGCGACCTCCGATAATGTGCGTGTAGCCGCCGATGCCGTAGAGCACGACGGTCGGCGTGTCGCTCGCTGTTTTGGTGACCAGGTTGACCGATCCGCCGATGCCGTCGCCGTCGATGTTGGCCTGCAGTGTCTTGTTGATTTCGACCGAGTCGACGAGATCGGAAGCGATGGTGTCGAGCTTGATCTGGCGTACGCCGGACTCCGGCGAGGGGATCGTGACGCCGTCGACCATGGTGTTGCTGAGTCGTGGCTCGGTACCGCGGATTTGCACGTATTTGCCTTCACCCTCATCGCGCTCGATGGATACGGAGGGCATGCGGCCGAGCGCGTCGGCGATATTGGCGTTGGGCAGCGAAGTAATGACGTCGGCGGGCAAGACCTGCAGGATGTTTTCCGCAGCCAGCGTACGGTTGATCGCCTCGGCATCACCATGCGGCCGATCTGCAGTGACCTCGACCTCATCGGCGGCCGATGCAACGTGGAGCTTGGCATCGATGTGCGCCGTCTGTCCGGCCGTAATCGTGACGGTGGTGGTGTAAGAAGCGAAACCGACATACGAGACGGTGACCGTGTACGTTCCCGCCGGGATATCCGTCGCCGTAAATTCGCCCTGATCATTTGTGCTAACCGGACGCACCTGGGGTTGCAGGTCGATTCGTGCGCCCTGCAGGATACCGCCAGCCTGGTCCTTTACAACACCATTGATGGCGCCCGTACCAGACTGCGGCCAAACCTGTGTCGCGGTCAGCATGCATATCGTCACGATGAAGCTGAGGCAAAGTCTGCGCATGGCACTCCTCGGGTCCCGAAGAAATGCTTTCTATTTGTGAAATCGGGACCCCATGCGCACACTAGGGTCGGAAGTCTTAAGGCGATCTTAAGGTTCTGCTCGATTCATGGTCCTTTCACGAGCTTTTCATCGGGCATTCGCATTGAGGGAAGATCTGCTTGAGGCCAACGCGCTCATCGAGAGCGCTCATTCCGCGCTTTGGCGGAGTCATAAGCGACCTAACAGACTGCCCCCAGGCGGCGCCGAGAGTTTGGCCGCTTGCCCATGCGCCGCCGGAACGATACGCTGGAACCATGTACGAAGACTTCCACGTCGCCGATCGCTGGACGGGTGAGGATCTACACTGCCGCTGGAAGGCGAACATCGTCGCCATCGCCACGCGCCACGCCGATGCGGTCGACATCCGTTACGACGTGAACGGTCGGCCCATGTGGATCGCCCTGCCCTGCCAGGCCTGGGTGGAGCAGAAGAAGCGAACCGGCAAGGTCATCACGGATCAGCTGGCCGCGCAGATCGCCGGCCGCTACCTGAAGCAGCTCATCGAGGAAGGCTTCGATTCGCGGCGCGAGGTCTACACGATGAACATACCCGAGGTTTTGGAGCACCTGGACGCGGTGGTGGGCGAGGCCCGGCAACAGGGCCAGATGCCCGTGTTGCCGGCCGGCGCCGAGGCCTGACCCCCTTCCGGTTCAGGCCAATCTCGATCGATCAGGTGAGGCTGCTGGCCAGGGTCGAACTGATATTGGTAAAGGCCGAGTTGAGGCCTGCTCCCAGGCTCTGCATGGCAATGGTTGCGCCAAAAGCGATGAGCGCCACAATCAAGGCATATTCCACCATGCTCTGGCCTTCTTCGCGTTGCATGGGAGAATGCACTCCGACAAGCAGCTTCAGCAGTAAGCTATTCATTTCTACGATCCTTTAGCGCAATTCCTGAGTCACTGCGTTCCCGAGCCGTGGAAGTCAAGTCGGCGCGCCCCGCAGGGAGCGACGACCTGGTACAGAACCCGAGCGGCCACACCGAATCAGAAATTGCTGTAGATATATGAAATAATCCCGGCCGCTGATCCGTGCAACCGGCTCATGGCGGGGTTGAAATGTATCCTCCCACAAAAGTTGCAGTACGGAAACGTCGCCTTCGTCATCCGCGGCGCCGATTACCGGATATCCCAGTTTGATTACCTGAAGGTTTGTGCCGAAGATCGCCGGCCAAAGCAAAAGGGCGATCTCCCGGTCGGGATCTCGCCCTCTGCTTGCCGTGTTGTGAAGGTCTGGTTCAGCCGCCAGACCACGACGTGCGTACCGGAAGATGCAGACCGGGGGTCCGCATCATGCGGTTCCTTCGAGCTCGGCTCGAGTTTCCCTCACTTTTCCGATATCGCATCCGTGATGCGAGTATCCTCGCAGCCATTCGCGAGTTTCGTTGCCGATTCTCTTGAAGGCCATTTGTCTACTCTCTCCTTCTCGGGGAAGAATTTTCTTCCGTTACTGCATTAGAGGAGCGATCGAAAACAGGAGTTGTCACGCCGGGTTCGCAATCGGGTACGGGACAGGCCGCGGGGAATTCGAATGGTTTCGCATTACGAAAAAGGGCCGTGCACGCCGATCATGGAGGGTCACTTCCCCGCTCGCTTTGAAGGCAGAAGCGGCGCAAGTTACGGCGCGGGTTCCAGCGTCAGCCTCTGCACCCGCCAGTTCAGCAACTCGGCCGCGTAAAGAACGTCCTCCGAAGGGCAGGCTAGCTCGTGAATCCAGCCGAATTGGCCAGGGCCGTGGCCGCTCGTGCCGAGCACGCCCAGCACCTGGCCATCGAGCGTGAGCTTGTAGATGCGGCCCGGATAAGCGTCCGACACGTACAGCACCTGGTGCGGACCCGGCGTGATGCAGATCGCCCAGGGCGAGCCGTTGCGCATGGTCTTGCCCAACGGCGACGGCGCCTCAGGCGAGGGTGGAATCTCCGACGGCGAGTTTCCCATCCAGGGATGAAGGCTGTGGTCGTAGGGCACGCCGATGTGGATCTCGCGCAGGTACTTGCCGTCTCCGTCGAAGACCTGGATGCGCCCGTTGCCGCGGTCGGCGACATAGACGTTACCGGCGTCGTCCGTGGCGATGCTGTGCGGGACGTTGAATTGGCCGGGGCCGGCGCCGGGCTCGCCCCACGACCTGATCCAGTTGCCCTCCTTGTCGATCTTGGCGATGCGCGAATTGATGTAGCCGTCGCTGATGTATGTGTTGCCGGCGGCGTCCCACGCCATATCGGTAACCTGGCGAAACTCTCCGTCAATCGGCGGCAGCGGCGGCTTGGGATGCCGGAGGGGAGCGGTGCCCTCGTCGGAGGCCTCCTGCTTGCGCCCGAAGACCATCGCCACACGGGCGTCGGGGCTGAACTTGATGACCATGTCCGAGCCTTTGTCGGCCACCCAGAAGTCGTCCTGCTTGTCGACTTTTACCGAGTGGGCAAAGCTCCACGCGTAGAGGTTGTGCCCGATCTCGCGCAGGAATTTGCCGTCGGGGCCGAACTCTAGCAGTTGCGCCGCCGCGGCGCCGTAGGCCGGACCCGTAGTGTTGCCGCGCGAGAAGACGAAGACATGCCCCTTGGAATTGACGGCCACGCCCGCCGCCTCGCCGAAATACAAATCCGGCGGCAGCCTGAAGAAATCGGTCTGGGCGTGGAAGCGGATCTGAGGTACATTCTGCTGGCCAGGGATCGCAATGGGCAGGCACAGGATCGCCGCGAGCGCGAAGGGTTTCATCGATGCTCTCCGTGAGTTGAATCGCACGCGATGAGTGTACGCGGCCAGGCTGCGCGGACGAAGCCACGGCGGCCGCGGGTCACGCCTGGGAGCCGGCTTATTGTTCGGCGGGCCGCAGGAACGGCTTTTGCAGGTAGAGTCGCGCCTCGTTGAGGGCGCCCTGGGTGTTGTCGTTGGTCTGTACGGCCAGGCGGTACTCGTTTACGGCGCGATCGCGCTGCCCGGTGATGTCGAAGATTTTGCCCAGCGCGATGTGGCTCCAGACCTCGGTCCAGCGCGGCTCGTCATCGCCGCGCAGCGCATCGCGATAAGCGTTTACGCTGGCCTGGTAGTTGCGCTGGGTATACAGCACCTCGCCGATGCGATAGCTGGCCAGCGAGCTTTGCGGGTTGGACTGAAGAGCCTTCTGGTATTCGCCCAGCGCGCCCACCAGGTCGCCCTGCGCCACCAGCTGCTGGCCTTTCAGGATGGCGATGCGCACCTGCAGGTCGGGCGAGGTCTTGAGCACCCAGTCGCCGGGATCGATGCTGATGCGCCGCGGCCGGCCAAAGGTGTCAACCACGTATTGCGAGTCGGTGCCGACGACGTCGACCTTCTGGTTTTCGGTCTTGCCGTCGGTTTCCACGCGCAGATCGACAGGCATGTTAAAGAGATCGAGGTCCTGGCTGATTTCGCCAATGGTGCGGAATCCCTTGTTGTTGCCTAGCCGGTAGACAGCATATTTGTCCTTGAACTGCGGGGCGCCGGTGCCGTCAACCCACTGCGAGAAAAACGGCGTCAGGTTCTGCTGCGACTGGGCTTCGGCGACCTTGTAGAAGTCTCCCGAGGTCATGGGCTTATCGGTATATTGGCTCAGCGCGCCCTTCAGAATGGCCAGGAACGGCTTGTCGCCGACCTCCCAGCGCAGCATGTGAAAGATCATGGCGCCCTTTTCCAGCGTCATCGACTGAAACTGCGGGGAAAACGCGGGTTCGGGAGCCACGCGCGAAACACTCGACAGAGGCACCGTGTCGTAGGCCAGCGCTCCGGCCGAGACGTCGAGGACGGCGTTGCGAAGCGCGCTGGCGCCTTCCTCGTCTTCGAGATACATCAGCTCGCCGTAGCGGGACATGCCGTTGGTGATCCAGGCGTCGTTGAGCGTCCTCGGGCTCACTTCCGAGCCCCACCACTGGTGCGCGATGGTATTGGCCAGCAAGCGGATGCCCGATTTGTCGCTGACCCGCGAGCCCTGAATCGCCGCGAGTTCCGGCGCCCAGGCCGCCGGCAGGGTGTCGTCGGGGATCTCGATCACGTTCAGGCGCGAAGTCTCCGGCTCGCCGAAGCTGTCGGTGAAGAACGTGAATTCCCGGGTCGCGGTTTGCGCCAGCTGGTTGGCCGCCGCCTGATGAGCCAGCGTCAGATACACCTTTACATTGCCGGCGCCGACTGAGACCGGGTCCATGTAGCGGCCGGCGATGACGGTGCCGGGAAAGCCCGGCTTGGTCCAATTGAAGTCGTATTCGTCGCCCGGCTTGCCGCTGGCCAGTGTCACCGGTTGCGACTTGCCCGTCGAGCCGCTGGCAAAGACGCGCATGCCCTGCGGAACCCGCATGTGCAGCTCAGCCGTGAAGCGGTCGGTCAAATAGCCGGTCATGGGAAACCAGCGGGCGGGATAAAGAAGATAGGTGATCGGCTCCTGGATGGCGGCCAACTTCAGGCCTTCGACAGGGCCGTCCTCGCTGCCGGTGATGATCCCCTCGTACTCGAAGGTCCAGTGTGATACCTGCCCTTTGGTAAGGGGTGCGGCTGGCGTCACGCGGATGGTGCCATCGGCCAGGCGCTCGCCGGTGAGCACCTTGCCATCCTGATCGGTGATCTTCTCCACCTTGAGCGCCGGATGGAAACCAAAGCTGATCTGCTCGACATTTTCGGGCGCGGTAAAGGTGACAGCGGCTTTGGCCGTCAGGTGATGCGTCGCCGTATCGATCTCGGCATCGATCACGTAGCCGGTGATGTCGAGCGAGGGCCGCTCCGGCCTTTGCGCGTTCAGCGGTGTGGCAAGCACGAGCGCGGCGGCGAGAACAGAAGCCGGCAAAAGCGAGATCGTTCGCGCCCATTCCATCATTGAGTTGGCTTTGGCAAACATCCGTAATCCGTCCATGGTCATTCTGCCCGGTTAGACGGGTCTTTTCATTCGTTTCGTCATGGTTGGGCCGTCCAGTCCGATCCGATGAGCCTGCCTGGAACGGCGGCAAGATTTCAATGGTTTGGATGCCTGGCTGACCCACCTCCGAAAAGTTGAAAACAAGGCAATGCTCCGGGATTCTATCTGATCAGGATTGCACGGCCTCGGCAATCTGCGCCGGGGAACCCGCATTCAGCAATTCCAGAGTAATCTCCGCAACCCGGCCGATCGCTCCCGGAGCCGCCTCTTCTGGCAGGTTTCGCCGGGCCAGCAGCAGGCCGTGAATTCCGGCCAGTTCCATCTTCATGGACTGCCGGGGAGGTCCGTCGGGTAGCAAGCGCTCCAGCTCCCGGAGGACATTCCGAGCCGTGAAGTCGCTTTGGATGAGCTCGGGAACCACCCGCTTGCCGGCTACCAGGTTGGCCATGGCGACGTGCGGCACGCTCACCACGCGCCGGGCGATGGCGTAGGTGAGCGGAGAGACCCGGTAGACGACCACGAAGGGATTGCCGATCAGCGCGGCCTCCACGGTGGCTGTGCCGCTGGCCACGACCGAAGCGCGGGCGTGCAGCAGCGCGGCACGGGCATCGCGCACCAGGCGCACCGTAGCGCCGGGGCCTTGCGCGGCGACCAGCGCGCGCAGATCGTTCCGCTGCGCGGCGACCAGGGTCGGCGCGACGGGAACGAGGAATTCGAAGCGCATCTTCGGCGTCGACTCGGCGAGGCCGCGTGCCGCACTCAGCATTTCCGGAAGGTTGGCGTGGATCTCCTTCATCCGGCTGCCCGGCAGCAGGCCGATCCATGTTGCCGCCGGATCGAGATCGTTTTCCCGCGCAAATTGCTCGCGGG
>Ga0335078_10007533_pt1 | contig 16145 bp, 14 predicted proteins | sample Lox_Sample_32_FD_206711 | JGI IMG/M metagenome (GOLD analysis project Ga0335078, IMG submission 206711) | Soil microbial communities from Loxahatchee National Wildlife Refuge, Florida, United States - Lox_Sample_3.2 | ecosystem: Environmental > Terrestrial > Soil > Wetlands | place: USA...
AGCTCGGACCGCTGGGATGGCAGCAGGTCGGGCAGGGAGGACTCAACGGCGCGTCTGATTTCTCAATCGATTCCTCCTTCGCCACGAACGGCCTGTATCAGCTGCGGGCCTATCTGCGCTGGGGGGCGAAGAACATCAACTCGTATTCCCCGGCGGTCACGATCGACGCGAACGGGATCTTCAAGATCAAGCACGTCGTGATCATCATGCAGGAGAACCGCTCGTTCGATCAGTACTTCGGCACCTATCCGGGCGCCGGCGGCATTCCGGGCCTAGCGGGCAACCCGGGCACCGTGCCGTGCCTGCCCGATCCGGTCAACGGCGGCTGCGTGAAGCCGTTCCACGACACCAACGACAAGAACTTCGGCGGCCCCCACGGTGCCGCGAACGCGACGGCCGACATGGACTGCACGAGTCCCGCGACCCGTACCGGTTGCCTGATGGACGGCTTCGTCGGCCAGGCCGAGAAGGGGTCGAGCTGCACGACCAACGATCCGAGCTGCAGCCCGTGCACCGTCGGGTCGCACACGCAGTGCATCGATGTCATGGGCTATCACGACGGAAGCGACATACCGAACTACTGGGCCTACGCGCAGAGCTTCGTGCTCCAGGACCAGATGTACGAGCCGAATGCCTCGTGGAGCCTGCCCGAGCACTTGTACCAGGTGTCGGAGTGGTCGGCGTTCTGCACCGATCCGAACAACCCGTTGTCCTGCACGAACGCGCTGCAGAACCCAAACCCATCGGACGGGCTGGCGCACTACGCCTGGACTGACATGACGTACCTGCTCCATCTAGCCGGGGTCAGCTGGGCGTACTACGTCTTCCAGGGCACAGAGCCCGACTGCGAGGACGACAGCGCGATGAGCTGCGCGCCCGTGCAGCAGGGGCCGAAGACGCCGGGGATCTGGAACCCGCTGCCGTCGTTCACCGATGTGACCCAGGACGGTCAGCTGGGCAACATCCAGTCACTCTCGAACTTCTTCGCGGCGGCGAAGACCGGCACGTTGCCGGCGGTGTCCTGGATCGACCCGAACGGCAAGGTGTCAGAGCACCCGACCGCGCTGGTCAGCGCCGGCCAGACGTACGTCACCGGCCTGGTCAACACGATCATGGAGAGCCCGGATTGGAACAGCACGGCGATCTTCCTGACATGGGATGACTGGGGCGGCTTCTACGACCAGGTGGTGCCGCCGGTCGCGGACGCCAACGGCTACGGCCTGCGCGTGCCGGGGATCGTGATCAGCCCGTACGCCAAGACCGGCATGATCGATTCGCAGGTTCTGAGCCACGACGCGTACAACAAGTTCATCGAGGACGACTTCCTCGACGGGCAGCGCCTCGACCCGGCGACCGACGGCCGGCCCGACCCGCGTCCCGACGTCCGCGAGAACAGCCCGATCCTCGGCGACCTCGTCAACGACTTCGATTTCACCCAGCCGCCGCGGCCGCCGCTGATCCTGCCGGTCTGCCCCAACACCGACCTGACGCCCAAGCCGTCCTGCTGAGGGATCCCGCCAGCCGGATCAGTGGCTGGCGGAATTGTTCACGCCGGCCACAAAGGGCCGGCACGGCTCGTTGCGCAGGCTCGGGCACGGCGGCAGGCCGGTCGGCACGTTCACGCCGGGGACGACCGGAAGGATCAGGCTCGACGGCATCCCTTTCGAGAACGCGACCGACACCTTCGCCGTCCCTTTCGGCTCGGTCTGGCTGAACGACCAGATCGGCTGGGTTCCGTTCGGGGCCGAGATCGTGACCCCGATCCGCGAGCCGGCGCGGTAGACATGCCCCTCGTAGTAGAGCGGGATCACGATCTCCGCGAAGCGGCCCTTCGGCATCGGTGCGACGTCGGAGGCGCGCATGCTGAGGATCGGCTCGAGCAGCGTGCTCTTCTGGTCGAGCATGTTGTTCTGAGTCGTGGCGAGCTTTCGCTCGTTGGCTCTGACCCACCCGTTCTGAACGAACGTCTCGTTGCCGTCCGGCCGCACCTCGCTGATGGTGGCCTCCAGATCGACGTTCGGCGTCGAGGACCGCACCCATAGATGGACGGCGCCGGCGCCGATCACGGTCGTGTTCGACTCGAGCGGCGCCGAGACATATGAGACCGACGAGCCGGACGGGTTCTGCTGCCAGTTCCACTGCCACGCCGACGCGTTGGACCACAGCCCCCCGGACCCGGTGTTGTCCGAGTAGTCGGTGAGCGGCTGGGCCTGGGCGTTCGACGTGTACCAGTTGATGCCCTCGCGCGCCGGGCGCCGGCTCCGCAGGCTGCCGCCGGCTCCGAGGTACCAGTGGCGGGCGGTCGTGCCGGGAACCGGCAGCGTCGAGAACGACTGCTCGAATCCCGGGTAGGGATCGCCCGCGGTCGAGCTGCCAGTCGGCGAGGTGCCGGCGCCGTTGTCGAACAGCACGCGGACCTCCGGCAGCGCCTCGAACGCCTTCAGCGCAGACTGGTACGTCGGCTCGAGCTGGATCGGGTCGGGCGGCAGCGTGACGGCGTCGTCCTGGGGAAGGCCCATCGCCGACTGGTAGATGACCGGAGCTGCGGCCCGGATCACCGCCTGGTCCGCGATCGGCGCCTGGTGGGCGACGAACAGCTCCAGGAAGTCGTACCAGCGGTCGAACGTGTACGGATCGAGCGAGTCGACGTGGGCGCCGTTGGTGAACGTGAACCACTTGTGCTTCGTGCCGGTGAAGTGCCGGACCAGATCAGGGCAGTGGCCGCCCGTCTGCTCGTCCTCCCACTGACACGCCATGAACGTCGGCACCCTGATCTTGTCGACGAAGGTGATCGGGTCCAGCGGATCGGCGACCGTCGGGTCGTAGTGCGCGTTGGCGGCGATCTTCTGCATCAGGTCGGTCGCTTCGCCGTGGAGGGCCTGGTTCGCCTCGCAGGTCTGGTCGCCCTGCTGGATCTGCTGATACGCGTACGGCTGGCCGCTGTCCGGCCCGGCCGGCTCGGCCTCCTCCTGGCGCTGCTGAGCCCAGGCGACCGCAAAGCCGGTGTTGAGGATCCCGCCGGGATACAGGGTCGTCGCGGTCGCGTCGATCGTCGACAGCGGTGAGATCGCCTCGAGGTCGGGCGGATCGAGCTGGGCCGCGAACAACTGGCTGATCGCGCCGTAGGAGATGCCCATCATGCCGACCTTGTGGTCGAGCACCCACGGCTGGTGGGCGATCGTCTCGATCACGTCGTACGCGTCGAGCTGCTGCAGCGGCTCGAAGAAGTCATAGGCGCCGCCCGAGCACCCGGTGCCCCGCATGTTCACGTCGACGACCGCGAACCCCATCAGGTTGGCCAGCACCGCGATCCCGTTCACCGGCCCTGACGGGTCGGCGTAGCCGTATCCCGAGTACTCGATCAGCGTGGGATACGGCGGGACGAACGGCACGTTGTGCGAGCGCGATGCGTGGCGCTCCAGCGGCGGGAGCGGCGGCAGGCCGGGCAGGCTGGGCAGCCCGGGCGGAACCGGCAGGCCGAGCGGCAGACCGGGCTCGCCCGCCGGGTTGGTCGGCGGATGCACGTCGATGGCGAGTTGCGTGCCATCGCGCGTCGTGAGATACGTGTAGCCGTTGTCCGGGATCGACTGGTTGTAGGTGCTCGGATCCCACGGCGCCGCCGCATCGGAGTGGACCGTCACCGGACCCGACTCGCTGCCGTCCGCCTGCGAGCGCACGCGATAGCCGCCGCCGGGCGGAACGTTCCGGAACAGAAGGCCGCCGAGCGAGTCGGCCTGCTGAGTGGCGAGCGTCTTCCCGGTCGGGCCGATCAGCGACACGCTCGCGCTTGGCGCGAGGCCGGTGACATACACCTGCTCCGCGCTCCCGTGCGCGCTGAAGGTGGCCGCGCGAGCGTTCGCCGCGCCCGCGCCGGCAACCGCGATCAGCGCGACGACGAGCGCCGCGGCGGCCGAGGTGGCACGCGCAAGGACACGACACCGCAGGACGGGGCCTCTCCGCACGCGGCCACTGTTCCATATCGCGCCGGTGCATGCGCCGGTTGCCTTAAGCCATCGACCGGCTCAGTCTGCGGTCACGGGCCCGCAGCTGACGCACCTGGCGGTCCAGCCGAACGGCAGGACCTGAACCGCGAGCTTGCGCCCGCAGCGGGCGCAGAAGCGCGGCGGATCGGTGCGCTTGCGCCGCTCCCGGCAGCGGGCGTGTCCGAGTCCGCCCGCCGCTTGGCCGCACGCATCGCAGTACGGCCGGTCCGCGGCGTTCTCGGTCAGAGCGTCTCCGACAGGGCCTTGACCGGCATCGACAGCTCCTCGAGAAGGTCGAGGTCGTCGCGGGCCGAGCGCCCGAGGGTCGTCAGGTAGTTGCCCACGATCATCGCGTTGATCCCGCCGAGCACTCCCTGCCGCGTGCCGAGGTCCCCAAGCGTCAGCTCGCGGCCCCCGGCGTAACGAAGGACGGTGCGCGGCAGCGCTAGCCGGAACGCGGCGATCGTGCGAAGTGCGTCCTGCGAGTCGAGCACCGCGAGATCGGAGAACGGCGTCCCCGGCCGCGGGTCGAGGAAGTTCAGCGGCACCTCGTCGGGGGCGATCGTCGCCAGCTGCGCGGCGAACTCGGCGCGCTGGGCGATGGTCTCCCCCATCCCGACGATGCCGCCGCAGCACACCTCCATGCCGAGCTCGCGCACGAGCTCGAGCGTCTCCATGCGCTCCTCCCATGTGTGGGTCGTGACGACCTCGGGGAAGTAGGACCTCGCGGTCTCGAGGTTGTGGTTGTAGCGGTGCACGCCGAGCTCCGCGAGCTCGGCACCCTGCTCGCGAGTGAGGATTCCGAGCGAGCAGGCGACGTTGATCTCCACCGCGCCGTGGATCGCCGCGATCGCATCGCGCACCTGGTCCATCAGACGCCGGTCGGGCCCGCGGACCGCGGCGACCAGGCAGAACTCGGTCGCGCCCGTGGCCGCCGTCTCCCGCGCGGCCTCCACGAGCGCCGGGATGTCCAGTCGCACCGCGCGCACCGGCGTCTCGAACCGCCCCGACTGCGAGCAGAAATGACAGTCCTCCGGGCAGCCGCCGGTCTTGATCGACACGATGCCCTCGACCTCTACCGCCGGCCCGCACCACCGCATCCGCACCTCGTGGGCCAGCGCCAGGGCGTCGCCGACACGGTCGTCGGGGAGCTCGAGCACCGCGAGGATCTGCGCCTCATCGAGCGCCACCCCGCGTTCGAGCACCTGCCGGCGCGCCGCCGCCAGGATGTCATCTTGCATGTTCGATCTCCTTTGATCGCGTCCGGCCGCCGGCTTCCGGCGCGTGATTCCATCACAACCGCGTTCTTCATCCAGGCGTGGATCGGTGTTCGACTGAAGACAGCGCCCCGGATCGGGGGGGGCCCGGGTGTAGGCTTGTTCGGCCCGCAGCGGAGAGGAGTGGATGCGCAACCCTTGGGTTGGTGTCGACCTTGCGAGGGACCATGTGGCCTGGGCTCGCCTCTTGAGGTGTGCCTATGACGTGACGCTGTCGGGACGCGGAACGCCGGCGGTGTTGCGGGACGTGGTCGTGCGCTCGTGGGCACGGTGCATCGAGGCCGGCGTCGATCCCGACCGGCCGGCGCTGCGCGTGTTCGATGCCGATGAGACGCGGGAGCGTCTCGAGGCGCACTCGCTGGCGATCGTCGTGCCGGTGGTGCGCGATCTCCTGGCCGACGTCGCCGAGGACGCCCGCCACCTCGCCGTGCTCGCCGACGAGCACGGACTGCTGCTGTGGTCCGAGGGACACCCGAACATGGTCGAGGCCGCCAACGAGCCGCGCTTCCTCCCCGGCTGCCTGTGCAGCGAGCGGGCATTCGGAACGAACGCGATCGGCACGACGCTCGTCCTCGATCACGCCGTCCAGATCTTCTCAGCCGAGCACTTCAACCGGCGGCTCCACGGCTGGACCAGCGCCGCTGCGCCGATCCACGACCCCGACACGAGCGGGCTGATCGGGGCGATCGGCCTGACGGGCTCCTTCCGCCGCGCCCATCCGCACACGCTGGCGCTGGTCGGCGCCGCCGCGCGGCTCGCCGAGGCCGAGCTCTCCGAGCGTCAGGCCGGCCGCGACCGGGCGCTCGAGGCTCGCTACCTCGACCTCGTGGCGCGAGCCCGGCCACGGCGCAGCGCGCTCGTCACCCGCGGCGGTCGGGTGCTCGCGGCCACGCCGCCCGGCTGGGTCGGCGACCGGCTCGAGCTGCCCCCGACGACCGGCGAGGTGACGCTCGACGGCGGCCTTCGCCTGGCGATCGAGCCGCTCGGCCCGGACGGCAGCATCGTGTGGGACGCGGTCGCAAAGACCAACCCGCCCCGGCCGCGACTCGAGCTGCGGGCGCTCGGCCGAGACCAGGCCGAGGTCGAGCTTCTCGGCCAGCGAATCGTGCTCGGTAGGCGTCATAGCGAGCTGGTGGTGCTGCTCGCGCTGCACCCACGCGGGATGACCGGCGAGGAGCTCGCCCACGAGATGTACGGCGAGAGCGGCCACGAGGTCACCGTGCGCGCCGAGATGGCGCGGCTCCGCCGCCGGCTCGGACCGATGGTCGCCTCCCAGCCCTACCGCCTCGTCGCCGACGTGCGTGCCGACTTTCTCGAGGTGCAGTGGCTGGCCAGCCGGGGCGCGCTCGCGGCGGCGATGGGCACGTACGCCGGGCCGCTGCTGCCTGGCTCATCCGTGCCCGCGATCGCGGACGCGCGTGCGGCGCTCGAGGAGGCGTGCCCGCGCCGGCCGTGGCGGAAAGGCCTGCAACGCCGGGTTGCAACCCCCGTGCAACGTTCCCTCTCCGCCTGAACGACGCTCGCTCGCCGTGCGATGCTCGCCGCAGGGGGACACCGGCGACAAGGAGGACGTATCTAGATGGCCATCGATTTCACTCTCACCAACGAGCAGCGCAAGCTGCAGGGCGACGTGCGCGAGTTCGCCGAGAACGTGCTCGGGCCCGTGGTTCGGGAGGCCGACTCCGAGCCGGATCCTCTGCGTGGCTTCCAGCGCACCAAGGAGGCCTACGTCACCGCCTACCAGGCGGGAATCGCGTTCTGCATGCTCCCGCGTGAGTACGGCGGCGCTGGGGTGACGAACGTCGAGCTGATCATCGCCGCCGAGGAAATCTGCGCGGTCGACCCCGGCTTCGCCTGCACCGTGCTGGTCAACGGTCTCGGCTTGATGCCGGTCTGGTACTGGGGCAACGATGAGCAGAAGGATCGTTATCTGCGGGCGGCGACCTCTGACCCGACCGGCGAATACATCGTCGGCTACGCGGTCTCAGAGCCCGCCGGCGCCCCGGGCGGCACCGCGAACTTCGATACGCCGATGCCGGCCCCAATGGGGATCGGCGTCACCGCGATCCGAGATGGCGACGACTACATCCTCAACGGGCGCAAGTACTGGCCGTGCAACGTCGGCGGCTGGGACGGCAAGGGCGCGAACACGAGCATCGTGGTCGTGCGCACCGATCCCGATAAGGGCGGCACCGAGGGCCTGTCGGCGATCATGGTCGACCGCGGCACCGCGGGCGTCAGTTACAAGCTCATCGACAAGATGGCGCATCGCCTGACGCCAAACGCCGAGATCGTGTTCGACAATGCCCGCGTTCCCGCGGCCAACCTCGTCGAGGGCACCGAGGGCAACGGCGACCTGCTGATCAACCGCAACTTCGCGTGGTCCGGCCCCGTCGCGGGCATCGCGGCGGTGGGCGTCGCGCGCGCGGCGTACGAGGCCGCGCTCGACTGGGCCAACACGTACACCAGCGGCGGCCCCCGGCCGATCATCCACTATCAGTACCCGGGCTACGTCCTCGGCGACGTCGCCGCCAAGATCGAGATGGCGCGCTACTTCTGCTGGAAGACCGCCCACTACCTCGATCAGCACGACTACCACGGCGAGCTGATCGGCGCGATGTGCAAGATCCAGTGCACCGAGATGCTGTTCGACTGCGTGTACAAGTGCATGCAGGTCGTCGGCGTCAACAGCCTGGACCGGCAGCACATGTTCGAGAAGTACCTGCGTGAGGCCGCCCTGTTCCCGCTGTATGACGCGGGCAACTTCGGGATGCAGCGCCGCCGCGTGCACGGCGTCATGGCCGATCCGTCGTTCAATCCGCGCGCGCTGATGGACGACGAGCCAATCGAGTTCACCAAGGCGATGGAGACCATCGACACCGTTCCGGGGCCCACGAGCGAGGCCCCGCAGATGGCAATCGTCGGTTAGCCCGGCGAGCGATCCGGCTGGACGAGCGCGGGCGCCCTGCTCGCGCTCGTCCGGCAGGGCGCCATCGGACCGCGGGGCCGCACGGGCGTTGGGCGTGATTCCGCGAACCGGCTCGAGGAACCCGCCTATTTGTCACCTTTCTCGAGCCGGTGCACCTGCATCAGCCCGCGAGGCCGTGCGTGTAGGCGTAGTGCACCGCCTGCGCGCGGTCCCGGGCGCCGATCTTGGCGAACACGTGGTTGATGTGGGTCTTGACCGTGGCTTCGCTGACGACGAGCGTCGTGGCGATCTCGGCATTGGACAGGCCGCGTGCGATCAGCGACAGGACCTCGGCCTCGCGCGGGGTCAGCTCGTCGGGCAGGGAGGGAGGCGGGGCGGGACGCCGGGCGGCGCCCGCAGCCTCGATCAGGCGGCTGTGGACGACCGGGTCGAGCAGCGCCTGGTGGGCGGCGGCAGCCTGGACGGCGCGCGCGATCTCGGCGATCCCGGCGTCCTTGGTCAGGTACCCGCGCGCGCCCGCGCGGAGCGCGTCGAGGATCGAGTCCTCGTCGGCGTGGGTGGTGAGCACGACGATCTCGGTGTCGGGCTGGGCGTCCCGAATCCGTCGGGTGGCCTCGACGCCATCGAGCCGCGGCATCCGCAGATCCATCAGGACGACGTCGGGGCGGTGGCGCGACGCCAGCGCCACCGCCTCCTCACCGTCGGCGGCGGCGGCCACCGGCGTGATGCCGGGCGCCGCCTCGAGCAGTGTCGTCAGCCCCTCGCGCACCAGCGCCTGGTCGTCGACCACGAGAACGCGGATTGCGCCGCTCACCGCGCGTCCTCCGCCGGGACGGTCGCTGACTCGGGCGGCGGGAGTCGGAGCTCGACCCGCCAGCCGTCGCCGGCTGCGCCGGCAGTGAGCGTGCCGCCGAGCAGCGTCGCCCGCTCGCGCATCCCCTGGAGGCCGTACCCGCCGCCGGCGCCGGCGAGCCCGTCGGGCACCGGGACGGGCCGCTCGGCGCAGGGTCGGTCCTGCACGAGCAGCACCACGTCGTCGTCCGGGGTCCGGCCGGCGTGGACGGCGACCGACACGTTCGCGCCGGGAGCGTGCTTGCGGACGTTGGTGAGCGCCTCCTGGGCGACCCGGAGCACCGTCTGGCCGGTCGGGCCGGTCAGCCGCGCCGGGTCGCCGTCGACGGTGAGCGCGGCAGGGGCGTCCGCGCTCGCGCGGTAGTCGGCGACGAGCGCCTCGATCCCCGCCGGCGCCGACACCGACTCGCCGCGAAGCGCCCCCACCGCCTGGCGGGTCTCCTCGAGCCCCTCTCGAGCGAGCGCGTGGGCGCGCCGGACGCGCGCCAGGACGGTCTCGGGATCGGCGCCCTGCTCGACCAGCGAGCTCGTCGCCTCGAGCTGAATCGTCAGCCCGGCAAGCGTGTGGGCGAGCACGTCGTGGATCTCCCGCGCGATCCGGGTCGATTCCTCGAGCCGCGCCGCGCGCAGCTGCTCCTCCTGCGAGCGCTGCGTCTGAGCCAGGAGCAGCTCGGCCTGCTCGGCGCGCATGCTCGATTGGCGAAAGTTCGAGGCGGCGAACGCCATCGCGACGAAGCCGAGCGTGTACGCGAGCAGCCCGAGCGCGCTCCCGTCGTAGGCGAGCACCGCCAGACCGAGCGCGAGCACGCCCAGCGCGACCACCAGGAACGCACGCGGCTGCTCCACGCGCAGCGCGGCGGCCGCCACGGCCACGAACACGAACGCGCTCGCGGCGCTGTCGGGGGCCGCACCGGCGAGGACGCCGCCGGCGACGGCCAGGACGTACACGTCGGGCGTGATCCCGTGCTCGCGCCTGGCCCAGATCGTCCACCCCAGCCAGGCGACGACGCACGCGGCGAAGCAGACCGCGACCACCAGCCCGTGTCCGCTGGCGCTCGGGTGATGGCGCGCGTTCAGCACCGTCGACCCGATCAGTACGAGCGCGATCAGCCGCATGACCGCGGCGAGCCGGGGGTCGAGGCGGTCTAGCACCATCGTCAGAGAAGGTACGCACTCCGGAGGCGCCGCTCCAACCCTGCGAGCGACGCCCGCAAACGCCGCGAAGCGGGACCCGCTCGTCGCGGATCCCGCTCTCGCCGGCCGATCGGCCGCGGAGATCCCGGCGTCGGACTCAGGCGAGCTCCGGGGTTGCCGAGACCATCAGGCGCTGGCGGCGGGCCGCCTGGACCAGCGTGCGCCCGCACACCTCGAACACGACCATCGCCAGCACGGCCACGGTCCACGCCTCGGCGCTCGTGATCGAGTGCGTCGCGCTGAAACGACCGATCGTGCTCTCTCCACCGTTGTTGACCCAGATCAGGAACGCGAACCGCGAGCCCATCCCGAGCACCCAGAAGAAAGCCGACGCCCAGGCGGCGCGAGCGAGCACGTCGCCGTCGGTGCCGCGCCGCATCACGATCGTCTGGCCGCTGGCGACGCCGATCAGCAGCCCGACCAGCGCAAGCGCCCCGACCAGAACCAGGTCGTTGCCGCCGGTGGGGATGCCATGGAGGTAGTTGGCGACGGCGATCCCGACGATGATCAGGGGACGGACGATCGCCTTGGTGGTGAGCTTGCGCTCCTTGATCTGCAACAGGACGAGGAGCACCAGCGCTGAATCGATGAGGTAATCGGTAAATGTCATGGGAGGATCGTCGTCCCCGGAAGCCGTTCGCACATCGGCGCCAGGGTCGATTCACGGGTGGAAATCGCCTCGGTTCTCCACCCACGGGTGGAGAACCGCGGCCCGCGCGGGAGAATGCCGATGGACCGGCGACGCGGCGCCGCCTCGGGCAGCCCCGAAAGTAAGGAGGAGAGGTGTACGAGCAGGAACTCAAGATCGCGACCGCCGACGGCGAGATGACGACGTTCGTCGCCCGCCCGGACGGCGACGGCCCGTTCCCGATCGCGGTCCTGTACATGGACGGCGTCGGCTACCGCGATCAGATCAAGGCGAACGCCCGCCGCTTCGCCGCCGACGGCTACTACTGCGTCGCCCCCGACCTCTTCTACCGCTCCGGCGACGGGCTGACGTTCGACTTCTCGCGGATGAGCGACGAGGCGTACCGGGCGCGGCTGATGAGCGTGATCGGAAGCGTCAAGCCCGACGCGGTCGTCGCCGACACCGAGTCGGTGTTCGAGGCGATCGCCGGCGACCCCGCCTCCGCCGACGGCCCGAAGGTGTGCGTCGGCTACTGCATGGGCGCCCGCATGGCCCTCCACGCCGCGGCCTCGATGGCCGACGAGTTCGTCGCGGCCGCCGGCATCCACCCCGGCGCGCTCGTGACCGACCAGCCGGACTCGCCGCACCGCGACCTCGCGGACGTGCGCGGCGAGCTGTACTTCGCGTTCGCCGAGAACGACCACACGGCGACGCCCGAGAACGTCGCCGAGTTCCGCCGCGCGCTCGCCGAGCACGGCGTCGCGGGCGTGGTCGAGCGGCTGGAAGGCACGAGCCACGGGTTCGCGATGGCCGACCTGCCCGTCTACGACCAGGCGGCCACCGAGCACCACTTCGAGCGGACGCTCGACCTCTGGCGTCGCAACCTCGCCCAGGAACGCGTGGGCACATGACCGAGCCCGGGGGCGCGGCGCGCCAGCACTACCAGGTCACGTTCGCGCTGCTGGCCCTCGCCGGCGTCGCGTACGCGCTCCTGCAATCGCTCGTAGCGCCGGCGCTCCCGGACATTCAGCATTCGCTGCACACGACGGTCAACGGCGTCAGCTGGGTCCTGACCGCGTACCTGCTGAGCGCGTCGATCGCGACGCCGGTGATCGGCCGCCTCGGGGACATGTACGGCAAGGAGCGGCTGCTGGTCGCGGTGCTCGTCCTGCTGTGCGTCGCGACGACCGTGTCCGCGCTCGCCACCACGCTGTCGGTGATGCTCGTCGGGCGGGTCGTGCAGGGCGCCGCCGGCGGCATCTTCCCGCTCGCGTTCGGGATCATCCGCGACGAGTTTCCGCGCGAGCGGGTGGCCGGGGCCGTCGGAATCATGTCGGCGCTGCTCGGGGTCGGCGGCGGCGCCGGCGTCGTGCTCGCCGGTCCGATCGTCCAGGGTCTGTCGATTCACTGGCTGTTCTGGTTCCCGCTGCTCGCGCTCGTGCCGGCGACGATCGCCGTGCACCTGTTCGTGCCCGAGTCGCCGGTGCGCGTACCGGGCCGCGTCAACTGGGCGGGCGCCGCGCTGATGTCGGGTGGACTGGCGGCCGTGCTGCTCGCCGTGAGCGAGGCACCCGTGTGGCACTGGCTGTCGGCGCGTACGCTCGTCGTGTTCGCGATCGGCGTCGTGCTGCTGGTCGCCTGGGTGCGGAACGAGACGCGGAGCGACCACCCGCTCGTCGACATGCGGATGATGCGGATCCGTGGCGTGTGGACGACGAACGCGGTCGCGGCGCTGCTCGGCTTCGGCATGTACGCGTCGTTCATCCTGTTGCCGGAGTACGTCGAGACCCCGGCGCGGGCGGGGTACGGCTTCGGCGCCTCGGTCACCGGCGCGGGCCTGTTCCTGGTCCCCTCGACGGTGGCGATGCTGCTCGCCGGCGCGCAGACCGGGAGGCTCGAGAAGCGGTTCGGGTCCAAGCCGCCGCTGCTCGCCGGCGCGGCGCTGACCAGCGCGTCGTACGTTCTCCTCGCGGCGGCCAGCACCGAGCGGTGGGAGATCTACCTCGCGGCGCTCCTGCTCGGCGCCGGCATCGGCTTCGCCTTCGCCTCGATGGTGAACCTCATCATCGAAAATGTCGGCCCGACCGAGACCGGCGTCGCCACCGGCATGAACACCGTGACGCGAACGGTCGGCGGTGCGTTCGGCGGCGCGGCGGTCGCGTCGATCCTCGCCTCGACCGTCGGAACGAGCGGCTCCCCATCCGCACACGGCTTCACGATCGCATTCGCCGCGTGCGCGCTCGCGCTCGCGCTCGGCTTCCTGGTCGGGCTCGCGATCCCGCCGCGGCGTCCCGCCGATGCGTTCGCGCCGCACGAGACCGGCGACGAGACCCCCGAGCTTCACGAGCTTGCCTCACGCTAGTCAGAACGATGGCCCTGTGGCCGCGACCAAGAGGAGTGCCTTGCCCGAGATAACCGACGAGTACATGCAGGCGATGCTGGCCGAGTCCAGGGCGTACACCACGGTGCTGCTGCGGGTGACCGAGAAGGCCGGCGAGCCCGGGGCCCGGCAGATCATCTGGGAGCACGGCCGGCGCAACTTCGCGCTGCGCGAGGCGGGAAAGCTGCCGATCGTCTGTCGCGCCAACGACGAGACCGACCTCGCCGGCGTCGGCATCTTCGCCGCTTCCCCCGAGGAGGTCGCGCAGATCATGGATGACGACCCCGGGGTCAAGGCGGGGCTGTTCACGTACGAGCTCCATCCGGTGCTCGGCTTCCCGGGCTCGAGCCTCCCCTAGGCTGCAACCGTCCTCCGGGGTTCAAGGGTCAGCCCGGGAGCTCTCGAGATCGAGCTGCTCGACGAGCGTCGCGACGCGCCGGCGGATCTCGTCGCGGATGGCGCGGACCTCGTCGATCGGCCGGCCTTTTGGATCTTGAAGGTCCCAATCGATGTAGCGCTTGCCGGGAATGAACGGGCACTGATCGCCACAGCCCATCGTGACCACGACGTCGGCCTCCTCGGCGAGCTCTCGGGTCAGCCCTTGCGGAGCGCGGTCGGAGACGTCGATGCCGAGCTCGAGCATCGCCTTGACCACCTCCGGATGGATTGCCGCGGCGGGCGTGGTTCCCGCCGACGTCGCGGTGTGCCGACCGCTCACGGCCTGCTCGAACAGCGCCTGACTCATTTGCGAGCGCCCGGCGTTGTGCAGACAGACGAACAGAACATGCGCCATATCGCTCTCCGGGGCGCGACTGCCGCCGCACGGCTGCAGCCGACCGTGGAGTGAGAGCCCGAGCATATCTATTGACAAACGTCAGTTCAATAGATATCTGTATATAGATGGCGGTCGATCTGGAGCTCGCGCCGAAGTTCAAGCGTCCGCCCGGCGAGCCATGCTGCGAGCCGGTCGTGTATCCCGACGTCGACCGTGAGCGAGCGGCAGGGATGGCGGCGGTCGCGAAGGCGCTCGGAGACCCGGTGCGGCTGCAGCTCGTCGACGTGCTGCGAAAGCACGCCGGCAAGGTGTGCGTGTGCGAGCTCGTGCCGCTGTTCGAGCTCTCACAGCCGACGGTCTCGCACCACCTCAAGGTCCTGCGCGACGCGGGGATCGTCGACTGCGAGCGGCAGGGGTTGTGGGCCTACTACTTCGTGATCGCGTCCGCGCTCGAGGAGCTGTCGGGATGGCTGAGCTGACCACCGGTTGCTGCGCGAACGACGGCTGCGGATGCGGCAGCTCGACCCTCGTCACCGAGGTCGCCGAGCGCTCGCGGCCGGAGCAGCTGCGCGAGCGCGTGCGCGCGCGGTATGCCGACCTGGCCGGCACCGCCGCCGGTGTCTCACTCGGGTGCGGGGTGCCGACAGAGGTCGCGGACCTGCGCGCCGGTGAGACCGTCCTCGACCTCGGGTCGGGTGCGGGGGCCGACGTGCTCATCTCCGCCCGACGAGTCGGCCCGACGGGTAGGGCGATCGGGATCGACATGACCGACGAGATGCTCGAGCTGGCCCGCGCGAGCGCGGCCGCGGCCGGCGCCACCAACGCCGACTTCGTCAAGGGCTACCTCGAGGAGATACCGCTCGGCGACAGCACCGTCGACGTGGTCATCTCGAACTGCGTGATCAACCTCGCCGCCGACAAGCCCCGCGTCATCCGCGAGGCGGCGCGGGTGCTCCGCCCCGGTGGCCGGTTCGCCGTCGCCGACGTGATCGCCGACGAGGACATGGACGACGCCACCCGCGCGGACATGCAGGCGTGGACCGGCTGCATCGCCGGCGCGCTGACCCGGCGCGAGTTCGAGGACGCGCTGCTCGCCGCCGGCTTCGCGGAGGTGGAGATCGCCGAGACTCATCGCGTCCACGAGCACGCCGCGTCGGCGATCGTCCGAGCCCGTAAGCCGCCCGCGTGACCGTCCGCGCTGGAGCGAGGATCCGCCGCGCCCGCCCCGACGATCTGGGCGCCGTCGCCGAGATCTACAACGCCGGCATCGCCGAGCGCGTCGCGACGTTCGAAACCGAGCCCCGCACCGAGGCGGACATCTCGAGCTGGGCGCAGGACGGCCGGCCGTTCATCGTCGCCGAGGACGACGGCCGGATCATCGGCTGGGCCCGCGCCGGGGCCTACTCGGACCGGTGCGTGTACGAGGGCGTCGGCGAGCACGCGGTATACGTCCACCCCGCCGCCCGCGGCCGCGGGCTGGGCAGGGCGCTGCTGCGCGAGCTGTGCCTCGAGTCCGAGCGCCACGGCCTCTACAAGCTCACCAGTCGCGTGTTCGCCGACAACCAGCCCAGCCGCACCGCGCACCTCGCGGCCGGGTTCGAGGAGGTCGGCATCCAGCGCCGCCACGGAACGCTCGACGGCCGATGGAAGGACTGCGTGCTCGTGGAGCGTCTCCTCGGCCCCGCTGCCGACTGACAGCCGAGCTAGCGTGGAGAGTCCATGAGAGTGACCGGCGCCGAGACGTTCCCGATCGCGGTTCCGGCTCCGCACCCGGGCGGGCCCTACTGGATGCTGCTGCGCCTGGACACCGATGAGGGGGTCTCCGGCTACGGGGAGATGATGTTGCTCCCGGTCGGGTTCCGCTGGCCGGTCGTCGTCGCGATGATCGAGGATCTCGTCGACCAGGCGGTGATCGGACACGATCCCTACAACGCCGAGGAGCTGTTCGACAAGATCTACGGCCGCGCCGGGGCGGAGTGCACTCTCGACCGCGGAGGCGGTCATCGCCGCGATCCGCAGCGAGATCGGCGACGCCGCCGACATCCTCATCGGCACCCACGGTCAGATGACGCCGAGCGCGGCGATCCGCTTCGCCAACCGCGTCGAGCGTTACGACCCGCTGTGGTT
>Ga0335078_10007534_pt1 | contig 16144 bp, 10 predicted proteins | sample Lox_Sample_32_FD_206711 | JGI IMG/M metagenome (GOLD analysis project Ga0335078, IMG submission 206711) | Soil microbial communities from Loxahatchee National Wildlife Refuge, Florida, United States - Lox_Sample_3.2 | ecosystem: Environmental > Terrestrial > Soil > Wetlands | place: USA...
ACGATAGGCTTTAGTGATTGGCCCTTGACAGGCCATAGGGGCGTTCTTATTTGCCGAACGCCTTGCTGGCGCTTGCTTCGGGCGAGCGCCAGCAAGGCGTTCGCGTTTCTCTTTCCGGTTCCGGTGGCTCGATCTCTCTCGACGTCGGCTGGCCCAGAACAGGATGAACACAACATGGCATTTCGTCCCTTGCACGATCGGGTCGTGGTCAAACGCCTTGAGGGCGAGGAAAAGACCAAAGGCGGGATCATCATCCCCGACACAGCCAAGGAAAAGCCTCAGGAAGGCAAGGTCATCGCGGTGGGTCCGGGCCGGCGAGACGAGAGCGGAAAGCTCACCCCGCTCGACGTGAAGGTCGGCGACCGCGTGCTGTTCGGCAAATGGTCGGGGACCGAAGTCAAGGTCGACGGCGAAGACCTGCTCATCATGAAGGAAAGCGACATCATGGGCGTCGTCGGCTGAACCGGACCCGCCTCCATCGCTGCATCTCTCCCTTAGGAGTTCAATAAATGGCTGCCAAAGACGTCCGTTTCGCCACCGACGCGCGTGATCGCATTCTGCGCGGCGTCGAAATTCTCAACAACGCCGTGAAGGTCACGCTTGGTCCCAAGGGCCGCAATGTCGTGATGGAGAAATCCTATGGCGCGCCACGCATCAGCAAGGACGGCGTGACCGTCGCCAAGGAGATCGAGCTTTCCGACAGGTTCGAGAACCTCGGCGCCCAACTGGTCCGAGAAGTCGCTTCGAAGCAGCACGACGTCGCTGGCGACGGCACCACCACCGCGACGGTCATCGCGGCCTCGATCGCTCGCGAAGGTGCCAAGGCCGTGGCCGCAGGCCTTAATCCGATGGACCTAAAGCGCGGCATCGACCTGGCGGTTGAAGCCGTCGTCGCTGATCTCGCCAAGAACTCAAAGAAAATCACCTCGAACGACGAAATCGCCCAGGTCGGCAGAATCTCGGCCAATGGCGACGAATTCATCGGCCGGGAAATCGCCAAGGCGATGGAGAAGGTCGGCAATGAAGGCGTGATCACGGTCGAGGAGGCCAAGAGCCTCGAAACCGAGACTGAGATTGTCGAAGGCATGCAGTTCGATCGCGGCTATCTCTCGCCTTACTTCATCACCAACGCTGAGAAGATGATCGCCGAACTCGACGACCCTTACGTTCTCATCCACGAGAAAAAGCTTTCGTCTTTGCAGGCTCTGCTGCCGATCCTCGAAGCGGTCGTGCAGACTGGCAAGCCACTGCTGATCGTCGCCGAAGACATCGAGGGTGAGGCGCTTGCAACGCTGGTCGTCAACAAGCTGCGCGGCGGATTGAAGATTTGCGCCGTGAAGGCGCCTGGCTTTGGTGATCGCCGCAAGGCCATGCTGGAAGATATCGCCATCGTCACCAGCGGCGAACTGATCGCCGAGGATCTGGGCGTCAAGCTTGAGAACGTGACGCTGACCCAGCTGGGTCGCGCTAAGCGCGTGCGCATTGACAAGGAGAACACGACAATCATCGACGGCGCCGGCACCAAGAAAGATATCGAGGCGCGCATTGACCAGCTCAAAGCACAGATCGAAGAGACCACTTCGGACTATGACCACGAGAAGTTGCAGGAGCGCTTGGCCAAGCTCGCCGGCGGCGTCGCGGTGATCCGCGTCGGCGGCGCCACCGAAGTCGAAGTGAAGGAGAAGAAGGACCGCGTCGACGACGCGCTCAACGCCACCCGCGCGGCTGTCGAGGAAGGCGTTTCGCCGGGCGGCGGCGTCGCGCTACTGCGTGCGATCGCCTCGCTCGACGCCGTGAAGGTCGCCAATTCGGACCAGAAGACCGGCGTCGACATTGTGCGCAAAGCGATTCAGGCGCCAGCCCGCCAGATCGTCGAAAACGCTGGTGGCGACGGCGCCGTCGTGGTCGGCAGACTCCTCGACTCGAAGGAATATAGCTACGGCTACGACGCACAGACCGGCGAGTTCGGCGATCTCGTCAAGCTCGGCATCATCGACCCCACCAAGGTCGTGCGCACGGCGCTTCAGGATGCGGCGTCGATCGCCGGCCTGATCGTCACCACGGAGGCGACGATCACTGAGCACCCGAAGAAGGAAGCGCCGGCGATGCCTGGCGGAGGCGGAATGGGCGGTATGGGCGGCATGGATTTCTAGTCCGCACCTCAAGCTGATGACGATAGAAAGGCCCTGGGTTTCCTCAGGGCCTCTTTTTTTCGTAAGAAATGCGAAACGGGAACCCGAGATTTGGCTGCGTCATTTTTTGCCGGCGGTTAGCAGATGACGCCCCGGAGTTCCCTAACAACCCCGACGGGCGCGCCAGCAGAATACGCGGCCGAGGCGCGCCGAGGACCGCCGGCAGACCGTGTGCGCTGAGCGCCTGTTGTGACGCCTACTTCGGAGATTGCAGCGCGGCGCTCTAGCAAGCCCAACATGCTCCTCGCTGGTAACGAATCAAAGTCTCATTCTTGTTGGCGGCTTCGATCGGGCTCTGCCCCGCCCAGCGTCAAATCTCCGGCTCGACAGGAATCTGACAGGGGGCCCGTAGGAAAGTGGTGGCACCTATCCGGAGGGAGGAGGCCCGCGGCCGATCAGCGATCTTGGTGTCGCACCAACCATGCCGAGGCGGGGATCGGCCTATCAGGCGCAAGATCGAAGCTCGTCGGCTGCAGTCTAGCCCACCCATGGAATTTGAACTGGACGAATTCCGCGTTTCAAGAACCATGCTCGCATGCGCGGGGATGGGCGCGACCATGGGGATGCTCCTTGGAGGGACCCTCTTGGGCGTTGCATCAGCGGTGGCCGCTGCGATCATCGGCGCTCTTGGGGCCGGCATCCTAGGTCATTTTGTGGAACCGAAAGAGTCATCCGAATGCCCGACCACCCCGTCGGAACGGTCCGAAGCTCATCCCCGAGGCGCGGAATTTGACGGGTGTCACGATACATTTAAATAGGGTCTTTCATGGCTTTCCGTACAAGCTACGGACCTTTGACTAACGGAGATGTGCCAATACAGAACCCTGACAAGACGGTTGTGGATCCCAGTTACGCGACTGATTCCAACCTGCCGTGACCTTTATCTTTATTGGGGCTCTCCACTTTTGGCGGCAATAGATGAGGACGTAGCCTGCGGCGTGGGCTCTGGAGTTTCTTTAGTCGAATTCTCTCCGTTTCCCATTGCCGCGTGCCTGCCCCAAAGTGCGAGGATGGCTGCGGCCAAGGCTGCTATCAATCTCGTCACGATGTTGATAACTGCTGCGCCCATCTCCAAGCCTCCCAATTCATTGCCCTCGGCGAGTACGCTGCGGCTTGGCGAGTTTCAATGCAAGCCTAGCGATCTGGGTTCAGAGGCAAAATGGCTATTTCCAAACCTGCCTGGGGCCGAACGCGAGGAGTTTGAACAGAGTTCAGTCGCCAGACTGAGATCGAGGTGGCGCTCTTAATTGGTTGTGCCTCACTTTCTGTTGCGCCTTGATCGAGCGCAGGTCAGGCCATATTAGGCCAGCTGGAAATCCAGCCGCGCCCCTTCCAAGCTGACTTGAACGCAGATGCATCGGAATTTTGTCACGAGCGCGCGATCTGCTCGGCGGCGTTCAGCCATTCGCTTTGCGCCCTGACTACATGGCGAGGACTACGCCGAAGCTCAGTGACGACATTTTGAGCCAGAGTCTTCGCCTCTTCGCGCTGGCCGCGCCGTAGCAACGCCCGTGCGAGACGGACGCGCGGCTCGACGCCGGGATAGGACGGCGCCAGCGTGCGATACTCCGTCTCCGCCTCTCTGTCGCGGCCGAGCGCTTCGAGCAGACAGGCGTAAAGCAATTGCGCCTCGCTCGATTGATAGGCGGGCCACTTGCGTTTGAGCTCGCCGAGGGTCGCCAGCGCTTCGGCGTATTTCCTGATCCCGGCCTCGGCGCGCGCCTTGTCGATGAAGAAGGTCGGCTCGTCGCCTTGCGGATGCGCGACGACGCTCGAAAGGATCGTCAGCGCCTCGTGGTATTTCTCGAGTTCGAGACATTCCCGGGCGAGCGCGACGCGATTGGCGATCGTGTCCAAGATCGCGAGATTGTCGGCAAGCTCGCGATAGCGGCGCTTGGGGTCCACCGCGCAGGCGATCTGACTTTGCGCCCTCTGTCCTTGGCGGCTGCCCATGAACTCGGGTGCGAGTTCCATGACGACATAGGCGAGCGCGCCGATGCCGGGCAGCATCAGGATGACCCAGAACCAGGGCCAAAAGCGTCCCGTGCGCAGAGCATGAATGATCATTCCCGCATTAACGAGAAACATGATCGTGGCGTATTCCATTGGCGGAACCTCTAGCAAGCGCGGAGAGCGCAGATATAGGGACGCCCCAAGCCCGGCGCAATCGCCGCCTTAGCAAAACGGCAGGGGCATTGTCGCGAACCCCTTCCCTCTCCCGTGCGCCCATGCGAAGAAATTAATGAGGGGGACGGGGCTGAGCCGTTCTCATGCTCGTCCTATGCGCGGTCGTAGCCATGCCATGACGACATCAAGCGGCGCTCGCCTGCTGCGACGTAGACTGTGGCGCTGCAGAACCGCCATCGCAAAAGCGGCTGCCTGCTGAGTCGATTGTCGGTCCTCACGTGCAAGTGAAGTCCATTCTCGAATAATGGTGCGCCTCGGGTTCGACTCGGCCATCTGGATCTCGTTTTCGAGAAGGCGGTGATGGGAGACGGCTCGTAACCGGACTTCGCGTTCCGCCGCTATCTCCTATTCCCTCCGTGCAATAGGGCGTCACGCCGCCTTCTTGAGCGGAGTTGGTTGCTGTAGCCGCGCCGCTAGCGCACGGCCGCACTCATGTACGGCGTCCTGTTCGATCACGTAGCCGTGTTTCTTCAGCACGGCACGCAGGCCTTGGTTAGCCGCGGGCTTCTGAGCATCGACCCAGACAACCAGGACTGCAGCTGGGCTAAGAAACTTGCCGACCCACTTCAGCGTCACCTCAAGGTCATGAAACGTGCGCCTGCGCCAATCAACCAGCGCGACGTCGTACTGGCCTGCCGGACGGCCGCAATTTCCGGTCGAAACCGCTCGAGCATAGCCGCGCCGATGCAGCTCGATCAGCATCGCCATGCTGTTTGACCCAGCCATGAGGATGCGGCGCTCCGTCGTGCAGTCGCCAAGTGCAATCATCGCATCAATAATTCTGTGGTCAGTAGCGACCCGAGGCCCAGCCATGACACCGCCCATTCAATGCGAGGGAGAGACAATTACGATGCGCCCATCGATGCCCCTTCTTCATCTGCGATGAAGACGGGAGGTTATTGTCACAAATGCGCATAAAGGCTCCATTCAGAAAATCGACGCTCCACGTTAAGGCTGTATAAAAAGGCTCGTTGATGCCGTCTGGCCGCATTGAGCGACGTCTGACTCAGGCGCTGCTGAGTGGGCCGCCGGAGCCGACGAAGAACGGTCGACGGTTCGTCAGATCTGCCGCGTCACGCGCTGGCGGCAGCGCAAGGACAGGAGAAAATGGCAGAAGCCGAAGGTGGATGCGTCTATCTCCCATAACAAGGCTGTCAGCCGAGGACGCCTCGCCGTAGGGCTTGCGGAAGCTCAACCCGGGCAATCAGCGTCGAAATCATGCCTCGCCACAAGGACGTGGCGCTCGGGGAAGGTGGTTACACGAACCGCAGCATAGGCGCCCGCAAAGGCGGAGCCATTTCCCGTTTATGAGCTCTTTATGCGCGGACCGTGTATTTCGAATGGACCGTTTATGCCCTATGTGCCCATATTTTATCAGCTTAAGCGACAGCGAGAAACTGATGCCCGACACTCATCCAGAGGCTGGAACTGCCCGCTATTCCAAAGGCCACGATCCACAGTACGCGGCCGGTGCGGCCAATGGATTTGCTGCGTCTCTTTAAAGTGGCGCCGCTCAAACGCCTTCGCTTCGATCGGCCAACTCGTCACGGATCGCCGATTGAGCAACTTGCTTAGGCCCGGATTCATTCGGCCTTTGTAACCTACAGGAGAAGCTTTATGACGACACGTCTCGTTGTTCGCGCGGCTGCGGCCGGCGGCCTCACCTTGTGCCTCGCGGTTGCTTCGCCCGCCGCGGCGAATGCCCAAGTGAATATTTGGAAGGAGTGCGGGACTCGATTTCAAGCCGCAAAAGCTGCGAATGAACTCAATGGTCAGAGCTGGCAAGAGTTTCTTAAGGCTTGCCGCGTTCGCGCCGCCGCTCCGGCGATCCCAGAGGCCTCGATTCCGGCCACGCCTGCGCCGCCCGCCGCCAGTTCAAACGCTGCTCCGCCTCCTGCCCCTGCCGCAACCGTTGCATCTCCTCCCGCTCCCGCTATTTCAGAGTCCGGAACGGCATCGGCGCCGGCCGCGCCAACGACGACGCGGCGTTCTGATGCCGCCCCCAGCAAGTTGGCTAGCGAGGGCATTGTGGGCGAAAAATTGCGCGAGAAAAAATGCGCCGCCCAATGGAAGGCTCAGAAGACGGAACTGAAGAAAACGAATCCGACGCTGAAGTGGTCCCAATACTGGACTGAATGCAATGAGCGCCTGAAAATGTCGACGCAGTGACGTTTTCATTGGGAATCTCGCTCGCGGGAAGTTCGGTTTTGGCCGAGGACAACAGGGCGCCGAGCCGCAATCCTGATATCTAAAAGCCGCCCGCGCACATCGGCGAGCAAATCTCACTGCCGCAAGCGCACCGATGGCGCGCTCGCGGCGAACCTATTTCAGATTCTCATGCGACGTTTGCTCTCGGGGCGCCGGTATTGCTTCGTCGCGCAGCGCCAACTCCGGCATTTCGAGCAGAAGTTGAAGCGCCATCACACCGGCGCCTCTCAATAAGTCACAGCGCGGCCCAGGCATCGGCGAATGCAGGCGAGGTGATCTCAGCGGGCTAACGAATTTTAGCGATACTTGAAATTCGCGGGTCACCCACATCGAATCCTTCGAAAAATCTGCCAGGCTCCCCGACCAGAGATCAACGAAGCTCGTGAAAAGTGACCCAAGCAAACCAGAAATATGCGCCGCTGAAAACCAAACACGCCAACGCTGCGCCGGGCGAGCCATGCTTTGAAAGCCACATGGCGACACCGATCAGCACGAGCCCCCAAAAGCCACCCGTCACGAGTAGAATAAGTCTTACCGCGGCCCTCGAGATAATTTTTCTGAGTAGCAAGAGGCCAAGAGCAGCCCGATTGCTTTGCTTCTTTGTTCTCATCGTCGTCAACAAGCACGCCATGGAGACGCTACGGACAGGATTGTGATCTAAATCGTCCGGTTGGAATTGCCGTTCCTGGTCGACCTTTGGACGACCAGCGGAGCGCCTGGCCGGATCGGTGGGCTTTTAGGCAGTTTTCCCGGGCGCCCCCGGAGCAGAACCCCTGGAGCTGGCGACATCCATTTTAGGCTGATGGTGACCGAACCCCATTGTGGCGGCTGTTCGACCAATAGCTCCGATCGTTGGGCCTCTCCGTAAGTCACCCAAGAAAAGGATAACCAGGAGCCGTAGAACGCCAAGCATCGATAGTGACAAGAAGAGCAGCTTGACTAGGGCGGGATCCAACATGACATCCTCCATCCCGATTCGATCCAGACGCCGGGAGCGACGCTTCTCGCGCGTGACATCCCGGCGTTCCGTTCCTTTAACGGAGCGCGTCCAACGCCAGATTGAGCGACAGCACGTTGAGTCGCGGCTCGCCGATGAGGCCCACTAGCCGCGATTCGATATGCTCGTCGACGATTGCGCGCACCCGCTTTTCGCTCACATTGCGGGCCTTGGCGACACTGGGAACTTGCGCCAGCGCGAACTGCGGCGAAATATGAGGGTCGAGTCCCGAAGCCGACGTGGTGACGGCGTCGGCCGCGACCATGTCGATGCGTCCCGCGGCGAATTCCGCCTCTATCGAGGCGTTGACGCGATCCACGAGCTTCTTCGAGGTCGGGCCCAGATTGGAGCCGCCGGAATTCGCCGCGTTATAAGGCGCATCCACGGTTTTCGTCGCGTCCGCCGGATCCGGCGCGCTCGTCGCCGAGGGGCGGCCGTGGAAATAGCGGTCCGCGACGAAGTTCTGGCCGATGAGCTCCGAACCCAGGATCTTGCCATCTTGCTCAATGAGCGAGCCGTTAGCCTTCGCGGAAAAGGCCAGCTGCGCAACGCCAGTGATGGCGAAGGGGTAGACCAGCCCAGTAAGGACTGTGAAGAGGACGGTCATGACGACCGCCGGACGAATCTGAGACAGCATCCCGAACTCCTTAAGCGAGGTGAAGGGCCGAAACCACGAGGTCGATAAGCTTGATGCCGATGAAGGGGGCGATGATGCCGCCGAGCCCATAGATCAGCAGGTTGCGGCGCAGCAGCGCCGCCGCGCCCACGGGCCGGTATGGGACGCCCTTCAGCGCCAAGGGAATGAGCGCGATGATGATCAAGGCGTTGAAGATCACGGCCGACAGGATCGCCGACTGCGGCGACGCCAGCTTCATGACGTTGATCGCTCCGAGCTCGGGGTAGGTCACGATGAACAGCGCCGGAATGATCGCGAAATATTTCGCGACGTCATTGGCGATCGAGAAGGTCGTGAGCGAACCGCGCGTCATCAGCAGCTGCTTGCCAATGGCGACGATCTCGATGAGCTTCGTGGGATCGCTGTCGAGGTCGACCATGTTGCCGGCCTCGCGCGCAGCTTGCGTTCCCGTTTGCATCGCTACGCCGACGTCGGCCTGCGCCAGCGCTGGCGCGTCATTGGTGCCGTCGCCGCACATAGCGATGAGGCGTCCGCCCTGTTGCTCCTTGCGGATGTAGGCGAGCTTGTCCTCGGGCTTCGCCTGCGCAATGAAGTCGTCGACGCCTGCTTCGCCGGCGATCGCGGCGGCGGTGATCGGATTGTCGCCCGTCACCATGACCGTCTTGATGCCCATGGCGCGCAGCTCGGCGAAGCGCGCCTTGATGTCCGGCTTGATGATGTCCTTGAGGTGAATGACGCCGAGCAGGCGTCCGTTTTCCGAAACCGCCAGCGGGGTGCCGCCGGCGCGCGAGATGCGTTCGACGGCGCGCGCAAAGTCGTCTGGAGCGAGATGCTTGGCTACTGCCGCGCGTTCAAGAACGCCGACGCCAGCAGCAGCCGCGGTCTGTGCGTCGTTACCCCAGTCCCTGCGAGAGGCGCCAAAGCCTGCCTCCAACTGCGCCAGGATCGCGTCCACGGCGCCCTTTCGCACGGACCGACCGGGCAAATCGACGCCCGAGATCCGCGTGTGAGCCGAAAATGGGACGATCCGGGCCTCCGCGCCCAGAACCGGCGCGGCCAAGCCATAACGGCTCTTCGCCAACGCGACGATCGAACGGCCCTCGGGCGTCTCATCGGCGAGGGAAGCCAGCAGAACGGCTTCCGCCAAGACGCGTTCCGAGACGCCGCCGACCGGGACGAACTCGTCCGCCATGCGGTTGCCAAAGGTGATCGTCCCGGTCTTGTCGAGCAGCAAGGTGTCGACGTCGCCCGCCGCTTCGACGGCGCGCCCGGAGGTCGCGATCACGTTGAAGCGGATCAGTCGATCCATGCCGGCGATGCCGATCGCGGACAAAAGACCACCGATCGTCGTGGGGATCAGGCAGACGAGCAGCGCGATAAGCACGCTCAGCGAGAGCACGGTTCCCGAATAACTGGCGAGTGGCCACAGCGTCGTGCAGACGATGAGGAAGATGATCGTCAGGCCCGACAGCAGGATCGACAAGGCGAGTTCGTTGGGTGTCTTCTGGCGCTGCGCGCCTTCGACGAGAGCGATCATGCGGTCGATGAAGGTCGAGCCTGGCGCCGCCGTAATTTTCACGCGGATCCAGTCGGACAGGACGGTCGTGCCGCCGGTCACGGCCGAACGGTCGCCGCCCGCCTCGCGAATGACGGGCGCGGACTCGCCGGTGATCGCCGATTCATTCACGGACGCGACGCCTTCGATGACCTCGCCGTCGCCGGGAATCAGATCGCCGGCCTCGACGAGCACCACATCGCCGATCTTGAGATCGAGCGCGGAGACGCCTTGGACGACGTCTCTCATCCCGCTCTTGCCTTCGGGATCGATCAGGCGCTTGGCGTGCGTGTCGCTACGCGTCCTGCGAAGCGCGTCCGCCTGCGCCTTGCCGCGTCCTTCCGCCACGGCTTCGGCGAAATTGGCGAAGAGCACCGTAAACCAGAGCCAAGCCGCAATCTGCCCGGTGAACAATGCGGTTCCGTCGTGCGCGACGAGATCGCGCAAGAAGATAAGCGTGACAACGGCCGACACGACCTCAGTGACGAAGATCACGGGGTTGCGCGCGAGCTGTCGCGGGTCGAGCTTGCGGAAAGCGTCGACGGAGGCGCGTTTGATGATGGCCGAATCGAAAAGGCCGGGAGCGGCGACTTTCGAAGACATAGGATGCTACTCCGTTTTAGAAGGTCTTTCCTGCTTGCAGCAGGAAGTGTTCGACGACCGGCCCCAGAGCGAGCGCCGGGAAGTATTGGAGGAGATAGAGGATCACGATCACGCCGATCAGCAGACCGATGAAGAGCGGTCCATGCGTCGGGAATGTGCCGGCCGAGGCAGCGACTTTCCTCTTGGCTGCGAAGGAGCCCGCCATCGCCAGCACCGGGATGACATAGGCAAAACGACCGAAGAGCATCGCCATGCCAAGCGTCGTATTGTACCAAAGCGTGTTGCCGGAGAGCCCCGCGAACGCCGAACCATTGTTGTCATTGGCGGAGGCGAAGGCGTAAAGGATTTCCGAAAGTCCATGCGGGCCGGCGTTGTTAAGGCTGTCGAGCCCCGTCTTCAGCATCACCGAAAGCGCTGAAAAACCGAGGACGCTCAGCGGATAGAGAAGCACGGCCAGCATCGCGAGCTTCATCTCGCGCGTTTCGATCTTCTTGCCGAGATATTCCGGGGTGCGCCCGACCATCAGGCCGGCGACGAAGACGGCGATCACCGCCAGCACGAGGAAGCCGTACAGACCCGCACCGACCCCGCCTGGCGCGATGCTGCCCATCAGCATGTTGAACAAAGGAACGAGCCCGCCGAACGGCATGAACGAGTCATGCATCGAATTGACAGCGCCGCAGCTAGTGCCGGTCGTCGCGGCGGCGAATAAGGCGCTAGTGGCGACGCCAAAGCGCATCTCCTTGCCTTCCAAATTACCGGGTGCCGGATCGACGCCGATGTTGGTCAGCAATGGGTTGCCAGCCGCTTCTGCCCAATAGGCGACGCCAACTCCGGCAACGAGGACGACCATCATCGTGATGACGATGGCGCGTCCCTGCCGGAAGTCGAGCACAGTCCGCCCCAAGGCGAACGCCGCCGCAAAGGGGATGACCAGCAAGGCCCAGATTTCCACCATGTTGGAAAGGCCGTCGGGGCTCTCGAACGGATGCGCGGAGTTGGCGTTGAAGAAGCCGCCGCCGTTCGTGCCGAGCTCCTTGATCGCCTCCTGGCTCGCCACCGGCCCGATGGAGATGACCTGCTTGGCGCCCTCGAGCGTCGTCGCTTCGACGGAGCCGGCCAGCGTTTGCGGAACGCCGAGCGCGACGAGAGCTAGCGCGACGACGATCGAGAGAGGGAGAAGCACGTAGAGCGTCGATCGGGTCAGATCGACCCAGAAATTGCCAACGGTTGGCGACTCGGCGCGCGCAAATCCTCGCACCAGCGCGAAGGCCATCGCAAGCCCCGTCGCGGCAGAGAGGAAATTGTGCACCGTGAGCCCGAGCATCTGCGTCAGATGACTCATCGTCGTCTCGCCGGAATAGTTCTGCCAGTTGGTGTTGGTGATGAAGGAGATCGACGTGTTGAAGGCCAGATCGGCCGGCACGCCGTCAAACCCTTGCGGGTTAAGCGGCAAGAAATTTTGCAGGCGCTGCAGGGCGTAGAGCGAGGCGAAGCCGACGACGCTGAAAGCCAGCATGGCCATCGTATAGGTGAGCCAGCTCTGCTCGCGCGCCGGATCGACGCCGGAAACCCTGTAGAAAGCGCGTTCGACGGGCGCCAGGATCGGGCTCCAGAAAGTGCGCTCGCCGGCGAGCACTCTGGCGATATAATTGCCAAGCGGAATCGCCGCGGCGATGACCGCGGCGAGAACGAGGGCGATTTGCGCCCAACCCACGATTGTCATGATGATCCTCTCGCGAAAGCCCGAGGCTTCTGTTTAGAATTTCTCGGGATGAAGGAGCGTGTACACGAGGTAGATCCCCAGCAGCACGGCGACGCTCAGCCCAATGATCGGTTCCGTCATGTCAGGCTCCAGTTAAAGATGCGCACAGCCGCGCACATAGAGGCCCATCAGACCAAAGAGCACGGCGCCGAGGCCGAGGAAGATGAGATCGAGCATGTTTGCCTCCCGTCATAGCGACGTGGGCGGAACATGTACGAAAGGGATATAAAGGCGCCATTCCGAATTTTGCCGCGAGGCATAAAGAACGCATAAAGAGGGGTTGCGTCATCTTGTCCAAGTTGGAGCTGCTGCGTAATCTTGCATTCTGCAAGTCTCGTTTTCGGCCTTGAATGAGATCCCGGACAGCCGCCGACGGCCTCCGAGCACAGACCTGAGAGCTTTGGGCATGGCGCAAGCGCAAAAGGAGTTCGATCGTCGGCCCGATCCCGACGCCCTTCTCGCCTTGTCTGACCAGGAAGGACAAGGAAAATTACGCGTCTTTTTGGGTGCGGCTCCTGGCGTCGGCAAGACGTTCGCCATGCTCTCGAGAGCGCGATCCGCACAAGCTGAGGGAATCGATATCGTCATTGGCCTGGTCGAGACGCATGGGCGACGCGAAACCGATGCGCTGACGGAAGGCTTAGAAATCCTGCCGAGGCGGAAGGTCGACTACCGCGGTCGGTCGATCGAGGAATTCGATATCGATGCGGCGTTGGCGCGCAACCCGAAGCTTATTGTCGTCGACGAACTCGCGCATACCAATGCGCCCGAGAGCCGGCATCCGAAGCGCTGGCAGGACGTCATGGAGTTACTTGAGGCTGGCGTCGATGTATGGACAGCGCTCAACATCCAGCATCTTGAAAGCCTCGCCGACGTCGTCTCGCGTATTACAAGTGTGACGGTCCGGGAGACCGTGCCTGACAGCGTTCTTCGAGACGCTGCTGACGTGATTCTCGTGGACATAACGCCCGACGAGCTCCTTCAGCGATTGCGGGAAGGCAAGGTTTACGTTCCAGAAACTGCGAAGCGCGCCACGCAAAATTTCTTTACGCCACGCAATCTCACCGCTTTGCGTGAGCTGGCGTTGCGCCGAACAGCCGAGCGCGTCGACGATCAGATGGTCGACTTCCTACGCCAGGGCGCGATCGAGGGCCCCTGGGCGACCAATGAGCGCTTGCTCGTCTGCGTGGGCCATGATTGCGGCGCCGAGCCCGTCATTCGGGCCGCCGCGCGTCTGGCGACGGGTCTCAACGCATCCTGGATAGCACTCTACGTCGAACGCTCCGGCCAGGAGGAGATGAGCGCAGAACGCGCCAAGCGAGTTGACGACGCATTGTGTTTAGCGGAGAGGCTAGGCGCCGAGATCCGGCGCCTTTCCGCAGCGGATCTCGCGGGCGAGATCCTTCGCTTCGCCCGTCGAGAAAACATCACACAAATCGTCGTCGGTCGTTCGCGCGCCGGCTTCCTCGCACGGCTGTTTCGAAGGTCGTTAACCGATGAAATCGCACGGCGCTCGCCGGACATCGCCGTCCACATGGTGATGAGCGACGAGGTGTCAGCTGTCGCCAGACCAGGGCGATGGGTTCCTCCGAAACTATCTGAATACTGGATCAGCGTGGGCGCCGCCGCGGTGTCCGTCGCTGTCACGGTCGGCGTTGGCCAGCTGCTCGATCGATGGTTGAACCTCCCGAACTTATCGATGATTTTCCTGGTTCCTGTTGTTTTGTGCGCCGCTTTGTTCGGTTTGTGGTCGGCGATCGTCGTCGCGGTGCTTTCATTCCTCGCTTGTGATTTCTTCTTCGTCGAACCGCGATACCAATTCACCATTTCCGAGCCGCATGAATTTGTGGCGCTGCTCGTGTTTCTTGTCGTCGCCGTCATCACTGGCATGCTAGCGAGCAGGGCGCGGGAGCACTCCCAATCTATGCGAACGCGCGCGCGAACCTCTCAGTCGCTGTTTGAATTTTCTCGCAGCCTTTCCTCCGCGACGAGTCTCGACGAGGTTCTCTGGGCTGCCGCGGTCCAGATCCAAAAGACGCTTGCGGCGCGGTGTGTCGTGCTGCTCAAGCCGGCTGACGGCGAGTTGACGATCTTCGCCGCATGGCCTCCCCTGGACCAATTGGACGTGGCAGCTTCAAGCGCGGCCCGCTGGGCGCTGGAAAAGTCAGAGCCCGCGGGCTGGCGTACCGGCACATTGCCCAACGTGCGCTTTCAATTTCGTCCTCTTGCGACGACCCGCGGAGTCGTGGCTGTTTGTGGCGTTGAACCGCAGGCGCCGGACGAGCCTCTTTCTCCCCAGGACGAGCGGACGCTGACCTCGGTTCTTGAACAAACCGCCATCGCTATAGATCGATCCTTGCTAATTGGCGAGTCCGTCAAAGCCGCCGCTCTCGAGGAAAATGAGAAGTTACGCACGATGCTTTTGTCATCGCTGTCGCATGACTTGCGAACCCCGCTAGCGTCGATCACTGGCGCAGTCACCAGTTTACGTCAGCTGCGCGAGAAACTGCCGCCAGAGGATCGAGAGGACCTGCTTGCCTCGATCGACGAGGAAGCGAGCCGTTTGAGCCGTTTTGTCGCTAATCTTTTGGACATGTCGCGCATTGAGTCCGGCGCTGTCGCGCCGCGTCACGACTTTGTCGATGTGACGGAATTTGTGCGCAGCGCCGTCGAGCGGAGCAAGAAGGCATTTCCGACCCAAAAACTTTCCCTAAATTTGGCGCGCGAATTGCCTCTCATTCGCGGCGACGCGAACCTCCTAAGTCAGGTGCTGTTCAATCTCCTCGACAATGCCCACAAATATGGCGGTGACATGGGCGCTGTCATTCACGCTCGCCGGGAAGGCTCTGAGGTCGTCATTACCGTGACCGACGAGGGGCCTGGCGTGAAGCCCAACGACCTCGAACGCATCTTCGAAAAATTTTACCGCGGAGGGCGTGCAGACGGCCGCAAAGCCGGCACCGGCCTCGGTCTCTCGATCTGCCGGGGCCTTGTCGAGGCGATGGGAGGAACAATAGTTGCGCAAAGTCCGGCGATCCGCCGGCGCGGCACGCGCATCGTGTTACGCTTTCCTGTGCCGGAGCAACCGCAGAGGGGCATCGCCGCGTGACCGCCACTCGTGTACTCGTGGTTGATGATGAACCACAGATCCACAGGATCCTACGACCCGCCCTGAGGGCGTGCGGCTATGAAATGCTCGAAGCAGCAACTGGTCGAGAAGCTCTACAAATCATCGCGGCCTCGGCGCCTGATGTTGTCGTGCTGGACTTAGGTCTTCCCGACATGGACGGCAAGGACGTGCTGCGTGAGGCGCGCGCCTTTTCATCGATTCCAATCATCATTCTTTCTGCCCGTGACCGCGAGACGGAGAAAATATCGGCACTGGATTCAGGGGCCGACGACTATGTCGAAAAGCCATTTGGGATAGGCGAACTCCTCGCGCGTCTGCGAACCGCATTGCGCCATCGCGGGCAAGCAGCAAGTGGAACTGCAATAATTGAAAGCGCAGGACTCTGTATCGATTTCGTAAATCACCTAGTAACGAAAGGTGGCGTCAGCGTAAAGTTGACACCAAAGGAATTTGATGTTTTAGCGATGCTGGCGCAGCACGCTGGGCGCCTCCTCACTCATCGACAGATTCTCACCGCCGTGTGGGGACAAGCCCACCAAGACGACGCGCAATATCTGCGGGTGGTTGTGGGAAAGCTACGCTCCAAGATTGAGGATGAAGCATCCAACCCAAAGATCATTCTGACAGAGCCGGGCATCGGCTATCGTTTCGCCAAGCTAGAAGCTTGACTTATTAGGCTTTTCGCCAACGGTTATCGGCAGAATAATTCTTGATAAGTTCACCGTCGCGGCAGTCGCCTGACGTAAACGTCGAGATCGTTGATCTTCTTCCTGAGCGTGTTGCGGTTCAGCCCCAAGAGCTCGGCGGCCTTGATCTGATTGCCGCGCGTCGCGGCGAGCGCCGCGGAGATCAGCGGCACCTCGATCTCGC
>Ga0335078_10007536_pt1 | contig 16141 bp, 15 predicted proteins | sample Lox_Sample_32_FD_206711 | JGI IMG/M metagenome (GOLD analysis project Ga0335078, IMG submission 206711) | Soil microbial communities from Loxahatchee National Wildlife Refuge, Florida, United States - Lox_Sample_3.2 | ecosystem: Environmental > Terrestrial > Soil > Wetlands | place: USA...
ATGGCTACGGGCGGCTCTGAACAAGGCCCCGGCGTCGAAAAGAACAAAACCGCAAAAGCCGACTTGGTCGCCGCACTCAAGGATGCGTTCGCCTATTGCGACCAAGTCTACGACAGCATGACGGACGCTTCCGCCGCGCAGATCATCAAGGTCTTGGGACGCGATGCGCCGCGAGTCACCGCGCTCACCTTCAACGCGGCACACCTGGATGAACATTACGGCAACATCGTGACCTACATGCGTTTGAAGGGACTGGTTCCACCTTCGAGCGAAACCGCGACTTCCCGCCGATAAGGCCGTGTCCCCGGACAACGAGCACGGTTTTTCTTGACCTGGAGTGCGCTCCAGGTTGTGTAATGGTGACTGACTATGACTCAAGAACTTGTGCGCTTTTTGAATCCCGCGACCATGCCACCTCCCGTGGGCGGCTACTCGCAAGTGGCGGAAGTAATTCGCGGCAAGCTGATCCTGATCGCCGGCCAGATTGCGCGTGACGCGTCGGGAAGTGACGTCGCGCCAGGCGATCTCCGCGGGCAGCTAACTAAGATTTTCGAGAACATCGAGCACGCTCTCGCAGCCGCGGGTGCTTCTTTCCAGGATGTGGTCAAGATGAACTACTTCTGCGTCGAATCGGTACCAGCGAGCGAAATCAGTGTGGTCCGCGAGGTCCGCGATCGATTCATAAATGCCCAAGCGCCGCCGGTTTCGACGTTCGTGTTTGTGAGCCGGTTGGTTCGGCCCGAGTGGCTCATTGAAGTGGAAGCTTGGGCGGTGATCCCCTAACGTGGCCATGAGAATCGGTGAACTGGCGGCGCGGTCGGGCCGCAGCATCTACACAATTCGGTGGTACGAAGCGCAGCGCCTGATGCCGGGCGTAATGCGCGCCGCGGGAGGACAGCGGGTCTATGGCGACCAGCATGTCGGCTGGCTGGAGTTGTTGCAAAGGCTGCGGCACACAGGCATGTCGATCCGCGAGATGCGCGAGTTTGCCGCACTGGTGAAGCAAGGCGACGGAAACTTTCACGAGCGGGTTGAGTTTCTCCAGACACATCGGAAGCGGGTTGACGCCAAAATCGCGGAGTTGAATGAGGCTCGGAAGCTTATCGATCGCAAGATCGAGTTCTACCGCCAGCGGCTCGGCGCCGGTCCAAAACCGAAAGCGCGCGGAAAAGGAGCGGTCGCATGAACGCTGTTGACAATAAGAAAGCGATGGAGGAAGTGTACGGCGAACTCGAAGCCGGCAATCCGGCGCTGTTCGTCGAGAGGCTGGCCGAGGACGTCACCTGGTCCGTGATCGGCTCCACTCGTTTCTCGCAAACATACAGCGGCAAGAATGCCGTGCTGGCGCACTTAGCGGAAGCGCGCTCGGCGCTGGAGTCGCGCATTCGAATTCGCGTGCGTCGAATCATCGCCGACACCGATTGGGTCGCGGTAAAAGGCACGGGAACGGCCCGAACGAAAACCGGCGTCGACTACAACAACACCTATTGCTGGGTGCTCGGGCTGAACGCGGACGGAAAGATTCGCGAAGTCACGGAGTACCTGGATACCGAACTTGTTACCGCCGCATTCGGTAGGGTCGATCCTACGAACGCCTCTTCACCGGCTGGGAAATAAGGAATCCGCCGCCTGCCGCTTGGAATCATGGTTTTTGCCTGCTCTCCCGGCTCAAGCCTAAAAAATTCCCGCTAACATAAGAGGGTTGGTGGGGTGCAATGAGGGCGCTGAGGGGCATCATTCTGTTGTTGAGTTTCTCGCCCCGCCCGTTCGCCTATGCGGCGACTGATCCGGACACGCCCTTCAAAGTCGACGTCGATGTCGTCAACGTTCTCTGCACGGTTTACGACAAGCGCGGCGCTCTGGTGCAGGATCTCGATCGGGGGGATTTTGAAATCCGCGAAAACGGACGTCGTCAGGAGCTGCGCTACTTCGCCCGCGATACCGATCTACCCTTAACCGTTGCCCTCCTGATCGACGTAAGCGGCAGCGTGCGCGGCTGGGTGGAAACCGAGAAGGACGCCGCGACGGAGTTTTTCAAAGACGTGATCCGACCCTCCGATCAGGCAATGCTGATCGGTTTCTCGAGCACCATCGTTCTCTGGCAGGATCTCACGCCGGCCGTGGAACATCTGCAGTCGGCGTTGGGGCGCCTTCGCGCCGTACCGTTTCGCGGCATTCCGCTCGACGGCCAGCCGATGCCAGGCACACTGCTCTACGATGCTGTCAGCCTGACAGCGCGCCAGAAACTGGCGAATGTAGCGGGCCGCAAAGTAGTGGTCGTCATCTCCGACGGCCTCGACAACGGCAGCGTGAGCCACGCCGAGGAAGCCGTCGCGGCGGTCCAATCCTCAAACGCGATCGTCTATGGCATCTGCTACGAGACCGGTTTCTCGGGCTGCAGCTTCCTGAAGGGACTGGCCGAACCCACCGGCGGGCGCATGTTCCGAGCTGGAAGGAAGAGCTCGCTTACGCAGATCTTTCAAACCATTGAACGGGAACTGCGCAGCCAGTACGCCCTTGGCTACGAGCCCACGAACCGGGCGCATGATGGCACATTCCGGAAGCTGGAGATCAAGATCCGGGGGCGAGGCTTGCGCGTCCAATCCCGCAAAGGCTATTTCGCGGCGCGCGAGCCAGGAACTTAGCGAATTTGGCACAGTCTTAGCAATTCCTACCGGCCACTAGGCAGTAGCTCAGGCCACTGTTCTCCTGAGCTTTTTTCGCAACTTCTTATCCTTGGAATTGTAGTTTCCAAATTCTATGGGAAAGCATAAACCTTGCTTCAGGCAATTCTTCCTAAGTCCTTGGTAAGAAACAAACTCCATTGTTGAGCTTATACCGTAACCCGTTGGTAACACAGATGCATGCCCGATACAGTTCAATTTAGGGTTTGGCGGCAGTTTGTTAGCCGTGTTACACAGCGGCTTTAGCCGGGTGGAACTAGATTTTCTTAGAAAAACAGGGGAGCTTCAAATGAACTTAAGAGTACTTGGATCGAAGTTGGTTTGGATCCTCGCCGCATGCCTAATGGCGGCGAATCTCTTTGGTCAAGCGACGGACGCCAATCTGGTCGGCACAGTAGTGGATACTTCGGGTTCGGGCGTCCCAGGTGCAACCGTCACGCTAACCAACAAAGACACCGGGATAAAATCAACCGTAACGACCGGTTCAACCGGTGAGTACCGGTTCAACAACGTGGCTGTGGGCAGCAACTATGAAGTCGCGGCAGCCGCCAAAGGGTTTTCAAACGCAGCGGTGGGCGGCGTGGCGCTGGAGCTGAACCATACAGCGACCGTCAATGTCACGCTGTCGGTGGGCGCCGTTTCCACCACAGTCGAAGTCACCGAAGCAGCCGCATTGATCGACACGACCTCTTCGCAATTGCAGACCACCTTCAACAGCATGCAAGCTGTTGATCAGCCTTCCGCGGGCTTCTCCAAGACTATCAACGGCGCCGGGATTTACAACCTCAGTCTGCTCGGCGCGGGCGTAGCTTCCTCGGGCGGCATTGGCCAGGGTACCGGACCGAGCGTAGCCGGACAGCGTCCTGAGAACAACAGCTTCTTCATCGATGGGGTCATCAATAACGACGGCTATGTAACCGGGCCGCAAGCCTACATCTCGAATGAAGTGATCGCTGAATTCAACGTGGTGCAGAATCAGTTCAGCGCCGAATACGGCGGCGCATCCGGAGGCGTGTTCAACGCCATCATGAAGACTGGCACCAACTCCGTGCATGGCTCGATCTTCGAGTATTTTCAGAACCGCAAGCTCAACGCGGTGGACTACTCAGAAGTCGTGGCTGGCAACCTGACCAATCCGCGCTACGACAATAACCGCTTGGGCGCGACGGTGGGCGGCCCCATCATCAAGGACAAGTTGTTCTACTTCGGCAGTTACGAGTACAACCCGCTCGGCCAGGCGTCGATTCCCGGGTTCCCGGTGGACGCTCCCACCGCTGCCGGCATCTCATTGCTTAACAACATCCCCGGGCTGAGCAAGACTAACCTGGGCGTGTTTGAAAAGTACGTTCCCGTGGCCGGCGCTCCGAATGGCGATACCACGGTGGTCAACGGCGTTACGATCCCGCTCGGTTCGTTGACGTTCGCATCGCCGAACTTCAATAACGCGTACCACGCAACCGTGGCGATCGATTACAACATCAGCAACTCCGATCAGCTCCGCGGCCGCTATCTGTATGACACCAGCGTCGGTATCGATCCCGCCGCGAACCTCCCAGTCTTCTTCCAGCCGTCGCCCAGCTACAACAAGAGCACATCGGTTTCCGAGTTCCACACTTTCTCGCCAACGATGCAGAATGAGTTTCGCGTCGCTTATCGCCGCAACAACAGCAATATCGGTGCCGGCAACTTCCAATTCCCTGGTCTCAGCGCTTTCCCGAACCTCACGTTCGACGATCTCGGCTTGCAGATCGGTCCCGACCCGAATACGCCCAGCGGATCGATTTCGAACGTCTCTTCGCTGCAGGACAACTTAACCAAGACTTGGGGCCGGCATACGTTCAAGATGGGCTACGACATCGTTGACACCATCCTCACCGGAACCTTCGTGCAGCGCGCTCGCGGCGATTACGATTACGCGTCACTGGAAGAGTACTTGCTCGATCAGCAGCCTTCCGGTAGCGCATTCGGAACACCCTCCAGCGGTGAACGCAGCGTGGGCGCGGCCAATGGCGTGCCGTTCGGCTTCCTGCAAAATGCGTGGTTTTTCCAGGATGACTGGCGCGTCACTTCGAACTTCACCCTGAACCTTGGGCTTCGCTATGAATACGTCACCGTCCCGGTGGGTTCGCGCGCACAACAATATAGCGCCATCGCCGACGTTCCCGGCGTCATCAGCTTCAGAGATCCCAAAGCCAGCACCGATAACTGGCAGCCTCGCATCGGATTTGCATATTCGCCAGGCAAAGATGGCGTTTGGTCCATCCGCGGCGGCGTCGGCCGATCGTACGACAATACTTACATCAACTTGAACCAGAATGCGTCGCCGCCCTACTACCAGACCACGGTGGATGTGAACGATGCCGCGCCGGTTTCCAACTTCCTCGCAAACGGCGGCATCAGCGGAGCCATTCCGCCACAGGCCACTGCCGCGCAGTCGCGTGCAGCGATTGCGTCTTACACCTGGGATCAGAACCGTCCTTACGCTCTCACCGGAACCCTCGGCGTTCAGCGGCGTATGGGCAAGGACTATGTGCTCGAAGCGCGCTACGTCTACACCAAGGGCGTTCATCTGTGGAATCAGACCCGGCTGAACGTCGTTTCCCCGGTGACCCCGACCAATTCTCTTCCGACCTACTTCAGCATGCCCAGCGCTGCGCAATTGTCTGCCGACAAACTGACCCTCGGCCAGATCAAGAGTACGCTCTTGCCGGGAACTACATCCGCTGAACCCTGGAACAATTTGGCCGTTTACGGGTTCCAAAATGCGCTGGTGGGATACAATCCCTGGGGCAATTCCCGATACAACGGACTGGCGCTGCAAATGACCAAGCGCTACTCCAATGGCTTGTCCTATATCGCGGCGTACACTTGGAGCCACAACTTCGACGACTCCACCGCGACCAACTTCTCCACCATTCTCTCTCCGCGCCGCGTTCAGGACTTCCAGGACATGCGCGCTGAGTGGGCATCTTCAGCGCTCGATCGCCGGCAGCGCCTCACGCTGTCGCCGGTATACGACTTCAAGCCATTCCAGAGCGGCAGCTGGATGATGAAGAACATTGTCGGCAACTGGAATATTTCGGGTACCTACACGTTCCAGTCGCCCGAGTTTGCAACCATCCAGGATGGTATCGACGCCAATCTCAACAACGATTCCACCGGCGACCGGACCATCATCAATCCGAGCGGTATCGCCACCGTCGGTAGCAGTGTTGTTGGATTGAGCGCAACAGGCGCGCAATTGCCTTCCGGTAACGCGAATATCGTCGCCTACGTCGCCACCAACCCCAACGCACGTTACGTCACGGCCGGCTCCGGCGCCCTCTCCAATGGCGGACGCAATTCTTTCGCCCTCGGCCGCATCAATAACTTCGACGTGCAGCTGTCGAAGCACTTCAACTTCACTGAACGCTTGAAGTTCGATGTCGGCGCTCAGGCGTTCAATCTGTTCAATCACTCGCAGTTCACGGGCGGATTCCTGTCCGACGTTTCGCCCAACTCCACCGCGGCCATCAGCCGGAACTTCTTGGTTCCCAGCAATGCCGCTTTCGGCCAGTACAGCCAGTTCTTCCCGAGCAATTCGCGGCAGATGCAGCTGGTGGCGCACTTCGTGTTCTAAATCGCCAGACCTGAGTTGAGTTGATGAACGGGGAGCCTTCGGGCTCCCCGTTTTCGTTCATGGAGAGGATTACCGACTAGCGGGTGGTGAGAGCGGAGAAGCGTACTTCAAACGGAGTTGGGGGTGCAGGTCGACGTAATTGCCGACCAGTAGAACTATTTTGGGGAAGCTGTTGCCACCAATCGACGCGAAGGAATATCCGATGCTCGAAGGCATGGACCCCTACGACGACACTACCTTCAACGGAATCCGGATGCGTCGCTTCATAGTGGAATGGGCGGAAATCTCAGCAAAGGCGAGCAACAGTGGAACAACGCAATCTTGTCTCTAAGATCGAGGATCTCGCACGCCGCTGTCGCGACGAAGTCTGATCGCCTACGGCGTTACGGTCACGGTGATGTCTTCATCCGCCCACAGCGCGCCGTCGGAGGCATGCCAGCGCAGCACGTACGTCCCGGGCTCGTCGAAGGTCACCTGAACCGTCCACTTGCCATCGGGAGGCGCGGGCGGCGCTTGCCAGAGCGGTGACCATTGCGAATTCGCACCGGCGCGCGTGTCCTCCCACGTCTTCGGCTGCTCCGGACTAAAATGCACTTTGTGGTTTGGACCGCGGAATTCATAACAGGACACCCACAGCCCCGTCGCGCTTCCCACCGTCACCTGGATCGGCGGGATCATGCGCAGATCCTTGATCTCGGAGTTGCGCGCGCGATCAAGAAATGCACCGCGAGGACGCGGCTTCGGCACGCCATCGTCGGTGACGTGCGCCGACAGCACCAATGCCTGGCCGACCTTCGCCGTCCGCATCCGATCGCCCGCTGCTTCCAGCACCGGCGGCTTGTTCGCCCGAATCTCCGGATTGCTGACGCCGGCGCCGATCGCACCGGTTTCAGACGTTAAGACCATGTCGTCGAGAAAGTAATCCTGCCGCAGCGTCGCGTACGCCCTGGACGTCTTACCGTGCGTCGTCACCGTCCACACCACTTCCTTGTTCCCAAAATCCTTCGGCACGTTCACCCAGAACACAAACCGATTGCGGCGCGGAAAGAAATGCGTCGGCTGCCCCTGATCGGGACCGCCCGGCTCGATGTTGTTCTCCGGCCCCACGGGCACATCGAACTCTTCTTCCCAGTTCGAATTCATGTAACCGAAAAGCAGCTTGTACGATCCGTCGGGATTCTGCTCCCAGCCCTCGTAGGCCGCGTACACGCTCTGGCCTTTCGAATAAGACTGCGCGCGAACCGGCGAACAAGTAAGCAGCGCTGCCGCCGCAACCGGCAGCGCCAGAAACACACTACGTACGTTCATTTTGACCTTCAGTATATTTACTGTCCGCCGCCCGTCGCCGCCGCGGCCTTCGGCTTTCGCATCGGCGGAGGCGAAATCGGATCGCCGTTGCAAAGCGGGCAGCCGATTAGAACATCGTTCGCTCCCAGCTTCAGTTTCTCGCGGCGCTTAGCCATTTCAGCGTAGAACTGTTCGTCCGTGAGCGCGAGCCCCTGGCCGAGATCGATGAACATATTCGAAATCGACCGGTTCCCCGCCCCCGACCAATTCCGCGTATCCGGCACGTTGCGATTCGCCGGCGTCGTGTCCATGTAGCCGATGATGTGCAGAATCGTGCCTTTCGGAAGCAGCGGCGCGTAGTCGTCATCGTAGTCGTACACGCGCACCCAGTTGTGGTCGTAGCCCGAGCACGAAAGCGTCTGGATGTTGATGCCCCAGATATACTCGAGACACATGCGCACGCCGGGTGCATGCAAGTGCGGCTCATACGACGTTATCTTGGTGTTCTCGTCGAGCACCTTATAGGCATCCAGCCGCTGGTTGGCTTCATTCGGCTTCATATCAATATCGACACCGTTGCCAAGGCCGCGCCGCGCATAGCGCACCGTGGGTGTGTATCCTTTGGGGAAAAACTTGAAGCCGAACAACAGCCGCGCTTTCGTATCGCGCCCGTTCGAGTGGATGTGCGCCGACGAAAACACCAGGCTCGACCCGGCCTTCAACAGCTTGCCCGCGTTGTCGGGGAAAATGTCCGCGTTGCGGCCCACTTCATGAATCGGCCACGACCCGCTGCCTTCCCCAACATCTTCACCAAGCGCAGCCTGCTGGCCGGGAACGGTCGTCGTCCAGATCATGTGGTGGAACACGTAGCGTGCGCCGACCGTGGCACGGCCGCCACCCGTGTCCGCGGGGATGTCGTTCACTTCACGCATCTCGACGGACTTGACCCAGCGGTCTTCGGTCATCTTGGTGGGAACCGATGCCAGCTCGCCCCACCAGTCCGGCGCACCGGCCTTCACCGTGATCTCTTCGGTGGACACGACCAGATCCGGCTCGCCCAGATTCCACTTCGTGCCGTCGATGAGCGGAACCGGCGGAGGCATATCGGCCGGGTTGCCCTCCGGCGCGCCGCTATCCGCCCACTTGGCAACCTTCGCGATTTCCAGATCGCTCAGCGATGGATCGTTCTTGTAATGCTGGATGCCGACGTTCTTCTCGATGAACCAAGGTGGCATCGCGCCGCGTTTGTCGCGCAAAGCGGTCCGCTCCTTGATGGCGCGCGCCCACGGCCGCACCTCTTTATAAGTGATCAGCGACATCGGCGCCACCGAGTTCGGCTGGTGGCAGTTTTGACAGCTCCGCTGCATGATAGGGGCGATGTCTTTCGAGAACGTGACTTCGCCTTGGATGACGGGCGTATCCTCGGACGCCAGCGCAATCGGAACGACGAGGGAAAAGGCGACGGGCGCGAGCAGCGCGAACCCGATTTTGGATCGCCGGTAAACGTGACCAGCTTTCATGGCGGACGCTCCTTGACGGCGGCAGAAGGCAGCCCTGCGCCGTACTTCCCCTAATCCTAATGGAGGTTGTCCCCACAATCAAGGCCCCGGGCCCCTCTAGCGGGGCGGCGGTGTGCCTGGCGCGGGGGCAATCCGTGGGTCCCCGTCGATTTAGCGAGCGCTGCGCCGGAGGACCATGCCGCCCCGCTAGGGGCTGCGTTTCCAGGCCGCGATGTGGACTTTTTGGGGAAGTTGTGCATGAGCCAGGTCCAGATCGTCCGCCTGCAAAGGAACGATCACTTCCTTGGTGTTAGGCGGCGATGGATAGTTGTCGCTGAATAGAATTCTCAAGCTGCGCGAGGGCTCGCCAGGTTTCGCGGCGGGGGCGAGCCGGGCGGGCGCAGTCTCCGTTTCCGACACCGATCGGCTCTCGTCGGCGTACGATCGCATCTGCGCCGCCTGCTTCGGATCGTCGCATGTAATCAGCGCCTCCCGCAGCACGCGATCTTCCGATGCGTAGCTCAGCACCGCGACTACGTTAGGCTGCTTCAGCCGCACGTCTTTGGTATCGTCGGGCGGAACTTCCATGCCGACGTAGCGCGTAGTGACGAACTCATTTGAAATCGAAAAGCTCACCAACGGTACATACGTATCGAAGAGATGCTGACCTGTCCCGAGCTTGTAGACGGATAACCAGTCCACTTCCTCCAGACCGCGCGATGCGACGAAAACGGCGTTGTCCAGCGTGTGGCCGTCCGTTCCCGAAATGTGGATCGAGTAGAGCGGCGGCTGCCTTGGGTCGTCGCCGAAGCGCCAGGCTTCGAGGGTGATCGCGGAATCGGACCCGATATCGCCGAGCGTTTCCTTGGAATGCGTCGTCTTGCGGAGCAGCAGCCGCTCGTCGCCAGGACGGCCCGGCACCGCGGTGCCGGTCACTTCATAAGAAACGTTCCGGATCTCCACCACCTCGGAACCGTCCGCAGCCTTGGTCGCCGTAATACTCGAGGAAGCCTGCGACTGCATCGGCGGCGGTGCCTTCGGCGGGAGCTGCCCGGGTTGAATCTTCGGCGGCTGCGCCCTCAGCGCGTTAGCCAGGATGAATGCGGCGACGCAGTATGTGATTCGCATACCCTACGCTTCGATTCCCGCCAGCTTCGCGCTCTCCGCCCACAAGCGGCGAGCCGCGTCATCGTCCTGTGCGTCCTTGGTGGGCATTGTCGCACGGCACTTGTAAAAGTATTCACCCGTGACGTTCGCCGCATCCGGCGACGACGCCAGATACACGATAGTCTCCGCGCCTTTCTCGGGAGTGATGGCGAACGTCTTCGCCATGCGGATCATCACCGCGAAGGCGCCGCCGCTGTGATCTCCGAATCGCGTGGCTACGAAACCGGGATGCAGAGAATTGGCTGTCACGCCTTTTCCGGCAAAACTCCGCGCCAGCTCGCGCGTATATAAGATGTTCAAGAGCTTCGAGAGCGAATACACACCGAACCCGCGGTAGCGCTTGGCGGACTGCAGATCGTCGAAATCGACATGCACACCCTTGTGCGCGTCCGAAGAAGTGTTGATCACGCGCGCCGGCGCGGACGCAGCCAGTCGCTCGCGCAACATTTCGGTCAGCACGAAGTATGACATGTGGTTGGTCGCGAAAGTCATCTCGAGGCCGTCGGCGGTGACAGTGCGCTGACCGAACAAAGCACCCGCATTGTTGATCAGCACGTCGATACGAGGCTCCGCGGCGGCAATTTCACCGCCCACGCGTTTCATCTCATCCAGACGCGAGAGATCGGCGTAGTGCACGCTGTGACCGGCCGTTCCTCTTTGGCGAAGCCGTGCCAGTTCACTTTCCGCACGCGCTTTGTCACGCGCCACCAGCACCATACGCGCACCCATCCCAGCCAATTCCTCGGCTGCAATCGACCCGATACCGGAAGTCGCACCGGTGATTACAACCACTTTCCCCTGCAGGTTCGGCATTTGCATTGATTTTCCCATACGACTGTGGCGCACGCTTTCGTGCGTGCCGTCACAGGCTCACTTTATATTGGTAATGTGCGGGCAAAAATAATTCTTCTAGCAATCATCACCTCAGCCGCTTCCCTCCACGCCGCCGACCTCAAACCCGAAACCTCCGCCGCCTACGATCAATACATCAAGCTGGTAGAAGCCGAATTGGCCGCGCGCTCCACACCCCGGAATTTCCTCTGGCTCGATTCCCACCAGAAAGAAAAAACCCAGGTCTGGCTCAGCCAGAGCATCATGGAGCCCCGCGAAACGCTGGATCACGGCGAAGAAGTCGAGGTTCCCGATGGTGTGATCCAGCATTGGTTCGGCGCGATTTACCTGGAAACCGCCACGATCGACCGCCTGCGCGACACTCTAGTGGATTTCGCCAACTACAAAAACTGGTTCGGCCCCCAAGTGATCGATTCGCGGCTGATCGCGCGCGATGGCGACAACTTCGAAGCCTTCCTGCGCCTCAGCAAGAAGCAAATCACCCAAGTTGTGTTAAACACCGCAGTCAAAGCCACCTACGCGACACGCGACCCCAACCACGGATGGTTCTATATCCGCTCGACGCGCATCGGTGAAGCCCTGCATCCTCGCAACAAAAAGACCTACGATCAGGAGCTGTCCGCCGACGAGCAAAACGGTTACTTGTGGCGTTTGAACATTTACTGGCGGTTTGAGCACACCGACGTTGGAGTTTATCTCGAGATGGACATGGTCTCGCTCGCGCGCGCTTCGGGCACGCTGCGTCCCGGAAAATACCTGAACGGTTTTCAGACCTTTCCCCGCGAGTTCGCCGACCGGATGTTCGATGCCATCCAGCGTGGCTTCCCCGCCGTGCACAAATAGCCCGCGCATCCCGCCGCCCAGATGCGTGCCCACTTGCGGTATACGTAGCTGATATGACCCATGTCGAGTCCTCTCAGTCCCGCCGATCGTTTGTAACCTCGGCTCTCGGAAGCTTCACCGCCGCAAGCGCGCTGGCCCAGACTCCGCGGCCGGCCCCCTCGCCCGAAGCCACCGTACGCGACTGGTCCGGCGTGCAGCCCGTCCGCTATCCCGATCCCGACATCATCGCGCTTGACAATCGCTTCCGCCGTTACATCGTCGCCAACACCGTCATCAAACGCTTCTACACCGGGACATTGTGGGCCGAGGGTCCGGCATGGAATGGGGTCGGCCGATATCTGGTCTGGAGCGATATTCCAAACAACGTTCAGATGCGTTGGCTCGAAGAGGACGGGCATGTCACCGTGTTCCGCAATCCTTCCGGCTACAGCAACGGCAACACGTTCGACTACGAGGGCCGCCAGCTTTCCTGCGAGCACGGCGGCCGCCGCGTCGTTCGCTATGAACCCAACGGCACCGTCACCGTGATCGCCGACAAGTTCGAAGGCAAGCGTCTCAATTCGCCCAACGATATCGCCGTGCATCCGGACGGCGGCATCTGGTTCACCGATCCCACCTACGGCATAAACGGAAACTACGAAGGCTTTCGCGCCGACAAGGAACTGAAGGAAGCAGTCTACCGTGTGGATGGAAAAACCGGCCAGATCGACAAGATCACCGACGATATGACCGGACCCAACGGAGTCTGCTTTTCGCCGGATTACAAGAAGGTCTACATCGCCGACACCGGAGCGGGCCGTGAAATTCGCGTGTATGACATCGACGGAAAAACCGCGCGCAACTCGCGCCGCTTCGTCCAACTCGATGTGCCGGGATCGGGCGCGCCCGCCGCGGCGGACGGCATCCGCTGCGATGCCGACGGGAATATCTGGGCTGGCGCGCGGCCCGGCGTTCAGATCGTCACGCCCGGCGGCGAGCGCATCGGGGTCATCCGGCTGCCGGAGAATTGTGCGAACATCTGTTTCGGCGGTACCAAGCGAAATCGCCTGTTCATGGCCGCCAGCCAGTCGCTATACGCGGTCTATGTTCTGACCGCTGGCGCGCACATCGCCTGAATTTATGAAGCTTGTTCCATCACGCCGCGAATTCCTGGCAGCCGGCACAGCTCTCGTCGCCGCTCCGGCCATCGCGCAGCGCACGCGGCAGCGGGTTGTCGTCATCATGTGCGACGGGTTCGGCCTTCCATATCTCGAAGCCAGCGACATGCCCACGCTCGCACGCTGGCGTGCGCAAGGAATTTTCCGCCGCGGGCGCGCCACCATGCCGTCGGTCACCAACACCAACAACGCGTCCATCTGCTGCGGCGTCTGGCCCGAAGAACACGGGATCACGGGAAATTCCTACTTCGATCCACGCACCGGGAGAGAAGAATACATGGAGACGTCGGATCTTCTGCTGTCGCCGACTCTCTTTCAGCGAGCTCAGCGGTTCGGCGTGCGCTCCGCTCTGCTCTCGTCAAAGAAAAAAACCACAACCCTGCTCTCCCCCGGCGCGGATCTGATCCTCACACCCGAAGAGCCGCCCAAAGAATGGGTGGATCTGCTCGGCCCCGCGCCCGGCATCTACTCGCGCGAGATCAACTACTGGCTGCTGCAAGCTGCCATCGACGTGCTGGAGAACCGGCGGCAGTTCGGCTGCCTGTACATCCACACCACTGACTATCCGATGCACACCTGGCCCCCCGAAGCGCCTGAATCGAAGGAACACCTCTCGCGACTGGATCAATTCTTCGCCGAAGCCGCGAGCGCGGCACCCGACGCCGTCTTCCTGCTCACGGCCGATCACGGCATGAATCACAAATCACGCTGCTGGGATCTCGAAAAAGCCTGCGCACAGCACGGCGCCCCCATTCGCATCGCCATCTCGGTGGATCGCGACAAATATTTGAAGCATCATCGCGGCTATGGCGGCGTGGCCTGGGTCTACTGCAATTCGTTCCGCGATGTCGAGCGCGTCGGGAAGATTCTCACCTCGCTCGAGGGCGTCGAAAGCGTGCTCACCCGCAGCGAAGCCGTGCGCCGCTTTCACCTCATGCCCGCGCGCATCGGCGATTTGATCGTCCTCGGCGATCGCGACACCGTTTTCGGCGAGCTCGACTCCGCCTTCGAGACACTGCCATCTGAATACCGTGCGCACGGATCGCTGCATGAGATGGACATCCCGCTGATCGTCTACAACGCGCGCGCTCCGTTGACAGCGGACCAGTTCCAATACAATCGCGATCTGGCTCGCTGGCTGTACACCTAAGCTCGATCGCCAGCTACATCGAGTGAAAGTCGATTTCCAGGCTGATCCGCACCGCGATCGGCTGGTCGCCCCGGCGCGCCGGTGAGAAGCGCCACTTGCGCACCGCGTCGATCGCGCTTTGATCGACATCTGCGTCGAGCCCCTTGGCGACCTTAACGTCGCGCGGTATTCCCTGCGAGCTGACCACCAGCACCACCGTGACCGCGCCTTCCAGTTTCACGCCGTGCGCGGTCTTGTAACTCGGGTTTACCTGCTTGGTCACGCGCGGAGGGCTTACGCCTGGCCCCAACTCGTATACCTTTTCGTCCGCGGCACCGCCGGACGATTGGCCGAAGGATACCTGCGCGAAAGACGTGAGTATGGCAACGCACAGAACACAACGAAAACTCCACTCCCACTGTCGTTGCATCACCACCGCGCTCCCACCAACACTTCGCGAGGTCTTGCATCCCAGCTGAAATCTCGATGCGTCGAAAAGACGCGGCCTTCGGCGATGTGGTTACAATTTCACGCGGAGTCAGCCCGCCTCTTCCAGCTCGACTTCGGCGCGATCCGACAGCCGAGTAAAACGGAAAGTACGCTCGATATCGGGACTGCAGATGCGCAGGCGCAGCCGGCCGCCGCGCGCCGTCACCACCCTCCACAGCCAGACCAGCAGATTCAAACCGACCGAATCCACCATCCGCGCGGCGCGCAAGTCCGCATCGAAATATTGAAACGCGCCGGCCACCGCCGCGGGAGCCTGGAGCACCTGATCGAGCGCGGCCCGCAAGTCCTCGGCGTTGGTGCTGAGCACATCGCAGGGAAAGCGATACCCGATTTCTTTTCCCTGAACTCCTGTTTGGGCATTCGTTGCCATAAGTCTCACCTTCTTTATTGCACCGGAACTTTGGATTCGATCGGAAACTCCATAATCACTTCGGCGCCCTCCCGATTGCGCAAAACTTGCGCGGCATGGGCGTGCATCAGCATTAGCCCGCGATGCAGCTCCACCGGATTCCAGGCGTCCCTGGCCTGGTGCTTCTCGACATCGAAATCGTAGCCCGGGCCGGGATCCGAGACGCGCACCCGCAGCACACTCCCGCGCACCTCGGTGACCTGGAACTGCGCACTGTCGTACTGCCCGCACCCATGTTTCAGCGCATTCAATACCGCCTCGCGCGCCGACAGAATCAGGTCGTAGCGGACGCTCGGGCTGAGCAAGGGAAGCGCGATTTGCAGGCTGTGGACCCAGCGCGCCTGCAGCCGGTCGATGGATGCGGCCTGGTCCGTCGTGTACTGGTCGGCGATCAGCGGCTGCTCGTAGTCCGCCGCCGAAAAGCCGGCCGGGATTCCGGGCCAGATGCGCGCCACCAGGACGTCGTCCTCGGCCCGCCCGAGAAACGGAGGCGCCTCGCCACAGGGAACGTTCAGCAAAGCGCAGGCGATGCTGTGCGGGCTGGCATCCATGCGCTCGCTCAGACCTTCCAGCCCGTCAGTCCACATCCACAGCGGGCCCCGCGGTATCCCCACTTGCTCCACCGTCGGCAGAGAATCCTCGAACCAACCCAGCGGGGACGAGGATTTGGCCCCGATCGTCCGCACCCCGCCGGACGAATCGATGAACACCGTGGGAGGTCCGCCATAGTTCCAGGCTTTCACGCATCCGGAATTGCGTTGCACTTCGACCGCAGTCACCGAAAGTGAAGACAGCGCGCCGGCCGGTTGATCCACCAGAAACGCGTTGTATTCGCTCAAAGCCGCTCCAAGCGAATGCCCGCTGGTCAGCAATCCGTTCAGCATTCCCTGGAAATAGGACGAATGCACGGAAGAGCGCAGATCGTGGCCCGCCGCATCGCTCATCAGAAAAACGTCGCGGCCGCCCGGCAGACCGTAGTAGGCCA
>Ga0335078_10007537_pt1 | contig 16140 bp, 10 predicted proteins | sample Lox_Sample_32_FD_206711 | JGI IMG/M metagenome (GOLD analysis project Ga0335078, IMG submission 206711) | Soil microbial communities from Loxahatchee National Wildlife Refuge, Florida, United States - Lox_Sample_3.2 | ecosystem: Environmental > Terrestrial > Soil > Wetlands | place: USA...
GTCCGGATGCCAGCCAGAACGGATTCGGAGAGCGAATCCCGGCGAAATTGGTCGTCAGATCAGCCATCACTCGGCTCCAGGGGCGGATGCCATCCGCAGAGCGGAAGCCATCGCCAGCGCGGCCCGCTTCCCGTCGGCCACCGCATCCACCACTTCCCGGCCTCCGTTCACACAATCCCCGCCGGCGAAGTAGCGAGGGTTGGCGGTCCGGCCGCTCGTGCGATCGACGGCTACGACGCCCTGATTCACCGCGATGCCCGTGCCGGAAAGCAGGTTGCTGAGGCTCGCTTGACCGAGCGCCGGAATCACCATGTCACAGGGGAAGTCGAAGTACGAGCCGGGCACGGGGACCGCTTTGCGCCGCCCGGAAGAATCCCTCTCCGTGAGCCGCGTTTCGACGAATCGCACGCCGGCCGCGCGTTCATTCTGTACGATCACCTCGACCGGCTGCGCCAGCCAATGGAATCGCACGCCCTCCAGTTTCGAGTTGTCGAATTCGAAACCGAAAGCCGGCATTTCGCGCTCCGTGCGGCGATAAAAGAGGTGCACTTCCCCCGCGCCGAGCCGCAGGGCTGCATTGGCGGCGTCGATAGCCGTATTGCCGCCGCCGATCACGGCCACGCGGTTTCCTATTTCGAAATCCGGTTGCGTTTTGTAGCGGGCAATGAAGCGAAGGGCATCAATGACGCCCGGCGCATATTCGCCGGGGATTCCCATTTTTTCCATCGATCCCAGCCCGAGGCCCAGGAAAATGAAAGAAAACTCGCGCTCCAGGTCCTTCAGTTTCACATCTACGCCCACATTCGCCTGGCGGAATTCCACCCCCAGCGCGCGGATCATTTCGATCTCGCGCAGGCTGTCGGATGCGCGCAGCTTATATTCCGCAACGCCATAGGTATTGAGCCCGCCGGGCAAAGGGCGATCGTCGAAAATGGCCGCGCCGATGCCCTGGCGCCGCAGTTCGGCCGCGCAGGCCAGCGATGCCGGCCCGCCACCGACGCACGCTACCCGCTGCACCACGTCCAACGGAGGAGTTGAGACCGCCGCCGGAACGCCGCTGCGGCTATAAAACCAGTCCATGGTATAGCGTTGCAGCCGTCCGATCTCGATCGGCTTCTGGTTGTACCGGTGCAGCACGCACGACCCTTCGCAGAGCACATTGACGGGACAAACCCGCGAACAGCTCAGCCCGAGGACGTTGGCATCCAGTATCACGCGGGCCGAGCCTCGCAAATTGCCGCTCCCGATCTTCCTGATAAAACTGGGAACGTCTATGTGCGTCGGGCAAGCGGCGGTGCAAGGCGCGTCGAAACAAAAGAGGCAACGATCGGCTTCGGCCAGGGCCGATTGCGCATCGAGCGGCGGATGCAGCTCCGGAAAGCGGGAGAGGTTGCGTCCGACGGGCAGTCCGGAATCCCCGGGGCTCATCGCGTGCTCCCGGCCACAAGCGCGGAGCAGGCCGCCAGGCACTTGTCGAACGCCACGAGGAACTGGTCGACGTCGGATTTGCCGATGTTCATGGGCGGCGATAGCCGGATCACGTTACCGAACATCCCGCCTTTTCCAACGATCAGGCGATTTTCGCGCGCGAGCTCCATCAGTTGGGCGGTGGCCGCCGGTGCCGGCGATTTGGTCTTGCGGTCCTCCACCAGTTCGACTGCCTGCAACAAACCCATGCCGCGGACTTCGCCGATCAACTCGTGTTTTTCCCGTAGTTCCTCCAGTCCGGCGCGCAGGTAGGCCCCCGTCTCGGCGCAATTTGCCAGAAGATTCTGCTCCTCGATGAAATCGAGCACGGCTTTGGCCTGCGTCGTGGTGACCGGATTGCCCCCGAACGTGGAAATTGTCAGGCCCTTGACGGAATCGGCCACGGCGGGCTTCGCGACCGTCAGTCCGATGGGAGATCCGTTGCCCAACCCCTTGGCGCTGGTGATGATGTCGGGAATCACGCCGTATTGCTCGATGCCGAACCACTTGCCGCCGGTCCGGCCCCACGCGGTCTGCACTTCATCGCTGATAAAGACGCCGCCATGGTTGCGCACGATCGCCTCGATGATCTTGAAGTACTCCCTGGGCGGGGTAACAAAGCCGGCCACCCCCTGGATCGGTTCGGCAATGAATCCGGCGATGCGTCCCGTGGTGGTGGTGCGGATGAGTTCTTCGAGATCTTGCGCGCATTTCACCTCGCAGTCGGGGTAGGTGAGGCCGAACGGGCAGCGGTAGCAGTACGCGTTGTGAGCGTGCACGATTCCGGGCTGCGACAAACCCAGCCGCCAGGAACCTTGGCCCGTAAGTCCCATCGCCATCGCCGACCGGCCGTGGTACGAATGCCGCAGGGCCACGATTTCGGTGTTCCCGGTGTAGCAGCGGGCCGTAAGAATGGCGGTTTCGTTGGCTTCGGTGCCGCTGTTCGTGAAAAACGACTTGGTGAGCTGGCCGCCGGGTGTAACGGATGCGATCTTTTTCGCGAGCGCGGCCTGCGGCTCGTTGGCAAAGACGGTGGACACGTGCTGCAGCGTGTCGAGTTGTGCGTGCACGGCGGCGTTGACCTTGGGATTGCAGTGGCCGACGCTCACCGTGACGATGCCGCCGAAGAAATCGAGGTATTGATTGCCATCGGCGTCCCACACGTATTGGTCCCTGGCGCGCGCCACCACCAGCGGCTGCTTATAGTAATGAAAAACCGCCGGGAAAAGGAATTCTTTGTTGGCCAGGATGATTTCGTCTTTTGTCATGGAAGCTCCGTAGGAGTTCGTCAGGCTTTTACCAGCGATTCGTACATGTCGGGACGCCGGTCGCGGAAGAATTGCCAGGTGTTGCGCACTTCGCCGATCATATCGAGATCCAGGTCGGCGGTGAGCACTTCATCCCGGTCGCGCGAGGCCTGGGCGAAAATGCGGCCGCGAGGATCGCAAAAATAGCTGGAGCCGTAAAACTCGCCTATATTCCAGGGCGGCTCCGTCCCCACCCGGTTGATGGCCCCGACAAAATATCCGTTGGCCACGGCGTGCGCGGGCTGCTCCAGCTTCCACAGGTACTCGCTCAATCCCGCCACCGTAGCCGAAGGATTGAACACGATTTCCGCGCCGTTCAATCCCAGGATCCGCGCGCCTTCCGGAAAATGACGGTCATAACAAATGTAGACGCCGATTTTGCAGAACCCGAGATCAAATACCGGAAACCCGAGGTTGCCCGGCCGGAAATAGTATTTCTCCCAAAACCCCGGGGCGACGTGGGGAATGTGCGTTTTGCGGTATTTACCGAGGTAAGTGCCATCGTTATTGATCACCGCCGCGGTGTTGTAGTAGACACCCTGCTGCTCCACCTCGTACACGGGAACTATGAGAGCGATGCGCAACTGCCGGGCCAATTCCTGCATCATGCGGATGGTGGTGCCGTCGGGAACGGGCTCGGTGAAATCGTACCAGCGGGTAGTCTGCTCGGCGCAGAAATAAGGTCCGAAGAAAATCTCCTGCAGGCAGACAATCTGCGCGCCGGAATCGGCCGCGTGGCGGATATAGGCCAGATGCTTCTCGATCATGGCGCGCTTGGTGGCTTCCAGGGAGGCGTCCGGGGGAGCCGCATTGGCGGCTTGAATCAGAGAACATCTGACGATGCGAGACATGATTTCCTCCCCGTCGCCGGCGACGAACCTCGTCGGTCCGGCGGCCGGCAAAAGTGACGATGGGGCCTATTATGAGGCTTCTGTAACAAAGACGCAACGTCGGCGGCATCGTGTCGCGGTCTGACGTCTGTCTGGCATCGACAGACGGCATAAAGCGACCGCCTGTCCTACGACGGCCACAGCGCCGAAATGAGCCTGGGCGCCGCCGGCAGCAGCGCCCGCGCGAAATCGACCGGCGCGATCTCCCCGATGTGCATCGCCAGCAACCCCTCAAAAAGCCCGGGATTCGCCGCCAGCGCAGTCAGTACGCGGCGGCGCAGGCGATTGCGGCTCTCCAGCAGGAGCAACAGCGAAGCCATCATCCGCGGACAGCGCACCGCGCGGCGATGCGCCTCCTCATAACCGTTCAGACCGCCTGCCGCCAATGCGTCCGCCAACGCCCTGGCGTGATGAAACGCCAGACAGACACCTTCTCCCGTGATGGCATCCACCGATCCCGAGGCATCGCCCACCAGAGCCACGTTGCCCCGGCAGACGCTGCGAAGACGGCGCGAAACCGTGACCGCGCCCCTTTCGGTCGAAGACGGCCTGGCCGAATCCAGCTTGCGCAAGACTTCGGGAAAGAGACCAAGGGCATCCTCCAGGCGCAGATGGGAATTCCGCGAAAGCAGCACGACGCAGATTTCCGACGCGCCAATCGGCGTGATATAGAGCTGGCAGCCGCCGGTCCAGTGCAGTTCCATCGAATCGGTCCACGGAGCGATTCGATAATGACGCCGGAACCCGTACCGGACCGCGGTCTCCCGCGTCGATTGCAATCCGGCCCAGCGCCGCACCTGGGAATTGCCGCCATCGGCCCCCGCGATCCAGCGGGCCGCGATCGTGCCTCGCGCGGTTTCAACTCCGCGGCTGCCGATACCGGTCACGCGGACGCCCCATGCCAGGCGCACACCGGCGGCCTCGGCGTGTTGCAACAGCAACCGATGCAGAGCGATTCGGCGCAGGCCCAACCCAACGCCGCTGGGAAAGGCGGCCTCCACGGCGGCTCCCGAGTCGACAAAGCGAATCCCGCGGAAGCGCCCCGGGCTTGCGTCCTCCAGGTCGATTCCGAGCGCGCGCGCAGCCGCTACGCCGTCCGGCATGATACCCTCGCCGCAGGCTTTATCGATGGGCGGCGCCTGATAATCGATCACCGCGGCATCCAGGCCGCGCCGCCGTGCCGCAATGGCAGCGGCCAGTCCCGCGGGACCTCCGCCGATCACACAAAGATCTGTAGAAGTTATCTCCCCGTCCACTCACTCGGGAGACGGACCCGGAGCGCCGCCAGTTTCACTCCTGTCGAACAGTTTACGAAATACCCGAATTGCTCTCATGTGGGAATCTCCCGAAACACCGCCAGCGAATGATCGAGCAGCGTGTGAAACTTCCGCGGGCGTTGCGCCGGCCGCGGACGGGAGCTCGTCCGCGTGTCCACCAGCAATTCCCACGATGTTCCCGAACGCATTTGCGGAAGCGTGAAGCGCACCGGCTCATGATGCGGGTTCAGCAGAATCAGGAAGCTGTCATCGCGCACCTGCTCGCCGATGGGGTTCACTTCGTCGAGGGTCCGCCCGTTCAGATACAGGCCGATGCAGCGGACCCATCCGGCGTGCCATTCACCCTGCGTCATTTCCTTGCCATCCGGCCGAAGCCACAGAATGTCGCCCTCCGTCCCCCCTTCCACCGCGCGGGCGGGCGCCTCGGGTTCGATGCGCCGGTCCTGGAAGAATTTGCGCCGGTGTAAGTTTGGGTGTCTCTTGCGCAGGCAGACCAGGCTGCTGACGAATTCCAGAAGCTGGCGCCGGTGCGGATCGAGTGACCAATCGCACCAGCTGGTCTCGTTATCCTGGGCGTAGGCGTTGTTGTTGCCGGTCTGCGTGCGGCCGATCTCGTCGCCCCCGCAAATCATCGGCACGCCCTGCGAGAGCAGCAGCGTGGCCATCAGGTTACGCTTCTGGCGCTGTCGAAGGGCCAGGATCGCCGGGTCATCCGTGGGACCTTCCGCGCCATGGTTCCAGGAGTGGTTGTCGTTGGATCCATCCCGATTTTCCTCGCCGTTGGCCTGGTTGTGCTTGTCGTTGTAGCTCACCAGGTCTTCCAAAGTGAACCCATCGTGAGCCGTTATGAAGTTGATGCTGGCGGTCGGGTGGCGGCTGTCGCGCTGATAGAGATCGCTGCTTCCGGTGAGGCGATATCCCAGTTCCGCAAGCTGGCCTTCGTCGCCCTTCCAGTAACGGCGAACGACATCGCGATAGCGGCCGTTCCACTCGGCCCACAACGGCGGAAACTTCCCGACCTGGTAGCCGCCCTCGCCCACGTCCCACGGCTCGGCGATCAGTTTCACCTGCGAAATCACCGGATCCTGGTTGATGATGTCGAAGAACGCGGAGAGCCGGTCCACTTCGTGCAGTTCGCGCGCCAGCGCGGCCGCCAGATCGAAGCGGAATCCGTCCACGTGCATCTCCAGCACCCAGTAGCGCAGGCTGTCCATCACCAGCTTCAGCACCTGCGGCTGGCGCACGTTGATGGTGTTTCCGGTTCCCGTGAAATCCATGTAATACCGGGGAGTGTCGCTTATCAGGCGGTAATAGGTGCCATTATCGATACCGCGGAAGCTGAGTGTCGGACCGAGATGGTTGCCTTCCGCGGTATGGTTGTAGACCACGTCGAGGATTACTTCGATATTGGCGCGGTGCAGGGCCTTCACCATGCTTTTGAATTCGCCCAGTTGTCCTCCCAGGTCGCCGGCGGCGGAATAGCGGGATTCCGGCGAGAAGAAGTTGATGGTGTTGTAGCCCCAATAGTTCTGCAGGCCGCGGTCCAGCAGGATGCGGTCGTCGAGGAAGGCATGCACCGGCATCAACTCGACTGCGGTGACCCCCAGGTTTTTCAGGTGGTCGATGATCACCGGGTGGGCGAGGCCGGCATACGTGCCGCGGAGGTCTTCGGGCACGCCGGGGTGTCGCGCGGTCATGCCCTTGACGTGCGCTTCATAGATGACGGTCTCGTGCAGCGGAGTGAGGGGAGGACGATCGTTTTCCCAATCGAAGTGCGACGTGACCACCACGCCTTTGGGCACGCCCGCGGCGTCGTCGCGATCGTCCAGTTTGAGATCGGCGTCTCCATTGCCCAGCGGGTAGCCGAAGACCGGCGCGTCCCAATCGACTCTGCCCGCCAGGGCTTTCGCGTAGGGATCGATCAGCAGCTTGGCCGGATTGAACCGCAGGCCCTTTTCGGGCTCGTACGGGCCGTGCACGCGGTATCCGTACAACTGCCCTGGCCAGAGTGCCGGAACGTATCCATGCCAGACGTGGCCGGTGGATTCCCGGATCTGGATGGGCTCGCACTCGCCGGTATTCAGCGAATCGAAGAGGCACAACTCGACGGCGGTTGCGCCCTCCGAATAAATCGAAAAATTGACACCGGTTCCATCCCAGGTAGCACCCTGGGGGTAGGGTCTTCCGGGAAGTATGCTCCTCCGCATTAACAGGCCTCCAAAATCAAAACAGAATCGGGCCCAAGGTAGGCTTCCTTGCCGGAAACGCGGCAAGCCGCGTCATCCGACGATAATCGCACCGTGGCGCCGAAAGCCACCGGCACCACCTGGCTCGCCGCCGCCAGGTTGAGCGCCACCACAATTGGGCCGCGCGTCATCGTGAGCCAGGCCCGCTCTTCGTCGAATTGCACCTCGACCTCGCGCAGCCGGCCATCGCACAACGCGGGAGTGGAGCGGCGCAGGGCGATGAGGCGCCGGTGCCATTCCAGCATTTGCGCGTGGGGCGCGCACGCAACCTCGTTCCAATCGAGCCTGGCGCGGCGAAACGTCTGCGGATCCTGCGGATCGGGGATGTCGAGCGGATCCCAGCCGAACGCCTGAAATTCGCGCTTTCGCCCTTCGGAGACGCCTCGGGCCAGCTGCAGCTCCTGGTGTTGGCTGAAGTACGGGAATGGCGTGGAGGCGGCGAACTCCTCCCCTTGAAACAGCATGGGAACGAAAGGCGAGCACAGCACCAGCGCCGCCCCGATTTTCAGCCGCCCCAGGCTCATGAGCCTGGCGCTGCGATCTCCCTTGGCGCGATTCCCCACCTGATCATGGTTCTGCAGAAAGCCGAGAAACCGCCAGCCCGGAAGATCGCCGATCGGCCGTCCGTGTATGCGGGCGCGACACGCGGAATAGCGGCCGTCATATACGAATACCATTTGCAGCGATTTGGCGAGATCGGCCAGGCTCCCGAAGTCTGCGTAATAGCCGGCCTGCTCGCCTGTGAGAACGGTGTGCAACGCATGGTGAAAGTCGTCGCTCCACTGCGCATCCAGACCGTACCCGCCGGCCTCGCGCGGCCTCACCAGGCGGGGATCGTTCAGATCGCTTTCCGCGATCACCACCAGGTGGCGGCCGCTCTCCGCGCCGAGTTCGGCGACCTCTTCCGCCAATTGCTCCAGGAAGTGCACCGCCGACGCGTCGAAAATCTGGTGGACGGCATCCAGGCGCAGCCCATCGAAATGGTAATCGCGGAGCCACATCAACGCGTTGTCGCAGAGAAAGCGGCGGACCTCATAGCTGCCCTCGGCGTCCAGGTTGACGGCCTCCCCCCAAGGGGTGGCATGTCGGGTCGAGAAATACGGGCCGAAACGGCTGAGGTAATTGCCGGCGGGACCGAGGTGGTTATACACCACATCGAGCAAAACCGCCAGTCCACGCTCATGACAGGCATTCACCAGGGCTTTCAACCCGGCCGGTTCGCCATAGCAGTGGTGCGGCGCGAACAGGTCCACGCCGTCATATCCCCAACCCCACTGGCCCGAAAACTCCTGGACCGGCATCAGTTCGACGTGGCTGATCCCCAGCTCCACCAGATGATCGAGATGGCCGACGGCGCCGGCGAAGGTGCCTTCCATGGAAAAAGTGCCGACGTGAAGCTCGTAGACTACCGCGGACGAGAGCGGCGGAGCCTGCCAGCCGCTGTCGGTCCAGTGGAATGCGCCGTGATCCACCGTGCGCGACGGACCATGAACCCCGTTGGGCTGCCATGGCGAGCGCGGATCGGGAAGCGGATCACCGCCATCGGTCACGAAAGCATAGTCCGCCCCGGCCCCCACACCTTCCAGCGCCGCGCTCCACCAGCCGGAGGGCCCAGGCCTCATCGGCTCCCTGCGGCCGGAGACCTCCACGGCCGCGTTGCCGGCGCGAGGGGCCCACACCCGAAATGTCGTCAAGCCGCCTCCTTCGCCAGCAACGCGATCGGAAAGCGGCGCAGCAGTGCTCCCGCGTGCAGTTTGCCGCCCTCCACCGTGTCGCCGGTGAATTGGTTGGTCCAGCGGCCTTCCGGAATCTCGAGCATGGTATCGCCCCAATCGTCGATGCTCATCCGCAGCCGCGGAGCCACGGTGATGACGTCTTCGCCTCTTTCAAACGCCACGATATGCGCCGCTTTGGGGCCCGCGGCCCACAACGGACGATAGCTTCCCCGGTCGCCGAAGCTGGCGGCGCGGCAAACCCGCGTCCGCAGGCATTGCCGCGTGGTCCACAGTTTGGGCAGGCCTTCCTCGCTGCGTTGGAGAATCTGCTCGACCGTCAGGCTGTCGAGTTCCGCCAGCAGCCTGCGGCGAAGCGGATAATCCACCGGCCGCCGGTTATCCGGATCGACCAGGCTCAGATCCCACAGCTCCGTTCCCTGATAGATGTCCGGGACACCGGGCGCGGTGAACTTCAGAACCGTCATCGCCAGGGAATTCCACCGCGCCGGTGCGATCAACGGCGCCAGGAACTCTTCCAGCGCGCGGAGATACTCGGCGTCGCTATACAGGCCGTCGATGAACGATTCGACCGCTTTCTCGTAAGCCTCGTTGGGCGCCGTCCACGAGGTGCGCTCCTTGGCTTCGCGGATAGCCTTCTGCATGTATCGCCACATCCGTTCCTTGGAGATCGGCCACGCTCCCGCCATCGATTGGTACAGCAGGTATTCGGTCTTCCGGTCCGGCCATTCCCCCGAGCGGTAGCGGGCGTTCGACGCGGACCAGCGCTTCACTGCTTCCACCCATGCCGATGGAACTTCGGAGAGTATGCTGATGCGCGCGCGAACATCTTCGCTGCGCTTGGTATCGTGCGTGGAGCTGGCCAGCATCATGAACGGCCGCCGCGCTTGCGTCTGCTTGCACCATTCGTGGAAGGCATCGATGGTGACGCCGAAGCGCCCCGGGTCGCCTCCCACTTCGTTGAGCGAGACCAGCCGGAGATAACTGTAGAAGGCCGTGTCCTCCACGCCCTTAGCCACGACAGCCGCGGAAGTCTGCTGAAAACGGCCGGTGAATTCGGTCTCGATCGTCTCCGACTCGCGCAACGTGAGAACGTCGAGAAGAAAATCGAACAGCCGGGGGTCGAGATCGGGCCGTTCGCGCTTGGCCGCCTCCACCGCCGCCGTGAGTGATTCCAGGCAGGCTCTCGTCACTTCCTGGTTGGGCTGGACATAAGTGCGGTACACCGGAAAGCAGGCGATTACGGTGCGAATCGCTTCATGGACTTCGTGACGGGTGTAATCGCGCTGGTCGCGGTGCTGCTCGCAGATCTGGACAAACAGCGAGGTCAGCCGTCCCAGGTCGCTGCCTAGGAGATCGCGCAGCGCCACCACCTTCTTTTCCCGCGCAATCGCCTGGAAATCCAGCGGCTCGCCGGTAAATTCGCGATACAGTTCGTTGAGCGGCGCTTCCCCCCGCTGATCGATGAACAGGCCTCCGCAGAGGTTGAGGAATTCGTAACCGGTGGTGCCGGCGATGTCCCAGGAATCGGGGAGGGCCTCGCCCGGCTGCAGGATCTTCTCGGCGACGATCCAGGCATCCGGCGCCGCCGATCGCAGCCTTCGAAAGTACTGCGATGGATCCCGCAGCCCGTCCGGATGGTCGACGCGAACGCCATCCAGCTCGCCTTTGCGCAGCCACTGCAGCACCAGGAGATGGGTGTCGGCGAAGACGCGTTCTTCTTCCACGCGCACTCCCACCAGCGTGTTGATATCGAAAAAGCGGCGATAGACCAGCTCGCGCGCCGCCGATTGCCAGCGCGAAAGGCGGTAGTTCTGATGCGAAAGCAGCGAGTCCAGGCGGTCTGGATCGGAATTGACCTCGCGCACCACTTCGTCGGCGCGAGCCGCCGCTTCCGGCTGCTCGCGAAACAGCCGGTCCAACAGATCGCGAATCGCTTCCTTGTTGCGGTGATGAGCATACAGCCCTTCCCAATCCGCCTCGCCCGGCCGGGATAGTCTGGCCAGGGCGTCGGCCAGGAACCCCAGCTCGGCATTGCCGCAGCCGGCGGCGGCTTCCGCCAGGACGTCGGAGACGGACTCCGGGGCGGCCGGAAAAACATGCTCGAAATATCGAATGACGAAGCTCCCTCCGCGCCGTTCCAGGCAGATTTCCGAAGCGGCGATCACCCTGCCGATGTGGTCGCCCAGAACCGGAAGCAGGATCTTATTGCGCAGCCGCTCCTCCGGAGCATTCCATTCGATATCGAAATAGGGCGCGTAGCGGCTGAGCGGACCGTTCTCGAGCGTGTCCCACCACCACGGATTCTGCTCCCCGGTGGCCATGTGATTCGGCACGATGTCGAGCACCTGCCCCAATGTATGTTTCCCCAGTTCCTCGCAGAACGCGGCGCGACCCTCGTCCCCGCCCAGTTCGACGTTGACGCGATGATAGTCCACCACGTCATAACCGTGCGTGCTTCCCGGCGCGGCCTGCAGATACGGCGAGCAATATACGTGCGATATCCCCAATTCCGCCAGGTATGCTGCGATTTCCGCCGCGGCGGCGAAGCCGAATTCCGGCGTGAGTTGCAGGCGATACGTGGCGCGCGGTGTCTTCATCATCGATTTGGATGATCGGAGCGCTGGAACGGCAGCAATCAAGAGTCCAAAATGTGAACCCCCGAACAGTCTAGGTGAGGTGGATTACCGTCCCACGAGAGATCCGAAAGGCGAGATCCCGCACGCAATGCAATGCTGACGCGAGAAATTGGCGCGGAAAGTGCTCCTAGCGCAAACGAGGAATCGACCCTATGAGATCCATTTTACGTTTAGCTCCCGCCGGTCTGGCGGTCGCAATCATCGCCTTTGCAGCCGTCTCCACTGATTACGACCATCACGCCGATTTCGGCCGCATCCACACCTATTCATGGATTGGAGTCCGAGCCGGCGGTTCGATTTGGCAGGACCGGATTCAGCGCGCGGTGGACGCGGCGCTGACCTCCAGAGGATGGCAGCGCGTGGAGTCGGGCGGGGACGCTGACGTGGCGGCCATCGGCCATGTTACCGAACAGGACACGATGCAGACTTTTTACGACGGCTTCCCCGGTTGGGGCTGGGGCGGCTGGGCCGGTATGGGTGAGGCCACGACGACTACGGTCCCGGAACGCGTCGGCAACCTGACCGTCGATATCTTCAATGGAGGCACCAAACAACTGATCTTTCGCGGCCGGGCGTCCGATGCCCTTTCGTCGAAACCGGAGAAGAACGACAAGAAGATGGAAGAATCAGTCGATAAGATGTTCAAGGACTTTCCGCCGAAAGGCAAGGGTTGATCCGCCCTCGGCGGAATTTTGATCTGCGTTTCTATTCGATTTGCGTTTTCTAGAGGTGTAACCCGATGCGGCGCCTGGGTTGATTGTGTCAACCCAGGCGTCCTTTTTGTGTGCACCGTGCAGAGAGTGTGACCCTCCAGCGCCTTCACCGTATCAAGCCAAATCACAGATCTAAGAATCTCCAGCACGGCCGATGTGTGTGTTAGAGCCGCGGTTCGCCTTTGAGATTGGTGCGGGAGATGACATCATGACTCGTAGAAGTGCCACCCTTGGTGCAAAAATGATGTCGAGCGCAACGGTCATGCTGGTGATGATGCTGGCAGTGGCCGGGGCGGGTTGGTATTCCAACACCTGCCTGGGCGACGAACTGGGAAAAGCTACCGGGCCGACCGCCCGCCAACTGGAACTGGCTGGAAATCTCAAGGCAGGCGGCAACGGCATGCGTACCGGCCAACGCGGGGTGCTGCTAAATGCCTTGCAGCACGATTCTGCGGGTATGGAGGCCACCCGGACCGACTACCTGAGCCGCCGCCGCAATGTCCAGGCGCTGCTCGATCAACTGAGACCCATGTTGACCGCTAGCCGAGGCCTTGAATTGGCCTCTAACCTGGAAACTGCCGCCGCCCAGCACGCTGCCTGTTTCCAGAAGATCTACGAGCTTTCGATGGCCGGAAGCGTGGAAGAGGCAGCGGCGATCTATAAGGAAAAGGGCGCTCCTGCAGGGGTCGCCATGGAAAAGGCGGCGTCCGCTTTGATGGCATATGCCACTGAGGGAATGGCGAGCAGCGCCGTCGCCGGCGGCCAAACGATGGTTCGCGCGCGGACCTTTTCCGTCCTTTCCGTCGTGCTGGGGGCCTGCCTGCTGGCATTCGTATACCTGTCCCAGCGCAGCAGCACGATCGGCCTGCGTCGCATTGTGGGCGAACTGGAGCAGGGTTCGCAACAGATTGTCGGCGCCTCCCGTCAACTTACCGCGGCCAGCCAATCGCTGGCTCAGGGTTCGAGCGAACAGGCTGCCGCGCTGCAGCAGACCTCGGCCTCCGCCGGAGAGATTCATTCCGCGGCCGCGAAGAACACGGAAAAGTCGCGGGACGCGGCGGCGCTGGCCGCCAATGTTCGCCACAAGTTCGACCGCATCAACCGCACTCTGGAGGAGATGGTGGGAGCCATGAAAGACATCGGGGAATCGAGCGGCAAGATATCCCGAATCATTCGCGTGGTCGACGAAATCGCGTTCCAAACCAACATCCTGGCCCTCAACGCGGCAGTCGAGGCCGCCAGAGCCGGGGATGCCGGCATGGGATTCGCGGTGGTGGCCGACGAAGTGCGCAGCCTGGCACAACGTAGCGCCCAGGCGGCCAGGGACACGACCGTCTTAATCGACGAATCCATCGAGCGCTCCAAACAGGGACAAACCAGGATGGACGAGATGGCGGCAGCCATCGTCCACATCAGCCAGGAGGAGATGCGTGTAAAGTGCCTGGTGGACGAGATAAGCGTGTCCAGCGCCGAGCAGACACGCGGCTTCCAGGAGATAAGCCACGCCGCGATCCAGATGCAACAGGCGACGCAAAATATCGCGGCTGCCGCGCAGGAAACCGCGGCGGCCGTCCACGAGCTCGACTCGCAAGGGGACGTGCTGCACCACACAGCGGAACGGCTTGGCATGATGGTCGGGCGCAACCGCGCCTAGCTCCGGGAGACGATCGAGAGTAAATGTTGTGGCGGAGGAAGAGGGATTCGAACCCCCGAGTGAGTCGCCCCACTAACGGTTTTCAAGACCGCCGCCTTCGACCGCTCGGCCATTCCTCCAATATCCATATTATAGGCTCGACTGCCGGTCTTTCACCCGCGCGATTGCTTCAAGAGCAATTCCAGCTTCTGATTCACCTCCGCCAACCGGCTCATGACCTCGCCGTGCGCCACCTCGTCGGCGGGCGGCGATTTGCGCTGCACGTAAAACGTGCCGCCCGGCTCCAGGACGCATCTATCCACGTCCTTCAAGCTGTCGAATCCCTGGCGGTGCAGGACCGTCACCAGTTCCGCATGGCTCAACAATTCCTTCGCCAGTCCCTTCTTGACTACCCGGCCGCAATCGACCAGGACTGTCGGTTTGCCTTCGAACCACTGGTCGAGGCGGCGATGGCGGAACAGGAACCGGACCACAAGGTAGTTCACCGCCAGCAGCGCCAGTGCGCCGATCAAACCCCCGCTGAGCGAATTGTCGTTGCCGATAATGGCATTCTGCACCGTATTCGAAAGCGAAAGCAGCACCACCAGGTCGAACGGGTTGAGTTGCGCCAGTTCCCGCTTGCCGAACACCCGCAGCAGCACCACCAGCGCGAAATAGACGATAATCGGCCGGATCACCTTCTCCGCCAACGGTGCTCCCAGAGCGAAAATGCTCTGCCACATGCCGCCCGCCGCCAACCATTGAGGCATCTTGTCTCCTTTATTCCTTCATGCCGATTATGGCGGATTTCACACCAAAACAGCAGGCACTATTTTTGTTTTAGAATATCCTGTGGAAAGCCTGTGCTCTCCGGTGCGAAGCCCGCGAAAACTCCGGCATTCAGTGGGACTTGCCGGATCAACAGGCATTTGAGGGAGTATCTGTTTTGGGGATTGATCGGCGGAGCCGCGGGACTTACTCTGAGCCATTCGTCTGATGTCGAGCCAGAACGCACTTGATAAAGGCCTGCCCACGAATGTAGATGCCGAGCGATTCGTGCTCGGCAGCATCCTCCTGGATCACAGCCTCTTCGTCCAGTCCGCCGGCACGCTCGAACCGGAGGACTTCAGCCTCGAAAAGCACCGCCGCATTTTCAAGCGGATGGGCGAGCTGTACGAACGCGGCGAAAACATCGATCGCATCACCGTCGCCAACGAATTGATGAAGTTCGGAGAGCTGGAGACCTGCGACGGTCTCAGCTACCTGGTTTCGCTCGACGACGGTTTGCCGCAAATCCCCAACATCGACAGCTACATTCGGATCGTCAAGGACAAAGCCCTCCTCCGCCGCATCATTTTCGTTTCGCAGAACATGATGCAGCGCTGCCTGATGGACGAAGAGAGCCCCGACGACATCCTGGGCGGCGCCGAGGATACGTTGTTGAAGCTGGGCGAGTCCCGCGTGAAGAGCGGACTGCTCTCGCCGGCCCAGATTCTTCAGGACTACGAAGGCGGCATCAACGCCTTTCTCGATCCCAGCAAGCGCCTCAAAGGGCTCTCCACCGGTTTTGCCAAGCTCGACGAGATGACCGGCGGGCTGCACGGGGGCGACCTCTGCATCATCGCCGCCCGTCCTTCCATGGGCAAGACCGCCTTCGCCTTGAACGTAGCCCAGCACGTGGCGCTGAAACTGAAGCAGACCGTGGCGGTCTTCTCGCTTGAAATGTCGAAGGAATCGCTGCTGACCCGCATGTTGTGCTCCGCCGCCCGCGTGGACAGCCAGCGGTTTCGCGCCGGCTACCTTACCCCGGACGAGCGGCGCAAACTCAACCATTCCCTGCACGAATTGGCCGAAGCGAAGCTCTACATCGACGACACCGCCGGTCTTCACCTCATGGACATGCACGCCAAGGTGCGGCGCCTCAAGGCCGAGCACGGCGAAATCGGGCTGGTGATCGTCGATTACCTGCAGCTCATGTCCGGACGCGGCCGCTTCGAGAATCGCAACCAGGAAGTCAGCGCGCTCTCCCGCGGCATGAAACTGCTGGCCAAGGAATTGAACGTCCCCATGATGGTCCTGTCGCAGTTGAGCCGCGCCGTGGAGAACCGGCAGGGCGATCACCGGCCGCAGCTCAGCGATCTTCGCGAATCCGGATCCATCGAGCAGGATGCCGACCTGGTCGGCTTCATCTTCCGCGAAGAAGTGTACCATCGCGATCGCGAGGATCTTCGCGGC
>Ga0335078_10007538_pt1 | contig 16140 bp, 14 predicted proteins | sample Lox_Sample_32_FD_206711 | JGI IMG/M metagenome (GOLD analysis project Ga0335078, IMG submission 206711) | Soil microbial communities from Loxahatchee National Wildlife Refuge, Florida, United States - Lox_Sample_3.2 | ecosystem: Environmental > Terrestrial > Soil > Wetlands | place: USA...
TATTCAGCGCCACATGCGAGTTGGAGGGCTTGACATCGTCGGGAAGCTCGATGTCGGACAACTTGCTCCGGCCGATGACCCGCTCCTGGTCCTCCACGGCCAGTGCGTTCCAGGCCGCCACGTCGTGCAGGTACTTCTGCACGATCACGTAACTGCCGCCGGCGAAGCACGGATCCGCACCGCCGACGATCGCCGCCCGTTCCGCGGCTGCCCCGGCCGGGTTCTCCGTCCCGTCGACGAACCCGATCAGGTCGCGCTCGTCGAAGAACCGGAAGCCGTGCACCTCGTCGCAGACCGTGACCGCCGCGGCCAGCCGGCCCATCACCTGGGTCGCGAACTCGAAGCACAGGTCCATCCGGTTCGCCCTGACGTGGAGAAGCAGGTCACCGGGGGTGCCGACGGCGCTGTGGCGGCTGCCGCGCACGTCGCGGAACGGATGCAGTTCCGCCGGGCGGGGGCCACAGAACAGCCGGTCCCATGCCAGCGAGCCGACGGCGGCCACGCAGGCGAGCGCGCCATCTGGCACCCGGAATCCCACCGACCGCTGCAGCGCGGCCAGGTCAGCGAGCACCCCGCGGGCCGCGGCCTCGCCGCCCGGGTTGATCGTGACCACGAGGAAGACCGCCGCCTCGGTCAGCGGGCTGAGCACGGGCTGTGGCGTCGGCCCTGGCTGCGTCACCGCCGTCGCTCTCCCATCTGCGCGCTCCCCGGCACCGCGATTACGGCTTACCCTAGCGGCTCGGCGCCGGGCGCCGGCAGGTCAGGCGCCGGCAGATCGGTGTACTTGGTCGCGACGCTCCGCGAGGTATCCACCGGGTACTTCGCCGCGTTCTTCGCGATCTTCTCGATCAGCGCGGATTCCAGGTCCACGCCGAGCACGTCGGCCAGGCGCAGCAGGTAGGCGAGCACATCGGCCATCTCGTCACGGACCGCTCCGGCCAGCTCCGGATCGGCCATCACCCGGGCGGACTCCTGCTCGGTACGCCACTGGAACAGCTCGGTGAGCTCGCCCACCTCGCCGGTCAGCGCCATGACAAGGTTCTTCGGCGTGTGGAACCGCTCCCAGTCGCGCTCGGCAGCGAAGGCGCGCAGCCGGCCCTGCAGGTCGGGGATGGCCACGGTCAGAGCCCCGCAGCGACCGGGATCACCCACTCGCCGATCATCTCGAGCGGGGTGATCGACGAGACATTCGCGACCCTCCCGTGCGCGTGCGTGATCCCGAGGGCGGCCAGGTCGCGCAAACGCTCGATGATCGCCTCGACGTGCTCGCCGTCGGGCCCCGGGTCCATCGGCAGCATGACGGTCTTCTCGATCTCGTCGTAGTCGCGGCCCAGCGCCTCGCAGTGCCCGCGCAGCACGTCCAGCTTGCGCTCAAGGTCCGGTCCGGCGAACAGGTTGCAGGCCTGCGCGTACCGCGCGACCAGGCGCAGCGTCTTGCGCTCGCCGCCGCCGCCGATCAGGATCGGCGGATGCGGGCGGCGCAGCGACTGCGGCGAGTTAAGCGTGCGCGCGAGGTGGTAGTGCTTGCCCGAGTACGGGCCATCGTCGCCGCTCCACATCTGCAGGCAGATCTGCAGCGCCTCCTCAAGGCGCTCGAACCGCTCGGCCACGGGCGGGAACGGCAGGCCGAGGCCGCGCGACTCGTCCTCGTTCCACGCCGCGCCGATGCCCAGCCAGGCCCGGCCGCCGGAGACCACGTCCAGCGTGGTTACGCACTTGGCCAGCAGCCCAGGCTCGCGGTAGACCACCGCCGTGACCCAGGCGAGCAGCTCGATCCGTGACGTGCTCGCCGCCAGGTACCCCAGGGTGGTGTATGCCTCGAGCATGTCGTTCTCGGGCGGCCCGATCACGCCGATCTGCCAGACGTGATCCATCACCGAGAGCATGGCGAACCCGGCCTGCTCGGCGGTCGCGGCAATGCTGGCCAGGTCCCGGCCGAGCGTCTGCGGCCCGCCGGGCCAGGTGAAGTCCGGTATGTGCAGGCCAAGCTTCATGATGGCTCCTTCCGAGCCAGGGACAGGCGGCGATAACCAGACCTTATCGACAGCTCCCGGCGGCCCGCGGTGAGCCGTCCCGTGCCTGGCAGGCCCGCGGCCGGCCGATAATGTACCAACCTCACATGTCCGCGCTTGTGCACTGCGGGCGGAGGATGGGTGTGTGCGCTACGGGCGAGGACGGCGAGCAGGCGAGTGATGACTCCAGGCAGCGGCTCGCTCGCCGGTCGGCCAGGATGATGGTGGCGGTCGCCTGGCTGCGCCGCAGGCTGTATCCGCTGCTCGCAACGGTCGGCCTGATCGCGTTCGGGATGGGGTCGTCGACCTGGTGGGGCCCGCACCTCGCCGGGTCCTCGGCCTGGGCGCTGCCGCACGACCTGTGGGGGACGCTGGTGGCCGCCCGGCGGCTGCTCCACCTGGACCTCGGCGGCCTGTACACGCCGCCCACCGGGCTGGTCACGTTCCCCGGCGCCGCGGTGATCCTGATTCCGGCCGTCGCGGTGATCGAGGCGGCCGGCCTGTCGCTGCGCATCCCTGGCCCGCACTACCCGCATCCGGCGGCGTGGCTCATCGCCGGGCCCTACCAGATCGCGCTGTCCGCCACCGCACTCTTCGCCGCCGACGCGCTGGCCGAGCGCCTGGGCGCGGCCTGGCCGAAGCGGCTGCTGCTCGCCGCGGCGAGCGCCTTCGCGCTGTGGAGCGTCTCGGTGCAGTGGGGGCATCCCGAGGACGCGGTCGCCGTGGCCCTGCTGCTTTACGCGATCCTGGCGCTCTCGGACGGCCGGGACGCGCGGTCCGCGTGGCTGGCCGGCGCGGCCGTGGCGGTCCAGCCGCTTGTGCTGCTCGCGCTGCCGTTCATCTTGGTGGTGCTTGAGCCGAGGCGGCTCGCGCCCTACCTGGCCAGGACCGCGGCGCCGACCGTTCTCACCGTGAGCGTCGCCGCCGCGGCGAACTGGCATGCCACCTTCACCGCGCTGACCAGCCAGCCCAACTGGCCGGCGATCGACCATCGCACCCCGTGGACTCCGCTCGCCGCCCACCTCAGCGGCGGAGCGGTCGCCGCGGGGCCGGCCAGGGTGATCGCGATCATCATGGCGTGCGGCTGCGCCTACGGCGTCGGCCGGCGCTGGCACGCCGAGCCGGTGCTGATCCCCTGGGACCCGCGGCCGCTGACCGCGGTGCTGTGGTGGTCGGCGCTCGCGCTGGCGCTGCGCTGCGTGCTCGAGCCGGTGATGGTGGCGTACTACGTCTGGCCGGCGCTGGCCGTCGCCCTCGTGGCCGCCGCCGCCGCAAGCTGGTGGCGGCTGGCCGCCACCGGGATCGTGGCGGACACGCTGACGAAGGTCTCGCAATTCGACTGGCGCGGCCCGTGGATCTGGTGGGCGACCATGGTGGCCGGGCTGGCCTTGGCGCTGCTTGTCGCCAGGTACCCCTGGCCCGCCGGGGCGGCTGGCCGGCCGCCGTCACTCCCCAGGGTTCAGGAGCGCACCAGCGAACTCGGCTAGGTCGGCTAGGTCGGCTAGGTCGGCTTGTGCGCGGCGAACTTCAGCATCCAGTCGACCTCGACCACGATCCGGGCGCAGCCAGCGTCCTGCAGCCTGCTGAGCAGCCAGGCTGGGTCGACCGGGTTGTAGCGGTCGTCGCAGTGGAACTGGTGCAGGTCGTCGCTGGCCAGGCTGTCCGACCCGAGCAGCATTCCGCCGGGGCGCAGCACCCGCAGCGCCTCGGCCAGGATCGCGTTCTGCATGCCTCTGGTCGGGACGTGGTGCAGCATCGTGAAGCAGCCCACCGAGTCGAACGAGCCGGCCGCGAAGTCGAGCGCGGTCGCGTCGCCGACGACGACCGTGACGTTGGAACCCTCGTACCGGCCGACCAGCGCCGCGGCGGCGCTCTCATCGACCTCGACCGCAGTCAGGCCGCTGACCTTGTGCCGCAGCCACTCGGTCGCCGCGCCGGGTCCCGGGCCGACTTCCAGCATCTGCTGGCCGAGATCGCCATGCCTGAGCAGGGCGGGCAGGACCTCGTCCTGGATGTGCGCGGCCCACTCCTGGCTGCCGCATACCCTCGCGTGATTCTCGTTCATGCCCACGACGCTACGGAGCGGGGCGGCGCGGCCCAAGAGCGTAGGCTGCCATGCTGTGTCGCAGACCGGACAGCCCGCCGTCTTCGTGGCCACGTTCCCGATGACCGCCGGCCTGGTCTTCGATTGGCACACCCATGACGACCACCAGCTCGCCTGGGCTGCCCGCGGGGTGCTGTCCGTGCGGACCGCCGCCGGCACCTGGGTGCTGCCGCCCACCAGGGCACTGTGGATACCGGCCGGACTGCGGCACGAGACGCTGTCGGCAGGCCCGGCCACGATGCGGACGCTGTACCTGCGGCCTGACCTGTGCCCGATCAGCTGGCCCGACTTCACACCGGTCGCGGCAAGCCCGCTGCTCGCCGAGCTGATCGGCTACCTCGCCGACCTCAAGCTTGACGCCGTCCGCCGTGCCCACGCCGAGACCATCCTGACCGACCTCCTGACGCCGACCGAGCTCACCACCATCCAGGTGCGCCTGCCCGCCGACGACCGGGCAAGGAAGGTGGCGAGCGCACTGGTCGGCGACCCGGCCGACAATCGCACCATCGAGCAGTGGGGACGCCAGGTGGGAGCCAGCGGCCGCACCCTCGCCAGGGCGTTCGTGGCAGGCACGGGCCTGCCGTTCGGCCGGTGGCGGGCGCTGCTGCGGATCCAGGCGGCGATCGGCGAGCTCGCGGCCGGGCAGCCGGTCGGCAACGTGGCGAGGCACGTGGGCTACGAGTCGGCCAGCGCGTTCGTCGCGGCGTTCCGGCGGGAGACCGGGATGACCCCGGCCGCCTACTTCCGCCGATGAGCGGCAGCCTGAGCAAGCGCGGCCGGACCGGGCTGACAGCGCGGGCCCGCCCGGCGTAGCGTCGGCGGCATGACAGTGAAGCTGGTAGTCCTCTACACCCAGCCGGACGACCCGACCGCCTTCGACCAGCACTACACTGGGACGCACATGCCCCTGGTCGACGCGCTCCCCGGCCTGCAGCGCGCCGAGACGGGACGGCTGGTGACCGCGCTGGACGGTGGCGAGCACACGTTCTACCGGATAGCCGAGCTGTACTTCGCCGACCAGGCCGCGCTCGGCGCCGCATTCGGCTCCGACGAGGGCAAGGCCACGGCCGCCGACTACCAGGCCATCGCACCGCCGGGCTCGCGCATGTTCATCGAGGTGCTCGACGACTGAGCCAGGGGCAGCGGCGGGCGGCGGCTATCGGCGGTTGCGCCCGAGCCTGTCGTGCGCGGCCACCCATTCGTCGGCCACGATCGCCCAGCCAAGCGACACCTCGCCGCACAGCACCGTCGCGGCCACGATCTCGGCAAGCTTGCGCACCTGTCCGGGCCCGTAGCAGCCGAGTATCTCCAGGCACTCACGCTGGGTGGGCAGGCCGGTGCCGCCGCCGTAGGTGGCCACGATCAGCGCCGGGATCGTGATCGAATAGTAGTAGTCCCCGGCCGGCGTGATCTCGGTGTGCACCAGCGCGGCCGAGGACTCGGCCACATTGGCCACGTCCTGGCCGGTCGCGATGAACAGCGCGGTGATCCCGTTCGCCGAGTGGTTGCCGTTGTTGTTCACCCCGGACATCAGGCCGCCGAGGTTGGAGATCTGCCTGGCCTGGAGCATCCGCTGCGGGGTCAGGCCCATCACGCCGGTGATCACATCGGCCGGGATCGTCGCCTCGGCGGTGACCCGCTTGCCCCTGGTATGCAGGACGTTGACCTGCGAGCTCTTCTTGTCCGTGGCTAGGTTCGCCTCCAGGCAGAACTGCCTGATGCCCGGATAGCTCGCCCTGATCCAGTTGCACGCCTGCCAGGTGGCCTTCCCTGTCATGTTCTGCCCGGCGGCGTCGCCGGTGGTGTAGTCGAACCGCAGGAACACGAACCTGCTCGCGGTGAACTGCTCGATGTCACGCAGCCGGCCGGTGCTCGTGGTGGACTCGGCCTGCTGCTTGATCGCGTCGAAGCTGGCCGTCACCCACTCGCCGAACGCGCGAGCCTCGCGCGCGCTGTCGAAGCCGAACGCCGGGGCGCGCTGCATCACGTCGTCGAGCACGGTCACCCTGACCCCGCCGGTCCGGTGCAGCAGCTTCATGCCGCGGTTGTAGCTGGCCACCAGCGTGCCCTCGGTGGTGGCCAGCGGCACGTAGAACTCGCCGCGCGCGTGCTCGCCGTCGACGAGCAGCGGGCCGGCGATGCCGATGGGGACCTGAGCCACGCCGACGAAGTTCTCCACGTTCCCGGCGAGCCCGGCGGGGTCGATCGAGTAGCTGCCGATGTGCACGGGGGCGGCGCCGGTGGCCGCCCTGATCAGGTCCATCCGCCGACCCGCCGCTGCCCTGCTGTAGTCGTCCCGGTCGCGCGGTATCCCCTGACGTCCAGGTGCCGGCGCGGTCATGTCAGCTGGTCCTTGAGTATCTTGCCGAGCGCGTTCTTGGGCAGCTGGTCGCGGAACTCGATCACCCTGGGGTACTTGTAAGCGGCCACTCGCTCCTTGCAGAACCCGATCAGCTCGGCGGAGGTGAGCGAGGCGCCGGGGCGCAGCACCACGACGGCCTTGACCTCCTCCCCGAGCCGCTCGTCAGGGATGCCGACGACCGCCGCCTCGGCCACGGCCGGGTGGGCGTGCAGCGCGTCCTCCACCTCGGGCGGGTACACGTTGTAGCCGCCGCGGATGATCAGCTCCTTGATCCTGCCCACGATGAACAGGAAGCCGTCCTCGTCGAAGTAGCCGAGGTCGCCGGTGTGGAACCAGTCGCCGGTGAACGCGCCCGCCGTGGCGTCCGGGTTGTTCAGGTAGCCCTTCATCACGTGCAGGCCGCGGGTGACCACCTCGCCGACGTTCCCCTCGCCTGCCGGCAGCGCCGCGCCGTTAGGGTCCCAGATCTCGGTCTGGGTGCCCCAGATCGGCTTGCCCACGCTGTAGGCGCGCCGGTCGGTGACGCTCCGGTTGAAGGTGGTGGTTGAGGCGGTCTCGGTAAGCCCGTACCCCTCCAGGATCAGGACCCCGAACCGCTGCTCGAAGGCGTCGAGCACCGGGCCAGGGATCGAGGCGCCGCCTGAGATCGCGACCCGCAGCGACGACACGTCGTAGCTGTCCAGGTCGGGATGGGAAAGCAAGCCGATGTACATGGCGGGGACGCCCTCGAAGATGGTCGCCCGGTCGCGCTGGATCGCGGCGAGAACCGCGGCGGGGTCGAACCTCGGGATCAGCGACATGGTGCAGCCGAACCGCACGCAGACGTTGAGGATGCTGGCCAGGCCGAAGACGTGGAACAGCGGAAGCACCGTGATCACCACGTCGTCCGGCTGGACGTCGAACAGCCGGCCGGGAATGTCCGCGTTCATGTAGAGCTGCAGATGGGTCAGCTCGGCGCCCTTGGGCCGCCCGGTGGTGCCCGAGGTGTACATGATCACGGCGGTGTCGCCTGGCTCGCGGTTGGCGATCGCCGACCCGGTGGCTGGGGTGCCGGCCAGCAGCCGCTCGAACGGCATTGCGCCATCGGCATCACCCGCGTGTCCGACCGCGTAGACCCCGCTTACCCCGGCCGCCGCAGCGCCCGCGCTCGCGTGCTCAAGCACGCCCTGCCAGGTGATCAGGTGCCTGGCACCCGAGTTGATCAGCAGGAACTCGATCTCGGGCGCGCGGAGCAGCACGTTCATCGGCACCACGACCCCGCCGGCCTTGAGTATCCCGAAGTAGGAGATCAGGAACTGCGGGATGTTGGGCAAGTGCAGGGCGACGCGGTCGCCGGGCTGCAGCCCCGCCTCGCTGAGGCCGGCCGCCAGCCTGCCCGAGAGCTCGTCGAGCTCACGGTAGGTGAGCTGGCCGCCGTCGTACACGGCGACCGGCCGGTCGGGTCTGGCCGATGCGGTCTCGGCCAGGATGACGGCCAGGTTGAAGCTCATGGTCGTGCCTCCCTGCTCGCTTCCTCCCCTGCTGCTTCCTCCGTGCCCGGCTGGACGTCAGCGGTGCCGCCGCGGCCTGGCCGGACCCGGCAGCCCGGCCGCGGCCATCAGGCCGGCCAGGTCGTCCTCGATCCCCCTGGCCAGGATCTCCAGGTCGGGCGTGGTGCCGTAGTCACCCGTGATGCCGAACGTCAGCTGCCCGCAATAGGAGAAGATCGAGATCCCGGTCCGCAGCCTGGTGGCGATCGGAACGTAGGGAATGATCTCGATCAGCTTGCGCCCCATCGCGTAGAGCGGCACGGTGGGGCCCGGCACGTTGGTGGTGACCGTGGCGATCTCCCGCTGCGGCAGCAGGTAGGCAAGCCTGACGCTGAGCGATGCGAGCGGGTACGGCGTGTAGCGGCCGAGTGCCACCAGGGCCTCGCCGACGGTGGCCTCCTTGCTCTCCTTCAGGTCGGAGAGCTCGGCCCGCACGGCGGCCAGCCGTTCGGCCGGAGCGGCCAGGTGCACCGGCAGGTTGGCCATCAGAATGGAGACCCTGTTGTCGTAGATGCTCTCCTCGCCCGGTGCCCGCATCGAGACCGGGACCAGGGACGGCACCATGTGCGGCTGCGGGTCCTCGCCGCGGGCGAGCAGCAGGGCGCGGAAGCCGCCGGTGATCGCGGTCAGGACCACGTCGTTGACGGTGCCGCCGAGCTCGGCCTTGATCGCCTTCACCTCGTCGAGCGAGGCCCTGGCCCAGGTGTAGCGGCGCTGGCGGCCGATCGGGCCGAGCAGGGACGAGCTGGGAGCCGGCACGACCGAGGGTGCCAGCCTGGCCAGAGCACGCGCGGTCTGCGAGACCTGCCTAGCGGTGTGCCCCGGGTTGGCTAGCGCCTCGCCGATGGCCCTGGCCGAGCGGACCGGCAGCGCGGCCAGGTCGGCCGCCGCGCGCGCGGCCAGCTCAAGCGACGCGGGTTCCGCGGGCACGGCTCCTGGCTCGGCGGGCGGGCGCCCGGCCGTGGCGTCGTCCGGCGCCGGCGAGGTGTCGAACACGGCGCGGTACAGGTCGGTGCCCGAGATCCCGTCGACCATGCAGTGGTGGATCTTCGAGATCAGCGCCCACCGCCCGCGGCTCAGCCCGAGCACCAGCCAGTACTCCCAGAGGGGGTAGTCGCGGTCGAGCCGCTGGCTCATCACCCTGGCCATCAGCGACCTGAGCTGCGCGTCCCGGCCCGGAGCGGGCAGCGCGGTCTGCCTGACGTGGTAGCGGATGTCGAACTCAGGTGCGTCCACCCAGACCGGCGGGCCCAGCCGCAGCGGCACGGTGCGGAGCTTCCTGCGGTACAACGGGACCATCGGCAGCCGCCGGGTGACGGCCGCGACGAACTCCTCGTAGGTGGGTGCTGGCCCCTCGAAAATCGCGATCGACGCGATCGCGAACGATGCGTTCCTGTCCTGGTCCTCCGCGTCGACGAACTGCGCGTCGAGAGGGTTCAGCCGCTCCATGACACCGCCTCCCTGCTTCCGGTCGGTGTCCTACGGCGATCGTAAGTCCGGCGCGGCCCGGCGTGACCGTGGCGATGGTCCCGGCCGCGGGGGCTTTCGGCCCTGATCGCCCGGGCGGCGCTGGGCACCGCGCCCGAGCCTGCGGGGTGCGGCCAGCCGCCAGGCGACCGCGCCGAGCACCGCGATCATGCAGCCGACGGCCAGGTCAAACAGGCGCCCCGACCGCATGCCGATGCCCGTGCCGACGCTGTGCGCGAGCGCGGCAGGCCAGCAGGCGTAGGCCAGCCAGTGCACCGCCTGCCAGGCGCGTCGGCCGAGCCGCCGCCGCAGCAGGCTGGTCACCACCAGCGCGATCGCCAGGTCAGAGGCGATCACGCCGAGCGCCAGCCAGCCGCGGTCGCGCGGACCAAGGAACGGCACCACCGCCGAGGCCGGCCCGAGGCCGCCGTACGGGCTGGCGATCGCGGTGGCGATGTGCAGGGCAAGGAAGGCGAGCGTCAGCAGGGACAGGTTCTGGTGCAGCCGGATGCCGTCGTACCTGGACAGCGGGCCGAGGCGGCGCCGGTTCAGCAGCACGCCGAGCACGACGACGGCGGTGAGCAGCACCAGGCTGATCACGCCGGACGCTGCGCTCGCAGTGCCCGATGTCGGCATCGGCGTCCGCCCCAGAGCTCGGAGTCTCACCCAGACGGTACCCCGGTGCTCACGGGCGGCGGGCCGGGGCGGGTGTCATCGGGCACAAATCACAACCTGCTGATCTTGGCCGGCAGCTGCGCCTATCATGATCAGGCGATTTCCGGCCGCCGGGCGCTCCGGACCGCGACGGATCGCGTTGGGGAGTAGGCCGTGCCGTGATGCTGCGCAGGCGCGCGAACGCACATGCCCGGCCGCGGCGCGGGGTACCAGGGGCCAGGCGGCTGCCGCGGCGCGGCTTGGCCGTGCTTGCCGCGGCATCCGTCGCCGCCGCGGCGGCGGCGTGCTCGACGACCCACCGCGCGCAGACGGCGAATGCCAGGCTCACGGCGGTCACCTGCCTGCCCGCCGCCGCTGACTCGGTGATCGCCGGTCCGGCGGACGTGGTCTCCGCGGCCGTCGCGGGCCGGCTGTTCGCCTCGGCTCCCGTGGTCGTGCTCGGCGATCCCGACAGCACCGCCGACCTGCGGACCGCGGCGGCCCGCGCGCTGGCGCTGCACGCGCCGCTGCTGCTCACCTCCCCGCCCGGCGCGCCCGTGCACACCGCCTCTCACGGCAGCGGCTCGGCCTCGGGAGCCCAGGCGCGCGCGGGCATCTTCGTCAGCGGGGCGGTACGGTCCGAGATCGAGGCGCTCGGGACGCGGGCCGTGCTGGCCGTGGGCGCCGCCGACAAGCTGCTGGCCGCCCAGATTCCCGGCGTCCAGGTGGTCGCCAGACCGGCCGGGCTGCCCAAGACGAGCACGCCGGTGCCGGTGATCGGCGTGGTGCTGCTCGTGCACCGCGGAGCTGACGCACCGGGCGCGCTGGCCGCGGCCACCACGGCGCGGGCGGCCGGCGCCAGCGTGGTCGAGGTGACCGGATACGACCCGGGCGCCGACCCGGCCGCGATCAGGGCGCTGGCGGCCGCCAGGCCGCGGCACGTGATCGCGGTCGGCGGCCGGTTCGGGCCGGCCTCGCGCCTGGCGTACCGGGTCGCCGTGGCGGTCACCGGCGTGCAGCTTCCCGGCGGCGGCCAGGTGCTGTTCCCGATGCACCGCCTGGTGGCGCTGTACGGGTACCCGGGCACGCCTGCACTCGGGGCGCTCGGCGAGCAGGGTCTGCGGGCCAGCGTGGCCAGGGTCAGGCACCTGGCCGACCTGTACCGTCCGCTGAGCTCGGTGCCGGTGGTGCCCGCCTTCGAGATCATCGCGACCGTCGCCCAGGACAGCCCGGGACCGGACGGCACCTACTCCTACGAGTCCCCGATCTCCTCGCTGCTGCCCTGGGTCAGGACGGCCAACGCCGACGGCCTGTACGTCGTGCTCGACCTGCAGCCGGGCCGTGCCAGCCTGCTCACCCAGGCCAAGCACTACGCGCGGCTGCTCAAGCTGCCCGACGTGGGGCTCGCCCTTGACCCCGAGTGGAAGCTGCAGCCCGGCCAGGTCCCGCTGCGCCAGATCGGCGGCGTGAGCATCGCCGAGGTCAACAGCGTGGTCACCTGGCTGGCCCGGCTGACCGCGCGGTATCACCTGCCGCAGAAGCTGCTTGTGCTGCACCAGTTCAGGCTCTCGATGATCGTCGGCGAGCAGGGCCTCGACACCCACCACCAGGACCTGGCGATCATCATCCACATGGACGGGCAGGGAACCCCGGCCGACAAGCTGCAGACCTGGGAGGCGGTGACCAGGGCGGCGCCGCGCGGAGTGTTCTTCGGCTGGAAGAACTTCTTCGTCAAGGATCACCCGATGCTCTCCCCGAGCCAGACCATGGCGAACCGGCCGCACCCGCTGATGATCTCCTACGAGTGACGTTGACCCGCTTCGGCCGGGCCGCTGCGGCCCGGGCGGCCGGCGCGCGCCTGGGCGGGCGCGGGAGTGAGCGCCGGATCCGGCCCGCTCGCCTCGCGCCGCAGCCACCGCCCGCGGCCGGGCTCGGCCAGCACCTGCCCGTCCGCCAGCACCACCTCGCCGCGGCTCACCGTGAACCGCGGCCAGCCGGTGACCTCCCAGCCGTCGTAGACGCTGTATCCGGCCCGTGACCGCATCGCCGCGCCGTCCACGGTGCGGCGTACCCGCGGGTCAAGCACGAGCAGGTCGGCGTCGCTGCCCACGGCGATCGTGCCCTTGCGCGGGTACAGGCCGAGCAGCCGGGCCGGCGCCGCCGAGGTCAGCGCCGCGAACCGCTCCGGCGAGATCCGGCCTGAGCCGACGCCGGCCGAGTACAGCATCGGCAGCATGGTCTCCAGATCGGCCACGCCCTGCCGGGCGGTCGTGACATCCAGCGCGGGGTCGATCTTCTCGGCCAGCGTCCACGGCGCGTGGTCGCTGCCGAGCGTGTCGACAGACCCGTCGGCCAGCCCGGCCCACAGCGCCTGCACGTCCTGCGGGCCGCGCAGCGGCGGCGCCCCGATGTACTTGCCGCCCTGCGGCCCGGTCAGCACGTCGCTGGTCAGGTGCAGGTACAGCGGGCGGGTCTCGACGAACACCGGCAGGCCGCGATGCCGCCCGCGCCTGGCCGCATCAAGCGCGGCGGCCGACGAGGTGTGCACCAGGTACACCGGCGACCCGGTGGCCTCGCAGATCGCTACCGCCCGTTCCACCGCGGCGCGCTCGGCGAGCACCGGCCTGCTCGCGGCCCAGTCGGCGAGCCCGCCGCGCCCGGCGGCCAGCAGGCTCTGGCCGGCGAAGCGCACCAGCGCCCAGTCCTCACAGTGGATCAGCGTCAGCAGGCCGAGCCGGCCGGCGGTCGCCACCGCCTCGATCATCTCGGCGGCGCACGCCTCGAACTCCGGCGAGATCATGAACAGCTTCAGCGTCCGGTGCCCGGCGCCCGCCAGCTCGGGCAGCTCGGCCAGTGCCTGCGGCGTGGGGCTGGCGAGCACCGGGTGCAAGACGTAGTCGACGGCCGCCTGCGCCGCGGCCGCCTCCAGGTCACGGGCGACCGCCTGGCCGAGCGTGCCGCCCGGCCAGGGGAAGGTCATGTTGCCGATCGTGGTGATGCCGCCGGCGATCGCCGCCGCCGAGCCGCTGCCAAAGTCGTCGGCCCAGGCCGCGGCGCCGGGGTCAGGACCCGGCGGCGACGACAGGTGCACGTGCATGTCGATCCCGCCTGGCAGCACGAGCGCGCCCGTCGCGTCAAGCTCGGCCCGGCCCCGGGGCGACCCGCCGACCTGGCTGATCAGGCCGCCCGTGATGCCCACGTCGCCGTCGCTGGTCCCGTCGGCGGTCACCACGGTGCCGCCGCGGATGACGAGGTCGCAGATCTGGTCGCGGCCAGGTCCCATCGGTCAGCCGCCGTGCAGCTTGGCCGCCGGGCTGTCGGCCGGGTGGAAGACGCCGAGCACCCGCATCGCGCCTTGGCCGGTGTTCTCCAGGCAGTGCGTCAGCCCCGGCGGCAGGTGGGTGCAGGTGCCCGGTGCCAGCGGGCGGGCCAGCCCGCCCATGTGCACGACGCCCGCACCGCGCAGGATCAGCACCACCTCGTCGTAGGGGTGGCTGTGATCGGGCGCGCGGCCCGGCGGTATCTCGCCGACGAACTGGGTGGCCGACGCGCAGTCGCGACCAGGCCCGAACAGCACCCAGAACCGCCGGTCCCCGGTGACCTCGGCCGCGCACTGGCCGAGGTCCCTGGCCAGCGGCCGGTCCGGCCCGGCCGGACCGGCCGCTCCTGGCGCCCGCGCTCCGCCGGGCAGCTCGGCCAGGTCAAGCCGCAGGCCGTCCGGCCCGGTCGGGTGCACCTGGTACGGCGCGTCTGGCGGCAGCCACAGGCCGCGGTCGGGGTGCAGCTCGACCGCCTCGTGGCCGCGGGCGCACAGCGTGCCCGCGCCGCCGGTCACGAACCACAGCTCCCCGGCCGGGCCGGCCACGCCGTCAAGCCGCGACCCGGCGGGCAGCTCGGCCAGCCGCCGCACCAGGCCTGGCACGCCTGCCGAGCCGCAGTCGATCAGCGTGCGGATGACCGCACCCCGGCCGGCCGCCTCGGCGCGGGCGTCCTGCGCGCGGACCACCGTCCCTCCGGTCACCGCGGCCGCCCGCCGGCCGGCGCCTCGTCGGCGCCGCGAGCCGCCACCAGGCCGGCCAGCGCGGCGTTGAACCTGTCGACCTCGTCGATGGTGTTGTAGTGGGCAAGCCCGACGCGCAGCGCCTCCCCCCAGCCGATCCTGTCGTGCAGGCCGATGGCGTAGTAGCTGTCGTGGCTCCATACGCCGAAGCCAAGCGCGGCAAGCTCCTTGCTCAGCGTCGCCGACTCCACGCCGGGGAAGTTGATCAGGAACGTCGGGACCCTGTTCGCCATGCCCGGCAGGCCGTACAGCCGGGTGCTTCCCGGCAGGCCGGCAAGCAGCCGGTCGCCAAGCCGACGTTCCCAGGCGGCCAGCTCGGCCATGCCGCCGAGGCTGTCCAGGTAGGTGTAGGTGGCGAGCAGCCCGCCGAGCAGCTCGTACGGCAGGGTGCCGGTCTCGAACCGGTGCCCGACCGGCTCGAACGAGACCGGCCTTGCCTTGTAGGGGCGCCAGGACTCAAGCAGCTCCCTGCGGCCGAACGCGATGCCCAGGTGCGGGCCGCAGAACTTGTAGGACGAGCAGGTCAGCACGTCGGCGCCGATCGCCGCGACGTCCACCGGCTGGTGCGCGGCGTACTGCACGGCGTCCACCCAGGCCAGCGCGCCTGCCTGGTGCGCCAGTTCGCAGATAGCCCGGGCGTCTACGATCGTGCCGGTCGAGTTGGCCGCCCACGGGAACGCCACGACCTTGGTCCGCGGCCCGAGCTGGCGTTCCAGGTCCGCGGTGTCCAGGCTGGTGTCTGAGTGCACGTCGGCGTGCCTGACCACCAGGTCACGGTCGGCGGCCAGGTCCAGCCACGGCGCGACGTTCGCGTCGTGGTCCAGCCTGGTCACCAGGATCTCGTCGCCCGCGGCGAGCCCCCGGCCGAGCGTGCGGGACAGCGTGAAGTTCAGCGACGTCATGTTGGCGCCGAAGATGATCTCGTCGGGGGTGCAGCCGAGGAAGCGCGCCGATGCCGCCCTTGCCTGCTCGACAAGCGCCTCGATCCGCTGGCTGGTGGCGTACGGCGCGCCCATGTTGCCGCTCGCCTCGCGGTAGACCCTGGCGACCGCGGCGGCCACCTCGTCCGGGGTCTGGGTGCCGCCGGGAGCATCGAGGAAGACGAAGCTATCGCCGAGGGAGCTGAACCGCTCGCGCACGCCGCCGATGGCGGCGGACGGAGCGCTGTGGTCGCGGACTGGGACGCTGCGGGCCGAGCCTGAGCCGGCGGAAAAAGTGCTCATCAAGAGCAAAATAGGTCGGTCTCACGCGATACGTCAACGCCGCCCGCCGTCATCGGCCCAGGTAGGCCCGCTTCAGATCGTCGCTGCGCAGCAGGTCGGCGGCCGAGCCTTCGAGCACGATCTCGCCGGTGGACAGCACGTAGCCCCGGTCGGCGATGGACAGCGCCATCGCCGCGTTCTGCTCCACCATCAGCACCGACACCCCGGAGCGGTGGATCTCCTTGATGATCTGGAAGTTCTGCTGCACGAGCGCGGGCGACAGGCCCATCGACGGCTCGTCCATCAGCAGCAGCCGGGGCCGCGACATGAGCGCCCGGCCCATGGCGACCATCTGCTGCTCGCCGCCTGACAGGGTGCCGGCCAGCTGGCCGCGCCGCTCGAGCAGCCTCGGGAACAGCGCGTGGATCCGGTCGAAGTCCTCGTCCAGGTTCTCGCCGCCGCGCAGCACCGCGCCGAGCTCGAGGTTCTCCCGCACGGTCATCTGGCCGAACAGCCGCCGGTTCTCCGGCACGATCGCGAGCCCCTTGCCGATCCGCTGCGGGACAGGCCAGGCCGTCACGTCCGCGCCGTCGAGCAGCACCCGGCCGGCGCGCGGCCTGACGATGCCAAGGATCGTCTTCAGCGTGGTGGACTTGCCCGACGCGTTGCCGCCGAGCAGGCAGACCAGCTCGCCCTCGCCCACCCGCAGCGAGATCCCCTCGAGTATCCGCATCTGCCCGTAATAGGTGG
>Ga0335078_10007539_pt1 | contig 16140 bp, 13 predicted proteins | sample Lox_Sample_32_FD_206711 | JGI IMG/M metagenome (GOLD analysis project Ga0335078, IMG submission 206711) | Soil microbial communities from Loxahatchee National Wildlife Refuge, Florida, United States - Lox_Sample_3.2 | ecosystem: Environmental > Terrestrial > Soil > Wetlands | place: USA...
AGTATCGCTGGAGTGTTAAACTTGCAGGGCGGATTTGCGAAGGTTGCGCTCGGCAATGACTTGACGGGGCTTTTCTTTGGCGATAGCTCCGCGGCGGCACTCGGATTTAGCGGGTGGGAGGGCGGTTCGCGATCATTTGCAGCCGGAGTAGGCGAAGTGATGACGGCGGGTAGGCGAACCGCCTCAATTACAGAGATGAATCTAGCTGGCATGACCGGACCGGCCCCTAGGATTCTCGCTAAAACCGCGGCAGAAAAGGTTGCGGGATGGTTGTCAGGGATAGCAGAGCTCAAATTCGCCACAGACATCGGAATGTTAGGTTCCGAGGCGATTGGTTGTTCAATTCATCCCTAAAGAGTGAGGGATGATGAATACGGAGAAATCGACGAAGGAAAAGGCTCTTAGCGGGCTGCGAATCGGCGCTAGTTTGGGCGCCTTTCTGATCGGTGGGATGTTGATGGGAGACGGATTTGACCTAATTGTACAGTCTACTGCAACACAAGACGTCTTCCGAACTGCTTGTAGGGGCTGGGCTGAGCTGATCGTAGCTGCGGTGATCCTATTCTTCACTGCGCGTACTTGGCTGATGTTGCTGGCCGGATGCATGCTGTTCGGAACTTTCAAGGCTCTCATATTACTTGCATCTGCAAGCTTTCCGGCTGGCGGAGTATCTACGAGGGGCGAGGCTTTGGCTGTCCTCCTTTATTGCGTAGCGACTCTATTACTTTTGTTCCGGTTCGCTCACAAGACACCTAACCCTTTAGATAAAATCGCTCTGACCATTTTTGTGTTTTGCTTATGGCCTGCAGCGACCAACTCGGCATTCTCTTGGTGGCAGGGCGTCGGTTTGATGGTGCTCTTACTTGCATGGGGTACTTCCAGGCTGAAGAGGCTCAACAGAGTCGCCGTCGTCCCATCCGAATCCGACTGCAAAGTCCCATAACAGCCATTACTTTTCAGTTGTGCTCCGCAAAAATTCGATCTGAGATGGAAAAATCGTGCTAATTGCACTGAAAATTAAGGATTTGCGCTTTTCAGGTGGTGGATAAGGTACGCTATTTTGCGCACATTTGAGGAGGAGTAGGTCTGGTTGGTAAAACAGAGGGCCTGAGGCAGGCCCTTGAGAGGAGAGGCCATGGAGCCAACCAGTCAGGGAGAAGTGGCGAAGTTGAGCCAGGTAATCCAGATCGACGAGGGGAAGATTCAGGAGCATTTGGGAGAAGTGGTTCGCAGCACGGTGGAAGAGACATTGAACGCCCTGTTGGATGCCGAGGCGGATCGCCTCTGCCAAGCAGAGCGTTACGAACGCACCGAAGCGCGCCAGGACACGCGTGCCGGCTCCTACCAACGGCAGTTGCACACCAAAGCCGGTCCCGTCCGCTTGAAGGTTCCCAAGCTGCGAAGCTTGCCGTTCGAGACGGCGATCATCGAGCGCTACAAGCGGCGAGAGAGCTCGGTGGAAGAAGCACTGGTGGAGATGTATCTTGCGGGAGTGAGCGTACGACGAGTCGAAGACATCACCGAAGCGCTGTGGGGGACGCGGGTCAGCCCGAGCACGGTGAGCGAGCTGAACCAGAAGATCTACGCGCAGATCGAGGCCTGGCGTAACCGGCCGATCGAAGGGAACCATGCGTATGTATTTCTGGATGGGCTGTGGTTGAAGCGGAGCTGGGGCGGTGAGGTACGCAATGTATCGCTGCTGGTGGCGATGGGTGTGAATGAGGAGGGTTTTCGTGAAGTTCTGGCGGTAGCGGAAGGAGCGAAGGAAGACAAGGCCAGTTGGACAGCCTTTCTGCGACATCTGAAAGAGCGTGGACTGAAGGGTATCCGCTTGTTCATTTCCGACAAGTGCTTGGGACTGGTCGCGATATTTCTTGCGCCTCCTCCGCTGCATCGCCAGCCCTTCCTCCCGGTACAGCCGATACACTCGCTTGTGGTTGACCTGCCACCGCAGCCCTCCGTCCGCGGTCTTTTCCCGCCGAAGGAAAATGTACAGCCGCCGATAGCCGAATCGTGGACGCTCGCCTGCCAACTCGCGCAGCCGAGCCCGCAACGCCACTTCGTTCCGTTCTCTTCGCTGGTATCGCCAGCTTCCGCGGTGCATCCCGATCAGCCCACAGGCGCGTCGCTCACTGAGTCCTACTTCTTCCCGTACGACGCGCACCGCTTCTCGCTTCGCCCGCGGGCCTACCACTTTTTTGCCAGCACCACTTTCAGTGCGTCCAGGTCCAGCGCCTGCTGCGCCACGATCCTCTTCAGCCGTCCGTTCTCTTCCTCCATTTGGCGCAGCCGTCGGGTCTCGCTCACTTCCATGCCCCCGTACTTCGCCTTCCAGTGGTAGAACGTGGCACCACTGATACCGATCCGGCGGCAGAGGTCCTTCATGGGAACTCCTGTGCTCCGCAAAAATTCCGTAAGGTAAGGAATTCGAACTCGCATCGCAATGAGAATTAAGGATTTGCGCTTTTCAGGTGGTGCGTGGCATCCTGCGGCACCATGCGAGTCCTTCCAGCCCTTCAACGCTTTGTTTCCATGCTTTTCGAGCCTTTCCGGGATGTATTTCTCTTCATTATATTAGGTACTCGCTCGAGTGTTTCTCTGCAGGCGGTTCAAGCCCCGCGTTGTTCGGAGCGACGGTGGACTCCAGCTTGCGGCAGCTCGACGATCCGACCCAGCTCTGCTAGCTGGATGCGTCGTAGAGGCTAGATGAGGACTGGCGCAGTCTCGTACCTCATTGAGTAAGTACTCGATTTAAGAACCAGATGTAGTGAATTTTGTAGCTGCGAAAGCCCTCGCGAGCCATCGCTTTCAATAAGAAACAAAAGCGCGGCTACAAACACTTCCATCAAAAGCAATTAACTGCTACAAGAATCAGGAAATTTCAACACGCGCTCGGATCTGGCTACGAACCAGAAGGTCGGGAGTTCGAATCTCTCCGGGCGCGCCACTCCTGTCCGAAATCCTCAAGCCATTGGCGTTTTGAAATCCACTGTGACCGGCTGAACGCAAATAGCGACTCCGCCGCTCATAGGCAAATGACCGAAAGAATTTCGATGTGACCGTCGAAACCATACTTGATGCAAGCTGAAATAGCAGCGGAAAACTCATCGACGAGAGCGAGTCCATTTGAGTCAAAATCGTTGTCTGCGTGTAGCACGAGCCTGGAACCATCCCAAACACATGTTACGTTTTTGTGCCACGGCCTATGCGTAAACTCATCAGTGATGTCACGCGCACCGACCGCGCCTGCGTGAACGGGAACGCCACTACAAGCCAAAACTATCCGATACATGTGCGCATTTTGCCTTGGCCTTACCGGGCAAGTCCTCCATGCCTCCGCATCATGTCATGGATTAACCCGGACCGTGAACTCAACGTGTGTCACACTTGCCACGATTTCACGCAAAAAAGTTCTAAAATCATCGCCTTGGGCGCGCCACTCCAAACCGGAAACATCAATATTCCAATATATCGCTGGTCGAAAAATACGGGTACTTGCCGCTTTGACATGGTTGTGTCTCGGATGTAGATTTCGACGGTGAATTCTTCCTCAACCCCCTTCATGAAGTTAGTCCGCGATCGAAAAACCTTCTCACTTGTTCTTGCCTTCATCTTTTTGATGGGCTCCGTTCACACTTCTCCTGCTCAAGGTAATGACCTGGAAAGCACCGCATCAAAGATCGACAAATTGATTGCTAAGAAGAACAAAACCAGGGTAATTGTCACCGACTTCGTGGGCCCCAAGGATGCCGTGAGTGAATATGGACAAGCGATTGCTGATGAACTCTCCGCGGAACTCGCAAAAGCAGACACAAATCTCACCGTTTTGCCCCGAGACGGTCAAACTTATACATTTGGCAATTCTGGCTCCTCCAATGACTTCATGGAAAGCAACACAGCATGGTTTCTGGCGCAATCAGTCGGCGCAGAAGTTGTTGTAACTGGCAATTTGAAAGAATATTCAGACAGCGTGGATCTCAACTTTCGGGTGTGGGACATCCCTGCTGGGCAAGACCATATAGGAGGTGAAAAGCTTGGTGAATTTGCAGTGAGACTTTCAGTTACGCCTGAACAAAATATCCTTCTTCAGCGCACGATTCCTCAGGATCCCTCGAAAGGGTTCAGGCTAACAGCAGGAAAAAAATCATCAGCGTACGCATCGTTTCCAGCTTGTATCGCTTGCGTGCCCCCTACGGGCCCAGGGAAGGCAGAAGTCACTCTCCTCATCACTATCAGCGCGGCGGGTCTGGTTACAAATGTGGAATTGGTCTCGGCGTCTGACCAGAAGATTGGTGAAAAAGTTGCAAAAGCAGCTATGAAGTGGCGTTTCCGGCCGGCCCGTGGACTTGATGGCCAACCCATGGCGACCAAGATTCGGTTTGAACTATCGCTGGATAATAAAAATGAATGAGGCCGCGTGCTTGATGTCGGGAGTTCAAATCCCACTAAGCCCGCCAGATAACTCCCAAATGGTCGGGTCGCTGGACGCCTCCCTCAAGACTCTCAATCACGTCATGGATTCGCTCGAGGAGGGAGTTCAACCAGTGTCAAACTGGGCGGGTGGCGCACCCTAAGCCATGTTTTCGATTTGAAGTTGCCTCTTGATTGGATGACGGCGTCGGCTCCTTTCTTCCGAGCCTTGGTCGTTTACCGCTGCCAAGTTTACTCGCTCAAAGGAGCCGACGCCCTCATCCAATCAAGAAGCGACATCGTCTCTATTCGATGTCTTGCCGCAGTGGTATCATCCGTTTGACGCGGACATGTTACTGAAAAAACTCGAAAGGATGTCCCACCCGCCAGAAGCCGTGTTCGTGATTTGTGTTTTATGGCGATCAACTGTATGAAGCGGATCCTGATCATTATCCTGAGTGTCGCTTTGGCCGTAACCGCGAGCGCCAAACTGACAAATGACCGGCGAGACACAGGACAAAATGTAGCGGACCGTGCGAATCATGGACTATATAAAGATGTTCTTGATCGTGTCTTCCCAAGGACGAAATTTGACCCACTAAATGAGGGGCGAGTTCTTACTCTTCGAATTTTGCCGACCTATCATGCCGAATCCCAATTAGTGATCCGTGAACGGTACAATGCGCCAATTCAAGTTATTTTTTTCACGCTGGGGGAGGGGGAGAGTAATATTTCTGTTTACATAAATCGCTTGCGGACGAACAAGGCAGACCTAAGTATCGAGAATGTGATCAAAGGTCTAAATATCAGTACGACGACGATTGACAAACCCAGTTTCGAACTCGAACGCACAATCCGAGATATACCCGAGATTCAATTGCCAGCGAATGTCGGCTCCGTAATATTTGTAGACGGCGTCAGCTACGAGCTGTGGGCAACGTCTGCGGCAGGGGAATTTCATGCCTCTTACTGGGATCACTGGCCTTCCGCCAACGTCAAACTTAACCCCATCCCAGCATGGATGATCAAGGTGATGGAGCTTGCTCAAGCTGCGTCAACGCCAAGTCCAACGGAATCGAATAAGTAGACGGTATGAGCGTCACTAGATTGTCCCTTTTCGTTCGCCAAACCTCAAAACGATGAGGAAAATGGATTCACCCCAATCAGATGTAGTGAATTTTGTAGCTGCGAAAGCCTCCGCGAGCCATCGCCTCCAATAAGACACAGCAGCACGGCCACAAACACTTCCATCAAAAGCAATTAACTGCTACAAGAATCAGGAAATTTCAACACGCGCCCGGATCTGTCTACGAACCAGAAGGTCGGGAGTTCGAATCTCTCCGGGCGCGCCACCTTTTCACTGACTTGCGAAGCTTAGAGCGTCTGGGCTTTATCTACGTGTGGTGAAAATTGTAGACGAGGAATCCTCAAGCGTGCCTCACTTCATCTTTACCTCGTTCCGCACAATGGGTCCATGCGCCGACAGTAGGCAATCCCATTGGAGGTGTTTGAACGTTGGTCTAGACAGTCAATTCGCACACGGACAGTTTCGCGTTCATTTGTTCCTACCGCCGCAGCTATCACCTGCATCGTATCTAGTGAAGGTCGCAGCCTCTTGTCGGAGGGCACTTCCGTGAAACGATCTCACCTAATCCTGATCAGCGTGTTCCTGTGCCTTATCTTGGGTTTGACGGCGCTTGGGGCGGCAAGTCTCAAGGCGGAAAGCCAAACTCAAGGATCGTCCCAAAACCAAACCACGGGTGCGTCTGCCCTCACTCCGGATCAGGTCGAGGCCATCCACAGCAAACTTTATCGGGGACTTTTCTCCTTGATCGACAAGAATGGTAATCCGATTCCTGAGATTCCGCGACTCCTTGCCTCGACTTCAGGCGACATCCACCTTCAAAACCATGAGGGCGCACTCGACACTGTGCCAATGACCAATCAGCAGTGGATCGCTCATTTCGCTTGCTACAGTGATCTCGTAGTTGTTGGGACAACAGGAGTTGGAATCTCTCACATGACCGCAGACAGCAGCTTTCTCTACACCGACTGGGGATTTTTGATAAATCAGATCTTTAAGAATAATTCAAACGCGCCGGTTCAGGTGGGATCTTCTATTACCTCTGTGGTTCCGGGTGGGGAACTAAGCGTCCAGGGACGGATGGTTTACGCTAGGGATGACTATTACGGTCGGCTCGCGGCGGGACGGCAGTATCTCCTTTTTCTAGTTTCAATCCCGAACACCGGAACATACCGACTCAGCGAGGCGTTTGAGCTCACCAATGGTAGGCTGAATAGGGCGCACGGTCCTATCTCAGTAGGCATCGTGAGCCAAGGCATCGATCGAGGGGACTTATTGACTCTGACGCAGAATGCTGTGAAGTCACCGGCGACCGACTGCAAGGGCGGAAGTAAGCAATGAGGAGATCCATATTTCTGCTCCTTTTCGGGAGCCTTTGTGCAGTGCTATTAAGCGCTCATTTGACACGGCCAGATGTTGCCGCGGCTCAGAATGGTGGTTGTCCTGGCGGGTGGCGCACCCTAAGCCATGTTTTCGATTTGAAGTTGCCTCTGGGAGCCGCAACCAGGCGATGATTCAATTCAAGCCCACTACTAACAACCCTCAATCGAGCGCATTGCTAGGTCCGATGGGTAACGCTGCATCAACAGCTCAGCAGTCAAGCAATGATAAAGATATTGGCAATCAGTTTCAGAACTGCATTACGAATGGGATTCACTAAATTTTGCACTTCTGCAGAAAAACTCGGCGATGATGACAAGAATCGCACTACTCTGCCTGCTCGCAGCAACTATTGCTGGCCAGCAAGTACAAGAGACAGTTGAAACGGCAAGCGATATTCGCGTGGCGGTCGACCAGGTGGACGTTTTCAAGGACGACCGTGGCGTAATGGTTAATATAAGGTACTCGATCACAAATGATGGATGTTGTTCAATCTTTATCCCTGCCTCAAACCTTCCTTATCCAACGCTTATGACTTTCGATTCCAAAAACGATGGGATATTTCCATATTATTCAATTCAGTTATACCAATGTCGCGCCAAGAAAGCTTGGTACTTGGTGGGGCCGAGGGTTTACGACGTCGGCTTCACGAAGGCGGAACCGATTAGGATCGACTCGAAAACCACTCACCACGGATCACTCATGTTTCTACAGCACGTTGCCAGCGGGAATTCTGTAGTAGTACCCAAGCAGGAGGATTTTTATCTGATCGGAACTCATGAGATCAGGATCAGTTTTTTTCATAGCCTAGACGAATGGAAAGTTTCTGAGGCTCAAGGCAAGGCAGCAGTCGACGCGATGATGGAACACAAACCTCCTTTGCCAGCCCAAGTGCACGCCACGGAAGTAACGTCTTCCACCTTTGTGATTCCAGCTTACAATGGTGGTCAGAACCATCCGACAAAGTAAAACTTAGACTTCTTGTCGCTGATCCTTCGGCATAATTCAATTGCGTGGGCAAACGAACACATTCTTTCTCTTGTGGTTCGCCAAAATTCAAGTGTTGTCCCTACCAAAACTCCGTCTGATCAGAGATCAGCGCGGCGGATTGTCATCTCCTAATCCAAATACTCGGAATCTGATGGAGAATTGGCGCGTGGCGCACCCTAAGCCATGTTTTCGATTCGAAGTTGCCTCTGGGAGCCGCAACCCTTTGAAGTTCAAGGCTGCGGGTATTGACGTATCTTCCGTTCGTTTCATGTTCCGGCGGACTCTTGCCGCGGCTGCCTCGCTCCCAATCAATCTCGATCAACTCATGACCGCGCCAGTCGGAGTGTTCGCAACGGGCAAGATATCGCTACGCAATACCGTCCAACAATTTGCGCTGGAGCGCCAGGCGCTGCTCGCGCTCTTCCGCGAAGCGCTGAATGCCGGAAAGAATTGACGCTTGATCCAAGCGGGCCTCTGCAATCACGTCCGTCTCCCGGCCGCCGGACAACCAGTGATTCTCCTGGTCGGCAGTAAGGGAATATTTGTCAGTGAGCGGGCCGACGTTTCTTATGGGCCAAACACGGCGTGTGCCTGTGCTGATCACCATCAGGTCTAATAAGGCCTCCGGAGGCAGCACCATTCGGCGGTAGCTCTCGGGCTGCCTGTCGAACAAATCTTCGCTCACGACGGAAATAATCTTCACGTTGATTCCGCGCTCATCCAAGTGCGCCAGCTCTTTTACAACATTCATGGTCGCGCTGGCACCCTGGACGATCACGTAGCCCTGACCAGGCCGGCCCGGAGCAAAATCGCGAATCACGTAAAGCCCCTTGGCGGCAGCGTTCAGATCGGCATCGGCAAAACGGTTACGGTCGGCCACCGGAAAATCGGGCCGCGCCACTTCAATAATGATGATGCCAACTTTGGGGTCGCGCGAGGCAATCTCCGCCGCGGCAAAGTATGCCGGCGCAACGTCATTGTAGTCCCAGAAATTCAGGCGGATAGTTTGACCGCGCGGAAAGAGGCTCCATACCTGTGGAGCAAAAATGCCGAAGTGTGTCCGCGCATCCGCCGCCGTTTCCGGCCCGGAATGCGCGGCCAAAATGTGAAGCACGCCCATCCGGAACTTGCTGTCCTGATTCTGTTGGCTCCATACGCGGGCGGGTGTGTACATCAGTGGAGTGAACGCGCCGTAGGTGCCGCTGAGCGCCCACACTCCCGCAAATTTAGCGGGATCAACTGAAGCACTCTGGCTCACAAGTCCAATCGCGGTGGAAACGTTACCAGCTTCCTGAATGCCGGCCTTCAGGCGCGTGCCTAGTGGATTCGTCTCGGGATCGTAATGACCCCATAAACTGCCGTGCTCAACGTTGATCGACTCGGACAGGTCGGCGGCTATGGTGAAGAAGCGATTATCCGTAACATAGTTCATCCACTTGATGATTTCCGATATGGCCCGCCTTGCTCCGGCAACTTCTCCCGGTTTGCGAAACAGCGTAACCGCTACTTCCTTTTGTTTTCCCGAAATTGGATTCGATACCGAAAGCTTCTGCGCTTCGCGCGGCAAATTTGCGACTCGCAACCGCTCATCGAGAAAGGGATCTTGCCGAACATTGATACGAAGGGGAACATCGTCCTTCACACCATCGCCGATTTCCACCAGCCGGTCCGCCAACCAGTCCCCCAAACCGTTGCGATCGAGCACCGACATCACAACGTCGATGTTCGATTTGAACTGGATCAGCTGCTCTCTGGGATCCGTCACAGGCCCCTGTCGGATTCCTTTGAACTCGACGCCGTAGCTGCGCTCGAAGGTCTCAGCGAGCGCGACAAAATAGTCCGAGTTCATCTTGAACGCGTAAGGATGACTGGCATAGCCAATCACCTGGGGGACGTGATTCGGGATCTCCCCGTGGATCGCTGCGGGCCAGTAACCCTTCACGGTCCTGCCGATGGCGATCATCGGACGTCGATCAGCGGGGTCCCAATCCTCCATGGCTTTCAGCGTGGCCACGACTTGCCCATAATCGTTGCCATCCTCCATGTTGAACACATTCCAGCCATACGAACTCCACTGATCGGCGATCCGATAGGCGTCATATTTTTCGCGAATAACGCCGCCAAGAAGTGAATCGTCAATGCCACTGTTGTTGTTCGATAGGAGAATCCGCAAGCGCTTGCCGACTTGCAGTGCGAGCGCCTGCGTCTTCAACTCCTGGGCATGGCCCTCCGTCATGGCAAATTCGCCTTCGAAGGCGATTACTTTGGGGGATTTTGGGGCGCCGACGAAATCCCAAAACGCGGCTTTCCCCGCCGCTGTGGCGAGGCCAATACCGGAAGGGCCTCCATTCACATCATTGGTAACGTCTGTCGATTCGGCATGGCCGGCCAAAGCGCGAATACCACGCCCTTTGGCTTGGGCAAACAGCGGGTGATCCTCCAACCCCAAGCTTTGCAACAATGTTTTGAGCGCTCCCGCACCGCGACGGAACCCAAGGGCATCGACCGGCAACATGGCGACATGAGGATCCACTTTGTAGCGTGAATCGCCGGTTATCTCGAACTTCCGTGCCATGGCCTGACCCATAATCATCCACAGCGCATAACAGGTCGGAATACAATGGCCTCCGGCCAGCAGGAATCTATCTCCATAAGGATGCTTAGGCCTACGATAGTCGTAGCGCAGACCACCGAGCTCCGGTCCGGCGAGGTGCACCACGACGTTATACGGAGTGTAGGCCAGAGGCCCGCCGAAATGGCCCGTTTGCGAATAATTCCCAAGCAAGACGAGGGTCATGCAGGTCATGTACCCGATGTCTTCCATTTGGCGGTCATGCACCACCGGAATCGGGGAAATGGGTGATAACTGTGCTTCACTGGTTCTTGGCAAATTCAGCTCCTATGGCGTCATGCACTGATGGCGGGCCACCGGACGGCCGGTCGGTCGCCGAAATTCTACCACATCGTAATCTGGGGGTTAGATGTCTGCCAGATCTGTACCTCGTCATAATTCGAGACGGATTAGAAAGCGGGTCCAGTCCAGTATTTTCGAAGTCTATTCGAAGCGCAGGCCGCGATCGGCCTTCTCGAACAAATTGTCCTCCCTTTCAAAGAACTGCGGATTAACGGCCCTTCGTGGCATGGTGTGAATTTCAACGGGCTATTCTATTGATTCCACCGGTCGATGGAGTTTTTGGCGAGGGACAGCCGAGGGCTATGCTGCTTCTTCCGGTAGCGGTGAAATCGCAACAGCCGTCACCTTGTACTCGGGACATTTCGATTGCGGATCCACATAGGGGCTGGTCAGAACGTTCGTGTGCGTTTCGGGAAAATGAAATGTTAGGAAGAGCGTGCCTGGTGAAACGCGTTCGGAAACGCGCGCGGGAGCTCTGGTCGAGCCCCATTGGCTTTGTATCTGCACCGTCTGCCCGTCCATGATGTTCAAACGCGCTGCATCGTCGCGGTGAATCTCCACGAAATCCGCGGGTAACAGACTGCGGTTGGGAGTGCGCCGGGTCATGGTTCCGACGTTGTAATGCTCCAGCGCGCGGCCCGTAATCAGCAGAAAGGGATAGCCATCCTGGGTGTGCTCCGGGCTCGGGACATACTCCAGCGCAACGAGCTTGCCCTTACCGCGCAGGAATCCCTGGGCATGTACAGTTGCAGTGCCGGGATGGTCGGCCGTAGGACAGGGCCACTGCAGTCCGTTCGGCTTCAGCCTGGCATAGCTGACGCCACCGAAAAGCTTCGGAGCGACCCACGCAATTTCATCCATAACGTCTGAAGGGGTTTCGTGCGTCCATTGCGCGCCCATTGCGTTTGCCACATCGCGAATTACTTCCCAGTCCGCGCGCGCACCTGCTGGAGCCTGGACTGCGGATCGGACCAGCTGAATCCGCCGTTCGCCATTGGTGAAGGTGCCTTCCTGCTCTAGAGATCCGGCAGCGGGAAGCACCAGATGCGCAAAGCGGGCCGTCTCGGACATGAACATTTCCTGCACAACTAGGAGCTCGAGGGTTTTGAGCGCTTCGATGACGTGCGTCTGATTGGGATCGCTTTGGGCCACATCCTCTCCCTGCATCCAGAGAGCTTTGATTTTCCCCTTCGCGGCGGCGTCAATCATTTCGGAAATGGTGAGGCCCGCCTCACGCGGTGGCGCGATTCCCCAAATCTGCTCGAGCCGTGCTCGCACGTCCGGGTCGGTAAGAGATTGGTATCCGGTCACCTGGTTGGGCATGCCACCCATATCGGCGTTGCCTTGAACATTGTTCTGCCCGCGCAGAGGAAGCATTCCAGCGCCAGGTTTTCCTATGCTCCCGGTCAGCATGCCAAGATTGCAAAGCGCCATGACGGAAGCGGTGCCCTGGGTCAGTTCGGAAAGTCCCAGGCCCGAAACAAACAGCGCCGGTCTATTTTTCGCCAGCAGCGCGGCCGCTGCAGTGATTTCTTTCCTGTCGACTCCCGTGATTTTTTCGATCTGCGCCAACGAAAGCGCTCCCAAGAAATTGCTGAGCTCTGCGAATCCTTCGGTCCGGGACTCAACATAGGCTTCGTCAATCTGCCCGCTTTCGACCAGAACCTTGGCGATGGCATTGAACAGCGGCACGTTGGTGCCGGGTCGCGGGCGCAGATGAACGCTGGCGAATTCCGCGAGTTCGATGCGGCGAGGATCAATGACAATCAAGGCGCTCCCTGATAGTGCCGCTTGCTTGATTCGTGCGCCGACCACGGGATGTGCTTCGGTCGCATTGGCACCGGCGAGCACAATGACTCCTGTCAGCGGAATGTCAGCATAAGAAGCCGTAGCCGCGCCCGTCCCGGTGACGGTTTGGAGAGCCAGCGCGGTCGAGGAATGACAGACACGCGCGCAGCAATCCACATTGTTGGTTCCGATGCGGGTGCGGAAGAGTTTCTGAAGCAGATATGCGGCTTCGTTGGTGGAGCGGGAAGAGGTGAAAACCCCGAGAGAATCCGGGCCGAAGCGGTCACGGAGTTCCAACAACCGCCGAGACAGCCAGGAAATTGCCTCCGGCCATGCGACTTCCCGCCAGCTATCGCCGGTGCGCAGCAACGGCGCGGTAAGCCGGTCTCCGGAATGGTGGAAGGCGTGGGCGTACCGCCCTTTGACGCAGAGGTGTCCGTGATTCACCTCGGCCTCAGACGTTCCGCGAATTCGCGCGATTCGGCTATCGGAGACTTCGACATCCAATTGGCAGCCCACACCGCAATAGCCGCAGGTGGATTGCACGACAGCATCGGGTGCATGCGCGCCAATTCGGTCAATATCCGAAATCGCGCCCGTGGGACAGTGGTCCACGCAAGAACCGCAGGATACGCAGGGACTGTCCGCAAATCGTTCGGAAGGACCGAAGATGAGGTGCGTGGAAGAGCCGCGGCCTTCAAGTCCATAGACGAACTGACCCTGAATTTCCTCACACGCATGAAGGCAACGGCGGCAGTTAATGCACAGCGACCGCTGGAATCGAAGGTAAGGATGGCTTTCGTCCACCGGCACAGATTTGCCCGTGTGACCGGGTGCATAGGCTGGAATGCCCAAGCGGTGCATCAACCGCTCAATTTCTGTTCCAACGCTGCTGGGGCGGAAGGTATTTGGCGGATGAGCGGAAACGTACAGCGTTAAAATGTTACGACGCAGAGATTCGAGACGCGGAGAAGACGTTTGGATTTCCATTCCCGGCTGCAACGGTGTATGGCATGCGGCCTGAATTCGACCGCGCGCGTCGGTCTCCACGAGGCAGACGCGGCATCCGCCTTCAGGTGAAAGATCCGCGTGATAGCAAAGCGTGGGGATGTCGAAGCCTGCCCGCCGCGAGGCCTGCAGGATCGTCTCTCCAGGATGGATGGAAATCTTTTTGTCACCGATTGTAGCGGTTTGGTCGGTCATGGGAGAATCCGATCACCGAAATATTGCAACATCTGAGTCATCGGTCCCGGCATCAGTTGGCCAAAGGCGCAAAGACTGCCTCGCGCCATGACATCGAAAAGAGTTTCGAGCTGCGCCCGCGTTTGCGAGGCGTCGGCATTTTGAGCCACATCCAACGCCTGCTTGGACCCAAGTCGGCAGGGTACGCACTTGCCGCAGGATTCCCCGGCCATGAACTCGATCCAGTGCAGAAATAGTTTCCTGAGATTGGTGCCTTCTGGGACGGCAACCAGTCCGGCGTGTCCAAGAATCAGGTTGCGCTCGGCCATTGCTTGATAGCAAACCGGCACATCCCATTGACTCGGCAGCGCAACGCTGCCCATGGGTCCACCGATTAGGACCGCTTCCAATTTCTTGCCGCCGGCACCACCGCGCGCATCTCGCTCGATGATGTCTTTCAAGCTGCGCCCAAATTCAATTTCCAAAATGCCGGGAGCCGCAAACCCGTGATTGAGGCACATCGCCTTCGTGCCCGGCGAACTCTTGGTGCCAAGTGCAGCATATTCAGTCGCACCTTGTTCTAGGATCCAAGGCACGTTGACAAGCGTTTCCACGTTGTTGACGACGGTGGGCTTGCCGAATAAGCCTTCGACCACCGGATACGGCGGACGAAGCCGAACTTCACCACGAACTCCTTCGATTGCGTTCAGCATGGCCGTTTCTTCGCCGCACACGTAGCTGCCCATTCCTGGAAAGATAGACAGTTCGAATTCGCCGAGGAGTCCGGCGTCCGTTGCCGCATGAATTGCAATTCTCATCCGTTCCATGGCGCGAGGATATTCGGAACGGATGTACACGACGCCTTTGTGTGCGCCGACGGCATGTCCGCAGATGGCCATGCCTTCGATGATCGAGTGAGGATCGTCTTCCATGAGGACGCGGTCGATGAAAGAGCCGGGGTCACCTTCGTCACCGTTGGCAATCACATACTTCGTGTCTGAGGCCACTTCGGCGCATCGGCGCCACTTCGTGCCGGTCGGAAAGCCGGCCCCACCGCGGCCCCGCTCGCCGGATCGTTCCATCTCCATGATCACGTCATCGGGTCGCACGCGGCGGACTTTGGCGAGAGTCTCGTAAGCGCCGTCTGCGCGCGCAGGCCCGAGTGCGGAAAAATCGCCGCGACCGATGCGGCGAGTCACGATGGTCTTTTTCGCAACGGAACTGATGACCGGACGAGTCGGCTCGGGAAAGGATGGGTCGAAGAGCGGTTCGACCGAAGCATGACCGTTCAAGGCCACCGCGCGTTCATCGGATCGCAGCGCGGCCGGAGAACGATCGCAGAAACCAAGACAGTACACACCGCGACATTCCGTCCGCCGGCTTGCCTCGGTCAGCAGATCTTTGCCGCCGGCCAAGACGCAGGATGTCCCGATGCAGACACGGACGGCTTCAGGGCTTTCGTGCAGATCGGAGAAATAGGAGACCGCGCCGCGAACAGCCGCTTCGGGCAGCGCAACTTCATGCGATAGCTGCTTGATTTGGGCGGGATTCGGAATCCCATGAGCTCTTACGAACTTCTGAATCTGGAGCAGCGGCGAGCCGCTCCCTTTGTGAGCTTCGAAGAAACTGCGAAGACTATGCATCGAGTAATGAGAGTAGTATACGTCGTTATGAATAGTGATACCCCCATTCCTTTGAACCTGGACATCAATGCGTTGTTTCCGACAGCAATGCGCAGTTCCGCGTCGTTCTGACGATTGGAAGTTGGCGTTATGCTCTACCAAAAAACTCCATCTGAGTCATAAGTCTATTCACTAGCAATGAGACAGGCGAGTGCAACCCCGGCGGCCTTTCTGAAGTCCGAGATCAATGTCACGTGCGGCGATAGAAATTTCGCAGCTAGCCTCTTGAATCTAAAGCCCGATCGAATCTTGGCGTATCACAGCAAGAAAAAGATGCGTCTCGCCGCGATTCTGGATGAGATCTCGAAGATTGGATGAATCGGGCAGTGGGTTTATCCCTGCGCGTTCTCCGGCGATTCAGTCAGTATGAGCTCTCTAGTAGGCACAGGTCGGGGGAAAGGCAAAAAAGACCCAAGTTCGCAGCCCCGGCATTAGCTATGGTTTGGAGGCTCGCCCTGGCTCTGCCGTCGGTACATCAGCAGGTAGGCGGCGGGCACTAAGAACACCGTAAAGATGACCGACGTAGTCAGGCCGCCGATGATCGCTCGCGCCAAAGGCGTGTATTGCTCGCTGCCGGTGCCGAGTTTCAAAGCCATGGGCAACATACCGATGATGGTCGCAAGCGACGTCATCAGGATCGGCCGCAGGCGAATCCGGCAAGCATTGATGACCGCGTCTTCGACTGATCTACCCTCCTGTTCCAGCCGATG
>Ga0335078_10007540_pt1 | contig 16135 bp, 13 predicted proteins | sample Lox_Sample_32_FD_206711 | JGI IMG/M metagenome (GOLD analysis project Ga0335078, IMG submission 206711) | Soil microbial communities from Loxahatchee National Wildlife Refuge, Florida, United States - Lox_Sample_3.2 | ecosystem: Environmental > Terrestrial > Soil > Wetlands | place: USA...
TCTCCCTGACTTCCGGCCGGGCCGCCTGGCCCGGCTCCTTGCCCGATTTCCTTACGCCACAAGCATCCGTTTTTCCCGGCATGCCCGTTATGGCCGACAGGCCCGACAATGAGAGGACCTTAGTCGCCTCGGCACCCGGCCGGAAGCCATGCCCCCACGGCACCGCCGCCCCGGGCGGGGCGAATCTGTCACGAGGTCTGTGCCTGCGGGAGGATGGGACAATGGCACGAGCGCGCGCGGTAGTGATCGGCGCCGGGATCGGCGGCCTCGCGGCGGCCGCCGGGCTGTGCGCGGCCGGCTGGGAGGTCACCGCCTGCGAGCGGGCGGCGTCGGTTGAGCCGGTCGGGGCCGGCCTGGCGCTGGCGCCCAACGGGCTGCGCGCGCTTGACGCCTTCGGCGCCGGCGACGCGCTGCGGAAGCTGGCGGTGACGCAGGAGCTTGGCATCCGTCGCGCTGACGGCCGGTGGCTGACGCGCAGCAGCAGCGGGCGGATGATCGCGGACCGGTTCGGCGACCCGGTCATCGTGGTGCCGCGGGCGGCCGTGATCGACGCCCTCACGGCCCGCGTGCCCGCCGGGGTGCTGTCCCTGGCCACCGAGGTGACGTCGGTGGCGCCGGGCGGCAAGGCAGTGGCGCGGGTGTCCACCACCGCGGGCGAGCTTGAGGCAGACCTCGTGGTGGCAGCCGACGGGATCGGCTCCGCGACCCGCACGGCGCTGTTTCCCGGCCACCAGGGACCTCGCTATGCGGGGATCACCGCCTGGCGGCTGCTGACCGGCCCGGTGACCGGGCCAGTTCCGATGGCGGAGAGCTGGGGGCGGGGCACCGTGTTCGGCGTCATGCCGCTGGCCGGCGGGCCGGTGTACTGTTACGCGACAGCGGCCGCGGACCCCGGCACGCGGGCCGACGACGAGCTGGCGGAGCTGGTCAGGCTGTTCGGCACGTGGCACGAGCCCATCCCGCGGCTGCTCGCCGCCGCCGCACCGCGGGACGTGCTGCGCCATGACGTCGCGGAGCTTGCCGCGCCGCTGCCGTCCTTCCACGGCGGCCGCGTCGCGCTACTCGGCGACGCCGCCCACCCCATGGCGCCGAACCTCGGCCAGGGCGCCTGCCAGGCACTCGAGGACGCGGCGGTCCTCTCCCTGCTGGCCGCCGTACGGGATCCGGACACGGTGACCGTGATGCTTGACCGCTACACCGCGGCCAGGCTGGCGCGCACCACCGACGTTGTCCGCTGGTCCCGCCGTATCGCCGCCATGACCACCTGGTCCTCGCCCGCCGCCGTGGCCTTCCGCGACACGGTGACCTGGCTGGCCGGCCGGCTGGCGGCGGGCGCCGAGCTCCGCGCCGTCGCCCACGTGTACGGCTGGCAGCCCCCGCGGCCAGCCGAGTTAGGACGCCAGGCCGATCGCCGCGTGACGGCCGTGGCGGCGGGCGCGGCGAAGCATCCACTCTGCCTCCGCGGCGCCGAGGCGCCAGGCCGGGTCCTTGCAGAGCAGGCCGCTGATCACCGGCCACAGCAGCGGCCCGGCATGAGCGGCGAACTGCGGTTCGTCCGTGATGGCAGCGCTCAGGCTGGCCGCTGCGTTGCCGTTTCTGTCAAAGGGGGCGTGCCCCTCGACCGCCGCGTACAACAGGGAACCCAGCGCCCACAGGTCCTCCGGCGGGCCGGACTCCCCGCCGTGGGCTCGCTCGGGAGCGATGTAAGACGGTGATCCGATCAGCACGTCTGCGGTGGTGAGCGCCGACGGCCCGGTGACCCGCGCGATCCCGAAGTCGGTCAGCACCACCCGGTTCGGGGCGAGGACGACGTTCGCCGGCTTGACGTCCCGGTGCACAATGCCCTCCGCGTGCGCGGCGCGCAGAGCGGCGAGCACGCCAAGGCCGACCTCCGCCGCCCGGGCAGGACCGAGCGGTCCCCGCTGCTCAATCAGGTCCTGCAGCGACCAGGGCGGAAGAAGCTCCATGACGATCCACGGGCAGCCGCCTTCTTCCGTGATGTCGAAGACCCGGACCACGTTGGGGTGACTGAGCCTGGCGGCTGCCTGCGCCTCCCTGATTGCGCGGCGGCATGCCGCCCACTGCTCGTCCGCGGGCAGGAATCCCGGCCTGGCGAGTTCCTTCACCGCCACGTGACGGCTGAGCCGTTCATCCCTGGCCTGCCACACCACGCCCATGCCGCCATGGCCGATGACCGAGTTGAGCCGGTACCTTCCAGCGATCAGGCGTCCTATCCCAGCTGACTGCACCAAGCCCGGCTACCCGCAGGACGCCGACGCTAACGATCATCCCTGCCAAGAAACGCTGTTAAATGGATATCGGCGACCTTCGATCCATGGGCACCCGCTCCCGCTGAGGCATGAATCCCTTTTGATCGTGACGTGAACGGGCAGGTCAGGTACGAGACAGGGCTTCGGACGTGAGAGCTCGGTGATGAACTGGTTCGCGGCACCGGATTACTGGTTCGCCCGGCTGGTGTTCGAGCGGGGCCTGGCGGTGATCTACGTCATCGCCTTCACCGCGGCGGGCCGGCAGTTCCGCGGGCTGCTCGGCACCCGTGGCCTGCTGCCGATCCCCGGCTACCTAGGCGGCGTGTCCTTCTGGCGCAAGCCGAGCCTGTTCCACCTCCGCTACTCCGACCGGCTCTTCGCGGCCGTGGCCTGGTCCGGCGCGGCGCTCGCGGCCGCGATGGCCGGCGGGCTCGGCGACGCGCTGCCGCTGTGCTGCGCCATGCTCGGCTGGCTGGCGCTCTGGGCGCTCTACCTGTCGATCGTGAACGTCGGCCAGCTCTGGTACGCCTTCGGCTGGGAGTCGCTGCTGCTCGAGGCCGGGTTTCTCGCGGTCTTCCTCGGCAACTCGCGCAGCCCGCCGCCGGCGCTGCTGCTGTGGCTGCTGCGCTGGCTGCTGCTGCGGCTCGAGTTCGGCGCGGGGCTGATCAAGCTGCGCGGCGACCCGTGCTGGCGCGACCTGACCTGCCTGCGCTACCACCACGAGACTCAGCCGCTGCCCGGGCCGCTGAGCTGGTTCTTCCACCACCTGCCCGACCCGCTGCACCGGGCCGAGGCGGCCGGCAACTACGTCGCGCAACTCGCCGCGCCGCTTGCCCTGTTCGCACCACAGCCGGCGGCGAGTGTGGCCGCGGCGGTCATCATCATCACCCAGCTGTGGCTGGTAGCGTCCGGCAACTTCGCCTGGCTCAACTGGCTGACCATCCTCATCGCGTGCTCCGTGGCGGACACCTCGCTGGCCGGCCGGTTGCTGCCGCTGCCCACGGCACCGCACCTGACGCCCGCACCGCCCTGGTACGAGGCGCTGGTCATCGCGTACGCCGCCGCCGTGGTGCTGCTGAGCTACCGGCCCGCGCGGAACCTGGTCTCCCGTCGGCAGCTAATGAACGCCAGCTTCGACCCGTTCCACCTGGTCAACACCTACGGCGCGTTCGGCAGCATCAGCAGGCGCCGGTACGAGCTGGTGATCGAGGGCACCGCCGACCCGGCGCCGGGGCCGCAGGCGCGCTGGCTTGAGTACGAGTTCAAGTGCAAGCCGGGCGACCCGCGGCGCCGGCCGCCGCAGGTGGCGCCGTACCACCTTCGGCTTGACTGGCTGATGTGGTTCGCCGCGCTGTCCCCTGGCTACGCCGAGCCGTGGCTGCCGCGACTGCTCGACGGGCTGCTGGCCGGCGAACCCGACGTGCTCCGGCTGCTGCGGGCCAACCCGTTCCCTGACGGGCCGCCCGCACGGGTCCGGGTCAGCCGTTACCACTACGAGTTCACCAGCTGGCGGCAGCTGCGCCGGACCGGCGCCTGGTGGGAACGGACCCACGCGGGCAGCTACCTGGAGCCGGCCACGCCGCGCGTCTCCCCGGGCGTCTCCCCGGGCGTCTCCCCGGGCGTCTCCCCAGGCGTCTCCCCAGGCGTCTCCCCAGGCGTCTCCCCAGGCGTCTCCGGCTGGCTAGATATTCGAGGCGGCGACTAGGCCGTCGAGTACGGCCTCCTCGACGGTGCGCGGGGCCAGGCAGTCGCCGATGCCGACGGCGGGAACCCCCGCCGACTCAAGCGCCGCGAGCAGCTCGCCCGACGGGGACGAGCCGCAGGCGAGCACCAGTCCCGCGGCACCCTCGACGAGCACGGGCTCCTCGGTCAGCACGTGCTGCAGGTAGACCGTGTCGTCGTCGGCGCAGAAAGGCCGCACCAGCGGCAGCACGGTGACCCGCTGCCGGGAGATCGCGGCGAGCATGCGGTCGCGGACGTACTGCTGCAGGCTCTCCCCCGCCGCGTAGCCGCGCACCGCCAGCGTCACCTCGTGCCCGGCGGCGGCGAGCAGTCGCGCCGTGCCGAGCCCCGTCCAGTCGCCGCGGAAGTCCGCCACCACGATCTTCCCTGCGGGAGCGGACTCGGGACGGCGGATCACCTCCCAGGCGTCGGCGATCCACGGGGCGTCCATGACCTCGAGCGGCGGCCGGTAGGGCCGCGCCCCCGTGGCGACCACCACGAGGTCGGGCGCCTGTGCCCGCACGGCAGGCAGGTCCACGGTGGCGCGCAGCCGCACGGTCACCCCGGCGCGGGTTACCTCGCGCGACAGGTTGGTGATCGCGCCGCCGAACTCCGCACGGCCCGGCAGCCACTTGTCCCAGGTAGCGGTCAGGGAGTGGACATCGAGGCGGACGAGGACGGCGGGCTGCCTGAAACTCGCCGATTAGTTCCGATAGAGACAGTTTCGTGAAGGTTTTTGGTGTTATGAAGGGCTTTAGGCGTTATCGCACTAATAACTCTTCATGATCTTGAACTTAGACCACGGCCCTGTTGCCTTTGGGGCTCGTGGTGTTAGGGAGGTTCGCCGCGGCGGGTTGCGGGCGGGAGGCGGGAGGCGGGAGGCGGGAGGCGGGAGGCGGGCTGTCGCATCCGGCGTCGTACGCCCGTTGGCTCGCTTCTACAGAATGACCGACCCGGCTGTGCATGCACAGGAGCAACATGCGTGACAATACCCGCCCAATAAGCGTGATGATGTTTATTTCTGCGCATTCAATAGTGACTCATGCGTCAGCAACGATGCGTGCGGGCGGCGCCGGCCGTTATTTAATAGCCTTGTGGGTCTTTTGGGCGGTCCATACCGCTCGGGGTGGGTTGGGGTTCCAGGCGGGGAAGATGACGCCATTATCACGGCGCTGTACCAAGCGTACCGGGCGCCGCTGATGTCTTTCGTGCTGCGCCTGACCGGCGGGGACCGGCAGCACGCCGAGGACATCGTGCAGGAGACCATGGTCCGCGCCTGGCGCGAGGCCGGCCGGCTCGACCTGTCAGGGCCGTCGCTGATGCCCTGGCTGTCCGCCGTGGCGCGGCGCATCGTGATCGACGAGCACCGCAGGAAGCGGTCACGGCCGGCGGAAAGCGGCGAGGACACCGCGCCGGACCTGCCCGTTGACGACGGCGCTGCGGACACCGTGCTTCGCGTCGCGGTGGCCGACGCGATGCGCCAGCTGACCTCCTCGCACCGGCAGGCGATCAGCGAGACGATCCTCCGCGACCAGACCGCCACCCAGGCGGCGGTGATCCTTGGCATCCCCGTTGGCACGGTCAAATCCCGGGTGCACTACGCGCTGCGCGTGCTCGAGGTGGTGCTCGCGGAGCGCGGGCTCGGGCCGTGACCGCGATCCGGGCCTGAGCACCAAACCTCGCCGTCCCCCGGCTCGGCGCCGGAGGATGATCCCGTCCCCGGCTCAGCGCCAGAGGATCCCGTCCCCGGCTCAGCGCCAGAGGATCCCATCCCCCGGCTCAGCCCCGGAGGATCGAGGTTCCCTGGACCGTGATGGCGACCGTTGGCAGCGGGCTGGTGGCGGGGCCGTTGACGACCGAGCCGTCCTTGATGCTGAACCTGCTGCCGTGGCACGGGCAGTCGATGGTCCCGTTGGAGATCGCGTCGACGATGCAGCCCTGGTGCGTGCAGACCGCGCTGAACCCCTTGAACGTGCCTGCCACGGGCTGCGTGAGCACGATGTTCGGGCCGTCGATGATCTTGCCGCCGCCGACGGGGACCTGCGCGGTGGTGGCGAGCAGGTTAGCCGGGGGCGCCGCGGCCGTGGTGCCCGCGCCGCCCGAGGCGGGCGCGGAGGCCCCGCCCGCGGCGGCACTGGCCGCCGGGGCGGCCTGGCTGGTCGCGGCGGGCTGCGAGGGCGGCGGCCCGGCGATCCCGCCGTTGTTGGCGTCGTACGTGGTGCAGCCGGCTAGCGCCGCGGCGCACGCGACACCCGCGCTTGCCAGCAGCGCGCGGCGGCTCTGCGGCAGCGGGCCGTGCGGCCGCTGCTGCTCCTCAAGATCACTCATCGCCTGAATCCAAAGATGGAGAAGAACCAGAAGGCCGAAGTGAACCATATGACGGTAAGCAGCGCAAAGGCTAGCCCGCCGAGCACCGGCAGCACCCAGTTGGGCAGGCCCTTCCTGGTCAGCGCCAGCATCTTGACGGTGAACGTGCCGAAGAACAGGCAGCCGCAGATCGAGTGCACGATCACCCGGAGGTTGAAGGTCTCGAAGCCGAGCGCGTACAGGCAGTGCACCGCGACAGGGACGGTGACGATGAACGCGATCCTGCCCGACCACCGGTGCAGCGTGCCAATCCACGGCGGCGCGGTTATCCAGGAAATCTTCCCGTACATGACCAGGGAGGAGACGACCTGGACGACCGCGAAAAGCACCGCGACCGTGGCGAGCCAGGCCTTCACCGTGCCCGGGCTCGAGAACCCGATGACGTCCACCGCCACCCCGGTCGGTGAGTGCAGCCGCCCGTAAATGCCCAGCGTCAGCGCCACCAGGCAGCCGACGAGCGCGGGCACGACGAGCACCCTGGCGGACTTGTCTGGCTGGATCCGTTCCTGCCTGGTCGGCGCGGGCTCCCCCCACTGTGCTGCCATTGCGTTTCCTCTCTTGGCCAGCAGCCGGTCGTTGTCAGCAGCCGGGTGTCAGAACCCGCTGCCGGTTTCGCCGTCGATCGGCGTGGCGGTGATCGTGGTGCCGCCGTCGTCCGCCGTCAGGGTGGACAGGTCGAGCTTGGGCGCCGCCTGCGAGACCGAGTTGGCGGCGTTCACGTCCGGGTCGAGCGAGCCGACCTCCGTGCCGTTGGCGAGCACGATCCAGCCGGCCTTGATGGTGGCGCCGCGCACGTTCGCGATCGACTGGAAGAGCCCGGACGGCTTGTGCACCGCGATGATGGAGAAGATGTAACTGACGCCGTTGACAACCACCGTGCCGCGCGCGTGCCCCAGCGCGTAGTTAGCGGTGAGGCTGCCGTTGCTGCCCTTGGCCTGCATGGTCAGCTGCCCGTCGTGCGGCGTGCCGCTGAACCACGACTCGATGGTGCTGCCGTTGCAGAAGTAGGCGATCGCAAAGGTGTCGTGCACAACGAGCGCGACGGCGCCCTTGTCGCCCTGCACCTCGCCGTCGTAGTTGGCGTGCGGCGGGATCACGAACGAGCCCGATGCGCTGGCCGACGCGGACGCCGCTGCTGACGCTGCTTGCGAGCCGCTCGCGGCGGCGGTCGACGCCGCGGAACTCGATGTAACGGCCGGCGCGGCGTTGGCCGCGGCGCTCGCCGAAGCCGCGGCGAGGGCCGCCTTCTTTTCCGACACCGCCGACATGCTGGAGACAAGCAGGCCGGCGGCCAGGGCCACGCCGACGAGCAACGTGATGATCGGCGTCTTGATCTTCATGCTCCGTGGTACGCAGGACGGACCGCGCAAGGTTCAACCGCTTTACAACGGTTAGGAATCAGCGGGAATTCGAGAATCCAGGCGCATTAGCGGGGTGCGCGTCACTCGCCCGGAATTGTGAATGAAGCAATTGTTGTATCACGCAACCTGTTGAGGTGCGCCAAGCTATCGCGGTCGCGGGGCGGCGGCCGGTATGGTCGCATTCGTGGAGCCATTGGCGGAGCATGATCCGCGGCAGGTCGGCGGTTTCCGCCTGCAAGCACGGCTTGGCGCGGGCGGCATGGGACGGGTCTTCCTCGGCTACTCGCCGGGCGGCCGGCCGGTCGCGGTCAAGGTCGTGCACCCGGACCTGGCGCGCGATCCCGAGTTCATGCAGCGGTTCCGGCGCGAGGTCGCCGCCGCGCAGTCGGTCAGCGATGCCTACACCGCCGCGGTCGTCGGCGCCGGGCCTGACGACAGCCCGCCGTGGCTCGCCACCACCTTCGTGGCCGGGCCGTCGCTCGCCGACCTGGTCACCCGGTCCGGGCCGCTGCCCGAGCACGCCGTGTGGCGGCTGGCAGGCGGCCTGGCCGAGGCGCTGCAGGCGATCCACTCCCACGGCCTCATCCACCGCGACCTCAAGCCGGGCAACATCCTCATCGCCGCCGACGGGCCGCGCGTCATCGACTTCGGCATCTCACGGACCACGGAGGGCACCGTGGTCACCGCCACCCACACCACGATCGGCACTCCCGCGTACATGTCGCCCGAGCAGGCCCAGGGCAACCCGGTCGGCCCGGCGAGCGACGTCTTCTCGCTCGGCAGCGTGCTCACGTTCGCCGCGACCGGCGCCGCGCCGTTCGGCAGCAGCGGCACCGAGATGTTCGCGATCGCCTACCGGGTGGTGAACGGCGAGCCTGACCTGAGCCGCGTTCCCGCGTCGCTGCGCCCGGTGATCGACGCCTGCCTCGCGAAGGACCCCGCCGCCCGCCCGGCCGTCAGCCAGCTGATGCACGACGTGGCCGACCGCGCACCCGCCTACCCGGAGGTCACGCCCGGGCGGTTCTGGCCGGACCAGGTGGCGGCCGTGCTCGAGTCGAGCGCGTTCACGCCAGTGCTGCCACCGCCCGCGCCGCTCACGCCGGTGCCGCAGCGCTCGCCGGCGACGGAGGCCGTCGCCGACGGACAGCAGTACGCGCCGACCGAGGCGGCCGTCGGCAGGCTGTACGCCCCGGCGGAGGCGGCGGTCCGCGGGCAGTACGCGCCGCCGGAGGTGGCCGCGGTGGCCAAGTGGCGGCGCGGTCCCCGCTGGCTGCTGCCGACGGCCCTCGGCATCGCGGTGGCCGTCGGGGCCGCGATCGCGATCGTGCTGGCCCTCAGTTCCTCGCCCAAGCCTCCGTCGTTCCTTAACACGCCGGGCGCCTCCGCAAGCGCCTCGGGCACCGCCGCTGCCACCGGGACCCACCAGGCGCCGTGACCGTGTGCATCGCTCCAGTCACGCCAGACCTGACTGGCGGGTGCCTCTCCGGATGGCCGGGCCCTGGCGGCGTGCCTTGACGTGCCGGCCCGGCTAATCGCCGATGGCCCGGGCGACGATCGCGCGCGCCTCTTCCTGGATGGCCGCGAGGTGCTCAGCGCCGCGGAACGACTCGGCGTACAGCTTGTACACGTCCTCGGTGCCGGACGGGCGGGCGGCGAACCAGCCAGACTCGGCGACCACCTTGAGCCCGCCGATCGGCGCGCCGTTGCCCGGCGCGGTGGTCAGCGCCGCGAGGATCTTCTCACCGGCCAGCTCGCCCGCCGTGACCTGCTGCGCAGACAGGCGGCCGAGCGCCGCCTTCTGCTCCCGGGTCGCGGGCGTGTCCACCCGGGCGTACACGGGCGCGCCGTACCGCTCGGTGAGGCCGGCGTACAGCTGAGACGGCGTCTGGCCGGTGACCGCGGTGATCTCCGAGGCGAGCAGCGCCAGGATGATCCCGTCCTTGTCCGTCGTCCACACCGACCCGTCCCGCCGCAGGAACGAGGCGCCCGCGCTCTCCTCGCCGCCGAAGGCCACCGAGCCGTCGAGCAGGCCGGGCACGAACCACTTGAACCCGACCGGCACCTCGAGCAGCGCCCGGCGCAGGCCCGCCGTCACCCGGTCGATCATCGACGAGCTGACCAGCGTCTTGCCGACCGCCGCGGACGCCGGCCAGCCCTCCCGGTGCGCGTACAGGTACTCGATGGCCACCGCGAGGTAGTGGTTGGGGTTGAGCAGCCCGCCGTCGGGCGTGACGATGCCGTGCCTGTCGGAGTCGGTGTCGTTCCCCGTCGCGATCGTGAAGTCGTGCTGGCGGCGGATCAGGCTGGCCATGGCGAACGGCGACGAGCAGTCCATCCGGATCTTGCCGTCCCAGTCCAGGGTCATGAACCGGAAGGTCGGGTCCACCTCGGGGTTGACCACGGTGAGGTCGAGGCCGTAGCGCTCGCCGATCTCGCCCCAGTACGCGACGCTCGCGCCGCCGAGCGGGTCGGCGCCGATGCGGATGCCCGCGCCGCGGATCGCGGCCAGGTCGACCACGCCGTCCAGGTCGGCCATGTAGCTGCCGAGGAAGTCGAACGTGCCGGTGGTGTCCGCGGCCACGGCCTTCGCGTACCGAACGCGGCGCACGCACTTGAGCCCGTCGCCGAGCAGCTCGTTCGCCCGGTCCTGTATCCATGTGGTGACGTCGGTGCCGGCCGGCCCGCCGTCGGGCGGGTTGTACTTGAACCCGCCGTCCTGCGGGGGGTTGTGCGAGGGGGTGACCACTATCCCGTCGGCCTGTGCGCCGTTGCCCCCGGCGTTGTACGTCAATATGGCGCGGGACACCGCCGGGGTGGGCGTGTAGCCGCCGCGGGCGTCCGTCAGCACCCGCACGCCGTTGGCGGCGAGCACCTCCAGGGCGCTTGCCGTGGCGGGCTCGGCGAGCGCGTGCGTGTCGGCGCCCAGGTAAAGCGGGCCGTCGATGCCGCGGGCCGCACGGTACTCGCAGATCGCCTGCGTGGTGGCGAGGATGTGGTCCTCGTTGAACGTCGCGCTGAACGCGGAACCGCGGTGCCCTGACGTGCCGAACGACACGCGCTGCGCGACGTCGCCTGGATCGGGGTGCACCGTGTAGTAGGCGGTAACCAGCTTCGCGACGTTTACCAGGTCGCCAGGGGCGGCGGGCTGCCCGGCACGGGGATCGGCCATGCCAACATCCTGGCACAGCGGGTCAGGCCGGCTGCCGGGCACCGCACGCCCCCTGAGGGTTTCTGAAGTTTTTCGTCAGACGAGAGCGGGTATATCACGCCGTTACAGGCCGCCGCCGGCACCGACTCCTGAGCTTTGAAGGTGAAGCGCCCATGAAGGTCGAAGACGGAATGTCCGTGCAGGTCCTCACCATCGGCCCGGCTCACACGCTGCGCGCGGCGGCCCGGATGATGCATGCCCGCCAGGTGGGCGCCGCCGTCGTCATCGACCCGGATGACGCAGGGGTCGGCATCCTCACCGAGCGGGACATCCTCAGGTCGGTCGCCGCGGGCGAGAGCCCGGATACCGAGATGGCGGGCGATCACTGCACGCAGGACGTCGTCTTCGCGGCGCGGCAGTGGACCATGGAGGCCGCCGCGGCGGCCATGGTGCGCGGCGGCTTCCGGCACCTCGTGGTCGTGGAGGGACAGGAGGTCGTCGGCCTGCTTTCCATGCGCGACATCGTGCGCTGCTGGTCGGCGGTACGGGTTCCCGCGCAGGCAGGCGCGCCGGCCGACGCGCAGGCAGGCCGGCGCGGCTGACCTCCGTCGCGGCCGAGGCCCCGCTCCACGACTCCGTTACGTGGGCTAACGTCACTGCCAGGATGAGGTCGGATTGACCTGACAGAGGACGGAGCACGGGACCGATGAGCGACACGACGACTGGCGGCGCCGAGCGGGTGACCGTCAACCTGGCCGACGGGGTGGCCGACGTCCGGCTGAACCGGCCGGAGAAGCGCAACGCGCTCGACCTTGCGATGTTCTCGGCGCTCGTGGCGGCCGGTGAGCGGCTCAAGACGCAGCCTGGGCTGCGGGCGGTGGTGCTGTCCGGCGCCGGCCCGGACTTCTGCGCCGGGCTGGACTTCGGCGCCTTTCAGGCGATGCGGGACGGCGAGCGGCTGACCGCCACCGCTGCGCTGCCGCCGTCCGTCGGGCCGGCCCGGGCGGCCGGGCAGCGGGCGGCCTACGTGTGGGCCGAGCTTCCTGTCCCGGTGATCGCGGCGGTGCGCGGCAACGCGCTCGGCGGCGGCCTGCAGATCTCGCTCGGTGCGGACATCCGCATCGTCGCGCCGGACGCCCGGCTGTCGGTGTTCGAGGTGGCGTGGGGCCTCATCCCCGACATGACCGGCACCCAGCTGCTGCCCGAGCTTGTCGGCAGGGACGTCGCCAAGGAGCTCACCTACACGGCGCGGGTCGTCAGCGGCGAGGAGGCGGTGCGGATCGGGCTGGCGACGCGCGCCGACCCAGAACCGCGAGCCGCGGCCCTCGCCATGGCGAAGGAGATCGCCGGGCGCAGCCCGCACGCGGTCCGGGCGGCGAAGCGGCTGCTTGACCTCGCCGGGCGGACGGACCTGGCGGCGGGCTTCGCGGCGGAGCAGGAGGAGATCCGCGCGCTGATCGGTAGCCCGAACCAGGTGGAAGCGGTCACCGCGCGCTTCGAGAAGCGCGACCCGTCCTTCGGCGAGGCCTGAACGCCGGGTAACCAGGAACCTGGAGCGCGGCAGCAGGGCGCGAGAGAGCCGGCCCTGGGGGTCGTGGCCGGCTTCTCTCTCTCACCGCGTCCCCGCCGCAATGGGGAGCGCGGGAGCATGACCGCGCGGCCGGACCTGGGGGGGTGGGTGGCCCGGCCGCGCGGAGCCTAGATGCGAGCGCGTCGCGTTACGTAACCTCGGACCGCCACCGCAGCACCTCGGACCGCCCCGCAGCAGGGCGGTTGCCGACGTCGGGTCTGTCCGGGCAGCTAAGCGGCGAGCGGAAACCTCCGGCTTCCCCGGCCACGAGCATCGTTGGTCCCCCCAAACGGCGCGCGGGCGCTGGACGTCACCCCGTCGGTACCGTGCGGACCGCGCGCATCTAGCGTTGCAGCCCGGGCCGTGTGCAGGAAACCCGTGGGGCGAAGCATGACCGCGCCCGGTGCACGGAAAGCGAAGTTTGCGCCGCGGCGGAAGGACCGCCGCTTCGTTGCCGTCAGCGCGACAGCGTCGTGCTCGGCAGCTCACCGTAGGCGGCCCGGTACTGCTCGGCGAAGCGTGACGGGCTGGCGAAGCCCCACTGGTAGGCGATGGAGGTGACCGTGGCGCCCTGGCCGGCGCTGGCGCGGTCCAGGTCATGGCGCGCCTGGTCGAGCCGGACGCGGCGCAGGTATGCCATGGGAGTGGTGTCCAGGTGACGGCGGAACGCGAGTTGCAGCGCCCGGGAGGTTACGTGCGCGGCCGCGGCGATGTCACCGAGCGCGATGTCCCGGCCGGCGTTCGCCTCGATGAAGCTGACCGCGCGCCGCACCGTTCGCGGATGGGCGTCGCGGCGGTCCGCCGCGGTGGGCTCGGTGACCGCGGTGTTGGGAAAGGCCGCCAGCGCTGTGGCCGCGAGCAGCCGCGCGGCAGCCGCGATGACCAGCGGCGCGGGTCCGGCGTCCGCGTTGGTGAGCAGGCCGCTCACGAAGCGGGCGGTCTCCCGCCAGCGCCGCGCGCCGCCGTCCAGTGGCGTCGGCGAGAGGAACTCGACCGGGCCCGCCGCGCCGTCTTGAGCGGTGGCGGCCACCTCGGCGAGCAGGAGCCCGCTCAGCGAGACGGTGCGCATGCGGGCGTCGCGGGTCCGTGAGGTGATATCCGCACCGGGGCAGGAGGCGAGGTAGACGTCGCCCGGCCGGTAGCGACTGCTCGCCATGCCCTGGTCGTGCGCGATGGCGCCGCCGAGCAGGGAATTGACGACGAAGCAGTCACGGCCGGCGATCTTGAAGGTCAGGTCGGCCGGCAGCGTCACCTCCGCCACGGAGAAGGCTTCCGCGTCGGCCTTGCTGAGGCTGACGCACCAGCTGCTGTCCCGCACGGCGCTCAGCCTGAGCCGCCCGCCGTAGGCCCGGTCGATGAACTCCCGCGCCTCGGCCTGATCGGAGGTGGTGAACTCTACCCGGCGAAGCCGGGCCGGAGCGGTCATGACGGCCTCCGGCTACGAGCACGCGAAACAGAGGTCTCTATATTGCCAGCATACCGCCATGTCTGTCGTCCCGTGAGCGACGGGAAGCTGGCGCTTAGCTGCCGCCGTGCCGGTAAAAGGTAACGTCCTGCGGTGGCAGCGGGGCGTTGCCGAGTATGAGGTCGGCCGCCTTCTCCGCCATCATCATCACCGGCGCGTAGATGTTGCCGTTGGTGACGTAAGGCATGACGGAGGCGTCGGTCACCCGCAGCCCGTCGACGCCGTGCACTCGCATGCTCGACGGGTCAACCACGGACATCGCGTCCGTGCCCATCCTCGCGGTGCAGGACGGGTGCAGGGCGGTCTCGGCGTCGCGCGCGACCCAGGCGAGCACCTCCTCGTCGGACTGCACCTCCTTGCCAGGGGAAAGCTCGCCGCCGTTGTACTCGTCGAGCGCCGGCTGGTTGAGTATCGTCCGGGCGACCTTGATGGCCTCCACCCACTCGCGCCGGTCCTGCGCGGTGGACAGGTAGTTGAACCGCAGTGCCGGGTGCTCGCCAGGATCGGCAGAGCGGATCTTCACGCTGCCGCGGGCGTCGGAGTACATGGGGCCGATGTGCACCTGGTAGCCGTGGCCGCCGGCCGGCGAGGAGCCGTCGTACCGGATGGCGACCGGCAGGAAGTGGAACATCAGGTTCGGGTAGGGCACGCCCTCGTTACTCCGCACGAATCCGCCGCCCTCGAAGTGGTTGGTGGCGGCGGGCCCCGAGCGCAGGAAAAGCCACTGCGCCCCGATGTAGGGGCGCTTCCACTTGGCGAGCGACGGCTGCATCGACACCGGCTGCCTGCACGCGTACTGCACGTACACCTCCAGGTGGTCCTGGAGGTTCTCGCCGACTCCCGGCAGGTCGGCCGTCGGGGCGATGCCGAGCGCCTCGAGCTCGCGCGCGTTGCCCACCCCGGACAGCTGCAGCAGCTGCGGGGTGTTGATCGCGCCGCCGCAGCAGATGATCTCCTTGCCACCCGCCGTGACGGGCGTGCCGCGGGCGGGCTTGTACCGCACGCCGACGGCGCGGGTGCCGTCGAACAGGATCCGGGTGACGAGCGCCCGGGTGCGCACGGTCAGGTTCGGCCGGCTCATGGCCGGGTGCAGGTAGGCGCGGGCGGCGGACAGCCGGCGGCCCCGGTGCACGTTGCGGTCGAAGGCCGCGAAGCCCTCCTGCCGGTACCCGTTCACGTCGTACGTCCGCGGGTAGCCCGCCTGCTCCGCGGCGGCGAAGAAGGCCTGGAAGAGCACGTTGTCCGCCGGCCCGCGCTCGAGCACGAGCGGGCCTTCGTGGCCGCGGTACTCCTCACCCCCTGCCTCGTCACCAGCCAGGCAGTTCTCCATCCGCTTGAAGTAAGGCAGGCAGTGCCGGTAGTCCCAGTTCTCCATGCCAGGGTCGGCCGCCCAGCGCTCGTAGTCCAGGGGGTTGCCGCGCTGGAAGATCATCCCGTTGATGCTGCTCGACCCGCCGAGTACCTTGCCACGCGCGTGGTAGACCCGCCGGTTCGCGAGGTGCGGCTCCGGCTCTGACTGGTAGCGCCAGTCATAGAAGCGGTTGCCGATGGGAAACGTCAGCGCGGCAGGCATGTGGATGAGGACGTCCAAGCGGTAGTCCGGCCGGCCGGCCTCGAGCACGAGGACCTTCACGGCCGGGTCGGCCGACAGGCGGCTGGCCAGGGCGCTCCCCGCGGAGCCGCCGCCGACAATGATGAAGTCGTACTCGTCCGCGCTCATCGTGATCCTCCCGAGAACCAGCGCAGCGGCTCCGGGTTGACCCGGTGGTAGATGTGCTTCTTCTCCTGGTACTCCTCGATGCCGGACGGGCCGAGCTCGCGGCCGATCCCCGACTTGCCGAAGCCGCCCCATTCGGCCTGCGGCAGGTACGGGTGGTAGTCGTTGATCCAGACGGTGCCGTGGCGCAGCGCGCTCGCGACCCGCTCTGCCCGCCCCGCGTGCCCCGTCCACACCGCGCCAGCAAGGCCGTAGTCCGTGTCGTTGCCCAGCCGGACCGCCTCCTCTTCTGTGGCGAACCGCTCGACGGTCACGACGGGGCCGAACACCTCCTCGCGCACGATCGCCATCTCCCGCGTGCAGCCGTCGAACACGGTCGGGCGCAGGAAGAACCCCGCTCCCAGCTCCGGATCGGCCGGCCGGGTCCCGCCGGCAAGCAGCTTCGCGCCGACGGCTTTCGCGCCGACGATATGCCGTTCCACCTTGGCCCGGTGCTGCGCCGAGATCAGCGGCCC
>Ga0335078_10007541_pt1 | contig 16133 bp, 20 predicted proteins | sample Lox_Sample_32_FD_206711 | JGI IMG/M metagenome (GOLD analysis project Ga0335078, IMG submission 206711) | Soil microbial communities from Loxahatchee National Wildlife Refuge, Florida, United States - Lox_Sample_3.2 | ecosystem: Environmental > Terrestrial > Soil > Wetlands | place: USA...
TTTCTAACGTGGTAAACTGGTGCAAATCGTCGCGGAGAGGTGGCAGAGTGGCCGAATGCGGCGGTTTGCTAAACCGTTGTACGGGCTAACACCTGTACCGAGGGTTCGAATCCCTCCCTCTCCGCCATATTTTTTAATCTCAATCACTTACGTATCATTCCCTGTCAGCGGTAGTTCTCTGATTTTTCCGATCAATGTCCTAGGAGTGTCCCCAACGCTTCACAGAGACCATCATCAACATGCCAAAATGATCATTCAGAATGGCCTCCACAAATGGATGTTTTCGTCGTAGACTGACTGGCCACGCCACAATGAACGCAGTGCATCACCGCCAATTCGTCAATCTTCTAGAGGACTACGATTATCCCGATTCCGAATTGGTCATCGGTTTTGTGTGCGCCGTGGGTGCGGACTACGGACCCGTTCGCGATTCTGTGCAGGAAATCCTTAAGCAATTTGGTTATGAAGTAAATGTATTTCGCGTCAGCGATCTTATTACCGCCTTTTCCGAAAGGGACCTCCCTGACTCGCCGGAGTTCGATCGTATTTCCTCGCGCATGGACGCTGGCAATATTGGTTGCCGAGAATCTGGACGCAATGACTTGTGGGCTCTCGCCGCGATCGCTCAGATCAACGAGACACGGTCGCGGAACGAGGCGAAACACCAACTACCAAGGCCGCGTACAGCTCATCTGGTATTCACTCTAAAGCGTCCAGAAGAGGTGGCCACTCTTCGAAAGGTCTATGGTCCGGGTTTTTTTCTGGTGGGTGTGTTTGCAACCGAAAAAGAGCGGCTCGACCACCTTATTGAGATAAACGTTCCAAAGGAAGATGCGAAAGCGTTGATTAGACGTGATGCAGATGAGCCCCTTACACACGGACAGCAGACGAGAGACACGTTTCAGCTATGTGATGTCTTCGTACACTTGCGACGTGGCGAGTACAAAGAGGAGCTTAGCCGTTTTTTTAGGCTGGTTTTTGCCGATCCTTATGTGACTCCGACACCTGCCGAGCACGCTATGTTCCTGGCATATGCAGCTTCCTTGCGCTCGGGACAACTCGGGCGACAAGTGGGTGCCGCGATTGCGACGCGAGAGGGCGATGTCCTGGCCGTCGGATGCAACGACGTGCCGAAAGCGAGCGGAGGCCTGTATTGGCCTGGATCAGAAGATCAGCGCGATCACATTCTAGGGCTGGACACTAATCAACAACAGAGGGAAAAAATTATTCAACGTTTGCTGGATGAACTTCATGATGCGACGCCATCAGACAAATCTGTGCTCCGCGGTAAATTCAAAGAAATCTTGGATATTACTGAGTTCGGTCGGGCTGTTCACGCGGAAATGGACGCCCTGCTCACCTGCGCACGTACAGGAGTCACTCCCAAAGGCGCGATTCTGTACGTGACCACATTCCCGTGCCACAACTGCACACGGCACATCATCGCTGCAGGCATTCAAAGGGTGATTTACATTGAGCCTTACGCTAAGAGCCGCGCCGAGGAACTTCATAAAGACGCAATCATCGTTGAAGAGAAGGCTCAGGATCGGAAGCGTTACAGAAACAAAATTCCCTTCGCTCACTTCGTCGGAGTGGGTCCGAGAAGGTATTTTGACCTCTATTCCTTGACCCTCAGCAGTGGTCACGAGTTGCAGCGCAAGGTTGAAGACAAGGTTATCGAGATCGTCAAGTCAAACGGATGGGCGAGAGTGCCATTGTCGCCGTATTCATATATTATTCGGGAAGCAATGGCGATTCGACTGCTAGACCGCCTTCCCCAACAACTGAATATCTTTAGAGCAGAGAGCCAAGAAAATGCCAATAGTTAAGAACAAGAGCACTGAGCAGAACCGCCGATTCTGGTCGCACGTCGAGACAGTTGCACGGGAAACGGACGCTATGGTTTGTCGAGAAACACCGCAATTTCACCTGGACTCGCCTCGCTCCGAACAGCAAGGGGTTGAAGCGGTTTCGCATCCAGATGAGAACAACGTGCGACAGGGCACAAACTCGACGCGAAGGTAGCTGAGATCCTTTCGAGCTTTGGTCTAGAGCATCACTTGTCGCAGTTTTCAGTTCACAACTGTGCGGACAGTGGATTGCATTTGCTCTATGCCATCAGGTTCACTCTTTATTTCACGCGATTGAACACTGCTTTGGATGCTCTTTTCTAACTGCGTCATAGCGAAACGGACATCCTCGGCTGCGGTTTTAATGTAGTAGGTCGCAGTTGTGCTCACGTTCGCGTGCCGCAGAATCCGCTGAATGACCATATCCGGCACTCCGAGGCGATAAAGATTGCTGCCGAGACCGCGGCGTGCAGCGTGCCAGCCTTGCCACACGGGAACTTGCCCATCCCGTTCAAAGTCGTGTGTGGCTTCTTTGTGGTCTGCTTGAATCTTGCCGCAGTGTCGGCAGCGGTTCAGAGCGGGGAGAATCGTGCGATTTACCATACTGCCGAGCGATAGAGGATTCCCGAGAGAGTTGGCGAAGATAGGGCCGACTTTCCGATCGCCCGAGCGCAAACGATGCAATTCGAGCCTTTCTGCAAGAGGGCGAATTACTGGCACTGGCGCACGTCCCTTGCGGGTCTTTGGATCGTTAACTCGGCCATTCCAGATGGAGCGCGAAACAAATAACTCACCGTCGCGGTAGTTCTCCCACAGGAGGCCTTGGATCTCGCCATGTCTCAGCCCTGTAAACGCAGCGACGGCAAAAGCGGTTGCGGCTGGCTCGGGAAGTAGAGAAAGTATGGTCTGTATCTCGTCCAGGCTGTAGGCATACGTTTCCTGAGCTTCCGTGGCATTAGGATTCACTGCTGCGTCGCGGACGGGGTTTTCTCCTTGGAAATAGTCTTGTTGCTTTGCCAGCGTGAAAATACCACTTAAAACACTCTTGATGTGCTTCAGAGTGTTCCGGCTTAGTTTCCCCATCCCTACCTGATTGAGCCACGCCTGAATGTGGAAAGTGCGGGTGTCTCGCAGCCAGACCCGACCACAGAGAGGTTTCAGGTGATCTTCCCAGATATCCCGATAGCCTTTCGCGGTGGATGGCCGCTTGTGCTCTTTCGTCCAAGGTAGATACACAACCTCCACGAAATCGCCAATTGTGACGATCCGCTCAGCAGGAATTGTCCCGCTGTTGATTGTTGCCATGTGCCGCTGAGCCTCGGTAGCGATGTCAGCCGGAGGCCGCTTTCCCCGAGTTGTTACATTGCCAAGTAGATGACTGACCCGCTTACGTTCAATCGTCCCGCCAGTGTTGCGGCGTTCCCAATAGCGAACGAACCAACGTTCCCCGATTCGAACGATTTGTCCTCTCTGTTCTCGCATTTTTAACGTTTCCCCTTTCGCTTCCTTTCACGGGCAGCAACGGCCAGCTTCGCAATCCGGCTGCGTTCAGCAGCCGAAAGCTTTAGCGACCTTGCTTTCCCGCCCTTGCTGGCGATCTTGGTCAGGTCAGCTTCTGAGAGTCTCTCAGCCCTTGCCTTGCCGCCTAGACTGCCGAGCGCTTGTGCGTGCGGATTAGGCTTCCTTCCCATCTCCGTATTATCTTGCTTAGCGCTAAGTATGTAAAGAGGAAAATGCACTAATGCTGCTGCTTAGCTAACCATTCCGTGAGCCTAGGCGATCCCCATTCAAACCGCACGTAACGACCAAGCCGGATGCAGGGAATACGCTCGTCCTTTGGAGTGCAGGCGCGAGTATGGTTGCGAACCCACGATTCCGGCACGCGCCAGCGCGAAGCGAGTTCGGCAGCGTCTATCAGTTCTGCGCCGTTTTCCGATGCTTGGGACACTGATTGGACATCTGGCATTTCTAGGCTCATGTTTTCAATCACCTATGCATGTACAGCGGTTACGGTAACCGCCATTCTTGCCTGGCAGGGCCAACAGACGATTTCTGCCAGCCCTGCCTTCGGGGTAGTTGGTGCTGATGGTCGATCTGCTTACTACCCAAACCGTTTTCGTTCAACGCTCGCTTTTTCCAAAATCAATTTGTCTTAACTTTCCTTCGCTGCTGTTGCCTAGGGGTGTGTTTAGGGTGTTGCTGTGTTGGTCGGTTGAAGGTGTTGTCTGTGTTCTCGGTGTTGAAGAGTTGAAAGGTCTAGGGTTGAAAGGTTGATGGGTTCGCATGTCGGACAAACCCGTTTTAATCGGGTGCATCGCCCGGACGACGCTGTACCAATGCTCGGCAGCACGGGGCTTGCCCTCCCTATCGGTGCTTACGGTCACAACTTCGATGTCGTAGCAAACGCCGACAAATATCCCTATCTCCGTGTGTGCGCTTGTCGGTTGGTCGCCGTTCACTTCCACCAGCAGGCGCCGGAAATGACTCTGCGGGCCCGCGTAGGGTCTTTGGGTTTCTTTGCCAAGTCCCAGGAACTTGCAGAGGCGTCCGGCGTACGGGCGGCCCGTATAGTTCATCGGTTCGAGAACAAGGCGAGCAATCCATTTCTTCCACTGTCTCGCCCAAGCGTAGGCCGCCTCGGTGCAGCGCGCGACGTACAGCCCAGGGTCAAGCAAGGGAAACGGTTCGCTAAGCGTTATCTTGGGTTGCTGGTTCACTTCGTAATCCCAGGATGATCCCTATCTAAGGTCGGGCACTGCTGCAATCGAAAAAACCCGTGTTTCACGCCGTCGTAGATTTCGACACGACTGATGATGACGAATCCTGCCTCGCGCAATTCCGAGATTCGTGCGCAGTATTGCAGCGAAACCTTCGCCAGTTCTGGCGATGGGACGTCTCCGCCGCAAGCTGCTATGAGTCGTTCTAGGATTCGTTGACGTTGGTTCTTGCGCCGGGAGCAGAGAGCAGGTTCGGTATCGCTTTCTGGAATTCTTGACGGGCAGTAATTGCGAGGTGATACTGGCATCGTTCATCCTTTAGCCGTTGACGAGTTCTTATCCAAGGAGTCACGTCAGCGGCTTTCTTGTGTTCAGGGAAACGTTAACAGTGCATGGTGTGTCGCAAGTGGTGCCATAGGCGGGTATTTCGAGGGAAACAGACGTGTTTCGCGGTCCTATTCGAGTTTTAGCTGGTAGGTTCCGCGCGGCGACCTATTCGAAACGATCAAGGTGCCCCAAAGGGGTGAGTTCTTGAAGGAATCCCGAACGCGGCTGGTCTCAGCTTCGAGTGCCGCAAGAAGAGTATCTCCCCTCAATGCTGGCGTACCCGCGAGGTAGGCGTCATGAAGCATCCTGACTATCTTTGATTGATTTGGTGTCAGCCGATAGAGGACACCCTTGTATTTAATTGAGCAGTAGTCCCCCGATTTGCTGAAGTTCGCATCTCCTTTCTTGCCTGCCGAGTTGCGTTCCTTGTCGAAATCCGCCCCGGAAAGAGTTTGCAGGCGCTCTCTGGCTAGCCCGCAGAGCCGCAAAAACGTTTTATGACGTTGTTGCTCAATGCGAAGGTTGTTCCTGACGGGCCACAGCCTTCTAACATTCCTCTCGCCTCTCGCAAGAGCTTGCTCTAGTGCTGCTATTCGCGTGATCGCTTGCCTTGAACCCGCTTCGTATTGCGCGAGGGCATCGCGAACCTGGTGCTCATCAAACGCGTTGATCGTAGCCCTGTCGCGGTCTGGGGTCACGCAGTACTCAACCGCAACGGCTGTAGCTTCAAGATTGTTGCGCCACCGTGATGCCAGTCCTGCCATCCGTCGAGCGAACGCGCGTAAGGCAACTGCGTTGGGAGCCCTTTTCGTTCGAGTTGCACGCTGGGTAACCTCCCCAATCACGCTGGATACTCGGCTGGCGATGAGCGGCGCTAAGGCCTCGTCGAAGACTGCCCGAACGAATGCGGGAGTAATCGTGCGATTCTGTTGTTCCCATGCCTCGACATGAGCGTCGTAAACTCTCCTTGCCCATTCGTCCGTAGATCGCTCGTGAAATTCGAGCAATCGAGGCAGGTAACCAGCCGAGTTGCCGCGCTTTCTAACCTCAGAGTGAATGCGGCGCTCTTCGGCAACGGCGTGCTCGTGCATGTTCTTCGAAATATCATCAAGTTTGGAAGAAAGCAGCCTTCGGTCAAGGTTTTCCCAGAGAAACCGATGGTCGGCAGGATCGGCCATTTGTCACCCTTCCGTGACCTTCCCAATTTTTCGAAGTAACCTGGAAGGCGGAACGGGAAGGCGTCCCGCCTTATCGCCACTGATGATCAGTCAGCAGCTATCCGGCACACTCATTTTAGCGTGAGGAGTCTGGAAAATGGGGGTCCGTACGGCGGGCCAACACCGCCAGACTTGCAACCATTTCAGTGTTCGCCAGCCTTGCCGCCGATGTGCTCAATAACGACCTTGAGGCCGCTACTCCCGTCTAGGGCAAAATCCACTGCCTTGCGCTTTGGGTAGATGTATTGAGCGAGTTCCGCGAAGCAGCGTACCTTCAAATCTGCGGTGGTGAGGGGGTCCAGAGCAATCTTGGCTATGCCCTCTATCGGATCGCAACCCAGTTTCTCTAGCTTTTGCGCCAGCGCTTCGGTTATCCGGTTTGGAGTTCCGGAGACCCTACCACCAGTTTTGGGGAGACCCTTCGGACGAGCCATAACGCAATTCTAAAGTGGAAACCAATAGAAACAAAGGCCGCCGAGAATTGTTTGGAGTCCCAAGAGGACCGCCCCCTGGCTTCACCCCTGGCCTTACCCGAATCGGCGGGTGACCGCACGCCTGACTGAAAACTCCAAAATCAGTTCCCACCCGTGCCGGGCCGCTTGGAGGTGTTTTGAGTCTCATCTGCCTGATAGCATCAGTTGAAAATTACTAGCGTCTCGATGCACTATCTTGTCGCCTGTGCGATGTGATAGAAGGTCGCCGCCAACCGGCCACAGGCTGCTGATCGAGATAGCGGCCATCACCTATGAATCTGATCAAATCCAAAAGGCGCGTTGCAGACCACGGGGAAGTGTTTACGCCTTCCTGGCTGGTCGAAAAGATGCTTGACCTGGTGAAGGGGGAGACCGACCGCATCGACTCTCGTTTCCTGGAGCCTGCTTGCGGAAGTGGGAACTTCCTTATCCCAGTCTTGCAGCGCAAGCTGGCAGCCGTTGAGGCAAGGTTCGGGAAATCAGACTTTGAGCGGCGACATTATGCACTCTTGGCGGTGATGTGCACATACGGGGTTGAGGTCTTGGCGGACAATATCGCGGAGTGCCGCGCCAACATGCTTGAGGTTTTTGCTGACTACCTGGGTCTGGATGAAACGGATGAACTCTATCGGGCTGCTTCCTATGTCCTTTCGCAGAATCTCGTGCATGGTGATGCGCTGACGATGCTCACCGATGAGGATCGACCCATTACCTTCTCCGAGTGGGGATACCTCGGCAAGGGCAAGTTCCAGCGGCGTGATTTCCGCCTTGAAGCTCTTGCGCAAATGTCTTCCTTCAGCCACGAAGGCTCACTCTTCTCCCATCTTGGTGAGCATGAGATCTTCACGCCGATCAAGGAATATCCGCCGATGACTGCGCGCGAGCTTGCTTGCTCGCGCTTGGACGAGGGCTTGGGATGGGCGATATGAACGGTCAGGCGAGCTTTTCGATTCGCGGCCGCAACCCGGACATTTTGACATGCATAGCCAATCTCTCCAACGACGAAGTGTTCACTCCGCCGGAGTTTGCTAATCGGATGCTCGACGCTCTTGCTACGGCTTGGGCGGCTAACAATGGGGGAGCAGAACTCTGGGCGGATGGTTCAGTCAGGTTCCTTGACCCGTTCACAAAGTCGGGCGTGTTCCTACGTGAGATCACGAGCCGTCTCACCAAGGGGCTTGCGGGCGAAATTCCGGACCTCCAGAAGCGCGTCGATCACATCCTCACAGAGCAAGTATTTGGGATCGGCACCACCCGTCTCACCAGCCTGCTAGCGCGGCGCAGCTTATATTGTTCCAAGCACGCCGACGGACCGCACTCGATTGCCACAGGTTTCGCGAGCGACGCGGGCAATGTCTGGTTCGAGCGGACGGAGCACACATGGGCGGATGGTAAGTGCAAGTTTTGCGGGGCAAGCCAGAAGGCCTTGGATCGCGGTGAAAGACTGGAGACGCACGCATATGCATTCATCCACACCGACGACATCAAGACTCGACTAGCCGAAATATTTGGAGGCGATATGCAGTTTGACGTGATAGTAGGAAATCCACCGTATCAGTTGGATGACGGCGGCTTCGGCACCAGCGCTGCCCCCATCTATCAGTTGTTCGTGCAACAAGCGAAAGCACTCGCACCGCGCTATCTCTCCATGGTCATTCCCTCTCGCTGGTTTGCTGGTGGCAAGGGGTTGGACGAGTTCAGAGAGTCGATGCTGACTGACAGCCATATGCGCTCGATTGACGACTATCTCAGCGCGGCTGATGTGTTTCCCGGCGTGGGCCTAAAAGGCGGGGTTAACTTCTTCCTCTGGGACCGGGACAATCCCGGGGAATGCCGAGTCAGCACCCATTTCAAAGAGTGGCCAGTCTCGACAAGCACGCGCCCACTTCTTGAAAAGGGCGCGGACGTGTTCATCCGTTTCAATGAAGGGCTGTCAATTCTTCAAAAGGTTGCTGCCGTCGAGACAGGACAATCTAATTCCCTGTCGTTGCCGCAAGGGAAGCGTTTCGATCAATTGGTGAGTTCAAGAAAACCTTTCGGCTTGGCGACAACTTTCAAAGGCAAAGTTGCAAAAAGAGCCGGGGACATACTGGTTTATCAAAATGGTGGTACAGGTTATATACCCAGGAAATCAATCTCGACCGGTGTTGAACTCATCGACAAATGGAAGGTGTACACCGGATACGCTGCGCCTGGGACCGGTAATAAGGACACCTATCCGCACCGAATCATAAGCACCCCTTTTATCGGCGAGCCGCAAACCGTCTGTTCGGAGACGTATCTCTGCATTGGTCCGTTTGACTCTAAGACTCAGGCGGAAAGCGCATTGTCCTACCTCACTTGTCGCCTACCTCGTCTTCTGATTCTTCTTCACAAGCCATCACAACATACAACTCGCAAGGTTTACACCTTCGTTCCCGCGCAGAAGTGGACGAGGTCATGGACTGACGGTGACCTCTATAAGAAGTATGGGCTTACCGAAAGCGAAATCGCGTTCATTGAGGGAATCGTGCGCCCGATGGAAATCAATGACGACTTGTTCGATGAGCCTATTGCAGACGACGCCGACGATGAGTAAGCCGACCATCGAGGAAATTCTTACACCCAAGCCGAAAGCTCGGCCGCGCATCTATGCCTACTCAATCGACGACAAATCTCACAAGGGTCTTCTTAAAGTTGGACAGACAACGCGCGATATAAAGCAGCGCGTGGCTGAGCAGCTCAAGACTGCCGCGATCAAGAACTACAGGATCGAACTGGACGAATCCGCCGAGCGCGACGACGGCACCGTCTTTACCGATCACGAGGTGCGCGCGGCACTTGTCAGGAAGAAGTTCGAGAACATCGAGCTGGAATGGATGCGCTGCTCGATCCAGGACTTGAAAACCGTGCTCACGGAACTGCGCACGGGACAACAATTCACCGGCACGCACAACGAACGGTTTCCAATGCGCCGGGAACAGGCCGAAGCGGTAAAGGTGACGCACGCGTACTTCCACTCGCGCTGGGAGGAAGACATGCACGCCGTTCCACGTTTCCTATGGAACGCGAAGATGCGCTTTGGCAAAACCTTCACCACTTACCAACTCGCCCGAAAGCTCGGCGCGAAGCGGGTTCTCGTGGTCACATTTAAGCCCGCGGTGGAAGATGCGTGGCAAACAGACCTTGAAAGTCATGTGGATTTCGACGGCTGGCAGTACCTCTCGCGCCACTCCGACCTCGATCCCACGGAAATCAATCAACGAAAGCCAGTCGTCTACTTCAGTTCATTTCAGGACCTCCTCGGCCGCGACAAGATGGGGAACATTAAGCCGAAGAATGAATGGCTGCACACGGTCAATTGGGACCTCGTGGTATTTGACGAATACCACTTCGGCGCGTGGCGGGAGACTGCAAGGGAACTGTTCGAGGGCGAGGAAGAAGCGGTTGCGGAGAAGGAAGCAAAGCTGGAATACGCAGCCGCACTGGAAGGTGTGAATGAGGACCTCACAATACTTTCGGAAAAAGAAGCCGAGTTCTTGCCCATCACGACTAAAGCCTATCTCTATCTCTCCGGCACGCCATTCAGAGCCCTGGCCACCGGCGAGTTCATCGAAGAACAGATTTTCAACTGGACGTACACCGACGAACAACGCGCCAAGGAAAATTTCGCTGCCAAAACTTCTGACAAGTGGAACCCTTACGGAGCCCTGCCGCAAATGCGTCTGCTTACCTACCAGATGCCGGACGAACTGCTAACAGTCGCAAGCGCCGGAGAGTTCGATGAGTTCGACCTCAACGAATTCTTTTTGGCTACTGGCACAGGCAAAGCCGCGCAGTTCAAGCACAAAAGCGATGTACAAAAATGGTTAGATATTATCCGAGGCCAGTACATGCCGAAGATGGTCGAGGGCCTCAAAACGGGCTCGCCGCCGCCGTTCCCCTATTCGGATGTGCGGCTGTTGCCCTACCTGCAGCACTCGCTCTGGTTTCTGCCGAACGTCGCAGCTTGTCACGCAATGGCGAACTTGCTGGCCGAGAAACACAACATCTTCTGGCATGAGTACGAGGGTGTTGTCGCGGCGGGCGAGTCGGCTGGCATTGGCCTGGACGCACTTCCGCCGGTGCGGCAGGCGATTGGAAGCGGGTTCGATACCAAGACAATCACGTTGTCTTGCGGCAAGCTCACCACAGGCATAACCGTGCCGCAATGGTCTTCGATCCTGATGCTGCGCAACCTGAAGAGCCCTGAAACTTACTTTCAAGCCGCCTTCCGCGTGCAGTCCCCGTGGTCCATCAAGAACCCGAATGGTGACAATCCCAACGAGGAAGAAATCTTAAAACCGGTTTGCTTCGTGTTCGACTTTGCCCCCACGCGCGCGCTTCGGCAGCTCTCCGAATACGGCATCGGACTCTCGCCGAACGAATCGAATCCCGAGAACGCCGTCAGGGATCTTGTGTCGTTCTTGCCGGTGCTGGCTTACGACGGCGCGAACATGACCCAGATCGACGCTGGCGGAATCTTGGATATCGCGATGGCTGGTACATCAGCCACGCTGCTTGCTCGCAAATGGGAGAGCGCTCTGCTGGTGAATGTAGACAACGACACACTACGCCGAGTCCTCGATAACCCCGAGGCAATGGCCGCCGTCGAACGCATCGAGGGCTTCCGTGCGCTGGGCGACAACATCATCGAGACCATCATTAACAAGAGCGAGAAGGTCAAGGAACTCAAGAACAAAGCCACAAACAAGGAGCTGACGGAGAAAGAAAAGAAGCAGCTCACTGATGAGGAAAAGGAATACAAGTCCAAGCGCAAGCTCGTGCAAGAAAAACTGATCAAGTTCGCTACGCGCATCCCTGCGTTCATGTACCTCACCGATTTTCGCGAAAACACATTGCAAGACGTGATCACTAAGTTGGAGCCGGAGTTGTTTCTGGCCGTCACCGGCCTCACAGTGAAGGACTTCCATTTGCTGGTGAACCTTAAGGTCTTCAACACCGAGCAGATGAACCAGGCAGTGTTCGCATTCCGCCGCTACGAGGACGCATCGCTACGGTATACGGGCATCGAGAGCCACGAAGGGCTCACACATTACGGGCTCTATGACACCGTGGTCGGAAGAAAGTAACGCGGTAGGGGCTCGTTCGCGGCTCCAAGATGACTAGGCAGACACGCACTAGTGCCCTTTGCGCCTTGGCGGTGGTTTGTCGGGAGTTGGATTCGCGAATACTAGAGTCTCTCCTTTTGCTCCAATCCCTTTCTATTTCGTTTGTCATGGATTGTCGAATCCTCCCCTTCATCAATTCCGAGTAGCTGTTCCTTGTTTCCGAGTTCGACCTTCGGAGAGTTCAGTATTACTAGGCCACGCTGGATATCGCTCTGCCACATTGAGACGCGCTTTTCACTGCCGAGGATTTTGGCCGAGGGAGTTCCTCCGTCCATTCCTCGAATCGTGTTCAGTACAAGCCTGCCCCGTACGAGATTCTCCTGCTCACGGACGGTGAGGTTTCCGCCGAGTTCGGCCAACAGCTTGCCATGTGCGGCAAGGGCCTGTCGTAGTCCCTTCGAGCGGTTGACGATTACCATTCCCTTTTTGGCTTGTTTAGGGCTGTAGCCTGCAAGGACAAGTGCCCTCTTCAGGGGGGCACCAGCAACATAGGCGCGGGCAAATTCCCGATGTTGCTGGGCAGTTTTGAAGGAATCACGCCTACTCACAGCTAAAGCATAGCAGCGGGTTCGAGACACAGGTGAGGGAAATCGTAGGACCGACCATATATCGAAGAACGGGCCGTCCCACAATTAGTAGTATGGTTTCGCCTCTTTCGCCCACAATCTATTGCATTAGTTGTGATTTTATGCGATGAATGGAGTGACAATTTAACGTGGTCCAGAGACACCAAAAGCCTCCCGGCAAGGAGGCTCTCTGGAGAGAACTTCGTGCTTGAAGTTCGGGAACTTGTCAAACTCACCTTACTTCTGAAGGCTCCCAAAGTCAAGCGCGAAACGACTCGGGGAGTTCTCTGTCCCTAAACGGAGAAATCTAAGATCAGGAGAAACGGGCGTGAAAACAGTAACAATGTGTCTTGTAGTCTTCAGTTTCGTCCCAGTTTACGGCCAATCTGCTCAACCTTCAGTGAAGCGCCATCCCGGAGAGACTCTTCACTACCGAGTAACCGTTGAAGACGGAGACTTGGAGAAGATTACGCATGTCTCGGTGAATCTCTTCACGCAAACACCCAACCCAGCAAATCAACCTGGATTGACAAATGGATTTACCATTCCTTGCAAGAAGTCTACGAATGAGCCCAAGATTTGGGATTGCTCCGAAGAGATACCAGACAGGATATGGAACGGAGACTATACGGTGAATCAGGTTAACATCGGCGCGGGTAACAACTTCGGTAAGAACTACCAAGGGGACTACCATGTGCCCACGGTCCCCATTGAGAATCCGAAAACCTTCAATGCGCCAACCAAAATCAAAGTAACGGAGTAGCACTAACGTTTGCTGGATTGGCAACTCTCAATCACGAACAAGCGCCCGCTAGCCTGTGGATACAGTGACAAACTGTATCCCTCGCCAAGGCGCTTTTTAATGTATTCGCCTATTTGTTGGGAACTGAGATTTGTGTCTTTGGGCCTGCCGTGTTCCTGTATTTCTAGATAACCAGAGTAGGATTGCTTGCAGATCCCAGAGGGGATTGCCTCTGGTGGAAATTCGGCGACGGAAACCTTCTCAGGTAGTTTCGACTCTTGAGGAAAGATCAAGGATGAAACGAACATTAAAACGATAAGCATGATCGCCTTCACTGGGCACACTCCTTTGAGTGCGATCCAGAGAATCACAAGCCCATGATAACAGCAACACAGTCTTAAAGCGGTCTGTTGGATTTCAGAACTGGACCACTACCCCAAACTTCAAGCTGAACCACTGCCGATACCCACGCAATTCGTCCATTTGCGAAATCGACAAACTCTCATCTGCCTACCCTCACATCTACCCCGACGCTAAGCAGCGAGAATCCGATATGAACGCGACTTGGCGAGGACTTGCGCTTTGCCGAGCAGGGGTAGCGGAACCCGTTAGAATCTGATGTCCTGAGCAGTGTCCTGTAACTGCCGAATGAGGTCACATCAGGTGACTTTTCATGCGCTAGTGCGACTGTAAGTGGTTGGGATTTCTGCGCGTCACGTTGAAGAAGAGAATTGCTAAACCGTTGTACGGGCTAACACCTGTACCGAGGGTTCGAATCCCTCCCTCTCCGCCAGCACGTCTGCCCGATTTGTCCGGTTTTCCAACACGTTAGAAACCGTCTTCCTTGTTCTTCCATTTTACTGGCCACTCCCAGCCGCCTCATATAGCACCTTTCGGCCGGTCCGCAGACCGATTATGCAATCGAATATGCAATCGCGATGCAGGGAGTTTCTAGCGAAAATCTGTGGCCCGACGTAACCATCCGACTGGCTCACGGCTTGGATTCGTCGTCAAAACCGTCGTGGGACGGATAGGAACCGTATCGCCCTTCCTCCCGCGCAGGGTATCCACGGTCTTTGGTCGCGTCCAGATTATTCCTCCACGAAGGCTGTTCGACTTCAAGTTCGCCTTTATGCCGCGCTGATTGAGCGGCAGAACTCATTGGCGACCGCGTGGGCTTTTTGACCTGTCCGAGCGTCTGCGGTTGCCGTCCGACAGGCGCAGTCTTATTTCTCATCGGACAACGGTCACTCATATGCTTTTGGAGTTTGCCTGCACGAATTGGGCTATGACAGAGTGGGCACACCTTTATCCCGTCCGATTTCAAGTAGCGGAGTAGGGTGGGGAGTTTCTTCCGGTTCGCGGTTTTTGCGTGCGATAGGGCAACGTGTTTGGTGACTTCGAAGAGCGTACCCTTGAAGCTGCACATCGGGCACTCGGCGTTGTGCGCCGACGGAGACGCCAGCGCAGTCAAATCGACATTCCCTAAATCTCCTTGTTGCGAGTTGGTCGCCTCACGATTCCCTTCGAGGTGGTGCCTTAGGTGGTTGATTTCCGTGGGTGACGCGAACTCCACAATCCCGTCCCGTCCAATCTTCAAAGGCCTCATCGACAGTCTCCGCCCGACAGGTTATCGAGAAGCAACTTTCCCGTCTGTGCTTACCGTCACCAGCGAAGCGCGGGAGCGACTCAAGTGAGAGTGAGTTTCGATTTCCAGAGCTGGAGTCGTTCAGCGGAGTTTCTACGATTCGCTGCGCTAGATGATGGAAGGACGCATGTCCTATAGCCCAGACTACGGAGCTTGTCTTCAGATTTCCCGGCTTTCTTTCCGTTGAAGCTTACAAGTCGGAGCTTTGGAGTAACAGTCTTCAATATGCTGAAGTCATTGAGTTCCTGCTCTGTGATATCACTGTCCAGACTTCCGGGGCGGATACAGTTGTGATAGGCGTCCCACAGTCCGACACGGTTCGACTTAAGAACGGCGAGGCGGTCTTCGTAGGATAACGCCTCGACATTTTCATTCAGGGCCGCACCGATGAGCCGCCAGAAATCGTTCGTCGGATTTGCGTAGTACTGGCCCTGTTTGAGCGAGATGTCGCTCGGCAGCGTGCCCATGACCAGAATCTCCGTCTTGTCGTCTGCGACAAGTGGCAGTCCGAACTTTCGCATCTTACCCCCGCTTCTTGCCTGATGTAATCGGAGACATTCTGGTCGCCAGCGTGTCGAGTTCCGGCTTGACAGTGTGTTCTCCGCTGAGGCGTAGAAGGTCGATGAGAAAGCCGACGAGGTCGACGAGGCACCAGTTGGCATCAGGGAGAGGAGAAAGCAAGTACTCTTCGTAATCCTTGGTCAGCTTTGAGAATGGCTGCATGTGTTCCCCGCCGCGCCGAATATACTCTGTGAAATGAGGTAACGCCAGTGAGCGAAAGCCCTTACACGAAACCGGGACGATTGGCCGACGTGCTTGCGCTGATTCAGGTTCTCGCACTCGACAAATCGACGTACCGTAGCGAAGATGGCATCACCGCGAAAGAGCTTGTGGTCGCTCCGTCGTCTGCGGAGAACGTCGCCGTTCTTGCTCAAGAGCATCGACGTTTTCGCGATAGTGCAGTGCGACGTACTTGGCAACCTGTTCAATACGCTCCCGATTTTTGAGCATGTTGCGAAGCGTAACGGCCTTTTCGAGGACTCGGTTCAGGTCCTCAATGTCGCTGATGCCCTCAGCCTCAGCCAGGTCTAGGAACTCTTTTTCCAATGTCTCGCGGTCAACTCGCAGTTCATTGGGGGCAATGCTGTAGTAGAGCGGGACAGTCGTGCCATCGTCGATAGATTCCGCGATGGAGTACTTGTCCAGGTAGCCCTTCTCGTCATCCGTCCCAAAGACTTTGAATGTGCCTTTGCCGTGCGCTGTTCGGTCAATCGGCGTTCCCGTGAATCCGAGATACGTCGCATTAGGCAGAGCCCCCATCAGATAGTTGCCGAGGTCTCCGCCAGTCGTGCGATGCGCCTCGTCCACGAGCACAAAGATGTTCTTGCGGTCGTTTATTTTGGCAGGGATGTCATCGAACTTATGAATCATGGAGACAATCAG
>Ga0335078_10007542_pt1 | contig 16132 bp, 22 predicted proteins | sample Lox_Sample_32_FD_206711 | JGI IMG/M metagenome (GOLD analysis project Ga0335078, IMG submission 206711) | Soil microbial communities from Loxahatchee National Wildlife Refuge, Florida, United States - Lox_Sample_3.2 | ecosystem: Environmental > Terrestrial > Soil > Wetlands | place: USA...
AGAAACGGCGAGCCGGACGCTGTAACCCGCGCGTTCCGTCAGCAAGCGGCTGTAGCTATCGACCTGCCAATGCTTGCCACCATCGTCGGAGCGCCAGAGCGATCCCTGCCGACCGGTCTCGATGAGCGCGTACACGCGCTCGGGAGCCGATGGCGCAATCGCCACGTCGATTTTGCCGAGCGGCGGATGCGGCAGGCCGTGGTCCTTGATCTCCTTCCACGTGTTGCCGCCGTCATGCGACTCATAGATGCCGCTCGACGGGCCGCCGCCGGTCATCGCCCAGGGGCGGATTTTCCACTGCCACATGCCCGCGAACAGGATGTGCGGATCCTGCGGGTCCATCGCGAGGCCCGAACAGCCGGTATCGCCGTCGACGAAGAGCACGTGCTTCCAGGTCTTGCCGCCGTCAGCGGTGCGCCACACGCCACGCGATGTCTCGGGCCGCGTGCCCGTTCCCATCGCGCAAACGAAGACATCCTGCGAATCCTTGGGATCGACCACGATGCGGGCGATCAGCCCCGTGTCCGTCAGGCCCGCGTGGGTCCAGGAGCGGCCCGCGTCGGTGGACTTGTAGACCCCATCGCCCGGTGTTATGCCGTTGCGGATCACCCAGGATTCTCCCGTGCCGACCCAGATCACGGCAGGGTCGTTCGGATCGAGCGCCAGGGCGCCGATCGACTGCACCGGCTCCTTGTCGAAAACGGGCTTGAACTCGTTGCCGCCATCGGTCGACTTCCACACGCCGCCGGAAGCCGCGCCGATGTAGTAGACGTTGGGATCTCCGGCAACGCCGAGCACGGCGCTCGCGCGATTGCCGCGGTCGGGTCCGACGAAACGAAACCGCATGGATTGAAAATCCTTGGCGGAGATGCCGCGGGCCGCCGCGGGCGGCGGCACCGCAAGCACCGCGAGTGCCGCAAGCAAGGTGACCGGGGCCAGCGACTTCGTGGAAAGGGTGGCGTTCATCGACTCGCTCAACTGTGGCTGAAGGGGTATGTGCCATCGGGAAACGGCGGGCGAAGCGGCGGATTCTAGGTGGAAAAGACCTTAGCAACCAAGGAGTTATGCGATGAGACGTGATTACCTTGCGCCGACCCGTAACTCACGGCCACAATGGGCTTCCTCCTTCGGGTGAACCATGACCGAGCTTCATGCAGCTGAACACCGGCGGCACCTCGCGATGCGTGCGTCGCGGCGGATCAGCGCCCGTGGGTCAGCGCTGTGGGCGGCTTGGGGATCGCTCCTTACCGCCTTGTCGGCGCATGCCGGGCCGGGCACCGGACCGAGCTCGGCGGATCTCGTCGCGGCCATCCATGCGCAGGCTCCCAACATCAGCACCGATGCCATATCGACCGCGATCGATGCGTACTGGCACGCCAAGCGGCGGCATCTGACGGACAAGCCGCTGGTCACCATCGTCGATTACTCTCTACCGTCCGACAAGAGGCGTCTGGCGGTCGCCGACGTCGACAGCGGCAAGGTGCTCTTCTACACCTACGTGGCGCACGGCAAAGGCAGCGGCAGCAAATACGCCACGCATTTTTCCAACAGGCCCGGCACGGACGCGAGCAGCCTCGGCGTGTATCTGACGGGACGCACCTACTACGGAAAGCATGGCTACTCGCTGCGGCTCTACGGGCTGGAACCGCAATTCAACGGCACGGCTTACCGCCGTGACATCGTCATCCACAGCGCCTGGTACGTCAGCAGGGACTTCGCGCAGGATCACGGGCGCATGGGCGTGAGTTGGGGTTGTTTCGCCCTCAGCCGCAAGGTGGAGAGCGCGCTCGTGAACCTGATCCGCGGCAGCACGGTGCTGGTCGGATACTATCCCGACCACAGGTGGCTGCGCTCATCCGCCTTCCTGGCTTCCACCGGCTGATTCGGCTCGCGCGCGGCCGAAGCTCGCGGGGCGCGGGACGCGTGCTCGGGAGCGCAGGTGCGGGGTGCAGCCTTCGCAGAAGCTCGCCCGCGACCGTCACGGCCACGACCCCGACGAGCACTTCCCCCGCGTACGTCCAGTCGAGTCGCAAGGATCCGAGCGCGGCGAGCAGGGTGGTGGAAGCCGCGGGCGGATGCTGCGCATCGAGCAGCAGCTCGAGCCCGGTCGCGATCGCGACTGCCAGCAGCGCCGCGCAGACACGGGCTCCACTCAGGGCATGCACGGCAAACACCGAAGGCTGAGCGGCAATTCCGAGCACCCACACCGCGAAGAATCCGGCGCCGAGACCGATCATGTGCCCGACAATGGAGTTGTAGGGTTTCGTCGAGGCCAGCAGCGGCTGCTGGGCGATCATGACGCTGGTCGGAGCGAGGCTCGCGAAGAGGATCAGGTGTTGCGCGAGCAGCCCGATGAGCCCGGCCACGCCGAGCGCGATGCCGCTTGCGAGCGGCACCCAGGCCGCCATCGGCAAAGAGGAAGGTTGCACGGCTCCCCGGCGGCAAGCAGGATGCCCGCATCGCCCTCGGCGCATTCTTCGCGCCGTCAGCCTTGGGGCCGCTCGCGGCCACGCGTGCCGAGACCGAGCCCGCGGCGGCGAGCCGCGGCCGCGCGGCCGTCACACGGCGAGCTCACCGTTCAAGTACTGCTCGCGCAGGACTTTCTTGTGCAGCTTCCCCGTCGCGGTGTGCGGCAACTCGCCCACGAAGGCCACCTTCTCCGGCAACCACCATTTGGCCAACCTGCCGGCGAGAAAGCCGAGCAGTTCCTTCTCCGTCACCCGCTGCCCCGGTCTCGTCACGACGAGCAACAGGGGCCGTTCCTGCCAGAGCGGATCCGGTACACCGATGGCGGCAGCCTCGGCGACGGCGGGGTGGCTCATCGCCGCATTCTCGAGATCGATGGACGAGATCCACTCGCCTCCCGACTTGATCACGTCCTTCGCCCGGTCGGTGATCTGCAGGTAGCCGTCGGCGTCGATGGTGGCGATGTCGCCGGTGTCGAACCAGCCGTCGGCGTCCAGGATCGCACCGTGTTCGCCGCCATAGTAGCCGCCGGCCACCCACGGTCCGCGAACGAGCAGCCGGCCGGCGCTCCTGCCGTCGCGAGGACACGCCTCTCCATCAGGGCCGGTCACCTTCATTTCGACGCCGAAGAGTGCCCGTCCCTGCTTCAGCTGCACGCTCAGGCGCTGCTCGTAGCTCGCCGTCCTGTGCTTTCGAAGGGGGCGACAGACCGTCCCGAGCGGTGAGGTCTCGGTCATCCCCCAGGCATGAATGACGCGCGCGTTGAATGCAGTCTCGAAGAATTCGACGAGAGAGCGCGGCACGGCCGCGCCGCCCGTCAGTATACGATCGAGCTCGAGCTCGTCCCGCGGACGAAGCGCCTGCGCCTGCACGTGTTGCTGCAGCATGAGCCACACGGTCGGAACGCCGGCGACCACCGTCGCCCGCTCGCCCCGCAGCAGCCCGTACACGCTCGCGCCGTCCAAAGCGGCGCCGGGCAGGATCAGACTCGCTCCGGCGAGAGCGGCGGCATAGGGCAGTCCCCAGCCGTTGGCGTGGAACATGGGAGTCGCGAGCAGGACGGAGTCCGTCGCCGAGATTCCCAGCGCATCGACCATGCAGGTGGCCATCGCATGCAGTACCGTCGAGCGATGCGAGAACAGCACTCCTTTGGGATGACCGGTGGTGCCCGATGTGTAGCAGAGCGAGGAAGCCACGTTCTCGTCGAATCGCGGCCAGCGCCGCAGCGGCTCGCGAGCGGCAATCCATTCCTCGTAACAGACGAGATCGACCGGACCCGTTCGCGGCATGTGCTGCGAGTCGGTCAGTGCGATGAACGTCCGAACGGTCTCGAGCCGGGGGGCCAGACGCTCGATCAGCGGCAGGAAACTCAGGTCGAAGAAGAGGTAGCGATCGCCCGCATGGTTGATGATGTACTCGATCTGCTCCGGGTAGAGACGGGGATTCACGGTATGGAGCACGGCCCCGATCCCCGACACGCCATACAGCAGCTCCAGATGCCGATGCGTGTTCCAGGCGAGCGTGCCGATCCGCGTACCCTCGGCCACCCCGAGCGCGGTCAATGCACCCGCGACCTGTCGGGCGCGCCCGGCGATGTCGGCATAGGCCTGACGCCGCAGCTCGCCCTCGGGTGTGCGGGAGACGACTTCGGCGTGAGGATGGGAGACGGCGGCGTGTTCGATCAGCGCGGAGATGAGCAGCGGATGATTTTGCATCAGGCCGAGCATCGTTGCGATCTCGTTCCCCGCGCCGGGCGCGGCGCGCGCTGGGCACGATACTCCGATGCCCCCATCGCGTCATCTTCGGGTGCCGGACGATCGCTGCCGGGATGGCCGCCCCGCCGCACCCACCCGTGATCCGCGTCGGGTCGCGGGCCGGCGATTCGCTCGCTCAGGCGCCGCGGATACTGTGGATCCAGCGCTCGAAACTGCTCATGACGCCGCGGCAGAAGTCCCGCGTGGAGGGATTGGTAAAGCTCCCCTGCTCATCGACCAGCTTGTCGACTCCGCCGATGTAGGCCTCGGGTTGCTGCATGACCGGCATGTTGAGGAATACCAGGCACTGCCGCAGGTGGTGATTGGCGCCGAATGCGCCCTGTGCACCCGGCGAGCAGCTGACGACCGCGCACGGTTTGCCGTTCCAGGCACTGTGCCCGTAGGGACGCGAGCCCACGTCGATGGCGTTCTTCAGCGCTCCCGGTATGGAGCGGTTGTACTCCGGCGTCACGAAAAGCACTGCATCCGCCCGGCGCACGCGCTCGCGAAACTGCCGCCAGGGCGCCGGCGGATCGGTGTCGTCGTCCTGGTTGTAGAGCGCCAGGCCGCCGATGGGCACCAGATCCAGTTTGAGCGCCTCGGGCGCCACCGATCCCAGCGCCAGCGCCAGGCGACGGGAGAAGGACTGCCGCCGCAGGCTCCCTACGATTCCCACCACGTCAATGCTGTCACTCATTGGCGAATTCTCTTCCTCTCGGGCATGAGCCTTGCGATTATGCGATCGAGCCCAGCCACCCGCAGGTTTGCCATGTCAGCCACCAGAAGCCTCGCCCGACTCAGTTGCCTGATGAGCCTCGTCGCTCTCCTGGCCAGCTGTGTCTGGGTACCCCGTGATCACGGCGGCTACCACGATCAGTACCGCGAAGGATATTACGACCGGGACCATGATCGGTACTACCACGACCACGCGTGGCACCAGTGCCGCGATCGCGACGACCCGCACTGCCACTGAGGGCTCGCTCAGGGGTGGGCCGGTGAGGGACTCTCGGACGGCGTCCGATTACTCTCGTCCCGAATGGCCAAAACCGCCCGCACCGCGGGCGCTGTCCTCGAACGATTCCACGATTTCGAGGGCCACCTGGATGACGGGCACGACGATCAGCTGCGCGATCCGCTCGCCGGGACGAACGGTGAACGGCTCGCGCGAGCGGTTCCAGCAGGAGACCATGAGCTGGCCCTGGTAGTCGGAGTCGATGAGGCCCACCAGGTTGCCCAGCACCACCCCGTGCTTGTGACCGAGGCCGGAGCGCGGCAGGATCACCGCCGCCAGGCCGGGATCCTCCAAGTGAATGGCGAGGCCGGTCGGAATGAGCTCGGCGGCGCCGGGCTGCAGCGTAATCGGTGCATCGAGGCACGCGCGCAGATCGAGTCCGGCCGACCCCGAAGTTGCGTAGGCCGGTAACGGAAACTCCCCGCCCATCCGCCGGTCGAGAATCTTGATCTTGAGCGGCCGCGGCGCGCCGAACTGTGCAGCGCTCACGCCTGCGCCGTGCCGAGCTGGGGCGCGCCGGCCGACGCTGCGGCGTACGACTCCGCGATCAGGCCGATGAGCTCACGGGCCAAGGACAGCTTGGAGCCGCGGCCGAGATCGCGGCGGGCATTGCGCCAGAGGACGATGAGATGGTTGTCCTCGCACTCGAAGACCTTGTTGTCGCCCACTTCGTTGGCCGCGATCATGTCGAGATTTTTCTTCAGCAGCTTCGCGCGCGCGTTCTGCTCGACCGATTCCGTTTCCGCCGCGAAGCCGACGACGAACGGCCGTGACGCGCGTGCGGCCACGGTTGCCAACACGTCGGGTGTGCGCTCCATGTTGAGATCGAGCGTGTTGGCGGTCTTCTTGATTTTTTGGCCGTGGGGGTTGGCGGGACGGTAGTCCGCCACCGCCGCGGTCGAAATGAAGATGTCGGCACCGCCGACCTCGCGCAGGACGGCGGCCAACATGCCCTCGGCGGTCTCCACATCGATCCGCCGTACGCCGGAGGGGGTCGCCAGGCTGACCGGGCCGGCGACGAGCACGACCTCCGCCCCCGCCTCGCGCGCCGCCTGGGCAACCGCGAAGCCCATCTTTCCGGAGCTGCGGTTGCTGATGAAGCGCACCGGGTCGATTCGCTCGCGCGTGGGTCCCGCGGTAATGAGCACCCGCCGGCCCTGGAGCGGCCCGCTGCGCGGCAGCAGCAGATCGATGCGATCGGCGATCTCGAGAGGCTCCAACATTCGCCCCTCGCCTACCTCACCGCAAGCCTGCTCACCTTCCGCGGGACCGAGTACCTGCACGCCCCGCTCGCGCAGAGTCGCGATGTTCGCGGTAGTGGCGGGGTTCGCCCACATGATGCGATTCATGGCCGGCGCCACCGCAATCGGCGCCTCGGTCGCGAGGCAGAGCGTAGCGAGCAGATCGTTCGCGTGTCCGCCGGCCAGCCGTGCCAGGAAATCGGCGCTCGCGGGCGCCACCAGCACGAGCTGCGCCCAGCGCGCGAGCTCGATGTGGCCCATCGCCGCCTCCGCAGCGGCATCCCAAAGCTCGGTGCGCACGGGGCGGCCGGAGAGCGCCTGGAACGTGAGCGGCCCGACGAATTCGCGGGCCGCGGCCGTCATCACGACCTGCACCTCGCTGCCCCGCTCGAGAAGCCGCCGCACCAGATCCGCACTCTTGTAGGCGGCGATACCTCCGGTTACGCCGAGCAGGATGCGTTTGCCTTGCATGCGCCGATTATCAGCGCCGCTCCCCGGCCGCGCAAACGATGCCCGCCCCAGTGGGGTGTTTCTGCGCAAACGGCCGGCTTTCAGCCCCTCCCCGCACCCCTGTGCGGCCCTCATCATCACCTCCGGTTATCAGGTCATGGCGGGAACAGCATGGAACCCACCGACGACGGGGGCGCGGGCGAGACCACCGACAGCGCCGGCGCCCTCACCATTCGGGAGTGGCCGGAGACCGAGCGTCCCCGGGAGAAGCTCCGCGACCGCGGGGCGCGCGCCCTCTCCGACGCCGAGCTCCTCGCGCTGCTCCTCGGCTCGGGCATTCCCGGCTGCTCGGCCGTCGCCATGGCGCGCGCGCTGATGAAGGATTTCCGCGGCCTGCGCGACCTGCTGAACGCCCCGCTGGAGCGCTGGCGCCGCAAGGGCATCGGCCTCGCGCGGTACGCGGCCGTGCAGGCTGCCGTGGAGCTGGCCAAGCGGCACCTGCTCGAGGAGATGCGCATCGGCTCGCCGCTCACCAGCCCCCAGGCGACCCATCGTTATCTACAGGCGCAGCTTCGCGATCGCCCCTACGAGGTCTTCTGCTGCCTGTATCTCGACAACCGCCACCGCCTGATCGCCTTCGAGGAGCTCTTCCGGGGTACGGTGGATTGCGCGCAGGTGCATCCGCGCGAAGTGCTGCGCCAGGCGCTGCTGCACAACGCGAGCGCCGTGATCCTCGCGCACAATCATCCCTCGGGCGTCCTCGAGCCGAGCCCCGCCGATGACTTCATCACCCGCCGCTTGAAGGATCTGCTCGCGCTCATGGACGTCCGCATCGTCGATCACATCATCGTGGGCGACAGCCGGTGTTATTCGTTCGCGGAACACGGACTCATCTGACATGCGGGTCGACGGACCCGGTCCTCGACACCTGCAGAAATCGGACGGCCGGGATCGCGGCCAGGGCGCCGAGGAGCTGGGCCGCGATAAAGGCGGGTACGTCGACGGGGGCAATTCCGGCAAAGGTATTCGAGAGCGAGCGGGCGATGGTGATCGCCGGATTGGCGAAGGAGGTGGATGCGGTGAACCAGTACGCGGCCCCGATCCATGCAGCGACCATCCACGGCACGTCCCTGTCGCGCCGGCAACCGAGAATGACGAGAATCAATCCGAAGGTTGCCACGGCCTCCGACAGCCACATCGCAGGGCCGCTACGGACGTGAGCCGAGGATTGCAGCCAGACCAGGCCGAACATCGCGTGCGCCAGGACGGCCCCAAAGCAGCAGCCGACCACCTGCATGCCCATGTAGAGGGCTGCCTCGCGCCACCTCATGGCGTGCCGCACGGCCTGAACCAGGGAAACCACCGGGTTGAAGTGGGCGCCGCTGACCGGCGCGAGAAGTGCGATGAGCACGGCGAGCACGGCAACGGTGGCGCCGGTGTTCGCGAGCAAGGCGACCGCGACGTACCCGCCGGCGAGGTTCTGCGCCATGATCCCCGAGCCGATGACGGTCGCGGCGAGGAGCGCTGAGCCTAAGAACTCTGCGGCCAACCGCTGCCGCAGGATCATTGCGGCGGCTCGGGCGGAGCGGTCTTGCCGATGGCATCGAGCCGCGCCTGGAGCTTCACGCGATCGAGCGCAGCCATCGGCAGGCTGGTGAAGATCCTGATGCGGTTCTCGAGCACGTGAAACGCCGAGCGGAACGCGGCCCACTTCTCGGAATCCGAGCCCTCGACCGCCGCCGGATCCGGCACGCCCCAATGGGCGGTCATCGGCTGCCCCGGCCAGCAGGGACAGACTTCCCCTGCCGCGTTGTCGCAAACGGTGAACACGAAATCGAGCGGCGGTCCGGCCGGAGCGGCGAACTCATCCCAGCTCTTGCTGCGAAGGCCCTCGGTCGGCAGCTTCATCTGCCGCATCAACTCGAGTGCGATAGGGTGCACGGCGCCTTTGGGATGACTGCCGGCGCTCAGGCCGTGAAACTTCCCCTGGCCCCAGTGATTGATGAGCGCCTCGGCGAGGATGCTGCGCGCCGAATTGCCGGTGCAGAGAAAGAGCACATTGTAGGGACGCTGTGACACGGATGTCAGTCCGTCAATATTTTCATCATGAGTATGGAGCTCGCCGGGCAGAGAGTTGCAAACTCCGAAGTGGCGCGGATCACATCCGGACAACTCTCGCGAGAGATGACGCGATAACCGCGTGTCTCGAAGAAGCTGCGCGCGGTCATGGTCAGGAGGTAGAGCGAGTGGACGCCGTGTTCGCTCGCATGGCGCTCAGCGTGCCGCACCAGCGTCGAACCCAATCCCGAGCGCCGGGCGGCCGGCGCGACGGCGAGCGATCGAAGCAGCGCATCGCGGTCGAAGATCTCGATTCCGACCAGGCCAGTCGGCGCGGCCCGCGGCCCGCAGAAGAGAAAATGCCGAAGCTGCGCCGCGGACAGATCAGCGGACGGCAGCCCGGCAGCATCGAGCAGCGCCACCGCGGCGCCCAGAGAAGGGTTAGGTTCGATCGCAATCATCGCCAAGCTCTCAGGCCGCTCGGCTGGGCCTGTCCGTCTTGGGGAGCTCGCTCGGCTGGCACGACTTCGCGCACGCGCCGCCGCTGCCGGCGCAACAGTTCTCCGTGAGGTAGCCCACGAGCGCGTTCATGGATTCGAAGTCGACGCTGTAGATGAGCTGTCGGCTCTCGCGGCGGCGGCTGACGAGCCCTGCTCGCAGGAGGCTCTGAAGATGAAAGGTCAGCGATGAGGGCGCGAGCCTCAGGCTCGCCGCAATGCGACCCGCGGGCAACCCTTGCGGGCCCTGCTCGACCAGGAGCCTGAAGATCGCCAACCGATGCTCATGCGCGAGGGCACCGAGGGCCCCGATCGCGTCCTGCGCTTTCATAGCGATACGATATTACGAGAAATATCGTACTGTAAAGGACCAAGAGAGCCGTGGCGCAGGTCCTCCCACGTGCGGTATCAAGGCTTGCGCTGGCCGGATCCACGGGCTTGTTCCGGATGGCCGGGGCTGGTATAAAGCTCGGCTCCCGTGGGATGGCCAAAGTCTCCCGCATCCAAGTAGCTGAATTTCAAGGTCGATTCATATGTCGCGCGTCTGCGAGATCACCGGCAAGGGCCCCGCCGTCGGGAACCGCGTCTCCCACGCGAACAACAAGAAGCGCCGCCGCTTCCTGCCGAACCTGCACACCCAGCGATTCTGGCTGGAAGCCGAGAAGCGCTGGGTCTCGCTGCGCGTGTCCGCCCAGGGCCTGCGCACGATCGAGAAGAAAGGCATCGACAAGGTAGTTGCCGAGCTTCGTGCCCAGGGCCTGAAGGTCTGAAGGAGCCCCCATGCGCGAGAAGGTCAAGCTGCTCTCCTCGGCCAACACCGGCCACTTCTACGTGACCACGAAGAACAAGCGCCTGCACCCCGATAAGCTCGAGGTGCGCAAGTTCGATCCCGTGGCGCGCAAGCACGTCGCCTACAAAGAAACCAAGATCAAGTAGCTTCCGACCTATCGCGGCTCGATGCTGCGCAGGTGGCGGTGGGCGGATATCCACGCCCCGAGCCATCCGAGAGCCATGCCGCCGCCGAAAAGCACGGCCAGCACCTGAGCTGACGGTCCCTGCAGCGCGTACTGGCTGCCGTAGAGCCGGGCGAGTGTCGTCACCGGCTGGTCGAGCACCAGCACCGCCGTCTCGAGGATCGCCCAGGCGAGCACCGCTCCCCCAACCCCGTAGATGAGTCCGGTGTAGAGGAATGGCCGGCGCACGAAAGCATTGGAGCCGCCGACGAGCTTCGTCACCTCGATCTCCGCCTTCCGGTTGAGGATTTCCAGGCGAATGGTGTTGCCGACCACCGCCAGAACTCCGGCGCCGAGCAGCACGGCCGCGATGAGCACCAGCCGCCGCAGCACCGCGAGAATCGCATTGAAGCGCAGCACCCATTCCGTATCGAGCTGCACGATGTCGACCTCCGGCCAGGCGGCAAAGTAGCGGCGCAACGACTGCAGATCCGCCGCGCTGCTCGCGTTCGCGCTGGGAATGACGTGCAGCACATGGGGCAGCGGGTTCGACTGCAACGCATCGAGCGCCGCGCCGAACCCCGAGTACTGCCGGAACTCCTTCAGTCCCTCATCCGCCGGAATCACCGTCACCTGCGCGATGCCTGGCCGCGCGCGCGCGCCGGCCGCGAGCTGTTGCGCCTTGGCGAGCGGCACTCCGGACTTCAGGTACACCGACATGTCGATGGCGCGGCCGAAACCGCCGGTCGCCGACTGGGCGTTGATGACGAAAAGACCGAGCGCCGCCGGCAGCGCGAGGGCGAGCCCGATGACGAGCAGTGTGAGCACGGTGGCGAGCGGATTGCGCTTCAGGCGTCCGAGCGAGCCCAGCAGAGCCTGCGCGTGGCGGATGCCGAGGACGCTCAGGCTCATCGGCGTGCCACCAGGTGCGGCAGCGGATCGGAGCTGCCGCCGTCGCTCGGGCCCTGGATCTCCCCGCTCGCGAGCACGATCTCGCGCTTGGCGAGCTCGCGGACGATGTGTTGATCGTGAGTGGCGACGAGCACCGTGACTCCGACATCGCTGAAGCGCCGGAAGAGGCGCATGACCTCGAGTGAGAGCTCGGGATCGAGGTTGCCCGTGGGCTCATCGGCGATGATGAGCGGGGGCTTGCTGACCACCGCACGCGCGATGCCGACACGCTGCTGTTCGCCCACGGAAAGCTCCGCGGGCAGCATGCGCTCCTTGCCGAGGAGGGCTACCTGATCGAGAGCGGCGCGCACCCGCTTGTCGATCTCCTTGAGCGGCGCCCCGGCGACGACCAGCGGCAGAGCGACGTTGTCGAAAACCGGGCGGTCGGCGAGCAGCTTGTGGTCCTGGAACACGATACCGAGGTGTCGCCGGAACGCGGGAATGTGGCGCGCCTTGAGCCCGCTCGTGCTCTTGCCGTTCACGGTCACGGTCCCACGCGTCGGCCGCTCGAGCAGCGCCACCAGCTTCAGCACGGTGCTCTTGCCGGCACCCGAGCGGCCGGTGAGGAAGACCATCTCCCCGCTCCCGATGCTGAAGCTGACGTTGGTGAGGGCCTCGCGCCCGTTGGGATAGCGCTTGCTGACGCGCTCGAAAAGGATCATGAATCTCGCGGCCCCTCGACGAGCGCGGTCGCGAACGCGCGGGCATCGAATTCCCCGAAATCCTGCGGCTGCTCGCCGATGCCGATGAAGCGGATCGGAATCCCGAGGCGGCGCGCAATCGCGATCACGATGCCGCCCTTGGCGGTGCCGTCGAGCTTGGTGAGTGCAATGCCGGTCACGCCGATCGCCTCGTGGAACTGGATGGCCTGCGAGAGCGCATTCTGGCCCTGGTTGGCGTCGAGAACCAGCAGCACTTCATGCGGCGCGGAAGGCTCGACACGCTGCACGACGCGCTTCACCTTCTTCAGCTCCTCCATCAGATGCGACTGGCTGTGCAACCGCCCCGCGGTGTCCGCCAACAAGACGTCCGCGCCCCGCGAGCGGGCCGACTGCAGCGCATCGAAAACGACCGCGCCGGGATCGGCACCCGCGCGCTGAGCGACGAACGCCGCGCCCGCGCGCTCGGCCCAGACCTGCAATTGCTCGATGGCGGCCGCGCGGAAAGTGTCGCCCGCGGCGAGCATGACGCTGCGCCCCTCGTCGACGAGATGCCGGGCCAGCTTGCCGATGGTCGTGGTCTTGCCGGAGCCGTTCACACCCACCACCAGGATCACGAAGGGCTTGCGGCTGTCATCGATGACCAGGGCCCGGGCACAGGGCTCGAGGATTTCCACGATCGCATCGCGCAGCGCACCGATCAGCGCCCCGACGTCGGCGAGCTCCTTGCGGGCGACGCGCTTGCGCAGCGCCGTCAGGATGTCCTCGGTCGCCTCGACGCCCACGTCGGCGGTGAGCAACCGCGTCTCGAGCTCCTCGAGAATCTGCGCATCGATCTGCCGCCCGCTGAAGAGGTCGGCCAGATCGTAAGTGAGCCAGGAGTTGCCGCGATTGAGCCGGGTGCGCAGCCGCTTGAAAAAGCCCTGGCGTTCCTCGGCCTCGGCGGCACCGTCTTTGGGTTTGCGTCCGAACATGGATGTGTCTGCCGCTAGTGTATCGTAGCCGCGTGAGATCGCGGACGCTGCGGATCATCGGCGGCAGCTGGCGCGGGCGGCGCCTGCGCTTTCCGGCGTCGCCGGAAATCCGTCCGACGCCCGACCGCGTGCGTGAGACGCTCTTCAACTGGCTCAGCTTGCGCGTGCCGGGCGCGCGCTGCCTCGATCTCTTCGCCGGCAGCGGCGCGCTCGGCCTCGAGGCCCTCTCCCGCGGCGCCGCGCACGTGACCTTCGTCGAGCGCGATGCCGCCGCGGCACACGAGATCGCCGCCCGCCTGGCCGAGTGGGGCGCGCATGCGGCGAGCGTCGAGCACGCCGACGCCCGGACCTTTCTGCGCACGCCCGCAGCGCCATTCGACATCGTCTTCCTCGATCCGCCTTTCGCCTCGGAGCTGCTGGCGCAGACCGCGGCACGCCTCGAGCAAGGCGGCTTTCTCACCGCGGGTGCGCTCGTTTACGTCGAATGCCCCGCTTCAGCCCCGCCGCTCGTGCCCCCCGTCTGGACCGCCCTCAGGGCGAAGCGGGCCGGCGAGGTCGGGTATCATCTCTACTCGCGAGCCGCGCGGGGGGTGAACATCGAATGAACCGCAATGCCATCTATCCGGGCACCTTCGACCCGATCACCAACGGCCACCAGGACCTGGTGCGCCGCGCGGCCGGCATCTTCGATCGCGTCATCGTCGCCATCGCCTCCAATCTCAACAAAGCTCCCCTGTTCCCGCTCGAGGCGCGCATCGATCTCGCGCGCCGGGTGCTCCATGACCTGCCGAACGTGGAGGTGCTGGGCTACTCCGAGCTGACGGTCGAGTTCGCACGCAAACACCACGGCGCGGTGATCATCCGCGGCTTGCGCGCCGTCTCGGACTTCGAGTTCGAATTCCAGCTCGCCAACATGAACCGCCACCTCGACCGCGACATCGAGACGGTGTTCCTGACTCCGCAGGAACAGTTCACCTTCATTTCATCCTCTCTCGTGCGCGAGATCGCCGTGCTGGGCGGCGACGTGCACGAATTCGTGCATCCGATCGTGGAGGCCGAGCTGAAGAAGCACCGCAAGGTCAAGTAGAGGCGCAACGCGAGATGTCCGTTGGCCGGACGCTGATCGCGGACGGCGATCCGCGAGCCTACAAGGATGTACTTGCGGCGTTCCGGCCAACGGACATCTCGTGGTGCGCCCCCGAGTTACTTCTGACAGCTCGGGCAGTAGTAGCTCGACCGGCCCTGCTGCGTGATCTGCCGGATCGGCGTGCGGCACACCCGGCACGGCTTCCCCGCCCGCTCATACACGTACAACTTCTGGCGGAAGTATCCCGGTTGTCCGTCGGCGCCGACGTAATCCCGCAGCGTCGTCCCGCCGACCCTGATCGCCATGGAAAGTACCGCGCGGACCGCCTTCACTAGCCGCGCGGCTTCCTCCCGCGAGAGGCTCTGCGCCCGCCGGCGTGGGCGGATCCGCGCCCGAAAGAGCGCCTCGCTCGCGTAGATGTTCCCGACTCCAACCACCAGCCGGCTGTTCATCAGCACCTGCTTGATCGACGCCCGGCGCCGCCGGGTGATCCGCCAGAGGTACTGCGCGTCGAACGCGCGGTCGAAAGGCTCGGGCGCGAGCCGCGCAAGCAGCGGGTGCTGCCGCGGATCGCCGCTCGTGTAATGCAGGCTGCCGAAGCGACGCGGGTCGTTGAATCGCAACGTACGGCCGGATTCGAGCAGCAGATCGTAGTGATCGTGCGCGATGCGCGGGGTATCCGCGGCCAGAACGCGCAGCGTGCCGGACATGCCGAGATGCACGAGGAGCGTTCCTTCCTCGAGCGCGATCAGCAGGTACTTGGCGCGCCTTCCCAAGCGGAGCACCCGTTGCCCGGCGAGCTTTGCCGGCAGATCATCCGGCACCCGCCAGCGCAGCCGCGCCTCATACATCGCGAGCGCCACGATCCGCCGGCCGGCGGCGTGCGGCTCGAGGCCGCGCCGCGTCGTCTCGACTTCGGGCAGCTCCGGCATGCAGGCCCTAAGGCAACATCCGCCGCAGCACCGGATCGCGCAGCAGATAGTGGTGCGCCAGCGCCGCGGCGGCGTGCAGGCCCGCCACGATCAGCACGAGGTCGGCGCAGTCACCGTGCAGCCATCCGAGCGTTCTGCGCAGCGCGACATCGCCGGGGACCATCTGCGGAAGCCGGTAGACGTTGAAGAGCACGTCGGCACGCTGCCAGGCGTTGCCGATGCCGAGCAGAACGGTGACGGTGACCAGCGCATAAAGTCCGTAGTGCACGAGCTGGGCCAGGATGCCGAGCCAACCCGAGTCCGCGGGCGGCAGGCTGCGACCGCCCGTCGCCCGCCACAGCAAGCGCACGAGCAGCACCAACCCGAGCAGCGCGCCGAGGACGATGTGCGTCGAGCGCGCGTCGATTTTCGGTGCGCCCCTGGGGAAGAAATCGATCGTTTGTCCGAGCGTCCACAGGATCACCACGAGCGCGGCGGTGAGCCAATGAAGGCCGATGCTGATGCCGTCATAGCGCGCCGGCTTTGCGACCACCGCCGCAGCCCGCGCGAGCTCCTCCGAAGTCCTCGCCTGCATCAAGCTGTCTCCTCTCATCCGGTGGGGGCCGGTGTGGGCCTGCTCTGCCGGGTGACTCTACCGGACGCGCAGTCTGCGCAATACCCCGGGCGCTGTCCGGGAATTTCGCCAGGCGTATGGCGCGTGGCGAGGAACCCTCGCCGCGCGGGGGGATTGATCCTGCGAAAGTTCTGACAGGAGGTTGCCGTGACGACCATGAAAGCCGTATGCATCCGCTCTTTCGGCGGACCCGAAGTGCTCGAGCTCACCGACATCGAGATGCCGCAGCCCGCGGATGAGGAGGTACTGATCGGGGTGCGCGCCGCAAGCGTCAACCCGGTGGATTACAAGATCCGCTCGGGCTCCTATCCCATCGTCCAGCAGGATCAGCATGTGCGTGCGGCGGGCTTCATGGCCCATCCGGATCGTGCCGAGCTCATCGAGATCGGCCGGCTGATCGATGAGGCCGGGTGCATCCGCACGTCGGCGCCGTGTTCGAGCTGAAGGACGCACGGGAAGCCCAGATCCAGCTCGAGCAGCGGCAT
>Ga0335078_10007543_pt1 | contig 16131 bp, 14 predicted proteins | sample Lox_Sample_32_FD_206711 | JGI IMG/M metagenome (GOLD analysis project Ga0335078, IMG submission 206711) | Soil microbial communities from Loxahatchee National Wildlife Refuge, Florida, United States - Lox_Sample_3.2 | ecosystem: Environmental > Terrestrial > Soil > Wetlands | place: USA...
CCACGATCGCCGCGGTCGTCCGCGCGGCGGGAGGTATCGCGGAGGTCCATCCTCCGCTCCCCGACCGGGCACCGCAGATCGAACGCGCCATCCGCTCCGCCCTGAAACGCTGCGACCTCGTCCTGGCGACCGGCGGTAGCTCGGTCGGAGAGCGCGACCACCTACCCCGTATCCTGCCCAAGGTCGGGCGGCTCCTGTTCCACGGAATCGCCGTCCGGGCCGGAAAGCCGACGCTCGCGGCGGCGAGCGGGCGGAAGCTCGTGGTCGGCCTACCGGGCCACCCGACCTCCTGTCTCGCGAACATGTACTGGCTCATCCTTCCCGTTCTGCGGAAGTTGGGACATCGCCCCGGCCCTGGCTGGGTCGATGGCTGGGCCGTGCTCGGCAGCGATGCGGTCGCTCCGACGCCGGGACTCGCGACCATCGTCCCGCTCCGATTCGAGCGAGGGCGAGCCTACACGACCTACCGCGGGTCCTCAGTGATCACCAGCATGTCCGGCGCCACCGCGTTCGCCCTGCTTCCCCCCGGCAAGACGCTCGTCCGCAAGGGCGAACGGCTTCGCGTCCACTACCTCGACCCGCCCCTCGGCGTGGGGTCTCCTCCATCGTAACGCGTCGGGCCCGGGAACGGTTAAGCCGCGGCCCGCCTCGACGAGTCGTGGCTCGTCGGGATCTCGCCCTCGCGATCCTGTCGATCGAAGGAACGAACTGCGACGACGAGCTTCGGGAGGCGCTCGCGCAGCTCGGCGCCCGTCCCGAGGTCGTGCATCTCAAGCAGTTCGAGGGCCGGGAGGTCCTTCCCGAGGCCCGTCGGCGGCTCGCCGATTATCAGGCGCTCTTCGTCCCCGGGGGATTTTCCGCCGGCGACTACGTCCGGGCGGGGGCGATCTTTGCCGCGCGCGTGCGCTCCGCGATCGGCCCCGAGCTCGAGTCGTTCATCCACGACGGTCGCCTCGTCGCGGGAGTCTGCAACGGTTTCCAGGTCCTGACCGAGCTCGGCCTCCTCCCCGGGAAGCCCGACGGAAGGCTCGCGACCCCCGAAGCCGCGCTCATGACGAACGACTCCGGGCACTTCGAGTGCCGGCCCACGTTCGTCGCGTGGGAGGGGGGGATCTTCCCACCGCTCCAGGGCACCCCCCGGGGCACCCGGTTCCTCTTCCCGAGCGCGCACGCCGAAGGGAAGCTCGTCCTCCAAAGCGAAGCGCTTCGCCGGTCGGTCGAGGAGAACGGCCAGGTTCTGTTCCGCTGGGTCGCGCCCGACGGCTCTCCCGCTCGCTACCCGTGGAACCCGAACGGCTCGGACGGGAACATCGCCGGCCTCACGAATCGTTCGGGCAACGTCTTCGGCCTGATGCCGCATCCCGAGCGGTCGTACTTCCGGGCGCAGGCTCCCGACTGGACGCGGACGGGGTCGCCGGACGGGTTCGGAGACGGCCACCGATTCCTGGACGCTGTCCTCACCTACGCCGAGCGTCACACGTAGCCGCGATTACGGCGCCCCGGTCCCGAACCGCCAGAGCTCGAGCCGCTCCCCTTCGAGCTCTCGCCGGTCGACCACCTCGACCCGCCCGCCTCGCCGGGTCCACTCCTCCTGGATCCGAGAGAGGGAGAGAGGATGCTGGAGCGACGAAACCACGACAAAAGCCTCGCCGTTCGGAGCGAGGTGCTGGTCGAGCGATGCGACGAGCCTCGCCATCACACGACAGCCGTCCGGTCCGCCGTCCAGCGCGAGGTTGTGCCAGCGGTCCGGGTCGCGCTCCCCGGGCTCGGTCGGTAGATAGGGGGGGTTCGCGAGGATCCGGTCGAAGCGGAGGAGCCCGCGCGCGAGGTCGGTGCGGACGACGCTCAGGTCGAGCGCCTCGTCCTTCGCCCGTTGGCGAAGGCGTCGCAGCGCCTCGGGATTGAGGTCGGTGGCGACCACTCTCGCACCCGCTCTCGCGGCGGTGAGCGCGGGCAATCCGTTCCCGGTGCCCACTTCGAGCACCCGGGTCCCCGGGTCGACCCGGGCGAACGGCAGGAGGAGCCGGGTGTCCGCCCGCGGCGGGTAGACGCTGTCGTCCCCGGAACCTTCGTCCGTCGAACGAGGCTCACCAACCCGCGCGGACGGCCCGTGACGATGGCTTCTTATTGGCTCCACGCGTACTACGCAACCTAGCCACCTTCTTGGCAATGCCTCGTCGTCTTTCTCCACCGGTCAAGATCGGCATCACGGGCCTCCCGGGCTCGGGCAAGACCCAGACCCTGCTCCGCATCATTCAGCTTCTCGAGGAGGAGGGGGTGAAGGTCGGCGGGATGGTGACCGAGCCGATCGTCGAGAAGCAGCGGCGGGCCGGTTTCCAGATCACCGATTGGATGACCAAGGAGCACGAGGTCTTCGCGCACGAGGGTCTCAAGTCGCGCGTCCGCTCGGGGCGTTACGGGGTGAACATCCAAGCCCTCGAAGGGCTCGGCACGAAGGCCCTTGCCGAAGCGCGCGAATCGGCGGACGTCATCGTCATCGACGAGGTCGGGAAGATGGAGGTCGAGAGCGAGGTGTTCACCCAGAGCGTCCTCGACACGCTCGACGCCCGGAAATCGATCGTGATGACCCTCCACAAGAAATCGAGGAACCCCTTGCTCCAGGACATCCGTCGGAGGGACGAACTACGCCTGCTCGAGGTGACGCCCGTCAACAAGAACCTGCTCGCGTTCAAGATCGTCCACCTGATCACCGGACGCGCCCACTGACGCTTTCCGTCGAAGGTCGCACCGAGCTCTTCCTGCCGGCCGTCGGCCCGGTCCGAGGACCCGGTCGCCGTTCTCCCGTCTTCTACAATCCGGCGATGGCGGGCGACCGCGACATTGCCGTCGCCTTCGTCCGGGCCCTCGCGGGCTCCGACCGCACGACGCGGGTCGGCTGGGAGATGACGAGCGCGACCGGGGTTCGGGGACTGAGACTGCTCTCCGAGACCCGTGCGTTTCGCCGGTTCCTCTTCTCCGAGGCGCAACCCGAGGCCGCCCGGGTCCTCACGGCGAACGCCGAGCGATTTCCGGGCGCGGAGGTCCGGGAAGGGGATTGCCGGTCGCCTCCCGACGGCGCCCCCTTCGACTATGTCGACCTCGATCCGTACGGCACCCCCGCCCCCTTCCTGACGGGGGCGCTCTCGGCGGTGCGCGATTCGGGCGTTCTCGCCGTGACCGCCACCGACATGATGGTCCTCGCCGGCGCGCAACCGGCCGCCTGCGTGGCCCGCTACGGCGCGCGGCCGGTCCGCGGCCGTTTGGGTCCCGAGGGCGGGCTCCGCATCCTGCTCGGCTACCTCGCCCGAAACGCGCGTGCGACCGGCCGGACGATCCGCCCGCTTCTCGCCTACGCCCGCGACCACTACGTACGGGCGTACATCGAGCTTCGGGACGGCTCGGCCCACGACGAGCTCCTCGCGACGGTGGAGCCCGACCGCTGGGAGGGTCCGTGGCTCGGCGACCGCGGTCCGTTCGGTCCGATGTGGCTCGGGCCCCTGTTCGACGCGGAGCTGGTCGGCCGGCTCGTGACGCCCGAAGGGGCGGCTCGGCCCGACGAGGTCTCCACGTTCCTTTCCCGGGTGCGGGGTGAGGCCACGGTCGACCGGCCCTTCTACTACGAGTCGAACGTCGTCTGCGCCCGGCTCGGGCTCGCCGCCCCGCCGAGCCTGCGGTCGGTCGAAGAGGCCCTCAGGGCGCGCGGGTTCCGCACGGCCCGCACGCACGCTCGCCCGGAAGGGTTCCGAACCGATGCCCCTCGGACGGTCGTCGAGGACGTGGTCCGTCGACTTTCCCCGCCGGCTCAATCCCAGAAGACACGCGTCCGCGCGTAGGCGCGCTCCGCGCGGAGGATCTCCGTGAAGAACGCGTCGTCGTCCCGGTACAACCGCATGAGGAGCCGGCGCGCCGTCTCCGGGCCGATCCCTCGGGCCGCGAGCGCGTAGAGCGCGCGGTCGCCGTAGTGCGCGAGGAGCTCGGCGGAGGTGTACCCGGCCCGAACGAGCGACTCGGTGCCCGCCGCGAGCGGCTTTTCCCGCCGGGACCGGCGCCCGGTCGCGGGTTTCTCCCGATTCCGCTTCCGTTTCGCATAGGCGCTCAAACGGTCGACCTCCTCCGTCCTCCGCGGAGAGAGGACCGCCGACAGCGACCCGTGACAGAGAAGACACCGGCTCCCGCCTTCGGTCTGGTAGCGAGCGGGGGTGGTCGACCGGACGAACCCACAGCGCAGGCACACGAGCGTGAGTGACTCCTTCGCGAGCCGCTCCTGGACCGCCCGCAGGAGCGTGGGCGGCGGCAGGTCCGGGACCGTCCGCCACTCGAGCCGCTCGAGCGGACCGTCGGTGAAGGCGGATGCCGGCGTCGCCACGACCTCGACCGCGCCCGAGCGAATCCGCTCGAGCACTTCGGTGGCGTGGTCCAGGTCGTACCGGTCGTGGAGCGTCTTCTCGAGCGTCTCCTCTCCGAGGGGGTTCGTTCGGCTCGCGGAAAGCAGCGGGTCGAGCACCCGAAGGTCGCGCGGGTCCGCCGAGGAGGGGACGACGCCGAGCTTCCGGGCGACCGCGAGGAAGACCCACCGATAGTCGAGCCCCGTCGGGACCAGCCGTTCGACCAGGGGCCGAAGCGCGTCGGGCTCGATCGAGAGGGCGTCCACGAGCGACGCCGCATCGACCGCGATCGGCAGCTCGAGGACGAACCACGTCGGCTCGACCGACGCGACCTCCACCCGAGCTCCCAGTCGAGCCGTGAGGAGGCCGGCGGCGGCGAGCGAGAGGGTCTCGTTGGTCCGCGTGCCGAAACACGCGCCGTAGACCACGACCCGGCCGTGGCTCGTCACGGTCACCCGCCGGTCGGTCGGGAGGATCCCTCGTTCGGCGGGGTCCTTCCGGCGGGCGGCGAGGTGCGCGCGGTCGTCCTCGGGGATCGGGTAGTCGTCGAACACTCCCTCGCGCCGGGTCCGGCCGATCTCCTGGGCGACATCGAACGGCACGGGTAGGTCCTCGCCGGCCCACCGCGGCTCCCGGCCGATCTCCTGCACCGTTTCGACGAGCAGCTCCCCGTCGCGGTACTCGACGACCTTCCAGGTGCGGCCGTGCAGGAGGAAGATCTCCTCGGGTTGCGCCAAGATCTGCGTGAGCACGAACCGCTCGTCGAGCGTCCCGATCAACCGGCGGGTCCCGATGTCGCGGAGGCGATAGGTGCGTTCGTCGGGGATGAGCGAGAGCGACGAGTAGAACCGATCGAGCGTCCCGCGGCCGGGCGCGAGACGCCCGTCCACCCGGCGGGCGAGGCCGAGCCCTTCCAAGTAGGCGAGGAGCTCGGACCACTCCGCGTCCGAGATGTCGGCGGTCGCGGCGGCATGCCGCAGCGGCTTCAGCAGCTCCTCGATCGCGATCGTCCCCTCCGCGCGCAACGTGGCGATTACCTGCTGGGCCGCCGCGAGGCGATTGCGGGTTCGCCAAGCGACCGGCTCGACCTGGCCCGCGTCGGCCCGCCGGGCGAGGACCGCGGCCTCCTCGAGGTCGTCGTCGTCGAGAGCGAGCACGGTCCCGTGGATCGTACGGTCCAGCCGGTGGCCCGAACGGCCGACGCGCTGGACCAATCGACCGACCTGATGCGGGGAACCGAATTGCACCACGTGGTCGACCACGCCGATGTCGATCCCGAGCTCGAGCGACGACGTGGCCACGAGACCGCGGAGCTGGCCCTCGCGGAACGCGCGTTCGGCCTCTTCGCGGACCTCGCGCGATAGCGACCCGTGATGGACGGCGACCGGAAGGTCCGGAGCGAGCTTCTGCAGCCGCGCGGCGAGTCCCTCCGCAGTCGGCCGCGTGTTCACGAAGACGAGGGTCGTCCGATGGCCGCGGATCTCCTCCTCGACCGCCCGCAGCCCCTCGAGCAGTGTCGCGTCCGCCTTGAGCTCCCGGACCAGCGTTTCGTCGAGCGGCGGTCGCTCTCGACGCGGCCGCCGCGCGGTGAGCTCGAGGGGCCGACGTTCCTCGGCCACCCGGACCTCCGCGTGCCGGGGGAGGGGCGAGAGGAACCGAGCGACCGCTTCCGGGTTGCCGACGGTCGCCGAGAGCCCGATCCGTCGGACGGTGCGACCGGCGAGCTTGTCGAGGCGTTCGAGCGTGATGGAGAGCTGGGCCCCGCGGTCCGACCCGACGAGCTCGTGCACCTCATCGATGACGATCGTGCGCACGTGGGCGAGGGACGCGCGGAGGCGGGCCCCCGTGAGAAGCAGCTGCAGCGTCTCGGGGGTCGTGAGCAGGAGGTCGGGAGGTTTTCGCGACTGCGCGAGCCGTGCCGACTGCGGGGTGTCGCCGTGCCGGACCGCGGCGGTGAGCCCGACGCGCTTTACCAGCGCCACGATCCGCTGCTCGAGGTCCCGGTTGAGGGCGCGGAGCGGCGTTACGTAGAGGATCGAGATCGCCGGAGTCGGCTCGGACAAGCGCCGGGAAAGGACCGGAAGCAGCGCGGCCTCGGTCTTCCCGGTACCGGTCGGGGAGAGGAGGAGCGCGTCCGCCGGGGTATCGAGCACCGGGAACGCGAGTCGTTGGATCTCGGTCGGTTCGAGGAGACCGAGCTCGCGGATCGCCTCCCCGAGCCGGGGGTCGAGCGTCCCGAATACCGAGCGAGCGGCGGCCATGGGGAAACCGTCCGACGAGCCCGGAAGAGCGGAAAGGGATGTCGGGAGGCTACGGTTCGCGGGCGGGTTCGAGGTCGAGCATCTTCAGGCCGAAGCTCTCGACCATCGGGCGGCCGAACGTCCGCTCGGGAAACGTCTCGACGAGCAGCTCTTGCAACATGCCGACGGTGGCCCGCAGTAGGTGCCCGCCGACGAGCCGGTGGTCCGGCCCGGCGAGCGCGGCGTGGAGATGGAGGGAGGGGGCACCTTCCGCGCGAGCGATCGTACCGTGGAGCCCGACCACCTCGTGCGGGACGGTGAGCTCGTGAGGCCGGTACCGGGTGCCGTCCCAGTACCCGATCGTCGCCGTGCGGAACATCCCGATGCCGAAGACGACCGCGGCGGCGCGCACGTGCTCCGCCGTCGCGAACGCGGACACTGCCTCGAAGAGGTCCTGTCCGTCGTCCAGCTTCAGCATCCACCGGGTTCCGTCACGGACCTGCTGCATCGCCCCCCCAACGGTTCGGCTCCTAAGAGATTGCACCCGTGCGTCCGCGGTTCCTCGGGCCCGCTCTCCCTCGCCGCCGGGGGTTGCTCGGGGACGTTACCGAATTCGGTAACGTCTAATATTGCCGGGCGGTGGGAGGGGCGTGTTCAGCCGGACCGAGAGAACGTTCCTCGAGCATCTGGCGCGAGGACCCGAGGAGTCGGAAAATCGGCCCCTCGCGGCCGCGTTCCCCAACCCCGTCTACCGAAGGAAGCTCCTCTGGGGGATTCGGCAAAAGGCCGGGAATTCCCTCGAAGATTGGCATCTTTACGTCGAAGCCGCCCAGAACGAGCCGAGGCTCCTCCCTCGTCGCGGCGACGGCGGCGCGGACCCGGTGCCCGTGTTCGCGGACCCGCTCGTGACCTTCGTCGAGGAGATTCGCTCAAAGTTTTCCCGTAACGACCACCGCCGCTCGCCCATGCCGGGCTCTACGTACCCGAAGGGGCGGTGAACCGGACGATGGTCGGCCCGATCGTTGCAGTGGCGGTCGGCGCCGCCGTCGCCGTCATCGCGATCCTCGTCATCTTCTACCTGCGCGTGCTGGGACGCGGCCGCCGTCTCGGCACTCCGGGCGTCGTGCAGCGCTCGCATCTGCGTTGCCCCAAGTGCCAACGGGAGTTCGACTTCGACTTTATTCCCGGAGCGTCGTTCTCGGCCGTGCGACTCGGCAAGGAGCGATACATGGCGTGTCCCTTGTGCGGGAAGTGGTCCCGCTTCAACCTCTCCGACACGATGATCGCCCGCCCCGGCCCCGGCACCGCGGGTCCTCCGCCGCCTCTCCCCCCGAGCCGGCCAACGTAGAGAGCTTCCGGGCCCCGCGGGTCCGTTTCACGATCCCTTGAGGGGAACTATACGGACGAGAAAGGGTAATGGCTCGCGGACGATAGATTGTGACGATGCCTTCTTCGACGGTTACTCCCGCGGCCGGCCCTCCCGCTCGTGCGGTCGTGCAACGGATCCGAGCGGGGGGGCGGGCCTTGGTGGCGATGTCGGGCGGGGTCGATTCGTCCTTGGTCGCGGCGCTCGCGTTCGAGGCGCTCGGCAACGAGGCGCTCGCGGTCACCCTCACCGGCCCGGCCGTCTCGCGGGCGGAGGTCGAACGAGCCCGTTCGGTGGCGGACGCGATCGGTATCGAGCACGCCCTCGTCACCGCCGACCCGCTCGAGCGGGATGAGTACCGGGCGAACGGCGCGGACCGATGCTACCACTGTCGCACGGTGGAGGCGACCGTCCTCCGTTCGTACGGAGCCGTTCGTGGGGTCCGCCAGTATCTCGACGGGGTCCAGCGGGACGACCTCACCGATGACCGCCCGGGGCTGCGGGCGATGGAGGAGGCCGGCTTCCTCCACCCGTTGCTCTGGGCGGCCTGGGGCAAGGCCCAGGTCCGGGCCGAGGCGCGCCAGCGAAACCTCCCCAACTGGGACCAACCGAGCGACGCATGTCTCGCCTCCCGGGTCGCCCACGGGGATCCCGTCACCGCGGAGCTCCTCGCTCGCATCGAGACCGCCGAGTCGGTGGTGCTCGCGCTCGGGTTCCGGCGGGTCCGGGTACGGGTCCGTGGTGGGACCGCCCGCATCGAGGTCGACCCCTCGGAGGTCCACCGTCTTCTCGAGGAGCCGACCGCGACCGAGGTCACGCGTTCGGTGGCCCGGGTGGGGTTCCGCACGGTCACGATCGACCCGGTCGGCTACCGCGGTTCGCTGCTCTCTCTCCCTACCGTCCCATGAGACCGAACGTCGGGGAGCCGGAGCATCCTACCTCGTTGCCGGGGCAGTTCCAGCTCGAGACCGACATGGTCCCGCAGGGCGACCAGCCGGCCGCGATCGAGGGGGTCGTCGAACGAGTGGAGCGCGGCGAGAAGTTCGTCACGCTCCTCGGGGTGACGGGCAGCGGCAAGACCTTCACGATGGCCCATGCGGTCGCCCGGCTGCAGCGACCGACGCTCGTCATCAGTCCGAACAAGACCCTCGCGGCCCAGCTCGTGAGCGAGTTCCGCGCGCTCTTTCCGAAGAACGCGGTCGAGTACTTCGTGAGCTACTACGACTACTACCAGCCCGAGGCATACGTCCCCCAGATCGACCTGTACATCGAGAAGGACGCCTCGATCAACGAGGAGATCGACCGCCTCCGCCACCGGGCGACGCAGGCCCTCCTCACCCGTCGGGACGTCCTGATCGTCGCCTCCGTGAGCTGCATCTACGGCCTGGGTTCGCCGGAAGATTACCGGGCGTCGGTCGTGGAGCTGGCCGTCGGCGAGCAGACGTCACGCCAGACGCTCCTCGAACAGCTCGTGCGCATGAAGTATCAGAGGAACGACTACGAGCTCAAACGGGGGCGGTTCCGGGTCCGCGGCGGCACCATCGACGTGATGGGCGCCGGCGAGACCGTCCACCGCATCGTGCTCGAGGGCAGCACGATCCGCGAGATCGTCGAGCTCGACCCGGTGACCCAAGAGGAACGCCAGAGCCTCGGCCATCTCTCGGTCTTCCCGGCGACCCACTTCCTCACGGTCGACGAGCGGTTGCGGGGGATCCTCACCGAGATCGAGCACGAACGCGACGAACGTGTGGCGGAGCTCAAGAACGAGGAGAAGATCGTCGAGGCGCAGCGCCTCAAGGGCCGGGTCGACTACGACCTCGAGATGATCCGCGAGACCGGCTACTGCTCCGGGGTCGAGAACTACGCTCGGTACTTCGCGGGCCGGAAGCCCGGCGAGCCCCCGTACACGCTCCTCGATTTCTTCCCGAAGGACTTCCTCGTGTTCATCGACGAGTCGCACGTGACGGTCCCGCAGCTGCAGGGGATGTACAAGGGCGACCGGAGCCGCAAGGACAACCTCGTCGAGTTCGGCTGGCGGCTTCCCTCCGCGCGGGACAATCGGCCCCTCAAGTTTCCCGAGTTCCTCGTCCACGCACCGCAGACCGTGTTCGTCTCCGCGACGCCGGGGCCGTTCGAACGGAAAGCGTCGAAAGGGATCGTCGAGCAGATCATCCGGCCGACCGGTCTCGTCGACCCGCCGATCGAGGTGCGGCCGCTCAAGGGGCACATCGCCGACCTCATCGTCGAGCTCAAGCGGTGCATCGAGCGGGGTGACCGTGCGCTTGTCACAACGCTCACGAAGGCGACCAGCGAGGAACTTTCGACGTACCTCGCGGCCCAGGGGTTCCGGGTCCGCTACCTCCACTCCGACGTGGAGACGCTCAAACGGGTCGAGATCCTCCGCGACCTGAGGCTGGGCCAGTTCGATGTGCTCGTCGGGATCAACCTGCTGCGGGAGGGCCTCGACCTTCCCGAGGTAAGCTTCGTCGCGATCCTCGACGCCGACAAGGAAGGCTACCTCCGCAGCGAAACGTCGATCATTCAGACCGCGGGACGCGCGAGCCGCAATGTCGAGGGAAAGGTCGTCCTCTACGCCGACCGGCTCACCGGGTCGATGAAGCGGGCGATCGCCGAGATGGCCCGGCGTCGCGAGAGCCAGGTCGAGTACAACCGGCGCCACGGGATCGTTCCCGAGTCGGTGCGCAAGGAGGTCCGCTCGCTGCTCGCTCCCGAGACGGTGGCGGCGTCCGGGGAGATCTCGACGAGCGGCCTCGGGAAGTACTGGAAGGACAAGTTCCCCCTACTGCTCACGAACCTCGAGGAGGAGATGCGTCTCGCGGCGGAGCGCCTCGATTTCGAGGAGGCCGCCCGCATCCGCGACCGGATCCGCGAGATCCGCCGTTCGTACGCCCCCGCACGGGCGGCCGGTCGTCGCGCCCCGGTCCCCTCGTAGGCAACGCTCTTTGCGCGGCCGATAAAGGCCGTTTTATCCACCGGGGGCGTCGGGAGAACGTGGTCCCCGTTCGACCTCCCGATCGTTCCGGCCTCGCCGAGCTCCGGCGCGGGGGAACGGTCACCGAGCTTCTGTTCCTGTACGAGTGCGCGACCCTCGAGCCGACCCAGCTCCGCCCGATCGCGCAGCGCCTCGGCCTCACGGTCCAGGCCGTCTCCCATTCGTACCGTCAGCTCCGCCGTCGCGGCCTCGTCACCGTCCGCGACGACCGGTATCGGCCGACCGTCGAGGGGGTCGCGTGGCTCCACGAGACCCTCCGTCGGCTCGGCGACAACCTTCGGGAGCGGATCGAGCGGGTCCACGTGATCCGTTCGACGCGCGCGGTCGCCCTCGAGGACCTCCCCGAGGGAGCCCCGGTGTCGCTCGAGCTCGACCGGGGACTTCTTTCGGCACGACCGGGCGCCCGGGGGGCCTCGCGCGGTCGCGTGTTGCGCGGGGGCCGGAAAGGGTCGCTCGTGGAGGTCTCCGAGCTCGAGGGGATCGTTCCGCTCTCGCCGGCGACGATCACGGTGCGGACGATCGGGGTGGACGACCTCACCGACCCTCACCTCCCCGCCCGGGTCCGGCGCGCCCTTCCTTCGGACCCGCTCGCCCTCATCGCGGCGGAGGGGCTCGAGTCGTTCCACGCGCTCACCCGGGCGCACGTGCGCTCGGCCCTGCGGTTCGCTGCGGGCTCGGCCTGCCTCGAAGCGTCCCGGCTCGGCGTGCCGAGCTTCGTCCTCGTTCTCGAGAACGACCTGCCCCGGCTGCTCGGCCAGTTCACCGGTCCGACCCCACCCCCGCTCGAGGTGGCTCCGCTACCGGGCGGGCGTCGGTCGAAGGGAGCGACCCGCTAGCGGGCGAGGGTGGGAGCGCGAGCCCCGAGGGCGGCGAGGAGGTCGTCCGCGTTCGCGACCTCGACCGCCCCTCCGTGACGCAGCTCCTCCTCGATCGCGGTCGCCGCGCCGCCCGTGAAGTCCCAGGTCTCGTTCGCGGGTCTTCGAAGGAGGAAGATCGGCAGTCGGCCGAGGACTCGGCGCGCCTCCTCCAGGTTCGGAAGGTTCGAAGGCCCGACCGGGAACGGGGCGATCACGACCGCGGTCGCGGCGTCGAGAAATCCCCGAAGTCGCTCCCGGACCTCCGGTCCGATGGGCGCGAACGGCACCTCCACCGCGGTGAGCGCCCCGACACTTTCCGCGGTCTCGAGGTCCGAGTCGAGGAGGTGGAGCGCCCCCGCCGTGACCCGGTAGCCCGCCTCGCTCAATCGCCGAATGAGCGACGACGCGGCTCCGCCTCCGCCCACCACGTGCACCGGACCTTTCCCGAGGAACGGGGTTCCGGACGAAGGCACGACGAGGTGGTGGGGAAGAAGGTAGGGGGCCCCGGTGCGCGGGTCCCGCCGAAGGTCGGCGACCACCCCCCAGACCCGGGCGAGCAGCTCCTCCGAGATCACCTCGTTCGGAGGTCCGTCCGCGACCCGGCGCCCGCGCGACAAGACGACGATGCGGTCCGAGAACCGCGCGGCCAGGTTCAGGTCGTGCATCGCCGCCACGACCGTGACCTTCCGCTCGGTCACGAGGGCCCGGACGCGGCTGAGGATGTCGAGCTGGTGGGCGATGTCGAGATGGCTCGTCGGTTCGTCGAGGAGGACGAGCGGGGACTCCTGGGCGAGCGCCCGAGCGAGGATCGCCCGTTGTCGCTCGCCCCCGCTGATCGAGAGGATCCCGTCCTGCTTTCGGTCCCCGAGCGCCACCGCGTCGAGCGCTCGACCGGCGGCCTGTCGGTCGGTGTCCGACTCGCGCTCGAGCCAGCCGAGATGGGCGTACCGTCCGAACAGCACGTAGTCGAGGAGCGGAATATCGTCCCGCGGGTTCTCCTCCTGGGGGACCCAGGCCACGCGACGCGCGCGCTCGGAGACGGAAAGGCCCGAGACCTCGGCCCCGAACAGCTCGACCGAACCGGACTCGGTCGGGAGAAACCCGAGCGCCGCACGAAGCAGGGTCGTCTTCCCCGAGCCGTTCGGACCGGCGAGGGCGACGAACTGCCCTCGGGGAACCGCGAAATCCACGTCCTGCAAGGCGACCCGCTCGCCGAACCGCACGGAGACGTTCCGCACCCGAAGCGCCGGGACCGGTTCCGCCATCAGACGGCCCCCATGGTCGAGACCCGGCGACGCCGGTACAGCAGGTAGGCGAAGAACGGGGCCCCCGCGAACGACGTGAAGATCCCGATCGGCAGCAGCGTCCCGGGGAACGCCACGAGGGAGATGTCGCGCGCGGCGAGGAGGAATCCCCCTCCGACGAGCGCGGCGCCGGGCAGGACCAGACGATAATCGCTGCCCGCCAACCGGCGGACGACGTGCGGCGACACCAGGCCCACGAACCCGATGATGCCGGTGAACGCCACCGCGGCCGCGGTCGCGATCGAGGTGAGCAACAGCAACCGCAGGCGGACCTTGCGCGAGTCGACGCCGAGACTTTGGGCGACCTCGGGCCCGAGCTGGAGAAGGTTCAGCTCCCGGCCGTGGGTCGCGAGGAGGGTCCCCACGACGAGGACGATGCCGAAGGCGATCCCGTCCTGCGACCAGTCGAGAGCTCCGAGGTTGCCGAGCAGCCAGAAGTCGACCTGCAGGCTCCCGGTCGGGTTGTACAACAGGATCAGCGATAGCACCGAGGAAAGGAAGCTCGAGAGCGCGACGCCGGTGAGCAGCAGGGTCTCGACCGAACCGAACCGGCTGCGGGCCGCCGCGAGGATGACGAGGCCCGTCCCGATCGCACCCAGGAACGCGAACAGCGGCAGGAAGAGATTCTGTTCGTCGACCCCGATGTTGAGGACGACGACGATCGCGGCGCCGAGGGTCCCGCCCGAGGAGAGGCCGAGAAGGAACGGGTCCGCGAGCGGGTTGCGGAACACGCCCTGGAGCGTCCCCCCCGAGACCCCGAGCGCCGCGCCGACCACGACCGCGAGGACGACCTCCGAAAGGCGGGCGTCCCAGACGATCTCGATCAGCCCCGAGCAACCGCTCGCGGGAAGGGACGCTCCCGCGCACGGGTTCGCGTAGAGCGCGCCGCCGGACGCCTGATGGACGAGGATGCGGAGCACGGTCGCGGGGTCGATCGCCACCGTGCCGAGGAGCGGGGAGAACAGGACGCCGAGCGCGAGCAGGAGGAAGAACAGGCCGAGGACCCAAGGGCGCCGACCCCGTGCTTCCGGGCTCTCGGTGGATACCGGGGGCGGGGTTGCCATCGGCGCAGGGCCCCGTCAGCCGATCGAGACGCCGGGATGGAGGATCGCGAGGAGGTCGGGGAGTCCGTCCAGGATCATCGTCGGGTCGGGTTCGGTGAAGTAGTTGGAGTCCAACCCCACCGCCTTCCCGTCCTGCGTCGCCGAGAGCTGGGACCAGAACGGACCCTGCGCGAACGTCGATTCGTTGAGCCCGTAGCCCACTCCGTAGACGAGGAACTCGGGGTCGCTCGCCAGGACCTGCTCGCCCGCGAGCTCCGGGTACGACAGGGTCGCGTTCCCCGCGATGCTCGCACCGGAGGCGAGCTCGATGAGCGACTCTCCGAACGTGCCGGGCCCGAAGGTCCAGTAGCCGTTCGCGTCGACCGAGTAGGTCACGAGGACGGAGGGGAACGGAGTGCCGTTGAACGAAAGGTTCGACTGGTAGGACGCCGCGCGGTCGAGGGTCGCTTCCAGGGAGGAGTCGAGCGTCGCTGCGGGCCCGGGCACGTTGAAGACCTGTCCTAAGAGCTGCTCGTCCAGGACGACCCCGGAAAGGGTAGCCGGCTGCAGCATGACCACGGGGGTCCCGTACGTTTGGGAGATCTCCTCCACCGCGGCCGGCGAGACGATCGTGGTCGCGAGGACGAGCTGAGGAGCGAGCGCCAACAAGCCCTCGATGTTGAACGTCGGGCCTGTCTGAACGCACATCGAGGAGGTGAGGTTCCACAGCGCGACCTGGTCGGGCGAGTAGTCGGCGGAGAGGCCGCCGAGGGCGGGGGCGTAACAATCCACACCCACCACATAACTGCGCAATCCGAGACGGAACATGGAATCCATGATCGAAGGTCCGAGAACGACCACGCGCGTGGGGTCGGCCGGAATGGCGACCCGCCGGCCGAGGTCGTCCGTGACCGTGACCGCTCCGTGCGGGGTCGCGGGTTGCGCGGCGTAGTAGGCGGCGACGCCTGCGAGCGAGACCCCGGCGACGACGATCACGATGACGACGAACATCGCCAACGGGACCGAACGACGCGCGGGGGTCGGGGGGAGCGGGGCATCAGACAAACTCATTGGATTTCGCACAAATGTGTTTTCAGATAAGGCTTTCTGGGCGGCGAGGGTCGTCCGCGGGCCCCCGCGGGACGGTCTGCGTTCGACGAAAAAGCATATCTGACCCGAGCGCCCCCGCCGCCTCGGAGGGAGCATAGGCTAATCTGGCAGACCAGCGGGCTCCAGTCAGGGCGACCCACGGTCGTCCTGTGATACGGGTCTGCGGAGGGGCCGTCGGCCCCCGTGACGATTGACTGGAGCGCGCGGAGAGACCCGCATATCGGGGTTCAAATCCCCGTGCTCCCACCTCCCTCCTCCGCGACCCCTCTCGAGGGACCCAAGCCCTAAGTATCGACCCGTCTAGTTCTTGGTAGGTCCTTGGTTCCATGCGGTGTCTGTCGTCGCCGATCGGCCTCGCGGGAGCGGCCGGGACCGACGTTCGTTTTTTCGCCGAGCGGAACGACCCCGGGTAGTCTCGGCGCAGGACGGGGGGTTCGGGATGGACGATCGACCGATGGCCACGGAGCGCTCGGAGGCGATCGTGCCGACGGCCACTCCGGTTCCCAAGACCGTCGAGACGTTCGACCGGCACTACGCGAACCGGATCATGCTCCTTCTGGCCGGCATCGTCCTCGTGGTGCTCTACATCGAGGGGATGCTCACCCCGTCGTTGCCCACGATCCAGTCGGACTTCGGCGTCGACGCGGGCCAGGTGACGTTGATCATTTCGGCCTACGCGGCCGCCGGGGTCGCGCTGAGCCCGGTGATCGGCAAGTTGGGCGACATCTACGGCAAGCGGAAGATCATGATCGCGGTCATGTTCACCTACGCCGCGGCGGTCTCCGTCACGGGATTCTCCCCCACGTTCGCGTT
>Ga0335078_10007544_pt1 | contig 16130 bp, 11 predicted proteins | sample Lox_Sample_32_FD_206711 | JGI IMG/M metagenome (GOLD analysis project Ga0335078, IMG submission 206711) | Soil microbial communities from Loxahatchee National Wildlife Refuge, Florida, United States - Lox_Sample_3.2 | ecosystem: Environmental > Terrestrial > Soil > Wetlands | place: USA...
GCGAGCGGCGGTAAAACTGCTGCGCCGCGAAAAAGCCCTCATACCCAAGCACGAAGCCGGCCACCGCCTTCACGCGGTCAAAGAAACGATAGGAGCGGGACCAAATCGGCGCGTACAGCCGATGGTAGCGTCGCAAGTACGCGAGATATTCCGCCCGCCCGGGTGTCTGGATGACAAAACGTTGAAGCTGTTCGACCAGCGCCATGCGCTCGAGCAAGAGAGCGGCTGCACGGCTGCGGGCGAGAAAGCCGTTCCGGTCGAGCCAAGAGCGCAGTTCCTCGATCGCGCAGCGGAAGGAATCGTTGCTCCTCTTCGCGCGCACGGGATCAGGGTCCGTCGAAAAGGTCAGATTGGCGCTGTGGTGACGGTAGCGCGCCAGCGGCATGTTGATGCAGGTCACGGGGGCGCAGAAGATGGCAGCAGACATGAGATAGCTGTCCGCGAACAGCCTCAACCGTTGCGGTAGAGGCAGGATGCGCCGGGCAACCTCTCTCCGGATTGTGGTCCAGGAAGTGCTGATCCCCCCAAGGCGCAGGATGGCGTCGTCCTGGTCCGAAAGGTTTCCGGAGAGCGGCACAAAGGAAGGGTCGGCCACGCAAAGGGCTTGATCTGGCCGCCAGTACTGGCTGGCGTGAAAGACCGTGCCGACTTCCGGATGCTGTTGGAAGGCTTCCATCACGCTGTGAATCTTTTGCGGCAGCCACACATCGTCGGAATCCAGCAGAGCAATGATTTCTCCGCGCGCTTGGGAAAACCCAACATTCAGCGCGGACGCCTGGCCGCCGTTTTCTTTGCGGATGTAGCGCACGCGGTCCCCGTACCCGCGGATGATCTCCGGGGTGTGATCGGTCGAGCCATCGTCCACCACGAGGATTTCCATCTCACTCGCAGGGAAGTCCTGCGCCAGCACGCTTTCAATCGCCTCGGCGATGAAGCGTTCGTGGTTGTACGTGTCAATCAGTGCGGTGACGCGGGGCACGGGTTTCATGGCGCGGGCTGCGAATTGACGGTGGGGGCTGGCCGGCAGGCAAACAGGGTAACGGGCGGCGGCGCCGGGCTTCCGAAAGGCAGGAGTGCGCCGCTGCGCAACTGGCATTCGAATCCGTTGCTTACCAGGGTTTCCCGAAGCCAGGAATAGCCGTCGTAGTCCGGAAAAAGCACCGGATGATATTCGATCGCCATCTGCTGCACGTGCCGGATTTTTCCAGTGCTCACCAGGTCGGCGATGACTTCGAGTTCAGCGCCTTCGATGTCCAGTTTCAGCAGGTCAACGTCTTCGCGGATGAACTCCGAGAGCAGGGCGCACTGCACTGTCTTTCGCAAGCCAAGACCGCAACCCGGGACCAGGGTCATTGCCGTGCTGCCCGGCCGTTTGGAATCACAAAACAGGACACGGGATCCTGGGCTCCCGCCGAGAGCCAGATTGTGGAGTTCGATCCCAGGAAGCCCATTCTGCTCGACGTTCTTGCGCAGGAGAGAAAAGGTCTGGGGGTCCGGCTCGAACGCCAGAATTACGGATTCCGGATACTCTCGCTTAAAAAACAGAAGGGACAGTCCGATGTTACTCCCGCAGTCAATGATGCGGGGCCGTGCATCCCGCGGGCTGAAACGATACTCGCGGGCCAGAAAAATGATCTCGAAGGTGGTGATCATTTCGTAGTAGTCGAAACAGTTGAGCGTCCAGCCGAAGAGCTGCTCCCGCTGAAAGATCCAGCGCGGAGAAACTTTCCACAGGAAGTGTTTCGCCCGCATACGCATCAGAGCCGCAGCCAGCGCGAGACCATCACCCCTCCGCGCCGCGCGAAATGCTCGCCAAGACTCCGCGAGCGAGCGCACCGCATAGAGCGCGGCATGGCGTGCGCGGACGGCGAGTTGCGCCGGCCGCTCGACAGGCACCGCAGAAGACTGGGCGACAGAAGTCTCGGTGGCAGGAGACGCGTTCGACGTCAGAGCCGATGCCATAGGACTATCCCAGAAGATTGGAAAGTAATCCGCGCCAATGCCGCGGACCGGGCAACTCAAACTGCTGCCGAAAGACGTTTCAAGGCCGCAGCTTCTTCCATAAAGCGGCGGTTTGCGATCACCGCGCAGGCCACACCCGGACGGTTTACGAGTGTGGTCATACAATCAATCAGCAGTGGCCAGCCTGTCCCCCAGGGCACCAGTTCCTGCTGCACACAGGACATTCCCAAGCACTCCGCAATCTCCCGTATCAACGCCGCACTCATGGACTCCGCCCGCCAGTACTGGTGATAGGGCAGCCCGGAAATGCGGCGCTTCACCTTGTCCCATACGGTACGGCGAATTCCGCCCAGATTGGAATGATGGAGGAACGCAGCGGCACCCGGCTTCAAGACCCTGCGAAGTTCCCTCAAATAGCTGGAGACGACATCGGACTCCGCGTGCACGAGAGAATCGAACGAGAAAGCGAAGTCAATCGAGTCTGAGGAGACCATGGGAAAGGTCAGCCCGTCGTTGGCATGGAACTCGAGGCCCGGGCGGCCGGCAAACCGTATGCGGCAATGTTCCACGCAGGACGGCGCCAGATCAATACCGATCAGAGAATCACAACTGTCGGCAAGAAATTGTGTCCAGCGCCCATGTCCTGGAGCGATCTCCAGGATTCTGCCTTTGAGGAAAGGAAAAACGCGTGGAAGCAGCACGCCTGTCCATTGTGCCTGAGGCGTGCCCCAATTTTCAGACCACTCATCTCCAGAGGTTGGCCAGTCATATTCCTGGCCCCAGAATTCCTTGTTCTTCGCAACGGTGCTCATCGTGTTTTAGCTCGAACGGGCGGTGTTGCTCGCGATGATCGTTTCACCCTCCAGCGATTTGACCAGCGCCCTCGGTAGGAAACCGGTTACTTCTGATATGCGCGGATCAGCAGGTCCTGAAACGTCTCGCGAGTAAAGGCTTGCCACGGAATCGACCGAATCTGGTAGCCGAATCCGTTGTCTTCCAGCAGCCGTAGGGTCCACGAGAGCCTGTCTTCGCTCCGGTCCGCGTGATGGTGATATTCGACGACCATCTCTCGGATCGAACGCATCCGGCCGGACGCGGCGAGTTCCGCCAGCACCACCGCCTCCGCGCCTTCGATGTCCATCTTCAGAAAATCCACCGGCCCAGTGATGAACTTCGAGAGCGGCATGCCCTGCACGATTCGCGCGGTGCCCGCCACTTGCCCCGCGCTCGAGGAGTTGGTGAGGGAAGTTGGATGCATCGGGCTTACGAAAAACTCCACCGGCCCCTCAGCCCCATGCAGCGCCACGTTGTGCAACTTGACTCCGTCCATCCGGTTCGCCGCTACATTGCGGGAGAGCACTTCGAACGATTCCTTGCAGGCCTCGAATCCCACCACGCGGGATTGGGGATAAAGCCGTTTGAAGTATGCGAGTGACATCCCGATGTTGCTGCCGCAATCAAGAATGAGCGGCCGATCGGTCGCGGCAGTGAATTCGTAGTCCCGGCGCAAGAAAATCTCCTCGAATAGAAACGCGAGCGTGCCGTATTCGGGGCTTTCCAGGTGAAACCCGCAGATGAATTCCCCGCGCAGGCTCCCGGCCGGCAGTACGCGGCGCAATTTGTACTTGGCTTGAAGCTTCAGGTACGTGCGCTGGAGTTCGCGCCGGGTGGGGCCCGGGGCCCTCGCTTCGATCTGCCGCGCCCGGTCGAGCGTTTCCAAAACGTAAGACACCGCGCTCATGGCCGCGCTCACCGTTCAAATCCCCATCGGTGCCGCACGAGCACGCACTGGCTCGCCCAGCCTGGCGGCGCCTGCCGCCCGCTGCCGAAAAAATTACCTTCGGACACGTCGAATCCAACCGCCGAACTCACCCAGTCCTGAGTTTCCCCGTTCGCTTCCAGATAGAGCGTCAGCAGGTACCTCCCCTGGTTGAGGGGCAATTCCGGGAGTGTGCACACCACGCGGCCCGAGGGAGGCCGCGGCGCAGAGTCGTCTGCCCCGAGCGACGTGTCGCACAGAAACAGCGGCTGTCCCAACATGTCCTCCACCGCGATGCTGAACCGCGAATTCACGAGCGGGGCTCCGTCCGCCGATTCGTAGCTGGCCACGACGCGGACGGTCTCGCCAGACATCACGTGTTCCGCCGGGGTACCTTCCGAGTTCTCCAGCCATGCGCGCGTGAAACGAACACGACCTCGGCCCCTGCGGTCCACGGCCGCATCCAGCTTTCCCGGGATGCCGGATTGGAGCGAAGCCAGATATCGCGCCACCACCTCGCGCGAAGGCCCCATGGCCCGCACTCCCCCGCGGTCCACCCACAGCGAGTGCGGGCAGAGCTGCAGAATCGCGCTCGTCTGGTGGCTGACGAATAGGACCGTTCTCCCGCTGTGTGCCACGTCGCCCATTTTCCCAAGGCACTTTTTCTGGAACGATGCGTCGCCTACAGCCAGCACTTCGTCCACAAGCAGCACTTCCGGCTCCAGGTGCGCTGCAACCGAAAAGGCCAGCCGCAGCTGCATTCCGCTGCTGTAATGTTTCAGCGGCGTATCCAGAAACGTCTCGACTCCCGCGAACGCGACAATTTCGTCGAATTTCCGGTCGATTTCGCGGCGTTTCATCCCCAGAATCGAGCCGGAGAAGTAGACGTTTTCGCGGCCGGTGAGTTCAGGATGGAAGCCGGTGCCCACTTCGAGCAGGCTGCCCACCCGCCCGCGGAGTTCCGAGTAGCCCTCGGTGGGCCGGGTGATGCCGGCCAGAATTTTCAGCAGCGTGGATTTGCCCGCGCCGTTGCGGCCGATGATGCCCAGAGTTTCGCCCTCGCGCACTTCGAAGGATACGTTGCGCAGCGCCCAGAGCTGGCCCTCCCCGTTTGTGCGCCGCCCCGGTTTACGCCGGAATGCGGCGGTCACGGCGCGCGACAGCACATCGCGCAGGGCCACATAGCGCTCGCGTTCTCCCAGGCGGTAGCGTTTGCCCAGACCGTTCACAGCGATTGCGGCGGCGCTCATTCGAATGCCTGCTCCATTGCTGGATCACACCACATCAGCAATCACGGACTCCATGCGGCGGAAATACCACAAGCCGGCAGCGAGCATCAGCATCACTCCAAAGGTGGAGGCGCCCAGCAGCGCCAGGGTGGGAGGGCTCTGTCCGGTGACCGCCCAGCGGAAGCCGTCGATCACTCCGGCCATGGGGTTGAGCCCGTAAAGCCACCGCCAGCTTGCCGGCACCAGGCTGGAGGGGTAAGCCACCGGCGATGCGAACATCCAAATCTGCGCCAGAAAGGGCACCACGTAACGCACATCGCGGTAGAGCGCATTCAGCGCGGCGAGCCACAGGCCGGCGGCAAACGCGGTGAGTGTGGCCAAGAGAAGGAACAAGGGCACAAAGGCCAGCCACGGTCCCGGGGTAACGCGGTAATACAACGCCATGCCCACCAGCAACACGAAGGCCACGGCAAAATCAATCAGCCCGGAAAACACCGCGGAAAGCGGAAGAATGACGCGCGGGAAATATACCTTGGTGATGATCCGCTGGTTATCAACCACGCTTCCGGTGGCGCCGGTCAGCGCGGTGGAAAAATAAGTCCAGGGAAGAAGCGCGCAATAGAAGAACAACGGATAGGGCAACCCGCCGGAGGGGATCTTGGCCAGCCGTCCGAAAAACAGGCTGAAGACAATCATGGTGGCCACCGGCTGAAGGACCGCCCAACCCACTCCGATCACGGTCTGCTTGTAACGCACTTTGATCTCGCGCCACACGAAGAAGTAGAGCAGTTCGCGGTACGCGGAGAGTTCGCCCAGGTTCCAGTCGAACCACGGCCCCACCGGCTCATTGCGGTGCACCTCGAGCGTTGCGTCGGCGCGCGGCTGCCGAGAGGCCTCCCCGGGCTGTGCCGGGGCACACGGCGCGACCAGCGATTCTTCCAGGGGATTGGTCTTTGCGCTCATCACATACCTGAGGATGCTAGAGCGGAATCACTTCGTAACCGGCCAGTTCCACAGCAACGGCTTGCCGGATGGCGTCCACGGCGATCACCAGGCGGTCCTGCTTCCGGATACGCACCAGAATCCCTTCCATGCCGGCGAGAGCCCCGGTGGCCACTTTCACCCGCTGGCCTACACGCAGGTAGCGGTGCGGATAGAGCGAGGCGCGCTCTTCTGCGAGCCGCCGCAACATCTCAATCTGTTCCGCCGGCACGACGGAATATTCTGAGCCGAAGCCGACGATGCGCACCACCCCGGTAGTGCGCAGCACCGCAATGCGCTCGAACGAATCGGGCTCGAACTGGGCGAACAAGTAGCCACGGAACAGCGGCACTTCCACTTTTTGAAACCGGTCCTGCCACCGGTGCACCTCCTGGCGCAGGGGCAGAAAAACCGGGACGCGCTTGCGCTCCAATTGGTCGGCCACTTGTTTCTCAAACCGCGAGCGGATGTAGATCGCATACCAAGGCTGGGCCAAGCCAGCGTGGGCTGCCGGCAGCGGGGTGAAGTGCGGCCCGGCGACATTCTGCAGGTTGATGAGTTCGATTGAAGACAAAGCTCCGCCCCCTCGGTTACAGACCAGAAATCCCGTAACCCTCAGCGCAACAATAACTTAGACCTCGTCCCAGCCCTTTACGGAAACAATGGCGGCAAGGACGGCGAAACTCGAAGCGTTGGCTGGAATATGAAAGTTAAAATCCAACCAGCCATGCACCATGAATCCGATACAACCGGCAGCCATCGCCGCCAGCAGCGCACCGGTGGCTGTGCCACTGGTGCGGGCCAAATTGCGTATGGTTTCGCGCGCGCCGGCACCCAGCAGCCACAGCGCCAGCACCGCGCCGATCAGGCCGGTTTCTGCAACAAACTGGAGAAAGTCGTTGTGCGCCTGCGTCCAGATGAGGTCGGTCGAGAAACTGCGCACCGCCGGGAATCGAGTGGAGAAGGAATCCAAACCACTGCCGAGGACGGGAGTCTGGCGGATGAGCGTGACGGTGTCCTTCCACGCCGCAAATCGGTAAGCGGCTGCATCCTCCTGCTGGTAGAGATGCGGGCGCAACACGGCCTCGTAGCGTTGCAGCAGTTCGCCACGTTCGAGGGCGAGCACGGCAGAGCCGGTGAATAGCATGGCGGCCAGCAGCCACACCACGGCGCGTTTTCCGGCGCGCTGAGCGGCAATCAGCAGGGCGAAGGCCACTACGGCCGCCACCAGCGAAAGGACCCCGCCGCGAGAGCCGGAGAGCACCACTGCGCCGCCCATCACCAGGGCGAGCACCGCCCAGAACCAGCGCTGGGCCAGGTGATGTTGCGGCAGCAGGGCCATTCCCAGAGCCAGGGGACACCACAGCTCCATCAACCCCGCAAAGTGGTTTCGGTTCACATAGGGGCCGAACATGCGACCGCCGCTTTCCAGCGTCCACACCCAATAGAGCCGCCCCTCCGCGGTCAGGTACTGCGCGATTCCCATGCCCGCGACCAGAAAACCGGCCACAGCCAGCACGGCGCAAAAGATCCTCAGATTTTCAGGAGTCTCCACGCAGCCGGCGGCGGCGATGGCCAAGGCGATATAGCCGAGCCAGCGGAGCCATTCGATCTCGGTGGAGACAGGAACCGGTGACAGCCCGGCCGTCCAGTGCACGGCGGTGTAGCCGAGGAGCAGCACGGCAGGCAGGAACATGGGGTGGGTGTTGACCGGCAGCCGCCCGCCCAAAACGTTCGAGAGCAGCCAGCCGAGAAACAAGCACCAGGAGGCAGCCGCCAGAACAAGCGCAGCCTCCCGGGAAGTGGCCCCAAACGCCAGCGGAGCTGCGATGAGCACGGTGGAGACTCCGCCAAGAAGCAGGCGCCCGCCGCGCACCGCTTCGGCGGCATCTTCTTGAACCGGCCAGGCCTCGGCGCGAGTGATGAGCACGCTCACCGCGCCATCCCCTCATGAGCCGCGTGGCCCCGCACGGACGCGGATTCCGGCGGGGGATTCAGCCGCTGCCACTGCACTTCCGCCAGGCAAATCTGTCCGCTCACCGGAGTGTCGGCGGCGCCGGTTCCCGGCCGGGAGAGCGTAATCTGGGCGATGCGCGTCTGCGCGCCCGGCACATATTCGGTGGAGACCGCCTCCCATCCCGAACTGCCGACCATGGGATCGGTTGTGGCCGGCTGTACACCGGAGGCGCGAAACCCGGAGACGGAGAGATAGGCGCCTGCGGAGGTCACCACGTGCCGCACCCGCATCTTCGCCGAGAGCAAATAGTGTTGGCCCGGAGTTACCGGGACGGCATGAGAGACGTGGCCGAAGTCCGCACGCGCATTCGCGGAGAAATCGACGCACAAACAGGGCTGGCCAGGCTGGGGGCCCTCATCGCTCACCCAAACAGAGGTTTCCTCGAGCGGCAGAACTTTCCAATCGAAACCGAATCCCAGCATGGGCGTGCGGAAAGAGCCGTTGTAGAGCGGCTCCGCCAGCGCCTCCGCGTCCGCGGCAATCCAGCCGCGGCGGATGGAGTCCGTCCATACGCGCTCGGCCAGCGGGCCCTCGCCTTGCCAGATCAGCGAATCGAGAAAATAACGGAGTGAGGAAGCGGAAGGCGGTTGCCCCGTGGCCATGACTTTGTTCCACGCGGCCTGCTCGCCCGGCAAGTCGCTGCGATTGGCGACGTAAGCGGTGGCCACATCCATGGCGCCCTGGTCGGCGGGGAGCACGCCCTCAATCATGGACGGCGCGTCGGCCACCGAGCCCAACTGAGAGAGCACACGCGCTGCATAGGGAGGCGCAGCCTCCAACAGGGCATGCGCGAACTGCATGGCCTGTTCCGGATGATCGTCGCGGAGCGCGAAGTTCATGGATTCCCAAAGAATTTCCGGAGTGCGCGGTTCGGCGGCGCGCGCCCGGGTGAGGGCGCTGCCTGCGGCCGAAGTGTCGCCCTGGCCTTCCCGGGCCAGGGCCAGATCCACCCAGTAGGCGCCGACCGCAGGATTGAGCGACGCGGCTTCTTGCAGCGCGGTGACTGCAGCGGGCGTATTCCCGCCCTCTGAGAAAAGCTCCGCGCGGCCCAGGCGCCAGTGCAGATCGGCGTTCCGGGGTTCGAGGCGCACGGCCTGTTGCAAGCTGCTGATGCTTCCCTCCCGGGCCAGGCGGTCGGCCTGCGCGTGCCGCCACAGATCCATCGAAAGTGGGGCGGTGATGGCCACGGCCACGGCCGCGACGAGAATGCGGCCAGGCCAGCGTTCGAGGACTAGCTCCATGGCGCTCCGACGCGTGGCCGGAGGAGTCCGAAGCGCGCGCCCTCGAAGCCCCAGGCCCTCCGCAGATCAGGAGCGCGCCCGGGCCTCTCCGCGGACTTCGCCGTCCTCCTGCCCGTAGCCATACCCCTCCCCATTCAACAGGTGACGATAGTAATCGCCATAGTAGTTACTGTAATAGTATTTATAGTCCACGGACCGCACGTCCACGTTGTTCAGCACGACGCCGAGCAGGCGCGCGTTCACGCTGCTCATCAGCTTAGTGGTGTGGCGGAGCGTCTCCCGGGTGGTCACACCCCCGTGCACCACCAGCATCACGCCGTCGGCATGCGCGGCCAGGATCAGGCTGTCGGCCACGGTGATGGTGGGAGGGGAATCGAGGACGATGAAGTCAAAGTGGCGGCGCAATTCAGCAAACAACACTTCCAAGGGTTCGGAGCTGAGCAATTCGGCCGGATTGGGCGGCGTAGGCCCGGAGGTGATCACAAACAAATTGGGCACCTGGCGCACCGGACGGGCCAGATCCTCGGCATTCGCCTTGCTGGTCAGAAAAGTGCTCAGTCCGCGATCGTTGCCCATCTGGAAGGAGCGGTGAATCCGGGGCCGGCGCAAATCGGTGTCAATCAGCACCACGCGGTCGCCGCGTTGCGCCAGGGTGATGGCCAGATTCAGCGCCGTGGTGGTCTTGCCTTCGCGCGGCTGCCCGCTGGAGATCAGAATCAATTGCGGCGCGTGACGCGACGTGGAAAGAAGGATCGACGTGCGCAGCGCCCGATAGGCCTCCGAGACCACGGATTGCGGCTGGGCGACGGTGGCCAGTTCCGAGGTCGCCGCACTGGCGGCGGCCGGGCGGGGCAGCGGCTTTCGCCGCGGATACGCCGCCACACTGGACACCGCGGGGATGATCCCCAAAACCGGCTGATTCACCAGTTGTTCGACGTCCTCCGGGATCTTCACGGAATTGTCCAGATACTCGTTGAAGAGCGCCAGGGCGCAGCCCAGCGCCAGACCCACAATCAAGCTCAGCATCAGGTTCAGGGATTTGCGCGGGCGCACCGGGGCAATCGGCGGGCGCGCGCGATCCACCACGTGGATGTTGCTGGAGCGGAGGCCGGAGGAGATGCCCGCTTCTTTCAGGCGCTGCAGCAGCCCTTCGTAGAGCTGCTGGTTGGTCTCATAATCCCGGCGCAGCAGGCTGTACTCCACCAGCTTGGAGTTGAGGGTGTTGGCCTCACTCTTCTGCTGGTCAAACGCTTTGCGCAATAATTGCTCGCGGCTCAACGCGGCCTGGTAGTCGCTCTGAATGCGCGCCGATACAATCTGCTTCTGGGCGTCGAGCTGGGCGTCAATTTCCTGCAACTGGCGCTCGGTCTGCAACACTTTGGGGTGCTTCGGCCCCAGAGTGCCGCGCTCTTCCGCCAGCTGGCTGGCGGCCTGGGAGCGCTGCTGCTGCAGTTGCTGGATCATGGGGTTTTGCATCACCGCGGCCAGTTCGTCCGGGCGGTGCGTCTCCACCATCTGGTACTGGGATTCCTTGGCCATGCGGTCCGCTTCGGCCTCGGTCAGGCTTTTATTCAGGTCTCCCAGCTTGCTCACCGTGACGTTTTGCCCCTGATCCAGGGCAAAAATCTGGTTGTCCCGCTCGTACTTGACCAAGGCCTCGTGCGACTGCTCCATTTTTACTTTCAGCTCGCGGAGCTGGTTGGCCATCCAATCCGAGGCCTGCATCGCGGATTCATACTTCTTGCGGAAGTTATTCTCCACGTAGAGGTCCGACAGGGTGTTCACCGCATCCGCGGCCTGTTTGGGCGCGGTACTCTCGAATTTCACTTCCACCAGCCGGCTGTTTCGCACCATGCCCACGGTCAGATGGCGGTGGAAGCCCTCAATCAACCGCAACTCCTCGGTGGAGGTGAAGGGCGCGTTGGCGTTGCTGCCGGCCGGGCGCACCGCAAACTGCGGATCATCATAGAGGCGCAGCGCCCGCACGGTCTGCATCGCCAGGTCGTCGCTCTGCAGGATGCGCACCTGGGTCTGGATATAGTCGTCGGTGGAGGGCATCTGCATGAACAGTTCGCGCAGATTGCTCAAATCAGGTGTTTCTCCGTTGATTTCAATGCGCGCCGCGGCTTCGTATACCGGCCGGATGCGGTAGGTGACCACGGCAACCACGGCGAACATGACCGCGACCACCGCAAGAATCATCAGGCGGTGTTTGTGCAGGATGCGCAGCAGCTCGCGCAACGGGAGGGCGGCGCTCAGGTGGTCCGGAACAATGGCCAGGGAACTACCCCGCCAACCCACGGGCTCCGGTGCCAGGGCGCTTGGAGAGCGGCGGTCGAGCGCGCTGCCCGGCTTGCGCTCTCCTCCCTCTCCATTCATTTTTGCCGAACCATTCGGCCGTTGCGGGTCCATCCCCCACGCTCCCCTACGGTCCCGTTTCGCGGGACCGCCTTCTTCGCCGGCTGGTGGCTAGGGCACCGAGGCCAGAATTGCGGCGCTGGTTGCAATCTGCAGTGCGGCATCAAGGCCGCGAGAAAACGCGCGTTTGGCCGCGCTATCGGGTACGTAAAGAACGTCGTTGGCACGCACCACGATGTTGGGCTCCTGCTGGGTCCGGATCTTCTTTAAATCCAAGGGGATCTGCTCCACCTCATTCGAGGAGTCCTTCTTCCGGAGCAGAATCGTTTGGGAAAGCTTGGCCGTGCGCGTCGTGTCTGAAGCAAGCGCCAAAACGTTGAGCACGGTGATCTGTTCCGCATCCGAAGGCATCACGTACCGGCCAGGACGGTTGACCGCCCCGAGCACGTAGACCGCTCCTGCAGGGGGAACATTGACGATGTCCCCTCCCCTCACCGGCACATTCGCGCTCTCCAAGCCAACCCTCAGATCGGTCACGCGGATTTCTGTAACTTGTTGTTTCCCGGAGGCTTCTTCGTGGATTACCTGTACGGCCGTGCCCGCCCCCTCGGCGATGCCTCCGGCCATGCTGAGCAGCCGCAGCAAGCGCACGGAGCCGCTCACCTGGAAGACCCCGGGCTGGTGAACTGCCCCAGAGACGGTCACCGGCTTGCTTTCCAATTCCCTCAATGTGATGGTGATGTTCGGGTCGTTCAGAATCCCGCTCTCCTGGTACTTTTTCTTCAGCAGGGTTTCCGCCTGGGTGAGACTCAGGCCGGCAACGTGGAGGTGTTCCGCCAGCAGCGGTAAGCCAATGGTCCCATCCGAGGCCACGCGGACGTCACGCGAAAGGTCCGCAGACTCGAGGACGGAGATGGAGAGCAGGTCATCCGGCCCGATCAGGTATTCCCCCATGGGGTCCCCTGGGGCAGAGGAGAGGATCGTGGCCGTCTGGCCCCCCCGAGGGCTCGAGGCCACTGTGCCACTGGTGCCAGCCGAGGCGTTCTGCTGGGCGCCGGCCGGCCGGGCCGCGCCGAGACACACCAGGAGCCCAGCAAGGAGGCCAAGCACAGGTCGCCCCGCGCGGCGCCAAGAACGACACACTTGCCGAGAAAAAACGCGGCCGAGAACGTACACGAGTCGCGTCAAGGTCCCTCAAAAGAAGCGAATGTCACACCCGAAATGAGTCTGGAGGATAGGGGTGGGAAGGGGCAAGACCAGAACGGGAGAACGTGTCGAATGGGTTCACAGTGCGTTTCAAAAAGCTATGTCGTCCAAATTCGGGCGCCGACTCGAGAGTTCTCCATGGCCTCCCCCAATGCCTTCTTTCTCTGGGTGGATCGTGGCTACTGTCGTCAGAATTGCCGGGGGCCAGGGAAGGTCCACCGCCGGGGGTCGGCAGCGCCGGGATCAGAACTGGATGCGGGCCATGAACTGCATTTGGCGGGGCGGTCCGACGTTTGCGATTCCCCCCACGGGAGTCCCGAACGCCGCGGGTGGGGCAGCTGCATTCCCATAGGTCCCGCTGCGCCCATAGAAATTGGAGTGATTGAGGACATTTAATGCTTCCGCGAGCAGCATCAGCTTGTATCGTTCACCGAGCGCGAAAGACTTTTGCAGGGACACGCCCCAATCATAGGTGGGCGTGCCCTGGCCGAAATTCCTGGAAATGACCGCGCCATTGATCACCGGCCGGTCCGCGTTCACTCCGTCACCATTGTTATCGGTACCGGTGGTCACGTTGTAGGGAACGCCGGAGGCCAGGGTGGCATTGGTGGCGAAGGTGAAGCCCCAGGGCATTTCATACCAGCCGCTGATGGCTGCCCGATGCCGCTGATCCAAAAGGCTCGTGGCCTTCTCCGCGGCCCCTAGAAAATTCCAGTCGTTGGCATTCTGGTTGGCGGCGTCCGGCTCCACGGTATCGATCGCATGGGAGTACGTGTAGCTGGCCAACAGCGAGAAATGATGCGAGAACTGCTTTTGGAGTTTCACCTGCAATCCGTTGTATGTGCCCGACCCTAGATTCACGATCGCGGAAATCACCCGATAGTTGTTGAAGCAGTTGTCGATGGCCGGATCATAGCTGGGGCTGGTGATCGTGCATGGGGCGGCGGGTTGCACCGGCCGGGTCGCGTTGGCCGCCGATACCGAGCGCGTTTGCCCCTGGGCCGTACGCACGAAGGGAGCCGGGGCGTTGAGATCGTCCGGCCGCTCCAAATCCAGCGAATGGGAACCGATGTAATCGAGCGAAAGAATCCAGCCTTTGGCCAATTCGTGCTGGAGTCCCAGATTCCACTGCTGCGTGTAGGGATTGACCAGACCCTTGGGATAGAAGTGCAAATTGGAAACGTCAAAGAACTGGTTCAGGTATGACGCGCGGCCGAGCTGGATGGTAATGTCCCGCAGTGGAACCATCGTGCTTCCGCCCGCGGTACACGCCGGAGAAGCCAGCAGCGCAGAAAGCGAAGCCCAGGGCGTGAACGTTGCGGGATATCCGCAGGCGCCGGGCGCGGCGCTGAACTGAAAGATTCCTTGCGGATTCCCTAATTCATAGCCAGCCGCCAGGTCAGCGCGAATCTCCGAATAATAAATCCCGTAGCCCGCGCGGATTACCGTGGTGCGAGTGTGCGGCAGCAGCCATGCCAGGCCGATGCGCGGCGCTACGTTGTTGTTGTCGTTTAGAAACGTCTGGCCCTCGTATCGCAATCCCAGGTTGAGGGTCAGGCCCGGCCGCACTCGCCAGTCGTCCTGCACGAATCCCGCCCACAGCACTTCCTTGATGTTGTAGGTCTGGTTTCCGAAAGCCTGGGTGAAAGAGCTGGCCAGCGGCGGTGTGCCGTTACACGCCGGGGCTCCGGGCGGAATGGGAATTCCCGGTGGTGCACCGGGATTGAGTGTCACCAGAGTGGCCAATGGAATGGTGGCGTAGCACGGATTGATTTGGAACTGGCCATCCACGTATCCTCCGCCGAATTCCTGTCCATAGCCGCCGGAGGAGGACTCAATGAGGTCGAAACCGACCTTCAACGTATGCCTCCCCTGGACCAGGCTGAGCGTATCGGCTTCCTCGACCTGATGATTTCCAAGGTCGGCATAGAGCGAAGTGCCGTAGGTGTAGAAGCCGGAGGCAACGAATTGCGGACCGGGATCCGCCGGCGAGAAACGCGTGATCGGAGTTCCGATTTGCAGCTGGAGCCGCGCCTCGTTCACCAGATTCGAGGTGATGGTGGCCGTATCCGCCAGCAGGACGGAATAAGTTCCCTTCTCAAACGTGCGGGCAGCGGAGGGAAACGTGTTTCCGCTCACGGTGTCCTGAGGATTTGTGTCCCGGAAATGATCGAGGTTGCCTCGGAGAGTCAGGGTGTTGTTGCTGGTCAATTTGTGGTCGAGACGGATCAAAAACAATTCCTGCGTGTAGTCGCCGGTATAGAGGGCGCCGGGATCGAGCGGGGAGGTGATCACCGCGTCGCGATATCCCTGGTTGTACTCTGAGGAGATCAGAAAGTACGTTCGGTCCGTGATGATCGGGCCGGAAATCGTCCCGCTGCCTTCGGCAAAGGTGTCTTCCGCCTTCTGCTTTGCCAGGGGGGAAACCAGCGGCGCGCTGGCTTCAGAAAACGGGGGGCGCCCCATACCCAGAAAATCTCCGTGAAACTGATTGGTGCCGGACTTGGTGACTATGTTGATCGCCGATGCCGAGGTGCGCCCGTATTCGGCCGAAGCTGCGTTGGGCAGAATGGTGAATTCCTGCACCGAAGAATAGGGCAGCGCCGTGAAGATGGTCTGCCGGCCCCAGCTATCGTCGGCGTTGGCATTATCGATCGAGTAGGTGGTTTGGCGCCGGCCTCCCCCGTTGATGACAAACAGCGTCTCATCCGTGAATAAATCACCGGTGGTGCGCGAGGGGCGCACGTCGGAATCCAACAGCGCCAGCGAGGTAAGCTTGTTGCTCAAAATTGGGGTGTTCTCGATTTTTGGAAGATCCAGCCGCGTGCTGACCTGGTTGCTCTCCGTGTCCACCGTCGCCGGCGTTCCGTAGACGGTCACTCGGGAGGTTTGGCCAGCGACGGTCAGGGTGACGTCCACAGTGGCCATCCCCCCAGCGGTGAGTTCGAGGTCTTTGCGTTCAACCGGGGTGAACGGCCCTGCGCTCACCGTCAGGCTGTACCGCCCGGTCAGGGGAACTCCCAGAAATGCATACATCCCTTCCTCGTTGGTGTGCGCGGTGCGGTCGACGCCGGTGGATTCGTTCCTCAGCCGCACCTCAGCTCCGGCCACGGCTTTTCCCTGGGGGTCTTGCACGCGGCCGTTCAGCGCTCCCTGGTCGCGAGTCTGGGCATCAACCGCCAGCGCACCTGGCAAGCTGGCGGCGAGCAGCCCGAGTGAAAAAAGCAATACCGGAACTCGAATCCATTGATGTCTTTTCATGGGGTGTGAGGCTATCCAAGCGCGGCTGCTACTACCATACATCGTAACCGGGCGCCGGGACGGGACACCGCAGGGATCTGTTTACGACCGATGGTAGTAGACCTGCATCAAGGCGA
>Ga0335078_10007545_pt1 | contig 16130 bp, 11 predicted proteins | sample Lox_Sample_32_FD_206711 | JGI IMG/M metagenome (GOLD analysis project Ga0335078, IMG submission 206711) | Soil microbial communities from Loxahatchee National Wildlife Refuge, Florida, United States - Lox_Sample_3.2 | ecosystem: Environmental > Terrestrial > Soil > Wetlands | place: USA...
GACAGCACGCGGGCGGGCGGCGACACGCGGGCAGCCGACGCCCCACGAGCGGGCGGCGACACGCGAGCGGGCGGCGACACGCGGACAGGTGACGCCCGGCGAACGGCCGAGGGCGCCAGGCACGGCACGCGAACCCCGGCCAACGAGGGCCTGGGGATCTTCGGCGGCGTGGCGACCACGGAGGCCACCGACGACGTGCCCGCCAGGGACGCCGGGCGCCCGGCAAGGAACAGGCCGCGGCGCGGCGCGCCGCCCGCAGCGCCGCCCGCCACGGCGCCAGCCGCGCCGCCAGCCACGGCGCCCGCGTCCCCGCAGCCGACCGCGGTCGGCGCCACGTGGAACCAGGCGATCACGCAACCGCCGGTGCCGAGCAGCGCGGCGGAACAGAGTAAGCCGACTCCGTTCTGGCGAGTCCTCGGGCGCATCAGAGGGGGCGCGCCCGCGGACGAAGACCAGCCGCGGGTGACCGTGCGCGACCTGCCGCCCGACATCCAGCTGAGCTTCTGGCGGACGCGGGCCATCATCATGGTGGTCGTCGGCGCGGCGGTCGCGGCACTGACCAGGAACTGGGAGGTCGCCGTGACGCTCGCGATCCTGGCCGGGATCCTGGACACGATCCGCCGGTCGCGGAGCACCAACCTCCACGTGTACCTCAACGGCGCCAGGCACCCCGGCGCGCACAAGCAGACCCGCGGCCAGCTGAACAAGATGCGCCGCGAGGGGTACTTCACGCTCGACGCGCGGGCCATACCCAACAGCCAGGAGATGATCGACCACCTGGTCGTCGGGCCTACCGGCGTCTACGCGATCGACTCGGAGAAGTGGGACCCCAAGCTGCCGATCCGCGTGATAAACGGCAAGCGGCTGTACCTCGGACCGGAATCGCAGAAGGACCGGCTTGAGCACGCCGTCTGGGAAGCCTCGCAGGCCACCGAGGTCCTCTCCGCGGCGCTCGGCTACGACGTGATCGTCCGGCCCGCGCTGGCCATCTACGGGCCCAAGGTGCCCTGGGACATCGCCACCATCAGGAACGTCGACGTGTTCACCGGGACGGCGCTCGGCAAGTACCTCAAGCAGCGCTACCGGAAGCGCAACCAGCCGGCCGAGGGCGTGCCGTCGCTCACCCGCGAGGAAGTCCGTACCATTTACGACACGGCAGCGCGGATGCTCCCTGAGGCGTCGCCGTCGCGGACCATAACCCCGGTAGGCTGAAGCTCCCATTAGCTTTCGCTTCTGCGAGGGGAGTTCGGCAATGCCGCCGCTGAGGTCACGCACGGTCACGCACGGTCGGAACATGGCGGGAGCGCGCGCGCTGCTGCGCGCGACCGGGGTAGCCAACGAGGACTTCGGCAAGCCCATCATCGCCGTCGCCAACAGCTTCACCGAGTTCGTGCCCGGCCACGTGCACCTAGCGGAGGTCGGCCGGATCATCGCCGACGCGGTGCGCGCCGCGGGCGCGATCCCCCGGGAGTTCAACACGATCGCCGTCGACGACGGGATCGCGATGGGCCACGGCGGGATGCTGTACTCGCTGCCGTCCCGCGAGCTGATCGCGGACTCCGTGGAGTACATGGTCAACGCGCACTGCGCGGACGCGATGATCTGCGTCTCCAACTGCGACAAGATCACGCCGGGCATGCTGATCGCCGCGATGCGGCTGAACATCCCGACGGTGTTCGTCTCCGGCGGCCCGATGGAGGCCGGCAAGGTCGTCGCCGTCGCGGGCGGGCAGGCGGGCGGGCGCAAGCTCGACCTGATCGACTCCATGGTCGCCGCGGCGGACCCGTCGGTGTCGGACGAGGAGCTCGCGTCGATCGAGGAATCTGCCTGCCCGACCTGCGGGTCGTGCTCCGGCATGTTCACCGCCAACTCGATGAACTGCCTGACCGAGGCGATCGGGCTGGCGCTGCCGGGCAACGGGACCACGCTGGCGACGCACGTGGCGCGGCGCGGCCTGTTCGAGCGGGCGGGGGCGCTTGTCGTCTCGCTGGCGAAGCGGTACTACCTCGAGGACGACGAGTCGGTGCTGCCCAGGTCGATCGCGACGCGGGACGCGTTCGAGAACGCGATGGCGCTCGACATCGCCATGGGCGGGTCGACCAACACGATCCTGCACCTGCTCGCCGCGGCGCACGAGGCGGGTGTCGACTTCGGGCTCAAGGAGATCGACGAGCTCTCCCGGCGGGTGCCGTGCCTGTGCAAGGTGGCGCCGTCGTCGTCGTACCACGTGGAGGACGTGCACCGGGCCGGGGGGATCTACACCATCCTCGGCGAGCTTGACCGGGCCGGGCTGCTCAACCAGTCGGTGCGCACGGTGCACGGCGCGCCGGTCTCCGACTGGGACCTGCGGTCTCCTGCTGTGCTTCCCGAGGCGGTCGAGCTGTACCACGCGGCGCCCGCCGGGGTGCGCACCGTGCGCGGTTACTCGCAGTCGGCGCGCTGGGAGTCGCTTGACCGCGACGTCGTGTCCGGCTGCATCCGCGACGTGGCGCACGCGTACACCGCCGAGGGCGGTCTTTGCATGCTGTACGGGAACCTGGCGCCGGACGGCGGCGTGGTGAAGACCGCCGGCGTGCCCGAGGAGCTGTGGACGTTCTCCGGTCCCGCCCGGGTCTTCGAGTCGCAGGAAGACGCCGTTGACGGGATACTCGGCGGGCGGGTGGCGGCCGGCGACGTGGTCGTGATCAGGTACGAGGGGCCGCGCGGCGGGCCTGGCATGCAGGAGATGCTGTACCCGACGTCGTTCCTCAAGGGCAAGGGCCTGGGCCGCGCGTGCGCGCTGATCACCGACGGCCGGTTCTCAGGCGGCACCTCCGGGCTGTCGATCGGGCACATCTCCCCCGAGGCGGCCAGCGGCGGAGCCTTGGCGCTTGTGCACGATGACGACACGATCGTCATCGACATCCCGCGCAGGGAGCTGCGGCTCGACGTGCCTGACTCGGTGCTCGCCTCGCGGCGTGAAGTGCTGCTCGCGTCGCTCGGCTCGTACCGCCCCGCGTCGCGGCAGCGGCCGGTGAGCGCTGCGCTCCAGGTGTACGCGGCACTGGCGACCTCGGCATCGACCGGCGCGGCGCGGGACACCTCGGCGCTGGCTCGGGTGGCTACGGAGACGCCGGGAGCTTAGACCTCGTGATCATGTCCACCATCATGGTGACGGGCTCAAGGCCGAGCGAGGGGAATCACAGTGACTGGCGGATTTGTCCGGGCAGCGCGCGCGTCTGACGCGGCCGGGCTTGCCCAGGTGCAGATCGCGAGCTGGCGCTCGGCGTTCTCCGGGCTGGTGCCCGGCGCGGTGATCGAGGAGCTGACGAGTGCCGAGGCCGCTGCCCAGTGGGCCGCGCGCTGGCGGGACGCGATCAGCGCGCCGCCTACGTCGAAGCACCGGGTGCACGTGGCCGTCGCCGAGCCCGGCGCCGCGGACCTGCTCGGGTTCGCCGCGGCCGGGCCGGCCACCGACGAGGACCTGTGGCCGGCTACCGACGGGGAGCTTTACGAACTGCACGTGATGCCCGCCGCCGCGGACGCCGGGCACGGCGGGCGGCTGCTGCACGCCGTGGCCGACACGTTCGCCGAGGACGGGTTCAGCACCGGGTACACCTGGGCGCTGGCGGGCGACGAGGCACGGATCGGCTTCCTCGAGGCCGCAGGCTGGGCGCCGGACGGCAGCCGGGCCAGCCTCGACATGGGCGTCAAGGTGCCGGTGATCCGGCTGCACACCCGGGTCTCACCGGAGGCTTAGTCCCTGGCCTCGCTTATCATCTGGCGGTGGCTAGTGCGCGGGAATGGGTGGCCGGGACGCGGCCGCGGACGCTGCCGGCGGCCGTGGTGCCGGTGCTGATCGGGTCAGGTGTCGCGGCGGGGTACGGCAGGTTCGTCTTCTGGCGGGCCCTGCTCGCGCTGCTTGTCGCGCTCGCGCTCCAGGTGGGGGTGAACTACGCCAACGACTACAGCGACGGCGTGCGCGGTACCGACGCGGCGGGACGGCGGGCCGGGCCCATGCGGCTGGTGGGGTCGGGCGCGGCGTCGCCCGGCGCGGTGAAGCGCGCCGCCTTCGCCTGCTTCCTTGCGGCCTGCGCGCTCGGGCTGGTGCTCGCCGCGGTGACCTCATGGTGGATCGTGGCCGTGGGGGCGCTGTGCGTGCTCGCCGCCTGGTCCTACACCGGCGGGTCACGACCCTACGGGTACCGGGGGCTCGGCGAGGTGTCCGTCTTCGCGTTCTTCGGCGTGGCGGCGGTGGCAGGGACCGCGTTCGTGCAGATGGGGCGGCTCTCCTGGCTGGGGCTCGCGGCGTCGGTCCCGGCCGGGCTGCTGTCCTGCGCACTGCTGATGGTCAACAACCTGCGGGACATCGGGACGGACGCGACGGCGGGCAAGCGGACGCTCGCGGTGCGGATCGGGGACTCACGGGCGCGCCTGACGTACCTGCTGTTCCTGCTCGTGCCGTTCGCGCTCGCCGCGCTGATCGCGATGTACCGGCCGTTCGCGCTGCTCGCGCTGCTCGCCCTGCCGCTTGCCTTCCCGCCGGCGCGGGCGGTGCGCGGCGGTGTCGCCGGGCCGGGCCTGATCGCGACGCTCGGGCAGACGGGGCGGCTACAGCTGGCGTTCGGCGTGGCATTCACCGTGGGCCTGGCCGTCCACTGGTAACACTGGCCGCCGACAACTGGCCGACGGCAACACTGGCCGACGGAATTCACATGCCTAAAGCTTGCAGTTGCGGCGCCCGCCACGGCCGCACGCGGTAACCTGCGAGTGGATCCTGGCTGGAAGGTACGCCGCGTGGTCCAGAGGTGACCCCAGGGTTACAGCCGGTGTACCGGGTTCAGGGGAGGGTTCCTGGGTGGAGCATCAACAGACCGATGTACGGCAGGTGTCCGGGCGCGTGGCGTCGACGGACGACACGGAGCGGTTCCTGCGTGAGCTGCGAGAACTCAGAGACGGCGCGGGGCTCGGGCATGCCGAGCTCGCTGCGCGCGCGCACTACCCGTATGACTTCATCAAGGCCGCCGAGGTCGGTCCCGCGCTGCCTGACCTGCCGGTGCTCTCCGCGTTCGTCAGGGCCTGCGGCGGTACCCCCGAGGAGTGGGAGGAGCGGTGGCGCTTGCTGACCAGGACTCCGTCCCTTCCGGTGTCCGAGGCGCGGGACGCGGGCAACTCGGCGGCCGCGGTCGCCGGCGCGCGCATCGGCTCGGTGTCGCAGGTCGCCGACAACCCCGATCCTTCCCTCATCTGGGCCGCGCTCAACCGGGTCGCCGAGGGGATGGCGAGCGGGACCGACGACACGCCGTCCCCGCCGGGCGGCGCTTCCTCGTGGCCCGATTTCCCGCCCGATGCCACGGCCGGGCCCCCGGCCGACGTGCCAGCCAGCTTCGCCCCTGGCGTCGCGGCGGTGCCTGAGCCCGGCGGCACGGTCAGCCTTGAGCCCGGTGCCCAGGCAGCGCCTGTTCCGGCGCCCGCCGCGGCTGATAAGCCTGCGGCAGGCGGCTTGCCAAGCGGATGGGATCCCATCCGCGTATCGACCGCCTGGCCTGCCATCCCCGACTCCCCCATCGACGCTGCGCTTTCCACCCCGGTCGGCGCGGAAGCGCCGCCGTGGGAGTCGGCCGACTGGACACAGGACCCGTCGACGGCAACCCCGGGTGCGCCGGGAGCGGTCCCGGCCGGCTGGGGGATGGCAGCGGGCGCTCCGGCCGTCGCGGCACGGTCGACGCGCCGTGCCGCGCCCCGGGCCGGCGCGGCCGGGCCGTCGCGAACCCGGATCGTGGCGGCTGCCGTCGTCCTGCTCTGTGTCCTCGCTGTGCTGCTAGCGATCTTCGCCTGAGCTGCCGTTCAGCGACCCTGGCAGCGTGCCGCCTGCCCCGAGCGCGGCCTCCTGCTCCGGTCCTGCTCCCTGGGGTGGCGCTTCCTCGGGTGCTGCCTCCTCGGACCCCGCTTCCTGAGATGCCGCTTCCTGAGATGCCGCTTCCTCAAGCGCCAGTGCCTGCTGCGCGGGCGGCGGCACCGCGCCGCCGTTATCCCTCGGCCGTCCGATCTCCGCCGGCCCCAGCCGCGGTATCACCCCCTGGACCCCCGGCGCCGTCTCCGTCTCGCTGCCGCCGCCTCCGGTGAACGCGCTCGTCACTGCCTTGAGCGCCGTCGTCACCTCGCTCGGTATCACCCAGAACGTGTTGCCCGCGCCCGCGGCCAGTTGCGGTAGCGTCTGCAGGTACTGATAGGCGAGCAGCTTGGGGTCGGGGTCGTTGCGGTGGATCGACTCGAAGACCTGGCTGATGGCCTGGGCCTCGCCCTCGGCGCGCAGGATCGCGGCCTGCTTGTCGCCCTCGGCGCGCAGGATCTTGCTCTGCTTGTCACCCTCCGCGGTGAGGATCTGCGACTGCCGCGCGCCCTCCGCGGTGAGGATCGCGGCGCGCTTCTCCCGTTCGGCGCGCATCTGCTTCTCCATCGCGTCCTTCACCGACTTGGGCGGGTCGATCGCCTTGATCTCCACCCGGGTCACCCGGATGCCCCACCTGCCCGACGCGTCGTCGAGCACGCCGCGCAGCAGCGTGTTGATCTTGTCGCGCGAGGTCAGCGTCTGCTCAAGGTCCATCGAGCCGATGACCGACCGCAGCATGGTGGCGGTGATCTGCTCGATCGCCTGGATGTAGTTGACGATCTCGTAGTCCGCCGCACGCGGGTCGGTCACCTGGAAGAACAACACCGTGTCGATCTGCACGACCAGGTTGTCCTCGGTGATCACCGGCTGCCCGTTGAACGAGACGACCTGCTCGCGCAGGTCGATCAGCGGCTTTACCCGGTCCACGAACGGCACGATGAAGTTCAGCCCGGGTTCGAGCGTCTTGCGGTACCTGCCCAGCCGCTCCACGTTGCGCGCCCGTGCCTGGGGGATGATACGCACCGACCGGACCACGGTAAGCAGGACGATGAGGGCAATCACCGCCACGATAACGATCTCCGCGATGATCATGACTACTCCAACTATTCCCGGGGATAAACGAGGGCCGTCGCTCCCTCGATCTGCATGACGTCGACGGTGTGGCCGACCGGAATGACCTGTGTCTCGTCGTAGGAGCGGGCCGACCACTCCTCACCGCCGATCCGGACCCGGCCGCTGTGCACGCTGACCTCTTCGAGCACCCGGGCCTGCCGGCCGACAAGCGCGGCGGGCCCCGTCTTGAGCAGCGGCGGCTGCCTAACGTGCCGGCGGGCGACAGGGAGCACGACGCCGAGCCCGGCCACCGAGGCGAGGACGAACGCGAGCACCTGGAAGGGCAGGCCGAGGCTCAGCGCCGCGACCGCGGCCGCGACGCACGCGCCGACCGCGATGAGGCCGAGCGCGAACGTCATCGTCACCAGTTCCGCGACGCCAAGGACTGCCGCGACGATCAGCCAGACGATCCAAGCCACCATGGCCGCTCCGCAACGGAACTTCGGCACGGCGCCACCGCGCCGCAACCCTTATGGCGCGGGCGAATTGCTCGTGCCCCTACCTCAGAGTAGCCCCTGTCGGCACGCATCCGATACCCACGCCGAGCGCCCGCAGGTAGGCAAAACAGCGCCCGCTGCCCGCCGAAATAAAAAGTGTCTAAGCACCGCCAATTACTCGTCGTACCTGTCCGGGAGACGCGTCCGCCCTACACTCGACTAGTGGGGCGGCGAGCCCCGCGTGCCATGTCCAGGAGGTAGCGGGTGAATCGTCAGGGCGGCGGGCCTGGCAGAGGCGCGCAAGGCCGTGCCAGTGGCGCCGCCTATGCCGAGAGCGATGCCTACCAGCGCGACTCGTACCTGGGCGACACGTACCTGGAACCAGGCGCCTATCCGGTCGACCCCGGCTACCAGGGCTACGCGAGCGACGACGACCATGAGCGCCCAAGGCCAGCGGACCTGCCGCCAGGGCCGTCCAGGTCGCGTCAGGAACGCGGCATGCCGCCGCGGCCTGGGTACCCACCACGCTCGGCCAGGCAGGCGGGGTACGATCCCGTGGCGGACAGCCGTCCGTGGCAGCGGCCCGACGACGCAATGCCCGGGGTGGGCCGGCCGCGGCAGCGGCAGGCGGGTGCCGGGCCCCGGCCGTCGTCCCCTGGCCCGCAGCGTCCCGCGCCGCCGCGCGGACCGCGCCCGGCCGGCGCCTATGACCCGAGGGGGCCTGGAGCAGCGCCGCGCGGTTACCCTGGCGGTCCCGCCGGGCGCCCGGCGGGACCGCAGAACCCCGGGTATCCCGGGCAGGTGTACCCCGACCAGCCGCAGGGGCGCCAGGGACCGGCGGCCGAGCCGCCGCCGGCGGCGTGGCCGGGAGCCGTACCCGTCGGGCAGCCGCCGGGGTACCCGCCGACGCCGCAATGGGCAGGCGCCGGGACGGCAGGGCCGGCTGGCACTGCGGGGCCCATGCCACCCGGCCCCGGTCAGGGAGGCATGGCAGGCTCTTACCAGGGCGGCACCTACCCGCCTGGGCCGCAGGCCCCTGGCCTGCAGGTGCCCGGACCCTACGCGGCAGGCCCGCACCCGGCTGTACAGCAGCCGTGGGCGGGCAGGTACGAGCCCGGCTGGCCTGCTGGCGGGCAGGCACCGCGGCCCGGGCAGGCCGCACCCGGCCAGGGACAGCCGTGGCCGCAGCCAGGCCAGCCGGGGTACGCACCGGGCGAGCCAGGTTACGGGACGGCCGGGTACGGGCAGGACCAGTTCGCCACCGGAGCGCAGGGCCCGGGCCAGTACGGGCAAGGCCCGGCTGGTCAGGCTGCGTTCGGCGGCCAGGCAGCGTTCGGCCAAGGTCAGCCCGCCTGGCCGTACGGCCAGGCAGCGGGACAGCAGCCGTACAGCAGCGACCCGCAGGGGGCCGGACAGCATGGGGCGGGGCAGAACGGCGCGGCGGGGCAGTTCGCGCCCGGCCAATTCGCGCCCGGCCAGGCGGGTGGTGGCCAAGCCAACGGGCAGTTCGGCCAGAGCCAGCGGAACACCGGCTCGTGGCAGGCCGCCGGGCCACAGCACGGGCCAGGCTGGGCCGCTGGGCAGGCGCAACCGGGCGTGAACCCACAGGCCTCGGGCTTCTGGCAAGCAGGTGGTCAGGAGCAGGGGCCAGACTGGGCCGCGCGTCAGGCACCGCGCGGTCCCGGCGCCCGTAACACAGGCAGTTGGCAGGCGGCCGGTCCCGGGTCTGGCGCCGGGGCAAGGAACACGGGTTCCTGGCAGGCCGCCGGGACGGGCCAGGGCCAGGGCTGGGTGCCAGGGCCGGGACAGGCCGCCGGGCCGCAACAGGCGTCGGGCTGGGTGCCTGGCCAGGCACAGTTCGGGCCGGGACAGTTCGGGCCGGGACGGAACGGCCAGGCGCAATACGGCCAGGCGCAATACGGGCCGGGCGCCAGGAACACAGGGTCCTGGCAGGCCGCCGGGGCGGCAGCGGGGCAAGGCTGGGCAGGCCCCGGCCAGGCCTACCCGGGCCAGCCATACCCCGGCCAGGCCTACCCGGGCCAGCCATACCCCGGCCAGGCCTACCCGGGCCAGCCATACCCGGGCCAGCCCTACCCCGCCAGCCAGGCTTACCCCGGCCAGCAGCCGGGCGGACCGGGCGTGCGCAACACGGGCGGGTTCGGGCGGGTCGGCAGCCCGGTCATCCGGCAGCGGGACAATGCGCTGCCTGACCCGCCGCCGAGCGCCAAGGGGCCGATCGCCGCGATCGAGACGGATAACATCGCCGCGTTCGCCCGGGACCTGCGGGTGCTCCGCTCAAAGGTCGGGCTCGACTATCCCGACATGGCGGAGAAGTCGCACTACACGATGCGTACGCTTGCCTCCGCGGCGGGTGGCCTCCGGCTGCCGACCCTTCCGGTGTTGATCGCTTACGTCAACGCCTGCGGCGGCGACGTCGTCGAGTGGGAAGAGCGCTGGGGCAGGCTGACCAAGGCCGGAAAAAGGGGCCAGACCGCGCTCCCGGCTGCCGGCCAGGATCCCGCTGGCCAGGGTCCCGGCAGCCAGGGTCCCGGCAGCCAGGGTCCCGGCAGCCAGGGTCCCGGCGGTCCCGTCGGTCAGCCAGGCCAGGGCCGGATACCGCAGGGCGCCCGGCAAACCGGCGAGATCTACGTCATCACCTCGGCGAAGCAGCGCGACTCGCCATGGTAGCTGCCGCGCTCTCCGCGGCACCCGCCTAACAGCGACCACAAGGCTTGAACCCAAGCCACAGTGTAGAGCGGCGCGGTTTCTGCGCTGCCTGCCACAGCAACCACAGCGCCCCAGCCTCAGCCACAGTGTGGGGACGACGCACAGAACGCGCCGTCCCCATCGCGGGGGCATAGTGGCGCGCAGCTCCCCATGATCGGCGGGTGCAGGGGGGCGCCCCCCGCGGACAGCAGAGCGTCGCTCACCCGCAAGTAGTATTTGACCGTGCTGCCTGCTGACAATCATGTGCATACCGAATGGTCGTACGACACGTCGGCGGACGCGTCCATGGTGCGCAGTTGCGAGCAGGCCCTCGCTGTCGGACTGCCCGCCATCGCGTTCACCGAGCACCTGGAGTTCACGGCAGGCGGCGCGGGCGACGCGATCGTGGACGTCGCGACCGATCACCGCTGGTGGGGCCGGATCAAGCCGCTGGACGTCACCGGGTACCTGGCATCGATCGAGGAATGCAGGCAACGGTTCCCCGGGCTGCGTATCCTGTCCGGCGTGGAGGCGGGCGAGTCACATCTGTTCGGTGCCAGCGCGGGCGCGGTGGTGCACGGAAATGACTTCGACCGGGTCCTCGGCTCGCTGCACGCCGTGCCGTACAGGGGGCGACTGGTCGCCGCCGACGCCCTCTTCGGCGTGATGTCCGACGACAACGCGATGCGCTATTACCTCGCGGAGCTTGCCGCACTCATCGAGGGCAGCGACCTGTTCGAGGTGCTCGCCCACCTGGACTTCCCGCGCCGGTACTGGCCAAAGGGCGCGCACCTGTACCGGGAGGAGCCATTCGAGGAGGAGTACCGCGTGGCACTCCGCGCGCTCGCCGCCTCCGGCCGGGTGCTTGAGATCAACACTAAGTCACCCCTGGCCTCGGTCGACTTGGTGCGCTGGTGGCGGGAGTCGGGCGGCACCGCCGTGTCCTTCGGCAGCGACGCCCACCTGCCAAGCCGCGTCGGCGACCGCTTCAAGCTGGCCGTCGACATCGTCGAGGCGGCGGGCTTCCGCCCTGGCCGCGACCCGTACGACTTCTGGCGCGCCTAGCACTCCTCCCATCGCGCCGCCGACCGGCACATCGCTGGTGGCGCTGGCCCGATGTTCCACCGGCTCAGCTCTACTGGCCCTAGGGTCCACCGGACCATACCGCGCTGGTCCAGGGCTCCCGCGGGCCAGTGCCGTTCCGGCGCAGGGCTCCCGCGGGACATGCCGCGCTGCTCCCGCCACCCGCTCCGCTCACCGCTAGCCCCACAGGCACCGCTGGCGCCACCGTCCAGACCCCGCTCACCGCCAGCCCCACAGGCACCGCTGGCGCCACCGTCCAGACCCCGCTCACCGCCAGCCCCACAGGCACCGCTGGCGTGTACCCGTCCACGATCGCGAGGAAGAGAGGACAGGTGCGGCGGTCAGGTACGGCGCACAACGAGCAACTTGGCCACCGTCGACACCAAGGGCAACAGCGCTGCACGTCTCGTCGATGATCATGAAGACTTTTTCGCGTAATAGTACCTAAATCTCTTCGCAACCATAAAAGTCTTCATAATAATGCTTTGAACTGCGGCTTTGTACGGGCAAAACGCGACTCGCGGCACTCGTCGGCCTCAGCATTCCCTCCCGGAACGCTGTCCGGTGCAAACGACCGCCATCAGACTCTCTGCCGTGCGGTCACCGGTGGTTACTGTCACCTATCGTACGGAATTAGTGATTTGGGACGCCGCCGTTGCTCTTGGGAGGAGTTGGGCGGAGGGGGATGGCACGCTCCCGTTCTGTGTCAAGGTTTTCGCGGCGGGCGGGCGTCTATCATGTCCGATTCCCGCTAGTTATGGTGCCGCCCTGGTGGTTGAGTGGAACGGTGATGGACGACGAGCAGCGGTACACGGCGGCGGTCAGCAAGGACGCACGGTTCGACGGGGTGTTCTTCTGCGCCGTGCGGACGACGGGCATCTACTGCCGGCCGTCCTGCCCGGCGATCACCCCCAAGCGGGTGAATATCGCCTTCTACCCCACGGCGGCCGCGGCGCAGCAGGCTGGGTTTCGTGCCTGCAAGCGCTGCCGGCCCGACGCGTCGCCCGGCTCCCCCGAGTGGAACGTGCGCTCCGACATCGCGGGGCGCGCGATGCGGCTGATCGCGGACGGCGTGGTGGACCGGTCTGGCGTGGACGGCCTGGCGGACCGCCTCGGCTACTCCGCCAGGCAGGTCGGCCGGCTGCTGACCGCGGAGGTCGGCGCGGCACCGCTGGCGCTGGCCCGGGCGCAGCGGGCACGGACCGCCCGGGTGCTCATCGAGACCACGAGCCTGCCGATGGGGGACATCGCCTTCGCGGCGGGCTTCACGTCCATCAGGCAGTTCAACGCGACCATCCTCGAGGTGTACGACATCGCGCCCCGCGAGCTGCGGGACCGGGCCGCCGTGCGGGACCGGGCCGCCGTGCGGGACCGGGCCGCCGTGCGGGACCGGGCCGGGCGGTCAGGGCGGCGGCCGGCCCTGCCGGGCGCGGGCGGCGGTCACGGGGCGGGCGGCGGTCACGGGGCGGGCGGCGGTCACGGCGCGGCCGGCGTGCTGCGGCTGCGGCTGCCGTTCCGGCCGCCGATCGACCTGGGGCGGGTGTTCGGCTTCCTCGCCGCGCGGGCCATCCCCGGGATCGAGGCGGCCGCTGCCGACTGGTACGCGAGGACGATGAGCCTGCCGAACGGAAGCGGGGTGCTCTCGTTGCGCCTCGTCCCCGGTTCGAGCTGGGTGGACTGCTCGCTTGCGCTGTCCGACCTGCGCGACGTGACGGCCGCGGTGCAGCGGTGCCGGCGGCTGCTTGACCTGGACGCCGACCCGGCGGCGATCTCCGGCTTCTTCGCGGGCGACCCGGTGATGGGGCCGCTCGCGGCCGGCTGCCCCGGGCGGCGCACGGTGGGCGCGGTCGACGGGAACGAGATCGCGATCCGGGCCGTGCTCGGTCAGCAGGTCTCGGTCGCCGCCGCGCGGCGGCTCGGCGCACGGCTCGCCGCGCTGTGCGGTGCGCCGCTGCCGGCGTCTGCCGCAGCGGCCGGGCCTGACGGGCTGACCCACGTCTTTCCCGACGCCGCGTCGATCGCCGCGCTCGACCCGGCGGTGCTGCCGATGCCGCTGTCGCGGGCCCGGGCGGTGGTCGCACTCGCCGCGGCGCTGGCGTCCGGCGACATCAGCCTCGACCCGGGCGCGGATCGTGACGAGGTGGGTGCCCGGCTGCTAGCGCTGCCGGGGATAGGCCCGTGGACGGCCGGCTACATCCGGATGCGGGCGCTATCCGACCCGGACGTGTTCCTGCCGGCGGACGTCGGCGTGCTGCGGGCGCTTGACCGGCTTTCCGCAGGCGGCAGGTCAACACCCGCGGCGGCACTTGCCATGGCCGAGGACTGGCGGCCGTGGCGCTCCTACGCGGTGCATCACCTGTGGGCCGCGCTGGAACCACCGCCGCCCGAGCCCGCACCGCCCGGCCCGCCGACGCGGGGGACGGCCTCGCGGGAGGCGGCTGCCGTGGCGCGAGGCGGTGGCCGGGCGAGCCGGCCGTCAGCGAGGACGCGCACGGCCTCTGGATATCCGAACGAAATGAGGGATGACGTCATGACAAGTCCGTTCCTTGCCGCCGGCCCGGCGGCGCCGACCTGGTACGACATCGTGGACTCGCCGGTCGGGAGGATCCTGCTCACCGGGGAGGAGCGGGCGCTCGGCGGGCTGTACCTGCTCGACGCCGGGGAGCACTCCGCATCGGTCCGGCCGGAGTGGACACGCAGGCCCGGGGGGTTCGCCGCCGTGGCGGAGCAGCTCGCGGAGTACTTCGCCGGCTCACGCAAGGAGTTCGACGTGCCGCTCGCGCCGCGCGGTACCCCGTTCCAGCTCGCGGTCTGGGCGGAGCTCAGCAAGATCCCCTACGGCTCGACGACGAGCTACGGCGCGGTCGCCGCCGCGCTCGGCAAGTCACCAGTCGCCTCGCGCGCCGTCGGGCTCGCCAACGGGCGCAACCCGATCTCGATCATCATCCCGTGTCATCGCGTGATCGGCGCGGACGGGTCGCTGACCGGGTACGGCTGGGGCCTCGACCGCAAGGAGTGGCTGCTGCGGCACGAGGGAGCCAGTGCTGTCGCGCTGGCCGACCTGCAGCCGACCCTCTTCGGCTAGCCGTCCGGCCAGCGCCTGGGCGGCGGGCTGCTCGCGGGGCCCGGGTCGTAGGCGACGAAGACGGAGGGCGCGTCTGGGGCGATCCACGGCGGCGGGTACAGCTGCTCCTGGCCGCGTACGATCGCCGCGGCCGCGCGCATCAGCGTCAGCGAGTCGTCACGGTGCCTGACGTAGGCGTCCTGGGTGGTCTGCCCGAGGCTCTTGCGGCGGCAGGCCATGGCGAGCTCGGTGGCGGCGAGCTGGTACCTGGCCATCGCGCGGCTGCCGTCCACGCCGAGGTTCAGCCGCGCCCAGTGCCTGCCGAGGCGGCGCATCCGCAAGCTGGCAAGCATCCGGATGTCGTCGGCGGTGACCACCTCGGGATGCTCGAAGTCGGGCAGGAAGCTGACGATCAGCCCGACGACGCGCCGCCGGTCCACGACCACCGCGACGATCACCACGGTGAGCGCGACGAGGAGGATGCCGTACGTGACGAGCTGCCTCGTGTCGCCAGCTCGCGCTGAGTGGTTCCACAGGGCGTCGAGCGCGACCGCCCCGAGCCAGCCGGCCAGGATCGCCGCCTCCCTGCCGACGGCTCGCGGCCTGGCCGCCGCGTACGCGACGCCGAGCCCGATCAGCGAGGTGAACAGCGCCTGGAAGACCGGGCCGAAGACGCCCCGCCTGGCGAATTCCTCGGCGATCGCGCCGGCGCCCGCGTTCCACGCGAGGGCGTAGGCGTACACGTTGGCCACGAGCGCGAAGCCGAGCCCGACCATGGACCCGTAGACGACGCCGTCCTCGATGCCGTCGATCTCCGTGCGGCGCGAGGCGAGCAGGGCGAGCAGGACGAGCCCGTTGAGCGTCTCCGCCACCACGGCGCCGCCGATCGCCGGGCCCGCGGGGACCAGGGTCGTGAGGCTCGCGTGCGGTGCGAGCTCCGGTGTGGTGATCACGGCGGTGCCAAGCGCGCGGCCGAGCAGCGCGGTGATGACCGCGATGCCCGCCCCCGCGCCGAAGATCGCGGCGAGCAGGGCACGCGGCTCCGGCTCCAGCCGGTCCAGGTACAGGATGAGCGCCACGAGCAACGGGATCGGCAGCAGCGCGAGCAGCAGGCCGACCAGGGCGGGCGCCGGGCCGCGCTGTACCACCACGACCGCGAGCGCGACGATCGCGACCAGGCAGCAGGCGGCGAGCCCGAGCAGGAAGAGCACCGGCGTCCGGCCAAAGCGCGCGGAGTCGAGCACTGGCCTGGGCGCCGACGGAGACATGATAAAAGGGTAAACGGTACGATCAAGCCGATACCAGACCGTGAACGAATACTGTCGGCCGCGACGCGTGCGCGATCGGCGACGGTTACGGTTCCTGCTGGTCAGCGGTCCGCTGGTTGGCCGGGACCGGCGGCAGGTTGCCGTCCTCGTCCAGGTCGAACTCACCGTCCTTGACGCCGAGCACGAACGCGTCCCATTCGGCCTCGGTGAAGTACAGCCTGCCCGCCTCCGGCTTGGCGGCGTCATACATCACGTAAAGCTTGGGCTCGCCCGCCTTGTGCGGTGCGCCCGAGGTGTCCGTGGTGACGTACACCTCGACCCGGCTCTCGGTCTCCTCCATGCCCCCAGGCTACTGCCGTCGGCCCGCCCCGGGCAGGCCGACCGGGATTACCCGCCTCCGTTCCTCTCCTGCCGCCTCCCCTCGCTCACCTACCGCGGCGCGTAGCCGGGGTAGAGCTCGTCGGACGGTACGATCCGCACGCCGAGCGGTACCAGCGAGATCGGGATCAGCTTGAAGTTCGCCAGGCCGAGCGGGATGCCGATGATGGTGCAGCACAAGACGATGCCCGCGGTCAGGTGGCCGAGGG
>Ga0335078_10007546_pt1 | contig 16130 bp, 13 predicted proteins | sample Lox_Sample_32_FD_206711 | JGI IMG/M metagenome (GOLD analysis project Ga0335078, IMG submission 206711) | Soil microbial communities from Loxahatchee National Wildlife Refuge, Florida, United States - Lox_Sample_3.2 | ecosystem: Environmental > Terrestrial > Soil > Wetlands | place: USA...
GCCAGGCCCCGGAGGCGAAGGTGATCCCGTCGCCTCCGGGGCTAGGCGCTGAGGCGTCGAGAGCGCTTCTGGCGTAATCGCGAGCGCGGCGGCGATTGCCGTAATGGAACACGGTAGCGGGAAACCGGGGCCGCGGCGGCCGGCGCGCGCCCTTGGCACCGGTTGCAGCACATTCGCCACGGCCGCGCAGGGTTAATTCCCACGAGCCGTATCCTCCCCTTCGCTACGGCCTGCGGCCGCCGCGGCGTACCGGCAAGTCCGGTGCCCCTGCAGCACCGGCCCACAGGTAAGACGCTATCGGAGTTTTATTAGTTTACGCAATTATTGTCAGTAGCAAGCTTGTCTTCGGCCGGCTGCTGCCCGGGCCTGGAGATGCTGGCGTGGGGTCCGGTCACGGGCCCGCCCAGCCGAGCGCCGCGCCCGGCTGCGGAAGCTCGCCGGCCGCCGCCGCGAAGGCCCGGAACGCCGCGATCACCGGCGCATGCTCTTCCGGCGGCAGCGCCCCGAGCAGCCGGGCCAGCTCGGCCCGGCGCCGCCGGGTCACCTCGGTCACCAGGTCCCGGCCCGCCGCGGTCGGCGCGATCCGGACCGCGCGGCGGTCGCCGGCCTGCCGGTGACGGCGGACCAGTCCCTTGCGCACCAGCCGGTCGCACATCCGGGTCGCCGTGGACGGGTTCACCGCCAGCGCCGCCGCCAGCTCGGCCGTTCCCTGCGGACCCTGGGCGGCCAGTACCACCAGCGCCCGGTATTGCGGCAGTGTCACCTCGTCCCCGGCTGCCGCCAGCGACCGTGCCGCCACCGCCACCAGCGCCCGGCTCGCCGCCAGTACGGTGTCCACCAGCTCATCGGGCGCTACCTGCACGGGCGGGGACGGCGCATCGGGAGATCTCATATCCGGCATGGATAAATATTGCCCTGGGCACGTACCCAGCCGCACCGCCGGCGCCCATATGGACCGAACGGTCCTGGTTCCACGCCGCACCGACGCCACTCGTTCCCTTGGCCTGACCCGCTACCTCCCGTATTCTGCTCGCGTTGCCATTCGCCGGCACCGTCTCACCGCCGGGTTCTTCGCTCCGGACACGGCGGTGAGCGGCGGGTTCCCAGGCGAGTTAAGGGATCCAGCCGACGGCTAGGGCGCGGCCGATGCCCCGTAAAGGGGGAGCTGTCAGGCTTGGCGTTCCGCGCGCTGGTCAGGCGGCGAGGAGGCCGGCGAGCTGCGCGATTCCCCGCCCCCAGGCGGCGATTTGTCCTGGCGGCGGGTAGGACGCCCCGGAACTGGTGTGGCCGGCCTGCGGCGAGGCGAGGTACCGTTCCCGGCCGCGGGGGTCGATGAAGTAGACGACGGAGGAGTGGACGATGCCGGCGTCGGGGCCCGGTGCCTGCCCGGCGACGTTGTGGTTTCGCCACGCGGCCCGCAGGCTGGGCCCGGGGCCGGTGAAGAAGTGCCAGCTGGGGATCGAGGTCAGCTGGTGCTCGCGGGAGAACGCCGTCACGTCGGCGACGGCGCTGTGGTACTGGTTCACGTTGACGGCGGCGAACACCACCTTGCCCGCCAGCTTCCCCAGGTCGCGGTAGGCGTCGGTGAACTCGTCCGACACGATCGGGCAGATGTCGGTGCAGTGCGGGTCCATGAACGCCAGTGCCACGACCTGGCTGCGGAAGGCGGACAGCGACAGTACCCGGCCGTCCTGGTCGGTCAGGGTGAAGCCGGGCGCGGGCCGGGCCGGGACCGGTGACAGTTCCATCAGGTTGACCTGGCTGTCCGGCACGGCGGCGGGAATCGCGTACGGGCGGGAGTAGCTCCGGTCGTGGCGGATCAGGGCATACGCCGTCACGGTCAACCCGCCGGCGATGAGCGCCGCGGTCAGGCTTCCGGTGACCAGCAGCCGGTAGTTATGCATGGCCACCGCTCTCGTCAGCCGCCGGCTGGTGACCGTTCCCGTTGGCAGCGGACCGCGCCAGCGAGCCGTCCGCCACCGAGGTCAGCAGGTTGACGCGATCCCCCTGCGTCAGGACGAGCTCGGGATGGGGCGGGCGGAGCCGGCGGCCGCGCAGGACCGACAGGGGGATGCTGGCCCGCGGCCAGGTGACGTCCTGCAGCTTGCGTCCGATCCCGGGCGAATCGGAGGTAACGGTGATCTCGACGAGCCGGTATCCCGGTATCGGCGTGGGCGGGTGCCGCAGAAGCGACTGCGGGTCGCTATGCTCCCCGTCTGCCGTCACCTGGGCCTGCGTGGTCTTGGCTTGCGTGGCGCTGATCTGCCGGGCGATGGAGCGCAGCACGCCGGGGGCGGTGATCCAGCCCTGTATCCGGTGGCCGTCGGCGGACAGCACGGGCAGGCCGTCACGGCCGTAGACCTCCAGCTGCCGCAGGGCCTGGGCCAGGGACTCGGTCCCGAACAGCGCCTGCGGGTCGCCCTGGTAGCTGACCGGCCCGGCCAGCGCGGCCCAGTCCGGCTCGGCGCTGCCGCTGGCGTCGGCAGGGACCGGCAGCGGCGGCCGGAAGGGGCGCATGGCGTCGGCGACCTTGAGATCGGACAGGGCGCGCCAGGGCGCGGCGCGGTCGATGTCGGTGCCGCGGCGCAGCAGCTTGGTGGTGTAGATGGTGCCGTAGCTGAGCGCGCGGGACAGCGTTGAAGCGATGGCGACCGCGAGCATCACCGGCAGCGTCAGGGCGAAGTCGCCTGTCATCTCCACCACGGACGCCAGCGAAGTCAGCGGCGCGCGGGCGGCGGAGGCGAACACCGCGCCCATCGCCACCACCGCGTACAAGGCCGGGTTCCCCGCGCCCGCGCCGAAGATGTGGTGCACCACGTCACCGAAGGCCATCCCGGAGGTGACCCCGATGAACAGCGACGGCGCGAAGATGCCGCCGGATCCGCCGATCCCGATGCTCAGGCTGGTCGCGGCGATCTTCGCGAACGCGAGGACGATGACGAACCACAGCGCGTACTGGCCCGCGGTGGTCCTGTACATCACCGGGTAGCCGACCCCGTACATCTGCGGCAGCGCGAGCAGCAGCAGCCCGAGCGCCAGGCCGCCCACCGCGGGCCTGGCCCATTCCGGCCTGCCTTTCCAGGCCCGGTCGCACAGGTCCTCGGTGGCGTACAGGACCGCCTTGAACGCCAGGCCCATCAGCGCGGCGATCACGGCCAGCGCCGCGACCAGCAGGTAGGTGCCGGCCTGGTGCAGCGCGATGCCGTGCGGGAATCCGGACAGGAACGGCTTGTCGCCCAGGAAGGGGATGGCGGTGATGTCGGCGATCATCGCCGCCAGCATCACGGTGAACAGCGCGTCGACGGAGAACTCCCGCAGAATGATCTCCACGCCGAAGAACACCCCGGTGATCGGCGCGTTGAAGGTGGCGGCGATGCCGCCGGCCGCGCCGCAGGCGACCAGGATCCGCAGCCGGTTCTCCGGCATCTTGATCCGCTGGCCCAGGCTGGAGGCCAGCGCGGAGCCGATCTGGACGATCGGCCCCTCCCGGCCGACCGATCCGCCCACCCCGATGCACAGCGCCGACGCCAGCGCCTTGACCACGCTGACCTGCGGGCGGATCCGCCCGCCGCCTTCCGCCACGGCGATCATCACCTCGGGCACCCCGTGGCCGCGGGCCTCCCGGGCGTACCGGTAGATCAGCGGGCCGTAGAGCAGCCCGCCGATGACGGGGATGACCACGAAGAACGCCAGGCCCAGCCACGGCAGGTGGGCACTGCCCACGTAGCCTTGCTGGCCGAACTCATCATGGCCGGTGGCCAGCCAGGTGACGAAGTAGATCAGGTACCGGAACACGACCGCGCCCAGCCCCGCGCCCGCCCCGATTAGCAGGGCGAGCAGGAACATGCCGCCCCGGCCTGCCCGCAGCCACCCGGCCGCCTTTGCGGGCAACTTAGCCGCCAGCTCCGTCACGCCCTGTCCCCCCCATCCGTGTGGCCGCGATGGCCGGGCACTCGCGGCCGGGGCGCCTCCCCGGCGGGTACGGGCGACGGCCACTGGCTGTCGGGTACCTCTCCGGCGGCGTCCGCGAACGCGCGCAGGCTCTCGGCCACCGCCCGCTGCGTGTCCTCCGGCAGCGTCGCCAGGATGCTTTCGATCAGCCCCTTGCGCACCAGCCGGTCGCTCATCCGGCCCGCGGTCGACGGCGCCACGTCGAGCGCCGCAGCCAGGTCCACGATCCGCTGCGGGCCGCGTGAGGCCAGCACCACCAGCGCCCGGTACTGCGCGATCGTGGTCTCCTCCGCGGCCGCGCCCAGCGACCGGGTCGCGACCGCGATCAGCGACCGGCTCGCGGTCAGTACCGCGTCCACTGCGCCCGGATCAGGCCGATACGTCTGGTTCGCGCCGTCCGCATCTAGTGCACAAGTCAATGTTTGCATTCTGCAATTATACGACGATGCGCTCTTCCCGGCGATGGCCCGCAGGCGCACAGGTGTTCCTGGGCAGGAGGCAATCGACGCCGAAGGCCACGGCCTGTACCGCAATCGGGTCGGCCCGGACGATGATCCGGGGCCCTGGAGGCGGCCCGCAAGCCCGGCATCAACGTCGCGATCAACCTGATCATGGACCCCGCGCGGGACGCCGGGCGTCCCGCGCCGAACCCGGAGCGCGGCACCCGGTCTGCGGCCGGCCTGAGCCAGGCTCCCGCCCCGGGACCTCAGACGAACAAGCGGCGGATTACGACCCCGTACCCGACGATGCCGCCCAGCCATAGATCGAAATGACCGCCGATCTCTAGGTAGTCGGCAACCTCGTCGCCGACCAGTCGCAGCGTCACCAGCAGCTGGCGGCTGCCCGGCCGGAACGGGGCGCCGTCCTCGCAGCTGACCAGCGTGGCTAAAATCTGGCTGCGCCCGGATTCCTCGTGCCGGCCGCGAAGGACTATGCGGCGCGGTGCGGCTCCCAAATCTGACGACAGGATCGCCGCCGCTTTCCCGCGCATGGTCACCAGAGCCTGGAATTTGTATCGCTTCATGTCGGCGCCACCTCCAGCTCGCCAAGCAGTCGTCCAGCATTTAACATCGTACAACGATATACTTTAGTCGGCGATTGCTGCTGCTGCCGACTTGGCCGCTGGTGACGCGGACCGGTCAGCGCGTTTGCGGCTCGGCCGCACGGGCCCTGGATGAGGCGCGGTTCCGCGATAACGGCGACGTATGAATTAATATAGCTGCACGATATATATTTTGATGGATAAGGCGGTTGCCTGGTTGTCGACCTTTCCGGATCTCCTCGATGGACCGGCGGGTGGCTCTCATCCTGATCTGGGCCTGCCGGGTCGTCGGCCGCCGCGCTGGGGTGCTGATGCTGGCCGCAGCCCGCCTTCGCGCGGTCGCTGAACGCGGCCGCTGCGCTGAAGGCGGTCGTGATGTGTGCCAGCGTCCGGTGGGCGCGGCAGCAGTGCGCCGACGCGCCATCTGCCTCCGCATGATCCGTGGCCCCTCATCTGCCCGGAGGGTGGTGCTCGCGTCGTTCCGCGAATCGGCGTACGACGCGCCGGATCTGGGCGGGATCGCGGAGCACATCGAGCTCAGCCTGGGACATCAGGCGCCGGAGGGGAAGTTCGTGACCGCGATCATGGCCGAGATAGACCAGGACGGTGCCGAGATCCGCCTGCTGAACTGCGGGCATCCGGCGCCGCTGCTGGTGAGCGGGGGACTGGCCCGGCTGGCCGAGCCGGTGGAGGCGGCCCTGCCGCTCGGCCTGGCCGGGCTCGCGGCAGGGGACCGGAAGGAGTGCACTGTCCCGTTCGGCCCGGGTGACCGGATGCTGTTCTACACCGACGGCATCAGCGAGGCACGGGACAAGGCGGGCGCCTTCTATCCCCTGGACCGGTGCGGCGCGCTGCTCGGCGGCCCGGATCCGGATGCTGCGCTCGGCCGGCTCTACGACGACGTCCTGGGCCATGTCGGCGGCCGCCTGCCCGACGACTCCGCTGCGCTGTTCGTCATGCACGCACTGCCACGACCGCGGCGAGGAAACCCATCGATATCGGCTTCCCATCGATCACCCTGTCCGCCGGCTTCGTGGCCATCTTTACCGATACCCCTCGGCGGCCCGGGTATGGCGCTCGGAATCCTGGCTGTCGTAACCGGTAGGCAGCCGGCCGTGCCGTCAGACCTGGCAGCATCGACGCGCAGATCGACGTTCAGGGCAAGGCCCAGTTCACGCTGGGCGTGCAACGCCCCGGCCAGGTGTAGTGACAGCGCAGGCGCCAGGCCTGGTCAGAGTGCCGGAGCGTGGTCCCGTGGTATCGCGATTGACGGCGCCGCGCACGCCAGGGACCGTTCGGACGCGAGTGACGGGCCCGCCCGACGGCTACCGGCGCCAGGATCACGGGCCGCGGCGCGTCCGGACGGGCGGCCACGCCACGGCGCGGCCTCCGGCGGATCCTGCGCGCCAGCCCCACGGTCTTGGCCACATGGTCGATGGCGATGTCCTTGCCGCATCTTCAATTTCCGGATCTGCCTGTTCAAGCTGACCGAGGCCGAGCAGAGGTGCTCGATGCAGGTGGCAAATAGTGCCGGGCGGCCCGCCGTGACCCGTTATTCACTAGACGGTGACCCATGGCTGGCGGGGGAATCCGCCGATACCGTACTCCTGGGTCCTGTGGGCGCCGACCTGGCTGCCGGGCGAGTGAAGGACATCATCGCACTGACTCCCGCGGCGACGCAGCCCAGGATCGAGATGAATATTCCGATTTGGGGCGAGAAATTGACATGAACTGTGCCGGTGAGGGTATCAGTCTCGTCGGTTCCCACGATCCCCGCGAGGACGATTCCACCGAGGGTGAGCACGGCGAGCCCGGCGATGACAAATGCCACGATTCCCGAGATCAGCCTTGCGCGATTCGATCCGGCCAGCATTATTATGCCGAGCACGGCAAGTGTGATTCCGAAGAATACTGCCGATTCTTTGGGGGCGGAGTTAACGGTATAGATATCTGGCTGCGGAGAAGATAGGAATGGAAGCAGTGAGCCGAAGAAAGCGGCACTGCCGCCCGCGATTGTCCATTTAGCTACGCGGATCTGCCAGTCCCGCGATGCGGTGTCTTCGATCCACAAGTCCCAGCCTGGCGGTGGATCAGGCCAGGAAGGGTCTGGCTGCCATCCTGGAGGAGGCGTCCAGCGTGGCGGTGCCGGGGGCCATCCGGGAGGTGGGTTAAGCCGTACTGACATCATGACCTTCCTTTCGGGCGGGCGGCCGCTTTGGGTATCGGCGTTGGTGTGCGTAAATGTTTCATTGCTAGCGGCCAGTGCCGTTGCCAGACGGTCGGCGACCGTCCTGCTGAACGTGGTTAGGCAGAGGACCCGTACTTCAGGAAAGCCGAATAGGCGTCAGATCCGCACGGGCAGGCCTGCCTGCCCGTGCACGAGGAACCGGCTCTGCGATGCAAGTGACCAGCGTGATACGGACCGTGACAGCCGCCATGGTCGCCGTGCCAGCGGGGCTTAGCCGGCCAGCTCGCCAGGGCCGTCCGCGCATTGCAGGCCCAGACGATGCGGGTCGTGGCAGCTACGCAACGCCAAGATCGGGAGGCTGCGCTGATCCCCCGTCAGCGACTCATGGGTCGAGGGCTTCTAGATCGTGGAGATTGATGGTGCCGGAGTGCACCGCCCAGGCCGCCAGCGCCGAAAGGAAGTTGACCGTACCCGGAGCCTCCTCGCTGGAGCCGCCGGGATGGACAAGGCCGGGGATTCCATACTCTGCCGACAGCATCTGCCGCAGCGCGTCGAGGGCATTCCGAACAGTCTTAGGAGAGACGCCGCACCGTTCGGCGATTCCTCTGTAAGTGGCGGGGGCGGTTCTCGCGCCAACGCAGGTCAGAATCGGCTCGCAGAGGGCGGCAAGGTACCGGCGCTGGGCTTCGGGCATATCCAGACGCCGATAACCAGAAGTCGTAGGTGCGCTGGCTTTAGCTGTGTCCGCGAGGCGGCGTTTACCTGCAGATCCGCCTTCCGCGCTGGCGCAGGTGATCTCAAGAACATACCGTGCAGCATCGCTTCCGAATACCACGACCCTGCAACGGCTGAAGGGCATTGTGCCGAGAGTCATAAGAGGCTTGATCTCGAGTTCGGGTCCCGGGATTCCCTGCAGGTAAATGGAGTTCCGTGTGGACTCGTTGCTTACCAGCAGTCCCCCGTCTATCGCCGTCAGCCGCCCCGCCCGACGAGATACCAAAAGATCTTTGGCCTGAGAGGTGATGACGATATCACAATCATCCGACCGGCCGAAAGTAACCGAGGAACCAACGTCGAGCTCCCAAACCTGTACTCCGAAGCGGACGGTGGAGTATCTGCCGGTCGTCGCGAGTCTCTGGTCCATGGCGCTCTCCTCCCCGGAATGCCGGCTGGCGTCCCCGAGTCCGCCGACTTATTCAACCTGGCAGGCAGGGTCACTCATCGCAGCTGACGGCGTGGCCGTCGATCAGCCAATTCTGCGCTGACCCGGCCGTGCCCTCAAACCGCAACGAATACGTATCCGACGTGAGCTGCAGGCTTCCTGCGACCAGTTCGGCCGAAACCTGCCACGACTCCCCAGCCGACAAGGTCCCATTAGGGGTCACTATCTGCTGGTGGAGGTTGCCCTTTTCCGTTTCTTGGCTTGGCGCGTACTCCAGACCCGTCCATCCCGAACCCAGCCTTTGTGCGTACACAACGCCCGTTGGGTTGGAGACCCCCGTAAAGACCACCGTAAGGGCGCACCTGCCGGGCTCTGCGTCAACCCAGGCGGCGGGGGTGTTGAAGGTAACCTGGCCCGCAAGAGTACCGACGACACGCTTGAGCTGGCCGAAGTAGACTCGCGCCCTGACTAGCGACGAACCTGTCACTAGGGAGGCGCTGGCGTAAGGTGCAGCCGCAGGTGCCGTGGACGGGTCCGCCGCCGTCGGCGATGAGGCTATCTGCGCAGGTGGCGAAGAGCCGTGGGTGGGAGAACTGGTAGCGGACGATGTTCTCGACGGTTTCGCCTTCACCGCAGCGGGGGATATGGACGGGCTCGCGGTCACCGTGGGCGACGCCGTTGGCAGCGGCGGGGTGCCACCGGGCGAAGCCGCGAGGATCCTGGCCAGCACCGCGATGGCGATGACTGCGGCGGCCGCACTGAAGGGCCAGCGCCATTTGCGCAAGCGGCTGACGCCGTCCGCAGACCGCTGACCGGGACCGCCCGGAATGCCTGCCGGGGTTCGACCCGCCCGGGGCGTGCTCTGGAGGAATGCCGACGCCGGAACAACAGCGGCGGCGTCGGACAGGCCAGCCTTCTCCGCGGCCGGTGATCTGGCCGCGGCGCCATCGACGATCGAGGGAGTGAGGACCGGCTCGGGTCGGCCGCCTTGCGCTTCGAACCTTCCGGGACCGAAGGTCACCTGGTCGCGAGCCGACGGTCCGGCTGCACCTGTGTCACGGCCCGCCGCGCCGGCTACGCGTGCGGGCTCCGGCGGCTCCAAGATGAGCGGTGAGGGACCTAGAGTCTCGGTCGCCGGGCTGAAGCGGCCTATGGTGTCCGCGACCGTCTTGGGCAGCCAGTCCCCGGTGAGCACACCGACATTATCGCTAAGCATTTCGATGATATCGGCCGGAGCAGGCCGGTAGGCGGGATCCTTGGCGAGGCACCCCTCGATCAGCGGACGGAGGCGAGCGGGTACCTGGGCGAGGTCCGGCTCTTCGTTCACCACCCGGTAGAGCAGCGCGGGTGTCGCGCCACAGCCGAACGGGCCGATTCCCGTTGCCGCGAATGCCAGCACCGCGCCGAGGCTGAACACGTCTGTTGGCTTCCCGACCCCTTGCTGTCCCCTGGCCTGCTCGGGTGACATGAATCCGGGCGAGCCCATCACCGCGCCGGTCGCGGTTAGCATGGACCGATCGATGGCCTGGGAGATCCCGAAGTCGATCACGCGGGGGCCGTCGGCAGCGAGCAGCACGTTTGATGGCTTGAGGTCCCGGTGCACGACCCCCGACCGGTGAATACCGGCGAGCGCCTCGGCGAGACCCGCCGCTAGGGCAAGAACCGTCTTGACCGGCAATGGGCCGTTGTCGTCCACCGCGTCGGCGAGCGACGGCCCCGGTACGTACACCGTGCCCATCCAGGGCAGCTCCGCCTCGGGATCGGAGTCGACGACAGCGGCGGTGTACATGGCGCTGACGTGCTTCGCGGCGGCGATCTCCCTGGCGAACCTGGCCCTGAAACCGCGTTCTTGAGCCAACTCGGGCCGGATCACCTTTATTGCGACGAGTCGGCCGCCCTGCGACCTCGCCAGGTAGACCTGGCCCATGCCGCCGGCGCCCAGCCGCCCGAGCAGCCGGTACGGCCCAACCGACATGGGGTCACCATGCCGCAATTCCTTGATCATTAATACCCCCCATGCCAGGCAGCCCTAGAAGGACGGTAGTGCCCGGCACACCCTCACGCTTCCACATATCGTGATATACGCCTATCAGCGTATGGTGCTGATGGATGTCCCGCTCGCGGAAGGCGACAATGGACGGGATGGTTCGCTATCTGTAAGCCGGCCGTCGTCCTTCACCAAGATCATGACCGGATCCTGGCAGCATGACGGAAATCCGACTCTATGCTCGCCAGGAAATTAGGTGAACCTAAGACTGCCGATCCACGGGAGTTCATCAAACGAACGGCCCGCTGAACTTCGAAGTCCCTCAAGGCAGCGACGGATCGCTGACTGCGCCGGGCTGAAGTCGCGGTGTGGGCGTCCTGCCTCTGCGCAGAACGTCCAGATCCGCGTTCCTCGGGGACGGCCCGGCAGTCTGGCCAGACGACCGACGCCTCCTTGTTCGGGAGGTGCTTCCGCGGCGATGTCGAGACGGCCGGGGGCGGCTCCGACTATGCATTGACGGTGCCGGACGGCGGCGCCGAGCCGACTGAGGAGGCACGATGAGCAAGCTGCGGTGTCACATCGCGATCTCGCTGGACGGTTTCGTCGCCGGCCCGGACCAAAGCCCGGAGAACCCGCTCGGCGAGGGTGGTGAGCGGCTCCACGACTGGGTGGTTCCGCTGGCCGCCTGGCGCCGGTCCCACGGCGAGCAGAGGGGCGAGGTGAACGAGAGCACGCCGGTATTCGAGGAGTCGAGGGCGAACATCGGCGCCGCGGTGATGGGCAGGAACATGTTCGGCCCCGCCGGCGGTGGCGCCTGGGGCGACGAGCAGTGGACGGGCTGGTGGGGTGACAATCCGCCTTACCACTACCCCGTGTTCGTCCTCACTCATCACTCGCGTGATCCGGTGGAGATGCAGCTGCACGTCGTCCCGGTGCTGCTCGGTGGCGGTTCCCGCCTCCTCGGCAACCTCGGTGACGCGGATGTGCGACTCGAGCAGGTCCGGGCCGTCGAGGCGCCCGGCGTCACCCACCTCAAGTACCGGATCTTGCCGGGCAGGATCTGACACCTCTCAACCACATCGGAGGCTGGAGATCCTCATCGGATGGATGCGAAACACCTCACATCCCCGAATTCGCTGTGGTGACATTCGCCTCATTCACCCGGCCGGACTGAGCATGCACCAACGGCCTCTGCCGAATCACTTAACGGCCCACGCGCGCGTCTGCGTCCGGACTGATAACGGCTGATTGAGCTGGTCAGGTAGTCCGGTTGTCCCTCGTGCGCCGAGGTTTGTTCCGTGTACCCGGCTCGTCGGGGAATGGATGCCGCCAGCCGCACCGCTCACCGTCCTTGTCCTCGACGCACAGCCAGTACAGGTGCCGCTCGCCGCGGGCGCTGGACACCCGGACATGTTTAACAGGCACCCCGCATCGCGCGCATGCAGGCGGTTGCCTGAGCTGATCGGCACGCTCGTGTTTCAGGAGCCGCTCGACGAGCATGGAACTCTCGAAGAGTGCCATCACCTCGAGCCTGCCGCCCGGCACGTGAGCCAGCACGTTCATGCTTCCGATGAACGTCAAGTTGCGGTCGATGATGATGATCTTCTGATGCTCCTTCGCCAGATAGACCGTTCCCGCTATCTGCGCCGCGAGCTCTTCGTGCCGGGGCTTCAAGTGCATGTTGACCTGGTCTCGCGGCAGGACCACGGGATGCACGCGGACCCCGCGGTCCTGGGCCGCGCTCAGGTGCGGCAGCAGCTGCTCTGACCGGCGGCCGACCCATGGACTCCACAGCCAGATGCGTTCCTGGGCCGCGTCGATCCGGCGGCACAACTCGTCCGGGAGATGATCCTCGTCGAACAGGTCGATCAGCGTCGCATGGCCGCGCAGGGCATGCCAGATCTCGCTGACAACCGGGTCCTCTCCGGGTGCCTCCAGCAATCCGAGGATCTCGGCGGCCCGCACCACCCGAACCTTGTCAGCGTCGAGGAGCTGCCGCACGGCGTGCAGTGGCCCTGATCGCGCGCGGTGGATCGTCGCCACATTCGCGATGAGGTAGAGGCGTCGCCTGGCGCGGGTTATGCCGACATTGAACAGCCGAAGCCCGTCGGCCTGCCATTTCGTTCCCTTAAGATCGCCCTGCGCGATCCATCCCCTGCCGTCTTCCACCAAATCGAAGATCACCGTGTCAAATTCCCGGCCCTGGAACCGGTGAGAAGTGCCGATCTCGATCTGCGGGCTGGCGCCCGACTCGTTCAAGATGTCCTGGACAAGCTGCTGCTGATCCCGGTAGGGCACGAGGATGCCGGCCTTCATGCTGGCCGACTCGCCTTCCTCCTCAGCTTGACGCACCCGGTGCTCGGCGAGGGCCCGCGCGAGCAGGACGCCGATGGGCCACCATCCGGCGACGCCGCCACCTGGCTTCCGGCGGATCGCGGCAAGCTCGTCGCCAAGACCATCGACGTCAACGAGGACGATCTCGGTGTCCTGAGCACGACCGGGGCTGCAGCCGGCGGCGCGAAGGACCCCACGATAGGCGACGGCGTTGGCGAGTTCATTGATGACTGGTCCGAAGCGGTACTGCTCGGTGAGCGCCGCGCAACCCTGGTTGTCCTGTGCGGAAGCCGCGTCCCGTATGCCGAAGAGTCCGAAACTGTCTTGGCCGTACCAGCGAAGAACCGCATCCTCGGCCGAATCCCGGAACTCATCGGGCATGATCGGCCCGTTCTGCAGGAAGTCGCCGAGCAGCGTCACCCCTTCGAGCGCACGGCTCGCCGCGTAGACGACTTCGGGCGGGCAGGCAGCAGAAACCTCGTCAACAATCACGAAATCGTAGTCACGTTCGCGTAGCTCCGGGCTCATCCGCAGCATGGCCAGCGTGGCGGCGACGACGCGGGCGTCCCGGACGATTTCCCTGCGAACCTGAGACGTCTCCCGCCGCATCCGGGAGACGACGCGCTCGTGCTCACCCTCCTGGTGGTCAATGTCGCGCTGGATACCCGCCGCCCGCGCTTCCAGACCGGGCCGCTCCGCGAGCTTACGTGGTAGGTCGCGCGCCCTCACATCCGAGACGAATTGGCTGTCGGCGGCCGTCGGCCCGGGCTCCCGCCGCAGCTGCCCGATCTTGGCCGTCAGTTCCCGCGCGCGCTCAGCATGGAGTTCGCTCGCCGCCCTAGCGTCATGCACCCTGCCTTCTGCCACGGTGAGGAGCCGGTCGAGATCGGCCAGCGATTCGGGAGTGTACGGCAGCGCCGCGCGAAGATCGGCCTCGATCCGCCTGGCCAGCTGTGGGGCCAGATCCTTGAGGCGTTCTGCCCGCTCATTCTTGCGGGCGATCGCCTCATCCAGGTGCTGAGCATTCTCCTTGACGAGCGCCTTCAGGTGATGGTGCCCAAACCGGCGTCGTTCCCGGGCTGCGGTAAGCTCCGCATCAAGACGATCGCGTTCGTCTTCCAGCTTGGATATCGCGGTTTCGGCGTTGCCCATCGCGAGCTTGAGGTCCTCATGCGTGCGCTGGCAGCCGGTGGCGCTAGCGATGTACTGCCGCGCGGCTGCCGCCGCCATGAATTCCGCGTGCACTGTACGGAATCGGTCGTCGAGATTTGCCAGGTCCAGGGCGGTGCCACTTTCCAGGTGCCGGAGCTCCGCAAGCTCGGCTTCGCATGCGGCCAGCGTCTCCGCCCTCGCCAGTCGGGCCTCGGCCGCCCGGTAGGCGTCTATGTCGAAACCTTCTAGCTCCGCGTCCACCTGGGCGAGTCCGACGAGGGCAGGATGGGCGCTGAGCGCGCTGATCTGTTCCTCGAGTCGACGCCGTTCTTGTTCCAGTGCCTCCTGGCGCTCGTCGATCAGCTTCTGCAGGCAGATTGCAGGATTCTGGGCTATGTCCGTCAGGTGCGGAGTACCGGCGCGGATCATCACTCCGGGAGCGGGCCCGGTCGCGGCGGCTTTAGCTAGGGCGTTATCGACGGCGATGTTGGTCATCGAGACCAGGAGCACGCTCTTTCCCATGGAGATCAGGTCTTGCAGAGACTGCGCGATGACCTTGGTCTTTCCCGTTCCCGGAGGGCCCCAGACCAGGTGCAGGCCCGGCGAGCAGCAGGCCGTCCACGCGCGCTGCTGCCCGGCATTCAGCTCTGGCCTGCTGCCGCCGACCCGGTCCGCCGTTATCGCATCGGCGCGGCCCGCGGCGAACCGGCTGATCAGAGTGAACCGGTCGATCGAGGTCAAGCCCTCCAAGAGCGATTTTTCGAGCAAGCCGGGCGGGCGAACGGGCACCCACAGGAAGAGCCCCGTTGCTGGTGCATGCTTTGCGGCCCTGACTTTGAGCACATTCCCTATCTGGATAGTCTCGATTAGTTGGAACTTGTGCTTCTGCGCTCCTTCAGCCGGTGCCAGATAAGCGGCTTCGAGCTGATCATTTTCGACAGGCCGGCCGGCGAGACCTATCCAGAACCATCCCGGGCCAAGCTCCGCGTCGGGGGAAACGCGGCCTAGATTCCGTGCTTTCCGTCCTGTGCCGTCCAGTGGATCCTTTTCTGGTTCAGGGCACAGCCGCCTGACGACACCGATCAATTCATCTAGCCAGTCTGGCTGCTGCGTGTCTGCCACGACTTCCCCGGTTCGGAAGATCAGGATGACAATGACAGCAGGTTAACTCATACAGTACGGATCCTAATTTCATCGTGTATTTCGCTGGCACAATAGGCGAATTCGACACTATATTCCAAAATATGCCCATCGGCCTACGCTGATCTGGATGTTGTTTATCCTCGGAGGGGAGCAGTAACCAGGGCGGGCAGACGATGGCCGGGTGCGTGGCACCGCTGGCGCTGATCGCGGGCGCGGCACCCTGCCTCCCGGACCCGCGGGCTGACCGCCTTTCAGGCTGGGAACGGCCGGGTGAGTTCGGGAAACATGGGGTAGTGCCGAACGTTCAGTGTGGCGAGTTCCAGTCCCTGGGTGAGCGCGGTCGCGGCGATCAGGTAGTCGCCGAGGCCGATCCCGGAATGGGACCGGCGGTACTCGCGCATGAGCGTCGCCGCCCGCCAGGCCACCTGCTCGCTGACCTCGAAACGTTGCATGCTGCCGAGCAGGCGCATGACTTCGCGGCGTTCCGGCGAGCGCATCCCCCCGGCGATCTCGGTCAGGCTCACGACGCTGATGGCCAGCGGCCCGGAGGACTGCCGGGCCTGCACGAGCCAGTCCCGCGCGGCGGTGCTGCCGCGCAGGTGCTCGATCAGCACGTCGCTGTCGACCAGGATCACGCGTCGGCCAGCCGGTCCAGGTAATCCATACGTTCGTCCCGTCCCCGGGTGAACGTGTCCTCGCCGGCCAGGATTCCGAAGGAACCGTCAATGGCGGCGAGGTCGGCGGCGAGGTCCGTGCCGGGATGCCCGCCGATCGCCCGGTCGATCAGCTCGCGGATCAGCTCTGCCCGGGAAACGCCTGCCGCCTGCGCGGCCCGGTCCAGCGCGGCCGCCTGGCCTTCCGCCAGGTAGATATTAGTCCGCTTCATACATCACATCATACACCACAATTGGCGATCCCTGCCCCGGGCAGTCCCTGACCCAGGCCCGATACAGGTCCGGCCGGGGCCTTAAAGGCCCGCCTCGGCGTGCGGTCAGGAAACCAGGGCGCGGATGTCGTCGGCGTCGATGGTGGTGCCGAACGCGCTGCCGTCGTCCAGCACGCTGGCGAACAGCCTGGCCTTCCTGGCCTTCAGCGCCATGACCTTGTCCTCGATGGTGTCCCTGGCCACGAGCCGGTAGACCATGACGTTCCGGGTCTGCCCGATGCGGTG
>Ga0335078_10007547_pt1 | contig 16129 bp, 11 predicted proteins | sample Lox_Sample_32_FD_206711 | JGI IMG/M metagenome (GOLD analysis project Ga0335078, IMG submission 206711) | Soil microbial communities from Loxahatchee National Wildlife Refuge, Florida, United States - Lox_Sample_3.2 | ecosystem: Environmental > Terrestrial > Soil > Wetlands | place: USA...
GCGCGTTGCAGCGTGGTGGCCGACGTGCCGGCCTTCGCCTCGCGCAGCATCGCGGCCAGCGCCGCTTGCGCGGGCGAAAGAGCGTCACCCGGCCGCGCCGTCACGGTGACGAGGCCCTCGGCCCAGTAGCCGGCGTATTGCACAGCGAGTGCCGCAAGAAGCGGGTCGAGCACGCGGTCCTCGGGCCCGTCGAGCGGCAAGGGCGCGCCGCCCGGATGCTGGCTCACGAGGGTGCGCGCATCCTGCGCGCCGGCGGCGATGGCCTCGCGCTCGAAGGCAAGCGATGCGGTGCGCGCGCCCGCGCCGCCTCGCGCCGACGCGATGAACGCCGCGGCGGCGCGCGAGAGAATGCGCGCGGCCTCGCGCAGCAGCGTCAATTCGCGCGGAGATTTGTGCCGGCGGATCGCGTCGAGCGCGTCATCGAGCGGGATGGGCGCGGCGCCCAAGGCCGCGGCGATGCCGCGATGAAGCCCGTGCGCCATCGTGCGCGCGCCCCAAAGCCCGGCGCACGTCGCGTTGTGCTCGGCGGCCCAGGCGGCAACGAGCTTCGGCACGTCGGCGGCGGGGCGCAGATCCTCGACCCAGGTCAGAAGCTTCGCCTGCGTCAGCATGAGCGCCGTGCCGGAGACGATGAGGCGGATCTCGCCCTCCTGCGGCACGAGCGCGAGCGCGAGCCCAAGCTTCGGGCAGAAATTGGTGAGGTACGCGAGCGCGCCATAGTCGCCCGGGAGTCCGTGGACAAGAAGCGCATCGGCGCCGGCCGCCGCCATCGCTGCGCGCACGCGGAGAAGCCGCGCCTCGAATTCGGATTTCGGCAGCAGCGCCGGGTCCCAGTCGTAGGGGCCGGTCAGCAGCGTCGTTTGCAGGACCTGCATCGCGGCCTCAGGCGTCAACCGCGCCGAGCGCCGCCCAGCGCCGCGTCAAGGCCTCGCCGCCCGAGGCGGTCACGCGCACCGGCTCGCCGCAGAGGAGATAGCCCGTCTCCGGCAGGTACTGGTTCGGATGGACCACGAACACCATGTCGGGCTCGACGATGGTCGGGTTGTCGTAGGCGATGTCGCCGGGCGCGATCGAGCCCGAGCCCATGCCGTGGCCGCGCCGCTTCATGTGCGGCGGGCGGCAATATTCGCGATAGCCCGCATCGCTCAGCACCGCGTCGATCGCGTCGGCGATGTCCGAGACCTTGATGCCCGGCCGGACCGATTTGATGCCCGCCTCCATCGCGCGCGCGACGAGCGCGTATTTTTCCGCCAGCACGTTCGAGGGCGCGCCGATCGAGACGGTGCGGCAGACCTGAGCGAACTGGCCCTCGTAGGAGGGCGTGAACTCGGCCACCAGCACGTCGCCCTTGGCGAGCCTGCGGTTGCTCGAGGCGGCGACGCCGTAGCCGTGCGGCAGCGCGCTCAGCATCAGGAAATTGTCGTCGGCGCCCAAGGACTTGGTGAAGAGATTGCACTGCACGGCAAGATCGCACTCGCGCATGCCGGGATGCGCGATCTTCAGAAGATGGGCGAAGCCTTCCTCGCCGATGGCGGCGGCCTTGCGCGCACGGACGATCTCGGCGTCGGTCTTGGGCGCGGTCGCCGCGCTCACCGCCTCATCGAGGGGGATGCTGTCCTTGCCGATGACGTCGATGACGCGCGCGGCAATCGGATGCGGCATGCCGCCAAGCCCGGTTGTCGCGATGCGGGCGCCACGGTGGCCGGCGAGGACGCCGCCGATCCCGGCGGCGAGATCGTCGGCCGCGACGACCGGCACGGCGGGCGAGCGCAGAGATGCACGCTCGGCATCGAGCGCGGGGGTTGCCACGAGCCGCGCGTCGCCATCCCTGAACAGCACGAACGCGCTTTCGCCGAGCGAACGGAAGCCCGAGAGGTGCGTCGCGAGATCGGTGCGCGACATCGAATGCCGCGCCGGCGAGAGCGCGACCAGCACATCGGCCTTCGCCTCATCCATGCGGCGGCGAACCCTGTCGAGCCGTCCGGCCTGATCCATCGGATCCTCCTATTCCAGCATCGCCTCGACGAGCGCGCGATAATCCTCGACCGAGGGATGATGCGGCGCGGTCGCGTTGAACCAGCTCTTGTGCGAATCGGCGGCAAGCTCGGCGGGATCGCCGCCCTTGTAGCCGAGCTTGCGCATCGTCGGCGGAATGCCGAGACGGCGGTTCATCTCGGCCACCGCCTCGGCCGGCGTGCCGGTCTGAGTGCCCAATGCGGCGGCGAGTTTCGCGGTCTTCTCGGGATAGCGCGCCTCGTAGCTCTTCAGCACGGCGGGCATGGCGATCGTCACCATCGCGCCGTGATGGAGGCCCTGGTCGCCGAACGTGTTGGCGAGCGCGTGGACCGGACCCAGCCCCTTGCCGCACATCATCGCCTGGAGCGCCGCCATCATCATGTGCCAGCGCGCGTCGCGGTCCTCCCCGTTCGCCGTCGCGCGCTCGACATAGGCAAAGACGCGCGTGCAGGCGTCGAGCGCGATGGCGTCGCCCACGGGATTGCCGCTCTTGGCGAAGAAATTCTCGACCGCGTGGCCCAAGGCATCCATGCCGGTGCCGGCGGTGAGCCGGGCGGGGAGCGAAAACGTAAGCTCCGGATCGCAGATCGCGACGCGCGGCACGATAAAGGGCGAATTGATGCCGTGGCCGCGGCTCTGCGCGTCGGCGTGAATGCCGGCGCCGCGCGAGGCCTCGCTGCCGGTGCCGGCGGTGGTCGGCACGGCGACGAGCGGCGCGGTGTCGGGGCGGATCTTCTCGGGATGGCCGAAATAATCGGCGATGCGGCCGTCGTGCGTCGCCATGACCGCGACCGCCTTGGCCGTGTCGATGACCGAGCCGCCGCCCACCGCGACGACGCCGTCGCATCGAGCGGATTTGTACGCGGCGGTCGCGCGCTCGACCCCGGCGATGGTGGGATTTTCCGGCGTGTCGTCGAAGACGGCGAGATCGTCCTTGCCCATCGCGCGGCGCACCGCGGCGAAGACGCCGGCCTGCACCAGCCCCTTGTCGGTGATGAAAAGCGGCCGCTTGATGCCGAGGACCGAAAGCTCCTGCGGCAGAAGCCGCACCGCGCCGAAATCGAACTGCACCCGCGGATAGACAAGGGTCAGCGGCACGGCATCACTCCGCCGCCTTGCGCGACGCGCGCAGCGCGCGGGTTGCGGCCTGGTCGAGCGCGCGCGTTTTCGGATCGATGACGACGCCGTAATCCTTGTGCGCGGAAGCCAGGCTGACGAAGCCCTCGATCACGTCCCAGCGCACGGCTTCGGGATCGCGCTCCAGCGGATCGCCCCAGCCGCCGCCGCCGCCGGTGCGCACAATCACCTGGCTGTCCTCGGGCACGGGATGGCGATAGGCGTTCTTCTCGGTGAAGTCGTTGTCGGCCGGCGTGCGCAGCAGATAGCACGCGGTATCGCCGGGCTTGCCGCCAAGGATGCCCCAGGGCGGCGATGTTTCGCGGTTCTTGCCGCCGAGATTCCAGCGGCCATCGACGAGGTTGCGCACCTTGAGGTCGATGCCGAGACCGCCGCGATGCTTGCCCGCGCCGCCCGAATCCTGGCGCAGCACGCGCTCCTCGATGAGGACGGGCGTTTTGAGCTCGATCCCCTCGAGCGTGCCGTTGCGCACGTCGCCCTGACAGATCGAGACCGAACCGGACTCGCCGTCCTCGTGCGGGCGCCCGCCCCAGCCGCCGCCTTCGAGACTCTGCACGACGAAGTGTTTCTGGGTCTTGGGATTGACGCCGAAGAACACCACCGAGCCGCCCAGAAGCCCGTGATGCGCCGCCGGAATGCGGTCAGGGATGGCGGGCGCGAGCGCGGTGATGATGGTGTCCACCACGGTCGGGATCATGCCGCTCCAGTTCGCCATCCCGGCCGGATAGCGCGCCATCATGATGTTGCCTTCGGGAATGACGACGGTGCAGGCCGCGAACGAGCCTTCGTTCACGGGCTCAAGCGGCGCCGTCAGGTTCTTGTAGGCGACCAACGCGCCAGCATGGGTGCGCGCGTTGATCGAAAGCTTCTGCTCGCCGGCGCAGCCCGAAAGATCGATCGTCATGTGGCCGTGATCGACCGTGACCTTGGCGTGGATCGGCAGATGCAGATCGGCGCTCGGCACGTCGTAGGTGCAGCCCGCCTCATAGACGCCGTCGGGAATGGTCGCGACGATGGCGCGGCAGCGCTGCTCGGTCTCGCGGAAGATCTGGCGGATCGCCTCGAGCATGGTGTCGCGGCCGAATTTGTGGAAGAGCTCGTCGAGGCGGCGGAGCGCGAGCCGGCACGCCGCCATCTGCGAGCGCATGTCGCCCAATGAGGAATCCGGGAAGCGGATATTGTCGCGCAGGATTTTCAGCAACGTCGTGTTGGGCTTGCCGGCCTCATACACTTTCAGCTGATCGAGCTGCAAGCCTTCGAGCCACGGGTCCGGCACGCCCGAGCCGCCGCCGAAGCCCGTGCTCATGCCGCCCACGTCGATCCAGTGCGCGCGCACGATCGAGAACATCAAGAGCTCGCCCTGGAAAAAATAGGGCATGTAGATGACGACGTTGTTGAGATGCTGGCCAGCGACGCGCTGGTGATTGGTAATAAGCACGTCCTCCGGCACGAAGCCGTCGCGCCGCCATTGCGCCATGCCATCCTGGATGATGACGCCGAGGTCGGCCACGAAATGCGACACGCCGCCGACGTTCTGCGACACGAGCGCGCCGTCCGGCAGGACGAGCGCGGTGCAGAAATCGCGCACCTCGTAAATCATCATGTTGTAGGAGGTGCGATGCAGATCGGCCGCCATCTCGTTCGCTATGGCGGGGAGCGCGTTGCGCACCACCTCGAGCGTGACCGGATCGAGCTTGACCGCCATCAGGGACTCTCCACCGCGATGATGAGTTCGCCGGTCTCGGCCACGCTCACCCGGTCGCCCGGGAAGAGAACCGTGGTCGAGCCGTATTCGCTGACAAGCGCCGGACCGGCGAGCTTGGCGCCGGCCGGAAGATCGTCGCGCCGATAGACCGGGCAATCGACCGGCCCCGCGCCGAACCAGACCTGGCGGCGCTCGGACGGCGCGGCGCTGCCTTCGCGCTGGACCGGCGGCATGGCGAGCTTGGCGCGCCGTCCGCGCGCGACGAGGCGGAGATTGATGATCTCGGCCGGCTCGTCCTTGGCGTGGTGCGCATAGCGCTGCTCGTGGAGCGCGTCGAACGCGGTGCGGATCGCGATCCGGTCGGCGGCGCGGAGCTGTTCCCACGACACCGGCACCGAAAGCGCGAACTCCTGGCCGACATAGCGCAGGTCGAAGAAAAGCTGCAGCACCACGCCCTCGTCGCGCGAGAGGATGCGCTTGCCCGCATCCGCCATCTCGCCGGCGATCCCGGCGAGCTTCTGGAAATCGGCCTCCATCAGCTCGGCATAATAGGTCCGGCTGAAATCGTGGCGCTCGTCGGCCATGAGCATGCCGAGCGCGGAGAAATGCGAGGGAAAGCGCGGGATGATGACGGTCGGGATGTGCAGCTCGCGCGCGATCGCAAGCGCATGCGGCGGCCCGGCCCCGCCCGAGGCCACCAAAGCGAAATCGCGCGGGTCATAGCCCTTCGCGACCGAGACCTCGCGCACGGCGAGCGACATTTTCGCGACCGCGATGGCGATGATGGCGCGCGCGGCCTCGGCGTCGTTCATGCCGAGGTGAGCGCCGACGCGCGCGGCGATGCCGGCGCGTGCGCCGTCGCGGTCGAGCCGCATCTCGCCGCCCAAAAAATCGCCGGCGCCGATGCGGCCCAAGACGACGTTGGCGTCGGTGATGGTGGGCTCGGCGCCGCCGTTCCTGTAGCAGATCGGCCCCGGATCGGCGCCGGAGCTTTGCGGGCCGACTTTGAGGGCGCCGACATCGTCGATCCAGGCGATGCTGCCGCCGCCGGCGCCGACCTCGACGACATCGACGACCGGCACCATCACCGGATGGCCGCTCGCATAGCCGCCGACGTAATAGCCCTCGGCGGTCGCGGGCTCGCCGTCGCGCACGAGCGCGGCCTTCGCCGTGGTGCCGCCCATGTCGAACGAGATGACATCGCGCAGGCCCAGCACCTTGCCGATCTCGGCCGACGCGATGATGCCGCCGACGGGGCCCGATTCCATCATCATCACCGGCCGCTTCGTCGCCGCCTCGGGCGCCATGACGCCGCCGTTCGACTGCATGATGGCGAGATCGCCGGCGAAGCCCGCGCCCTTGAGGCGGCTCTCGAGGCGCTTCACATAGCCGCCGACCTTGGGGCCGATAAAGGCGTTCACCACCGTCGTCGAGGTGCGCTCGTACTCGCGGTATTCGCGCAGGATCTCGTGCGAGACCGAGACGAAGCTCCCGGGCAGCGCCGCCGATGCGATCTCGCCGGCGATGCGCTCATGCTCGGGGTTGGCATAGGAATGGAGGAAGCACACCGCGACCGCATCGACGCCCTCGCGCGCCAGTTCGGCGCAGGCGGCGCGGACGCTTTCGCGGTTCAATCGCTCGCGCACCTCGCCGGTGGCGTAAAGCCGCTCGTCGATTTCGAGCGTCAGATGCCGCGGCACCAAGGGCCGCGCGCGATGGAAGAAAAGGTTGTAGGCCTCGGGCCGGTTGCCGCGGCCGATCATGTAGACATCGCGCGTGCCGCGCGTGACCAGGAGCCCAACCTTGGCGCCCTTGCGCTCGATCAGCGTGTTGATGGCGATGGTCGAGCCGTGGATCAGGGTTTCGAGATGGCGCGCGTCGAGCCCGGCCTTGCGAATCGATTCGATGACGCCGTCCACCGGATCGCGCGGCGTGGTCAGCGTCTTCGCGTGATGGATCTGCCCGGCACCCGCATCGAACGCGATGAGATCGGTGAAGGTGCCGCCGATATCGACGGCGACGAAGGTCAAATGAGGCTCCTTTTGACGCAAGGGATGATGCGGATTTAGGGCCGCCGCGCAACAGGCTTTAGCGCAGGGGACGCCGAGGCGGCGCAGAGGGCGCGGCGTGTCTTTTCCCCCGCGGCCCCGGCGGCCGTTGCGTTAAATGTTTAACGTCATTGATCGCGGGCGATATAGTCGCGGCGGGAGGAAAACGGATGACGAAAGCCAAGTACCTGCTCGTCTTGTGTGCGGCGCTGGCGCTCATGGCGGGGCCGGCCGCGGCGCAGCAGAAACTCCGCGTCGGCAAGGCAGTGACGAACGCCTTCACCTTCACGCCGCTCGACGTCGGCATGAAGGCCGGCATCTTCGCCAAGCACGGGCTCACCATCGACGAGTACAATTTCGGCGGCAGCGCCAAGCTGCAACAGGGCCTGGCCGCGGACAGCATCGATATCGGCATCGGCTCGGGGCCGGAGCTGTCGTTCGTGGCGAAGGGCGCGCCGGTGCTGGGCGTGGCGGCGATGGCGGGCAAACCCGCGCTGCTCTGTCTCGTCGTAGCCGAGAACGGGCCCAAGACGGTCGCGGATCTGAAGGGCAAGACGGTCAGCAGCTCGACCGTCGGCTCGCTCACCACCTGGCTCGTGCGCGAGCTGTCGCGCCAGCAGGGCTGGGGACCGGACGGGATCAAATTGGCCTATCTCGGCGAGGAGCCGACGCAGCTCGCGGCGCTCATGACCGGCGAGACGCAAGGGGCGACCGTCCAAATCGCCGCCGGCTACCGGCTCGAAGAGCAGAAGAGGGGGCGCATCCTCTATCGCTTCGGCGACATCGCGCCGCATTTCATCATCCACGTGATCTATGCGCGGAAAGCGCTGATCGCGAGCGACCCCGAGGCAATCCGGAAATTCCTCGCCGGCTGGTTCGAGACGATCAAATACATGGAGACGCACAAGGCCGAAACCGTCGATGTCGCGGCGCCGATCATGGGCGTCTCGAAGGAGATCGCGGGCCGCGCCTACGACGAACTCATGCCGACCTTCTCGCGTGACGGAAAATTCGATCCCGAGGCGCTGAAAGTGCTGGCGCGCTCTTATGTCGAGATGGATCTGCTGCCGACCGAGCCCGACATGTCCAAGCTCATCACCGAGAAGTTCCTGCCGGGCGCAGCGACGAACTAGCCGCTATTCCGCCGGCGATTCCTCGAGCTTCCGCGCCGGGCGATGGCCGGTCACCTCGGCCCCGGCAGCGAGCGGCAGGCGGCGGAACGACAGGATCGAGAAGAGCGATAGGACCGCCACCGCGGCGAAGGCGACGCGGAAATCCATCGCGGCGAGCGGCTCGTTCACGCCGCCGTGCCAGGTGTGCACGAGGTGGACGATGATCGCCGCGAGCGCGATCCCCATGCCGTTCGTCAATTGCTGCACCATGCTCATGAAGCTCGTGCCGGCGCTCATCTTGGCGGACGGGATGTCGGCGAAGGCCAGGGAATTGAGCGCGGTGAATTGCAGCGAGCGGAAAAACCCGCCGACAGCGAGCAGCCCGAACATGAGGAGCGCCGGCGTCGAGGCGGAGAAAAGCGCGCAGACCGCGATGAAGGAGGCCGCGATCGCGCAGTTGACGATGAAGGTGGTGCGATAGCCGAACTGGCGCAGGATCGGCCCGGTCGACATCTTGTTGAAGAAGCTGCCGAGGCCGCTCGCGAAGGTGATGAGGCCGGAATTGAAGGCGCTCATCCCGAATCCGACTTGCAGCATCATCGGCATGAGGAACGGCATGGCGCCCGCGGTCAGACGGAAGATGCTGCCGCCCCAGATGTTGGTGCGGAAAGTCGCGATCCGCATCAGCGTGAGGTCGATGAGGGGGGCCTCGTGCCGGCGCGCATGCCGGAAGGCGGCGATCCCCGCCGCCGCCCCGACCGCCAGAAGGGCAACCACGACCGCATCGCCGACCGCCGGGTGCGCGATCAGGTCGAAGCCGGCCATCATCGAAGTAAGCGTCACGCCGGTCAGCACGAAGCCGCGCCAGTCGAGCGGCGGCACCGAGTCGGGCCGCGTGTCCTCGATCAGGAGCGTCACCAGCACGATGCCGAGAATCCCGAACGGCACATTGAGGAAAAAGACCCAGCGCCACGAAAGATACGTGGTGATAAGCCCGCCTACTGGCGGCCCCATGATCGGGCCGAGGATCGCGGGCGTCGTGAGATACGAGATGGCGCGCACGAGCTCGGTGCGGTCGATGCTGCGCAGGAGGACGAGGCGCCCGACCGGCACCATCATCGCGCCGCCCACGCCCTGAAGCACGCGCGCCGACGTCAGCTCGACGATGTTGTTGCAGAGCCCGCACGCCATCGAGGCGAGGGTGAAGACGAGGATGGCGGCGCGGAACACGCTCGACGCGCCGTACCGGTCGGCGATCCAGCCGCTCACCGGGATGAAGACGGCGAGGCTCAGCATGTAGGCCGTGACGGCGAGCGACAGCCGCACCGGATTGTCGCCGAAGGAGAGCGCGATGCTCGGCAGCGCCGTGTTGATGATCGAGGTGTCGAGATTCTGCATGAAGAGGGCGCACGCCACGATGAGCGGAACCACCATCGAGTTGGCCGGCAGTCTCTTCACCATTGGGCGCTTATTTAGCGCATCGAAGCGCGGACGCGAAGGCGCGAGGCACTGGACGCAGGGCTGCCATGCACCGCCGCTAGTGCGTGGCGTTCATGCGGTTTTCCCACTCCGCGCTGGTCTCGAACACGATTCGGCCGGGATTTTTCGGCGGGAACCCGCCGCGCACCGCGCCGGGCGCGCGGTCCTTGTAGATGCGCGCAAGGAGCGGCGAAAGCGCCCGGCTGTTCGGCACCGAGAGCCACATGCGAAGGAGATGCCGCCGCCGCTCAGGCTCGGGATGATCCTCGAACCCGGTGCGCGCGTGCATGACGACGTGGTTATTGCAAAGCTGCAGATCGCCCGGCTGGAAATCGGTGAGGAAGTGGAATTCGGGATCGGCCGCCGCGGCGTCGAGCGCATCGAGCGCCGCAACCTGCTCGGGCGCAAAGCGCGGCACGTCGGGAAAGCGCTGTCCGTTCTTGATCTGGCCACGGATGTAGCGGCACGAGAAATTGCCCTCATGCACCGTGAAGATCGGCTGCGGATAGTACGGGGCTTCGCCCGTGCGCTCCTGGCCCTGCATGCTCCAGTAGAACGGCCGGTACAGCACCTCGAGGAGATCGGGCTTCGCGCGCAGCAGCTCGTTGTGAATCGCGACCGAGCTCGCCACCAACGACCTGCCGCCGCTTTTGGCCGCGCGCACGACGAAGAGGCCGGCGACATCGCAGCTGTCGGTGTGGAAGGCGGCGGCGCCGCTGGTCTTGTAGGCGCGGAAGCGCGGACTGTCGCGCGGCAGGCGGAGGTCGCGCACGTCGCCAATGACGTCGCCCTCATCGCTCTGCGACACGGCGGTGCCGAGATACTTGCCGAGGCACCAGTAGATGCGCCGCGCGTCCTCGAGCCGGAAGCGGTCGAGCGGAAATCCCCGGATCATGAACATGCCGGGCCCCTCTTCGAGCGCGGCGAGCGCGCGTTCGGCGATCCGGGCAAAGCGCGGCGCGGGAAAATCCTCGCGCGTCACTTTCTCGAGCGGCACGCGCGCGGCCTCGAAGCGGCGATAGGCGTCGTCGATCTCGGCGATGTCGGCCGCGTCGAGCCGGTAGAGCCAATCGTCGCGCCGGCCGAGCTCGGCGCTCTTCCACTCGGCCGGCGATCGGATCGCGGTCCGCGTCATTTCTTCACGAACGGGCAGCCGCCCTCGTCGAGCGTGAGGAAAAGCTGATCGCCCGGGATCTTGCGCACGAACTTCAGATCGTCCCACGGACCGGTCGATTCGGCGGGCGACTTGATCTGATAGAGGCTGACGCTGTCGATGAGGCGCCCGTCCGCGCGCAAGGTGACGGTCTCGCCGAATTTCTTCATCGGATGGGCGTGCATTTGCGCCACGACCTTCACCGGATCGTCCGTGCCCGCCTCCTTGATCGCCGTGAAATAGGCCATGAGGCCGGAATAATTGGCGGCCTGGGTCGCGTTCGGCATCTTGTGACGGACGGCGAAGAATTTCTTCGCAAAGGCGCGCGTCTCGTCGTTGTCGTCCCAGTAGAAATCCTGCTCGGTGAAGACCCCCTGCGTGGTCTTAAGGCCGACCGCCTCGATGTCGGAGAGTTGCATCAGGAAAACGGCGATCTTCTGCTTCGAGCCGACGATGCCAAATTCGGTCGCCTGCTTCAGCAGCGTCGAGAGATCGAGGCCGATCGAGCCGACGCCGATCGCGTCCGCGCCCGATTGCTGCGCCTGAAGCAGGTATTGCGCGAAATCGGTGCTGTTGGTCGGATGGAAGACGGTGCCGAGCAGCTTGCCGCCGCTCCGCTCCACCATCTTCTCGCCGACCGCGGCGAGCGACTTGCCGACGAAGAAGTCCGGCATAATGAAGAACCAGGTCTTCGCGCCCTCGGCCGCGAGCGCGTTGATCGGCGCGCGCGACTGGGCGGCCGTGTCCATGCCCCATTGCACGCCCGTGGGCTGGCAGCTCTTGCCGGTGAGCTCGGTCGTCGCCGCCACCGTGGCGAGGAAGAGCTTGTGCTTCTCGTACGCCATGCGCTGGATCGTGATGGCGGCGGCCGAAGCGGGCACATCGACGATCACGTCAACGTCGCCGGTGTCATACCACTGCGTCGCGATCTGGGTCGCGAGGTCGGGCTTCGACTGCATGTCGGCCGAGATCACCTCGATCTTCTTGCCGATCACCTCGCCGCCGAAATCTTGCGCCGCGATCTGCGACGCCACGACCGAGCCCTCACCCATCGAGGTCGAGGCAAAGCTCGTCAGATCGGTGAGGACGCCGACCCGCACGGTCTTGTCGCCGGCGAGCGCCGGCAGCGCAGCAAGCGTCAGCGCCGCGCCGAAAATCGCAACCCCCTTCATGTCGCCTCCCTAGTCCTTGCTTTCGCCCTCGCGCTCGAACGTGACGCGGTGACCCCAGGTGCCCTCGTAATCGCGCTGCGCCGATTGCGGCAGGAAGCGCGCCTCGATCTCGGGAATCTTATCGGCGCCGGTGAGCTTCTTGGGGTCGATCAGACCCCATTTGCTCTTGCGCATCGCGGCCGAATGCTCGGCCAGCGCATCGGGACCCTTCTCGCGGAATTCGTTGAGGATCTGCCATACGGCCTGGATGCCGTAGGTCGAGCAGAAGGTCGGATAGAGCGCGATGCGCACGCCCAGCTCCTCGTATTCCCTGGGTTGCGGCGCAGGCTCGTGGCCGCCGCCCCAGATGACGAGGAGCGGCGCCGGAATTTCCTGGGCGGCGCGGCGGATCTGCTCGCGCGTCTCGACCGAATTGAGCCAGACGAGATCGGCGCCGCCCTTCTCGACATAAGCCACCGACCGGCGCAACGCGTCGTCGAAGGTTTCTCCCTCGGCGCCGATCGAATCGCAGCGCGCGCACAGGCAGAAGCTCGGGTCGATGTCGTTGCGCGCCTCGATCGCGGCGCGGATCTTGCCGACCGCCTCCTCGAGCGGGATGCAGCGCCGCCCGGCGGCCGTGCCGGATTTCTTGGGCGCTTCCTGGTCCTCGATCTGCATCGCGGCCACGCCCGAGCGCACGATCTCCTGCACCGCCCAATGCACGTTGACGGCATTGCCGAAGCCGGTGTCGGCATCGACCAGGATCGGGATGCCGGCATGGGCCGCCATGTGGCGCGCGTGATCGACGAGATCGCGCAGGCCCATGATGCCGTTGTCCGGCACGCCCAGAAGCACGCTCGAAAGCTGCGAGCCGGGCAGGAAGAAGGTCTCGAACCCCGCCTCCTGCGCCATGCGCGCATAAAGCGGCCCGAAGCCGCCCGGCATCAGCGTGAGCTTCTTGCGAGTGAGGAGCGCGCGGAATTTCTGGCGCTTGACCTCGGCCTCGCTCGTCATCTCAGGCGGCCCAGTAGGCGAACGCCATCGCGGTCCCGGTGCCCGCTTCCGAGCGGTAGCACGGCACGTAATCGAGGATGGTCATCTTCATGCCGAGCTCGGACATGGCGGCGGCAAGCGGCAGCCAGTTCTTGATCTCGCCGGTGCCGGGCGAGCGGAACATGTATTCCGGAATGGCGGTAAGCCGGTCGAAGTCGCCGACCTCCATCGCGTCGAGCACGAGCCGGTCGAATTCCTCGTCGATCACGAAATGGGTAAGCCCGCCCGACGCGATCAAGGCCACGCGCTGGTCGCCGGGGAAGGATTTTACCGCGCGCGCGACGGCGCGGCCGAAGGCGAGGCAGCGCTTCACCGTGGGTTTGTTCGGCTCGTAGTAGTTGTTGACGAAAAGCGGCACCGAGGGGACCGGATCGTCGCGCATGATCTTGCGATAGACGAAGCCGAAGGCGTGCGGGATCGAATTGTGGCCGCGCGGGCCCATCGGGATGCGGCTCATCTGCGCCACGTCGAACTCGGCCTCGATCAGCTCGCTGATGAGGTGGTCGGCGAGCGCGGGCGAGCCCGGATAGTGGGCGGCCACGGGCGGGCAATAGCCCAATTCGGCCTCAGCCACGCCGGGCGGAAGCTTGGCGCGCAGCTCGGCGCTTTTCGGGATGTTGCCGATCGTCTCGCCGCGATAGACGGCGAAGGCGGGAATGTCGTCGTCGCAAAAGATCTCCGACTGGTCGTTGCCGAAGATGACGGCGAGGTCGGGCCGCGCGGCGCGGAGCCGGTCGGCGAGCGCGCCGATCCGCTCCTGGCAGACGCCGTGCTTCTGGCGCCATACCGGCTCGGCGATCCGCGGGGCCCAATCGACCTCGCGGCGCAGGGTGACCAGCTCGTCGAAGGCGTATTCCTTGCCGTGGTGGAAATGCCGGTTGTGCCGGTCGGCGATGACGCGCTGCGGCCAATCGCGCGGATCCGTGATGAGCTGCGGCCCATGCGAGGTGCCGATGCCGATGACCGGACGTGCCACGTTCTTTCCTCCGTTGCAGAGCGTGAATGGTGGGGCCGCCGAGGATAAGGTGTCAAGCCGCGCCCCGGGCGGCTATATTCGTCCTTCGACCGCAGGACGAGAGACGGAAACCATGGCCGACGACGCGAGAGGCGAAAGCGCGAACCGCTGGGAGGTGCTGAGCGCCACCGGCCCCGGGACGCGGATGGGAAATCTGCTGCGCCGCTATTGGTGGCCGATCGCCGGCGCGAGCGAGCTCGACAAGGCGCCGACCAAGCCGGTGCGGCTCCTCGGCGAGAACCTGGTCCTCTACAAGGATCTGAGCGGCGGCTACGGGCTTTTGGACCGGCATTGCCGCCACCGCCGAGCCGATCTCAGCTACGGCTATGTCGAAGAGTGCGGGCTGCGCTGCAACTACCACGGCTGGCTCTATGCCGCCGACGGGCGCTGTCTCGAGCAGCCGTACGAGGACATGGCGCACCCCGAAACCCGCTTCAAGGACGAAGTGCGGATCAAATCCTATCCGGTCGAGGAGCGCGGCGGGCTGTTGTGGGCCTATCTCGGCCCCGAGCCGCGGCCGCTCGTGCCGAACTGGGAATTCTTCACCTGGAAGAACGGCTACCGCCAGATCGTGCTCGCCGAGATTCCGTGTAACTGGTTCCAGTGCCAGGAGAACTCGATCGACCCGGTGCATTTCGAATGGACCCATTCGAACTGGAGCGTGCGCCTCAAAGGCGACACCGGCCCCTATTCGCCAAAGCACGTGAAGGTGGATTTCAGCGAGTTCGAGTACGGCTTCCAGTACAAGCGCATCCGCCAGGATACGAGCGAGCAGGACCGGCTGTGGACGGTCGGACGCGTGTGCCTTTGGCCCAATGCGCTCTTCACCGGCAACCACTGCGAGTTCCGCGTGCCGATCGACGACGAGAACACGCTGTCGATCACCTGGCATTTCTCGCGCGTGCCGCGCGAGCGCGAGCCCTATGTCCAGGGCAAGATTCCAACTTGGCGCGGGCCCATTGCCGATCCCGCGACCGGGCGCTGGATCACGAGCCACGTGATGAACCAGGATTTCGTCACCTGGGTCGGCCAGGGCCAGGTCGCCGACCGCAGCAAGGAGCTGCTGGCGCCGAGCGACCGCGGCATCGTCATGCTGCGCCGCCGCTTCCTCGCCGATCTCGATGCGATCGACCAGGGCAAGGACCCGAAAGCGATCGTGCGCGATGCCAAGGTGAACGAGTGCCTTGACCTGCCGGTGGCGGAGCGCCGCGCGTTGGTCGAGGGCATGACGCGCGCCGAGTATCTCAAAGACCCGTTCGCGCGCCGCGGTCTGCAAGGCTATCTGTTCCAGACCGGGCAGCCGCCGGAGGTGCGCAACGAATTCCTGGCGGCGATGGGCGTCAACGGCGCCGAGATCGGCCAGGGGCTCGAGCAGATCGATCCGCTTGCGCCCAATACGCGCGGCGGCTGAGGGGCGAAGAAAGAAAGGGAGAGAACATGCGAGGGATGTTTGCGCGCGGCCTTGCCGCGCTTGCGCTCGTGGGCGCGTGGACGGTTGCCGCGGCGGCCGACGAGGAGCCGCTCAAGATCGGCCTGGTCGGATCGTTCTCGGGCGGGGCGGCACAATGGGGCGATTCGGTTAACGCCGCGTTCGCCGCCTATCAGAAAGCGCACGGCGACACGGCCGGCGGCCGCAAGATCGAGTTCCTGCGCCGCGACACGACCGGGCCCAATCCCGACATCGTCCGCCGCCTCGTGCAGGAGCTGATCTCGCGCGACAAGGTCGAGCTCATTGCCGGCATCGAATTCACACCGAACGCGCTCGCGGCGGCCGGGCTTTCGACGCAGGCGAAGGTGCCGCTCCTCATCGTCAACGCCGCCACCACCGATATCCTGACGAACGCGCCCTATACCTCGCGCTTCGGCTTCACCACGGCGCAGATCGTGACGCCGTTCGCCAAGTGGGCGGCCAAGAACGGCTATCACGACGTCTATGCGATCTACACCGATTACGGCCCCGGCATCGAAGCCGGCAACGCCTTCAAGAAGGCCTTCACCGAGGCCGGCGGCAACGTCGTCGGCGAAGTGAAGCCGCCGCTGGTGAGCCCCGACTATTCGGCCTATATCCAGCGCGTCAAGGACGCGAAGCCGCAGGCGATCTTCATCTTCGCGCCGGCCGCCGACCATCCGCAGATCTTCCTCAAGGCCTATCGCGACGCGGGCCTCGGCGACATGGGCGTGAAGATCCTCGCGACCGGCGACCTCACCAACGAATCCGTGCTCAACAATCTCGGCGACCCCGCGCTCGGCATGATCACGA
>Ga0335078_10007548_pt1 | contig 16127 bp, 14 predicted proteins | sample Lox_Sample_32_FD_206711 | JGI IMG/M metagenome (GOLD analysis project Ga0335078, IMG submission 206711) | Soil microbial communities from Loxahatchee National Wildlife Refuge, Florida, United States - Lox_Sample_3.2 | ecosystem: Environmental > Terrestrial > Soil > Wetlands | place: USA...
GTGTCCATCATGCGGCTCATAAGGCCAGCGATACCAGCCTCGAAGGCGGCGCTTATCTGACCAGCTTCGGTCACGCCATCCGTGATCCCTGGCAGCTCTGATCAGTTTCCTGTTCAGGATCTAATGTAATTAATGCGCCCGCCGCCGCCGGCCGCCGGCGGCGGCCGGCTCGTTAAAGGCCGTCGGCGTATAGACCTGCCGTCAGCCGCCCTGAGCCGCCGCAAGCCGAAGGCGCGCAGGGGAGTCAGGCGCGGCCAGGCCCGGTCAGGCGCGTGCGCGGGGACCGGGATCGTGCTGCTACCGAATTTCTCAATGGTGCAGGTGTGCGTCACCATTGAGTGCCCGTGGCCCGAAAGGCGGCCCGGCAGGCGGCAGGCGGTGTGCCGCTTCCTGCAGTGAGGCGGCTTCCTTGCGCTCCCACTCCTCGATGCCGCGCAGGATTCCCTCGGTATAGGCGCGCAAGTGCGCCCGGTAGACGTCACCATAGGTGCGCAGATACGCCAGTTCGGCCTGCGCGGCCCGCTGCGTCTCGTCAGACTGCGGCGCCGCGGGCACGTTCAGCGCCGAAACCGCGGCCTCGCGGGCCTTGGTGTGCGCCTCCTCCAGCAACTGGTCCGAGTACTGCTGGGCCTCGTGCATGATCTCGTCGCGGCGCCGCTTGGCCTCCGCGGTAAGCCGGCCGCTGTAATCCTGCGCATCGGCCACGCACTGGTCGGCGGTGACCTGCGCGGTGGACAGTATGCGCACCGCGTGGACGTGCGCGTCCGCCTCACCGAACAGCACCGGCTGCGAATCACCGTCGCTTTCTCCGGCGATGATCCGGCGCCGGAGCCGCTGAACTTCCTGCCACAGCGACGTCCGCTCGTTGACCAGGCGCACGAACTCGGCGTGCACGGTGCTCAGGAACTCCTGGACCGGCCCTTCCTCGTAGCCACGCCGCCCCAGCCGCGACGTGGGAAACGTCACGGTCTGCACCTCTGCGGGCGTCATCCTGCCCTTGTCGTCGAACCATGCTGTGGTCAACGCTCGCTCCAGCCGAAATCCTCGATATGTATCTGATCGTGCGCCACGCCGGCTGAGGCCAGCCGAGCGGTAGCGTCCCGGACCATCTCGGTCGGGCCGGCGACGTAGGCGTCATGCCCTGACCAGTCGCCGCGCCGGGCCACGACATCCGGGAGACTGCCCTTCTCGCCGGCGAACCTGGGGTCGGCCGACACCGCCGGCGTAATGGTCAGCCACCCGTACTGGCCGGCCATCTTCTCCAGGCTGTCCAGGTCATAGAGTCCGTCGGCGGTCCGCGCGCCGAAGAACAGGTGCACCTTCGGCGGCTGCGGCAGCGTGGCCACGTGGTCCACGATGGCCTTCAGGGGGGCGAGTCCGGTGCTTCCCGCCACGAGCACAAGGCCCCGGCCCGAGACGGGCTGACGCAGCCCGAGAACCCCGACGGGAGGTCCCAGCCTCAGTTCGGTGCCGGCGACCGTGCTGCTGGTCAGCACCATGCTGACCGCACCGCCGTCAATCAGCCGGACATGGAACTCCAGCAGCCCGTCCTGACGCGGCGCGTTCGCTATGGAGTAGTAGCGCCACAGCCGTGGGCGGCTGGGGGTTTCGATCGCCACCGACTGCCCCGGCAGATAGTCCATGCGCGGCTCCGGCTGAACGAACAGCACGGAGACGTCGAAGGACCTCGGCTCGTGGGCCACGACCCGGCCCCGCCACCAGGGCGGCCGCAGCTGCTCGTCCGCGCTGGCCGCCACGGACATGACGGAGCCGATGAGCTTGTAGGCCGCCTTCCAGTCGGCCGCCAGCTCCGGCGTCCAGGCCGGCCCGGAAAAGTGTTCCAAGGTTGCCAGCAGGCTGGTGCCCACAGCGTCATAATGCTCGGCGACAACTCCGAACTTGCGATGGTCGCGGCCCAGTCCCTCAAGGAAGGTGGTCAGATCGTCAACGCTGTCCACCTGGGAAACGATCTTCGCGAGGGCGTCGACGAGGTGGCCGCGCTGTGCGGCCATCGAGATGGGGAACATTCCCCGCACCTCTGGATGCCTGAGGAACAGGTCGGAGTAAAAGAACAGCGGTAGCTCGTCACCGTGCACCGTGACACGGGCGAAGCTCTCCCGCAGCCGGGCAACATCCAACGGTCCTGCCTCTCTGCGCCGTCACCGCCAGCTGACGGATCCGGGCGCGCCAGCCCGCGGCCAGAGGATCCGCCTCAGCCGCCGCACGCCAGATCGCGCCGTTTGCAGGGCAAGTCTCATGCAAGTTGCAGAGCAAGACATCCGTCAGCTGACGGATATCTGAACTCGGGCCACGGTCGGTATCCGCCCCCGCCCGGCTCGCCTTCGCCGCCGCGGTGCGGGCGCCCGCTCGGGCGCCCGGCCGGGGCAGCGACGGAACGTAAAGAAAGGAGAGCCCCGCCGGACGGGGCTCTCCGTTTCCGTGCTGCTCGACAGCCGATACGAGCATGAAAGCTATAGCGCCCGGCTAAGCCGTCACTTCCCGCCAAAGCTGTCGAATTCTCCCTTTTGTGCGCCTCCGAGAAACGCGTGCCATTCGTCCGGTGTAAACCGGAGCACCGGCCCTGCGGGGTCCCTGCTGTTGCGCAGGCCGACCGTGCCGTCGGGCAGGCTCGCCACTTCGACGCAGTTGCCGTTGGCGAAACTCAGCGAGCTCTTAACCCAGGACGAGCCCAAGCCTGGTTTCGCCGGTGAATTTCCGAGTGTTGGCCCCATGTCTACCTTACTGGTGGGTGAATATCCGACATGTATGGATACATTCCGTGATTAGGTATCTACCGAAAGTAACCATACCGTCTGGAGGATAGCAGAGCCACTGCGACTCCAGTGCACTTTAACACCAATGAGCACAACCGGACGGCGGACATCCTTGATGCACAGAATGTGTAAAAAGCCTCACCCTGCGCAGGCATAACATAACGCGCGAGCCCGCTGGCGCACTGGTGGCCTGTTCAGCACGAAGAAGCCGGTGGCCTGGCGCGGGTCAGGAATGTACCCGTCACGCGGCCATCACCGCAGGTGTTAAGGGCAAACAGCTACGTTGTCACGCCTTGGCGCGCCGCCGGGCATCCGACCAGCGCGACTCCGCTGTTTCGAGGACGAGCGCCTTGGACGCCACAGGGTCCAGCGCGGCATCGGCCAGCATCTGGAACGCCAGCCTGTGCAGGTATGTCTCTCTCTCCCCCTGCACGGTGGTTCCGCTCCTCATATGCTCCGTGCTGACAACATCATGGAGAACCGCGTCATCGTCCGCCCCGAAGCCGAATATGACGAAAGACTCCCCGAAGGCGGTCTGCCGCGCATCAAGGGGCAGAATCTGCAGCGTTATATTCGGCCGGTCGGCGTCTCGCGCAAGGCGCTGAAGCTGTTCATACATCACCGGCTCGTCACCGACCCGGCGCAGCAGGACTGATTCATCGAGCACAACGGACAGCTGAAGCCCCTGGCGATTCAGCGCCTGCTGCCGCCGCATGCGGATCCTGACCATTCGCCCGATCATGCCGGGCGGGTTTGGCTCAACCTTGCTGTAGCTGCCGATTATATGCCGGGCATACGCTTCTGTCTGGAGGAGACCAGGGACCACAGCAAGGTGCCAGATGGCGATTGAAGCCGCCTCGTTCTCGAAGCCGATAAATTGCTGATAGTCATCGGTAAGGTTATCACCGAATTCTTCCCACCAGCCCTTCTGCGTCGCGGCCTCGGCGAGCGCGAGCAGGTGCGCGCGACGGGTCCCGGTGACCCCGTAGTAGTCGAGCAGTCGCTCGACTTCCCGTGGCAGCAGACTGGTCCTGGCCCGCTCGTACCTGCTGATCTTGGAGGGCGACCAGTTCAGCGCGGCAGCGACCGCTTCCCCGTTCTTGTTCTTGCTCTCCCTGATCTCGCGAAGCTCGGCGGCGAGCCGCCGCCGCCGCACCTCAGGGCTTCCTGACCCCGGCATCGGGCGTCCCTCCTCCCGGGCGCCGCGTGGGCGGAGCAGTGTGGGTCACGCACATTTCACGGGAACAATTGGTAGAATATTAATACTCGCACGGGCCTGGACGGAACCGTGCCCCCGGCGGCCAGCATGGGCGACGGCATACCGCCTGCTGACCCGGCTGCGGTGGACAACGATAGCCAGGGTATCGGACCCGCGCAGCATCCTGGCTGCGTACGCATTTCTGGCCAGGCATGTGCCGGGCGAACGCCGGACGGTGCACTGCCCGCGGCCGGGGCGGAAAAGTAAGGCCGCCCTCATATCGATCATGCGCGGCCGGGCTGGCACCTGCCCTCGTCCCGGCCCCGCCGCGGCCGGCGGCATCGCCCTGGACCGGTGCGGTCATCGCTGCACCGGGCGGCGTGAAATGCCTGGGGGAAGCGGTCTTTCCGTCGCCGGCCCGGCCGTGCTGCACGCTGATCCCGGCGGGGCCGGCGGGCATCTGCGCGCGGCCGCTTTACCGGCTCGCGGCTGGTCCATCACCCTCGCTGACCCTGATCCGTTCTTATCGCGCCGGAATGGCCAGCCGTGGGACTGCTGTATAGCCATATGGCGAGGGGGGCAGAGGGGAAGAAGTGCGCCCGGAGTTACCAGCTCACCCGGCTCCCGGCCGGCCTCGCCAGCCGACCCGGCGCGCTGGAACAAACCCGCCGCAGCGAACGGTAATCAGGCGATCGGCTGCCGCCGATTAGGTGAAAGAGCAACAGCACTTGGTCGCGCGCCAGGTCATGTTCACCCGCGATAGAAGAAGTCTGGGCTCATGTGCGAGGCCACCGCCACCGCCGGCGCACTGGACGCCTGGGCGGCCGCTAACGGCATTGCCGAGACGGCCAGCGAGGATGCTGCCGTGCCGAGGGCCAGGATAACGGGAATGACAATGCGTCGCCTCATGCCCATGATTTATTCCTCCATGGCGTCTGCAGAGGTCAGCGGCCTGGCGTATGGCCTACCCGGCCCGCACGGCACATCTGAGCCATCTGCAGTTATTGCCGGTCTTGGGCTATTCCATCCACTAGACTAAGGCGGTATCAGGACATTTTTCAATTACCGATTTCTGCACTAAATCTTTTATTGTCTTTTGTCCGGCAATATTCATGTCCTCGTACCGGAAAGTGCCGGGAGCGCATGCGGCGCAAGGCGCAAGGCAATTTTCATTGCATGATGCAATAAAGCATCTCCGCGAGAATGACAATTGCCCCCGAATTAATGTCCGAAAACAGCCTGCTTGTTCGGTAGATGGTCTGGTAGTACAGTTCGCCCCATGTCTCCGGTGACGTCGGCCGGTACGTTGATCGGCCGCGACAGTGAGATGGCGCTGCTGACCGGGCTGCTGAAAGAGGCGGCTTCGGGGCACGGCAGTTCGGTGCTCATCGAAGGCGAGCCGGGCATCGGGAAGTCCGCGCTGGTGCGGGCGGCTGTGGCCGAGGCCCCGGAGGCCGGCTGCCAGGTGTTCTGGGGTACTGGTGACGAGCTGGGCCAGGCGCTGCCGTTGCTGCCGTTCCTGGACGCGCTGCGGGTCCGTGAGCCGTCGGCGAATCCGCGGCAAAATACGATCGTCCGGCTCTTGCGCGGTGAGCTCGCCGCCGATCGCGGCGCGGATGTGCCGACCGCGCTGGCGGAGCAACTGCTGGCGCTGGTCGCCGAGCAGACCGCGGTGCGACCGGCCGTCCTGGCGATTGACGATCTGCAGTGGGCTGATGCGGCCAGCGTCACCTTGTGGGGCCGGCTGGCGCGCTCGGCGCTGCGCCTGCCGTTACTGCTCGTCGGGATGATGCGCCCGGTGCCCCAGCGGGATGACGTGCAGGCGTTGCGGCGCGCAGTGGGCGGCGCCAGCCGGCTTCAGCTCACCGCGCTGACCGGGGAGGCGGTGACCGCCCTGGTCGCGGCGCTGGCCGGCGGGCGGCCGGACGGCAGCCTGCTGCGGCTCGCCGGCGGGGCGGCAGGCAACCCGCTCTACGTCACCGAGCTGGTCGCGGCGCTGGCCCGCGGCTCAGGCCTGACCGTCACGGAGGCAGGCGCCGCCGAGCTGGTGAGTGGTTCCGCGCCCAGCTCCCTGTCCGCAGCCATCGCCGACCGCCTCGGCTTCGTGGCCGGGCCGGTGCGTGAGGCATTAAAGGCGGCGGCCCTGCTGGGGGTGGAGTTCGCGGTCGGTGATCTGGCGATGGTGCTGGACCGCGGCGTGCCGGAGCTGATCCCGGCGGTGGAGGAGGCGTGTGCCGCCGGGGTGCTGGCCGAATCCGGCACCGGCCTCGGGTTCCGGCATCCGCTGATCCGGGCGGCGCTGTATGAGGAGATGCCGGCGCCGGTGCGGGCCGCCTGGCACCGTGAGGCGGGGCGCGCCCTGGCGGCGGCGGGCGCGCCGCCGGACCGGGTGGCCCGGCAGTTGCTGCGGGCCGTCGGCGCAGACGGGAACACGGCCGGGCCGGTGGATGAGCCGGTAGATACCTGGATGCTGGACTGGCTGGCCCGCACCGCGGACGCGCTGGTGGGCCAAGCGCCGGCGGTGGCGGCGGAACTCCTGGCCCGGGCGGTGGCCAGTTCCTCGGCGGGCTCGGCGCGGCAGGGCTGGCTGGCCGGCCGGCTCGCTGATGCCCTCTACCGCGTCGGTGACCGAAAAGGCGCCGAGCAGGTCGTCAGCCGCGCGCTGGAACACGCCGTCGAGCCCGATCTCTTCGTGGACCTGAACTGGACGCTGGCGCAGTGCCGGATGCTGGCCGGCTTTTCCGCCGAGTCCCTGGCCACGCTGGGCCAGGCGCTGGCTGCTCCCGGCCTGTCGGCGCGGCACCGGGCCCGGCTGCTGGTCCTGGCCGCCCGGACCCACGATTACCTCGGTGAGCTCGACAAGGCCGGCCAGGTCGCCGCCACCGCGCTCGCCGCGGCGTCAGAGGCCGGCGATGACTGGGCCATGGGCTGGGCCCTGCACGTGCTGGCGCTGGTGGCCGCAGTGGGGGGACATCTGACGGACGCGCTCCCGCTGTATGACCGGGCCCTGACCGTGACCCGGGCCGATCCGGCGCTGACCGACCTGCGGCTGCTGCTGCAGATCAACCAGGCGGTGGCGCTGGCCGGCCTCGACCGGTACGAGCAGGCCTTCGCCGCGGCCGGCCAGGCACGGCAGCTCGCCGGCCAGGTCGGCACGACATTCCGGCTGGCTCAGGCCCACGGTGCCCTCGGCCAGTTCCTCTACGAAACGGGGCGCTGGGACGATGCGCTGGCCGAACTAACCAGCGTACCGGAAAATCTGAAGGAACCCGCCGCGGCCTGCGGCGAGCTCGGAATCGCCGCCGTGATCAGCTTCCACCGCGGCCAGATCGGCGCCGCGCGCCGTCACCTCGCGGCCGCCGTACCGTACGCCGAGCGGCTCGGAGACCGGCTCATCGGCCCGTTTGCCCTGGCCCGCAGCCTGGATTGCGAGCACAGCGGCGCGCTGCCGGAGGCGCTCGCCGCGCTGACCGGTGGCTTCGACGGCAACACCGAAGAAATCCTGGATATGGAGGACCTGCTGCCCGACGCCGTCCGCCTCGCCGCCGAGACCGGCGACCTGACCACCGCCCGCGCCCTCACCGGTCATGCCACCCAACTCGCCGCCGGATCGGAGATCCCGCACCGGCAGGCGAACGCGCTGTACTGCCGCGGCCTGCTCGACCACGACGCCCCCCGGCTGCTGACCGCCGCGGAGCGTTACAGCGACGCCAGCAGGCCGCTGCCGCGGGCCAAGGCGCTGGAGGCGGCCGCCGGGCACTTCATCGGCGCTGGCGACCGCGGCCAGGCGCGGGGCGCCTTCACCCGCGCGGTGGAGGTCTACATCTCCCTGGGCGCGGCCGCGGATGTCGCCCGGCTGCAAGCCACGTTCCGTGCCCACGGCATCCGGCGCGGGCCCCGCGCCAGCCACCGGCGGGCGCGCAGTGGCTGGGACAGCCTGACCGCGGCCGAGATCAAGATCGCCGCATTCGTGGAGGAGGGATTGTCCAACCCGGAGATCGCCGCCCAGCTGCTGCTGTCCCGCCGGACCGTCGGGACTCATGTCTCGCACATCCTGAAGAAGCTCGACATCCATTCGCGGACCGATATCGCCCGTGAGTCAGCCCTGCGCACCGCCGCGTCCAGATGATCGCGCCGCGGGAAGCGCGGGCGCGCGCGCTGCGGCAGGTAACCCGGCGGCGCTCACGGTCTCAGCCGTGCGCCCCCCACAGGGCCACGCCGGCCGTCCCCGGCCGGATCGGGCTCGAACGCGAGCGTGAAGTACACGGCCTTGCCCACCACAGTGCGGTAGGCCCCCCACCCATCCGCCAGCGCGCCGGCCAGCATCAGGCCCCGTCCGGCCTCCGCGTCAGCCGGGGCATTCATCAGCACCGGCATGAAGCGCGACGTGTCGTGGACTTCCACGCGCAGCTGATCACAGCGGCAGCTGATGGCGAGCGTGACGGTCTTGCTCGCCTCGTGCCGGATGGCGTTGGTCACGAGCTCACTGGTGAGCAGGACCGCGACATCCTCGTCGACGGGGACGTTCCAGGCGTGGATGGCCGCCCGGACCTTGCTGCGGGCCCGGGCCGCCGCGGCCGGGCTCTTGGTCAGCCGGAGACGGCGTTCTCGTAGCTCAGCCGGACGGGTGGGCGCCATCGCGTTCATCGGGTTCCTTTGCGGGCCGGGTGAGCTGGCCCGGAGAGCGCGGGTCTCTGCGCGGATGCCAGCGAGGTCCCGGGCAGATATCTCGGCACCCGGGACGGTTTCATGACAAATGGTTCTGCAAATTGCACGGCAAGACATCGGTCAGCTGACCGATTTTGAAACCGCGGCCCGACCTGGCTGTGGGCGCCGCGGAACGTGCCAGTGAGTGAGGCACCGGGCCTGCCGGCTGACGTCTGCCCCTGCGTCGTGGCTGGGCACCGGTGCAGCCGGGGCCGGCCCCGCCGATCCGTGACCCGCCTGATCACCGGATCGGGGCATTGACCGGCTTCGGGCTGGCTTCGGTGCTGCCGGTCAGGATCCGGGTGGCCGCTACGGCGCGACGATCGGGAAGGCGAGGCCGAACTGGCCGGTAAGGCCGGTGATCATGGCGAGGATGGCGGGGTATCCGTCGGCGCGCGCGCCATCGGTGCCCGCGCCGCCGGGCATGGCGAGCACGTGCGGGCGGGTGAGCGTGACGAACAGGCCGGGTTCGGGGCAAGGCGCAGGTGCCGGGGACGGCGGACCGCTGCGCCGTGGCCATGGTGTGCCGACGCCGCCACGTCCCGAGGCCTGGGTCACCCACGGCGGTCGCGGCCGTACGGTACCGCCGCGGTCATCGCGGCGGTACCGCGCCGGATGACCGCCGCGCCTGCCGGCGCCGTCCGGGCTGGTCAGCCGAGCAGCTTGGCCTTGGCCGCCGCGAACTCGTCGTCGGTCAGCGCGCCCCGCTCGTGCAGGTCACTGAGCTGATTCAGCTGATCGAGCATCGACGGCTGCGCCGCGGCAGGCGCCGGGGCCGGCGCCGGGGCGGGCGGCTGCTCGGCTGGCGGGGCCGCGGTCTGCTGTTCAAGATTCGAGATGCGCTCGTCCTGCTCACTCTCCGCGGTCTGACGCTGCTCGGCCTGCCGGCCCATGCTTCTGCCCACGGCATACGCGCCGCCGCCGACCACGGCCGCGCGGAGCAAGGGGCGTCGCCGAAACATTACGATTGCCTCCTCATCTGCTGAGCGTGCCGGTCCTGACCGTGCCTCACGCCCCCTCCGGCAGCGCTAGGCCGAGCGCCATCATGAGTTCCGGTGCGGCAGCCACGACTCTCGGGCCGCCCACCTGCGGCGCCACGGCGCGCAGCACGCCCACGAGGTCTTCCGGCGTGCACCCGGCCGCCAGCGCGTTGGCGACCTGCCACAGGTAGGAGGCTGGCGGGGCGTCGAGCGCGACGAGGGCCGCGACCTTGACGAGCGCAAAGCTCCGCGGATCCAGGCCGCTCATCTCCTGCAAGTCCTCGCGCGCCTCCAGGCCGCCCAGCACCAGGTCCGGATTGCTCAGGGCCAGTCCGGTCAGGGCCTCCCTGGCCTCGTCGCCAACGTCGGCTGCGGCGGGCATGTTCATAATCAGAATCCTCTCGGTTGGCCGGAGCCAGACGGCTTGTCCGGTTCAATCCGCTCTTCGGCCACATCTACCGCCGGGGCGGTCGCGCACGGATCACCCGTCATGGATGATCCCGGGCCGCTCACTCAGCCGTCGCCACGCGGGGTGGCGGCCGGCCGATCAGCTCGATCAGCACCAGGACCACCACCAGGAGGATGGCCAGGACGATCACGACCAGGGCCGTGGGGCGGCCCCAGAACACGAACAGGAGCGCGAAAAAGCTGACGACCCCGATGCGCAGGCCGATCCGGTGCGCATAGGTCCACTGGCCCACGGGTCCCGTGCTGACGCCTCTGCGCTCGCCGGCATTCCGGATCCAGGCCAGCCCCGATGCCGCTGCCGACCGGGTCCGGACCGCAGTCACCGACGGCCCGGTGAAGAACGCTCCGGCCGCCACGACCAGGCCCAGCACCAGCAGCGTGCGCAGCGCCTCCTTGATGAACCGGACAAAGGTGTCGAACAGCGCGGCCGCCGCGTCGCTGGGCAGCGCGCTGGAGGGCACGGAGTTGAGATAAACGCCGCGGAAGATCAGCAGGCCCGCGCCGAGGACCAGCATGGACACGGCCAGCCCGAGCCCGGCGCCGATCAGGGCCCGCCGGTGCCCCCGGGCCACATACACGCCCGCGGCGAGCAGCAGCAGCGCCAGAATCGGCAGCACGATCTTGAGGTCGTTGATCAGCCGGTAGGCGGTCTGCGCCTTGACCAGTTCCCGGGAGGAGAACAGGACGAGCGTCGGGTTGATCGCCGGGAGGCTGTTCACCAGCGTGAACCCGCGCGCGGCCAGGTCCTTCTTGACGATGTCGATGAACGGGCCGAGGCTGATGGTGACCTTGCCGTTGCTGGTACTGACCGCGCCGCCACCGCCGGACAGCGCCTTCACTACCTCCTGGTGAGCGACGGTGTTGACCTGCACCCAGGCGTTCGCGGTCTGCTGGCTGGTCACGATCTTGTGCACGTTGCTTTGAATGAACCCATTGACCGCGCTGGCAATCGACGGGGCGAACGTCTTGAGCAGGGTGCTGACCCGGGGCAGGCCCTTGTCCGACAGTGTCGTGGCGGCCTGGTCGGCGAGCGCGGTCACGTTGATGTGGCTGGTGATCGCCGCGGTGATCTTGTCGGTGAGGGCGTTCTGGATGGGCGGCTGATGGATCAGCGGTTCGACGTTGGCGACGTAGCGGTCGGTGTTGGAGACCTGGTTGGCGCCCCATACCGCCAGCACGGACACCGGGGCGAGCAGGCAGCCGATCACGATGAGAAGCGTCGCGACGGGTGTCCGCCAGCGTCCGCGGCGCCGCCGCGTCTCCTGAGCCTGGCGGCCACGCAGCTCGGTCACCTCGGCGCGCAGGCGTTCCAGCTCCGCCCGCTCGTCCCCGCTGGGGCCGGAAGTCCCGGTCAGGCTGCCATCCGTGTCAGACAAGGGTCACCTCTCCGCTGACGGCCCGGCTGCCTATTGCGCCGCCGCCGCTTCCCCGGCGTGCCGGGGGGCCGTCGGCGGCACCGAGACGGCCCGGCGGATGACGAACGCCCCGGCGATCTCGATGAGGCCGAGGACGATGAACCAGATCCCGATCAGGACGGCGAGTACCGTGACGGACGAGACCGGGGCGGCCACGACGACGATCCCGGCGATGAGGCTGACGAGGCCGAAGAAGATCCACCAGCCGCGTCCCTCACGGGTGCCGGCCACGCCGCCGAACAGCGCGGACAGTCCCTGGGTGATCCAGGTAATGCCCACGATCAGGCCTATGATGGCCACGGTGACGTGCAGGTGGCGGATCAGCACCACACCGAGCGCGACGAACAGCAGGCCGGCTATCCCCAGCCAGATACGATGCACCTCGTCCCGGTCGAACACCCGGATCAGATGGAAGATCCCCGAGATGATCATGAGGATGCCGATCAGCACGGCGATCACGTTCAGCGAGCCGGACGGATGCAGGGTGACGATCACCCCGAGTATCAGTGTGGCGATGCCCAGGAAGAGCGCCGCCTGCCAGGAGGCGGCAGCGAGGAGCACCCCGGGTGGCTGCTGTTCTTCCGGTTGCATGGCTGGCACCTCTCCGGCCGCTGTCTCGACGGACGATCCTGCTCAAAGGACAATCCGAGAATGCGTCAGGCCTGGCCCGGTGTCGTCACCCGCAGGGGATGAGAAGCCTGCGGTGCTGGGTCCGGTTTTGCCTGCCGACGCGGTCTCATCCAGCATCCAGGCCCGGATCCGGCGCGGCCGGTCCGTCGGACAACACGAAGAGGATCTGGCCATTTTCCTGTCGTTGCCGGCCGTGGCCGGGCCTGGCGGCCAGCACCGCGGGGGTGGCTTGACATTCCACTCATATACGCCGGCCGCTGCCCGCCGCGCGGTGCCCCGGCGCAGCGCGGCCGGTAACACCCCACCCCGGGCGGGTGAACCGCTGGCGCGGGGATCTGCCGCTCCCTCACCCTGGTGAGATCATCGGGAGGGTGATTGCAGGTCACCCTCATCAGTGTGAAAACTGCCTGGGGCAAGCGGGCCAGCCCGCAGAGACGAGCGTGAACACCCGCGGCGGGTGAGGCTGCGGGGAGGAGGAGCTGATGACCGATTATCGGCCGGCCCGGCAGCGGTGCCGATCGTGACCGCCGCGACAGCGGCAGGCCCCGCTGCCCCCGCGCGGCAGGTGGCCGGCGATCCGATCTTGCTCTCCAAAATCGTCGTGCCCGGCATGCCCGGGTGGCTCATCCTGCGTCCCCGCCTGGACAAGCTCATCGCCCGGGGCGCAGCGGGACCGCTGACCACCGTCACCGGACCGCCCGGCGCGGGCAAGACGATGGCGCTCGCGCAGTGGGCCGCGACCAGGCCGCCCGGCACCCCGCTCGCCTGGGTCACCGTCGACGACCATGACAGGAAGCCCCGGGTCTTCTGGTCCTACCTGCTGGCCGCCCTGCGGCAGGCGGGTGTCACCGTCCCGCGGGCCTTGTCCGCCACGGTGCGCCGGAACGCGATCGACCACGAGTTCCTGCTCCGGTTCGCATCGGCCATGGCGGCGCAGGATCCGCCGGTGACGCTGGTGGTCGACGATGTTCACCTGCTGACCGGATCCACGGTACCGGATGGCCTGGCGTATGTGCTCTGGCATGCCCGGCCGGGCTTGCGCCTGGTCGTCTCCTCCCGGATGGACCCGCTGCTGCCGCTGCACCGCTACCGGCTCACCGGGGACCTCACCGAGATCCGGGCCAGCGACCTGGCCTTCAGTGCTGGCGAGTCCCGTCTGCTCCTGGCCGAGCATGGCATTGCGCTGTCCGCGGAATCGCTGGAAGCCCTGACCCGGCGGGCCGAGGGCTGGGCAGCCATCTTGCGGATGGCGGCCATATCGATGGACGGGCACCCGGATCCGGAGCAGTTCGCCAAGGAGCTGATCGCCGAAGACGGCGCGGTGACCGGATACCTGGTCGAGGAGGTCCTCAACGCTCAGCCCGCGAAGGTCAGGGACTTCCTGCTGAGAACGTCCATCCTGGACCGGATGAGCGAGGAGCTGGCCGGCGAGCTGGCCGGCGACGGGCGGGAGGCTGCCTGCCTGGCGGATCTGGCACGGGTCAGCTCGCTCGTCCAGCCGGACGGCAGCGGCTGGTACCGCTATCACTCCCTGTTCGGCGCGGTCTTGCGGCTGAAACTGCGGCGTGACCATCCCGCGCGTGTCCCGGACCTGCACCTGCGGGCGGCCCGATGGTACCGGCGGAACGGGGCACTCGCCGAAGCCGTGCGGCACGCGGCGGAGGCGGGCGACTGGCAGTTCGCCGCCCGGACAGTATGTGACGAGCTGGCGGTGACCCGGTTGCTCGAGCCGCGGGACGATGAGCCGCTGGCGGCCCGATTCCAGGGCATGCCGGCCGAGCTGGGATGGGCCGAACCGCAGCCGCCGATCATTGTGGCGGCGATGGAATTCGCCCGGGGCCGGAACGGCCTCAGCGGCACCTTCCTCGGCGTCGCGGAAAGCGCGCTCAGCAGGCTTCCGGCGGCGGAGGAGATCCCGTCCCGGCTGGCCGCCGCGCTGGTCCGGCTCGCACTGTCCCGGCGTACCGGCGAATTCGGCGCGGCGCGGGATGCGGACATCCAGGCCCGGACCCTCATCGAGGCCATTCCCGGGGACCAGGTCGCCGGGCACGCCGGGATCCGCGTCCCGGTGCTGTCCGGCCACGGGGCGGTGACCCTCTGGTCGGGGCGCCTGGATGAGGCGGCGGCCATCTTCGGCGAGGCCGCGGCCGCCGCCGGCCCGCTGCGCAGCGAGCACGAGCGCGCTGATTGCCTCGGCTACCTGGCCCTGATCGAGACGCTCCGGGGACGGCTGAACCGCGCCGCTGAGCTCGTGGCCGAAGCGGAACCCGGTTCAGGCCAGGACCCGGGCCGGCCGGCCTCCCCCATGAGCCCAGCGGCTCAGGTGGCCCTCGCGTCGGTACATCTGGAACGCAATGAGCTGGCCCGTGCCAGGCTGCTGCTCAAGCAGGCGCACGAGGACCTGCAGGCCATGCCGGATAAGGTGATCGGCGCGCTGGCCTGCCTGGTCGCCGCGCGCTACACCCTGGCGGAGGGCCGCGGGAAGGCGGCGTCGGCGATGATCGCCCGGGCCCGCCAGGGCTGGTCGCCACCCGCGTGGATCGAACACCGGCTGATGCTGCTCGAGTCGTGGGCTCATGCGTCCCTGGCTGACTTTCCGCCCGCGATCGACATCGCCATGCGGGCCGGCCCGGGGTCCTCGCCCGATGCGGCGGCCGCGCTGGCGCGTGCGCTGCTGGCCGCCGGCGATCCGCATGCCGCCCGGCAGGCGCTGGACAGCGCGGCAGCTGGTGAACCCGGCCGCAGCCAGCTGGCGGTATGCCTGGCCGCAGCGCAGCTCAGCTACGCGAGCGATGACCGTGCGCGCGGCCGCCGGTCGCTGGAGCGTGCGCTGCGGCTCGGCGAAGCCGACCAGGTCCGGCTGCCGTTCGTCCTGGAGCGGAGCTGGATCCGGCCGGTCCTGCGGCGCGACCCCGAGCTCGCGCACCGCTACCGCCGCCTGCTGGAGCCCGAGATGATCACCCCCGGCTGGGCCGGGGACCAGCCGGGCGATCCGGGGCAGGCCGATGCGCTGATCGTCGAGCCGCTGAGCCAGCGCGAGCGCGAGGTTCTCGGGCATCTGTCGGCCATGAAAAGCACCGTGGAGATCGCCGCCGACATGCACATCTCGGTCAACACGGTCAAGACGCACCTGAAGAGCATCTACCGTAAGCTGGCGGCCGCCCGCCGCGGCGAGGCGGTCCGCCGCGCCAGGAAGGCCGGCCTGCTCTTAACCGATCATTCTGCCCGCAGGCCAGCCGTCTGAGGTCACCAGGGCACCGGCGGCTGTTTCTAAACCTGCTTGTCAACCTGTTCGGCCGGGGAGGCGACCGTGCCGCAGCCGGCCTCGCGGCCAAGGGCCTCACAGACCGAGGACGCGGCCCCGATGACACGGGCGGGGCCGACGACGGGCAGCAGGGCGACGAGCACGCCCTCGATCTCATCGGGCGAGACGCCATGGTCGAGCGCCGTCGCGATCAGGTCGTCGTACGGCCCGGAGCGCGGACGCAGCACATCGGCGCCAAGCTCGCTGAGGCTGACGATGTGCAGCGCGAATTCCTGGAATCGCTCCAGCAGGCCATATAGTTCGGAATCGTCGCGCACCGAGGCCAGGATGCACGTCCAGCCGCTGCTGGACATGATCGACAGCTCGCCGGGCAGGCCGGCCAGCAAATCCCCGCACTCATCACGGAGGATGATGCGGTACCGGCGGCTGGTGTCGCTGCGCATGGCCATGACCGGCTTCCTTTGGCGGCTGAGCGCTTCCTTCACGAAATGGCCGGCCTGATCCGGCAACGTGCGCTGGGGCTGGGCTGGTCCGGTCGTTCGTCGTGTGCCGGGCGCTGCCGCGGGGCAGCTGATGTCATATCTTCATACGTGATATCGAGGTGAGATGGTGGGGCACCCCGTACCCCTTCACCCGGGTGATATGCGAGATTCAGCGGCGGCCGCGGCTAAGGGCCGCGGCTAAGAGCCT
>Ga0335078_10007549_pt1 | contig 16126 bp, 13 predicted proteins | sample Lox_Sample_32_FD_206711 | JGI IMG/M metagenome (GOLD analysis project Ga0335078, IMG submission 206711) | Soil microbial communities from Loxahatchee National Wildlife Refuge, Florida, United States - Lox_Sample_3.2 | ecosystem: Environmental > Terrestrial > Soil > Wetlands | place: USA...
TCTTCTTTCCAACTTCGAAGTACCCGGCGTCGAGCACTTTGGCGATGATGTAGGTCCCGTTACGCAATTCGTAGTTGACGATGTTGGGAGATCCGTCGCGAATTTCGTAGACTGCGAACTTCTCGGTCGCGTCAGATTTGATGTATGTGAACTTGGCATCGTGATAAATCGCGGTGACGTTGAACGGTGCCTTGCCGGACGCGAAGCTGTAGTCGAATTTCATCTCGGTCGGATAGCTCGCCTTGTATTCATCGACGACTTGAGTAACGTGTGACTGGAGCCCTTGCAACTGACTTTCAATTGCCGTGACCTGAGCGGCGGGAACGTACTCCGCAGGACCACTCGAAGCGACGATCGACGATTGATCGGAGGGCTGCACGATCACTTTCAGATCGGGATCACCCGGCTGGTCGGTAACATCTTCCAGGGTGAACGAGTAGATGTTGCCTTTGTCGGTTATGAGATTCAGATTCGAGCGAATGTCCTTCTTTGCCGGATGAACGAAGCAGAAACTGCCAACTACGTCGATAATCCAAAACTCTTTGTCGCCAGTGGCTGCCTCGATAATCTTTTCCGTCGTCGGGAGTTGAATCAGAGTTGTGTATTTGACCTTCGCGCGGATATTCACGATGTCCTTGGAGTGATAGAGGATTGTCCGCGCACTGGAATCAGCATAGAGCGGCAGGACCGTGGTCAACGCGAGGGCGAAGGCAACCAACTTGTTTTTCATGCGCCAACTCCTATAACTGTGGTCGAAGTGGTTTCAGGACGAGCGATGTCTGCCCGCTTCTTGTTCGGGGAGAAAGGATGTTCGACGGCGAGGTGGCGCAGACCCTCCGCAATGCCGTAACGTTCGAAATACTGCTGCTTCAAGATGTTGTCTTTTGCGTTGTTAGTCGCCATCCAGTAGGAGAGCGAATCGACGTTCAGGTGAACTTTCTTTGATCCCGTCTGTTTCCGAATGAGCATTTGCCCTGGTGGAACCAGGCCGGCAATCAAGTCGAGTTCCGTATCGTTCAGTCCGAATCCATCCCGATAGACCTGAGGTTCCATGTCGGGGTTGGCCAAGAAAATCTTGGTTGGGCAGCTTTCCGCCACGACCGTCAGCATTCCGGACGTCGCAAGTTCCTTGATCGATTGGGTAGCGAGGAGCATGGCGGCGTTGTGCTTCCTCCATGTTTTCTGAGCCTGCGTGACGTAATTGCGGATCGTATCGTTGCGAATGAAGAGCCAGGCTTCGTCTAGAAGGAACAGTTTGAATGTTCCTAGTTTCTTCGGGTCGCTGATTTCATTGCTGGCTCGGTGGAGAACGTAAAAGAGGAGCGGTTCGAGTACCGCAGGGGCATCGTTCCATCCATGGAAGTTGAAGGTCTGGAAGCGGCTGAAGGTGAGAGTGTCCTCGACATTGTCGAAAACAAAGCCATACTGGCCGGCCTGCGTCCACTTGTGTAGCCGGTCTTTGAGTTCGCCAATGATTTCAGCAAAGTTTGAGACTGTGCGCTGATCGCCGTCCAGCATGTACATACGCTCGATTCCCGAGTAGAGCTGTCGTTCCTCTTTGAAGTCCAAGCGGTAGCGGTCGTTCTCTATCAGGACTCGAAACAGTGCGAAAAGGAATTGGAGGTTCTCGCGGGTGGGTTCTAGCGAGAACGGATTGATGGTGAAATCCCGGGACTCTTGGCCAACGTTGAGATACGAACCCGCGAAAATGCGCGTGAGCGACTGGAAGCTGCTGCCAATATCGAAAATGTACGTCAAGGGTTGGTACTTCTGGGCATTTTGTAGAACAAAATTGCACAAGAAACTTTTGCCCGAGCCCGTAGCGCCAAGAATCAGCGTGTGAGCAACTTCTCTATTGTGGAGGTTCAGGTAGTACGGTGTCGCATTGTCGGTTTCCAGCACCGCCAAGTATTCCCGGTCAAGGTGGTCGTTCCACGTCTCGCCTGGCTGGATTGTGAACAGGAACGAAATGTCTGCGTAATTGGAGTTCAGGAGATAGTGCCTGCGAAGGTTGTGGCGGTAGTTGCCAGGGATGACGGCGAAATAGGCGTTCAGTTGGTTGTACGTCTCAGAGAAGAGCGTCCCATCGGCGCTGGTGAAAATGCGCACCACGTCGGGGAGCACTCGGTCCAAAGTTCCTTTGTCTTCTGCATATAGGACGATCGTGAGAGAGAACTCTCCCAGTGATTGCCCATCTCCTAGCACACGGAGGCAGTCCCCGAGATTCTCGATGTCAGCCTGTTTCGATTCATCGATGAGCATGTCGCGCGGATTCACTGTTGCGGCGTCGGCGCGTACCGATGAGATGAACGAGGATTTAGAAGTGTTAAAGTGGCGCCTGCGTTTCGTGATTTCTTTGCGAGCGGTGGCGTTATCAATAGGGTCCCACTCGCTGACGACACAGAAGTTTGCCTGAACCTCCAACAGTTGCTTCAGTACCAGCGGTTTCGTCTCGCTGATCGCCTCTTTCACTGTGAGGACTCGAACGTAGTGATCGCCGACACGCAAATGATCTCGTTCAGCTTCAATATCAGAATTGGCAACCTGGTAGTCGAGGAAATGGCTACTGGCGGGTAGCCCCTCGATTCGCCACGAATCGAAGTTCAATAGGCGTCGAAAGAAATGAAATGAATCCTTCCGACTGAGGATGTCGATGTGTACAAGGTCGGAGAGTTGCCGAACGAAGCTATGTACGCGCTGTTCGAGCCTCAGCAAATCCGCTTCGATCTGTTCCCGAAGTAAGAACTTCCGCTTGTCATTTGAGAACTGCGCCTTGAGTTCCTGGAGGCCACCGTTAGGGTCGCGCGGAATCCGCGCCAGTGCTGCTGCGATACCTGTCTTTGAGCGTGTACCTTCAATAACGATGGCGAAGAAGATTTCGACCGTGAAGAGCTCATCAAGTTTTTGAGCAAAGAATTGTTTCCTTTGGTCGACGGCAGCTTGAACGACTGGGTCCGCGTAATCCTGAAAAGGAACTGTCGGGCGGTTGGTCTTGAAGAGGTACTGATAGACGTGAAAGCCGGGCCCGAAGGTCTTGAGCGCAGCCTCAAGACGCTTCACGGCATATTCCTGCGCTGCCTGGTCAAGGCTCTCGTAGTCGACGCCCTGCAACTGGAGCACAATTCCCAGATCTCCACTCTTCGTAATAAAGGTGTGCTCGTTCCAGAAGCCATAGAGGTTGATTTGAGAGTTCAATGCTCCTGACTCTTTCCACGACTTGAGGACACGATCGAGGCGAAGCATCTATCGGACCTCCACGAGGGGACTCTCGAGTTTTGCTGCGTCGTAGCGGGCCTTGAAGCGTTCGCTTTGGGCCAGGATGCGGAGCATTGCCGGATCGGCGTTGGTCACCCATCGACCGAAAATGAACCCACCGAGAAAAACTACAATGCCAGCAAGTAGGCTTTCGAAAAGATTGAAGACGCCCACTGCCCCGACACACACGAAGTAGAAGACGGTTCGCTCAACGCCCAAGTATGTGAGGGGCTTGTGAAGGCTCTTGAACACTCGGTTTCTACGCCTTGGAATGTTTTCCTGCATGACGACCCTCGTTGCTCAAATGGAAGTAAATGGGGTTGCGTTGGCTCGCATAGCTAGACACCCCACAGCCAAGTGAGGACGTTCGCCGCAAGCACGGCGATCCCAGTGCCGGCCGCGACTCCAGCGAGGGCTTTCTTCCCGCCCGGCTCGCCGTGGGCAAATTGATATCCGCCTATGACGATGGCGATCAGACTGGCGACCTTTGCGATGGTGCCGGTGAACAATGTTTGCAGGGCGGTGAAACCGTTGTCGAAAGGCGAGCCCTGCGCATGCGCTGCCAACGGGATTAGGAGCAAGATGCCAAGCGCCGCAATAGCTGCACGCGAAGAGTTCAGAACTGCTCGTGGTTTTGGCGAAGTTGCCGGTTTCATATGACCTCCACATGGAAATTCGAGTGAGTGTTTTCGGCGAAATTACTAGCCCTTTCTCTGGCTGTCCAATGAGTTCTCTGCGCGTGCTTATTCCCACAGCTCATAACTGCTATATGGCTGAGCGATACGGGGTTGTCGAGAGGCTCCACCCAGACGCCGCGAAAACTCAGCGTTGCCAGTTATTCCTATTCGGAATGAGCTTGTACACAGAATGAATTGGACTGTCTCAGGACTCTGAAATTAACCTCGTTCAGCTCTTGCAGCCTTCCGCCGCAGGAAAACAGCCATTGGAGATCGCAATGACGCATGTTGCTTCCAAGCCCGCCCACGGCACAGATGTTTCCGACACACGTTTCGAACAACTCCTCGACTCAGACGAGGCTGCATCGCTACTGAAGATTCACCCAAAGACTCTTCAACAGATGGCGCGGAGTGGCGAGATTGCAGGAGTCCGAATCGGAAAACTGTGGCGATTTCGTGCTTCAGTTTTGAACGCCTGGCTGGAGCACAAAATGGCGAGCTGAATTCCACAGCTTTCGCCCGGGGCAACCCTCGACAAGATTTCCAACCTGGGCTACTCTCGTCGCAGCCATCCGTGTTGCCTCAATTGATTGGAGGTATGAGTGAGGCGCACGAGTTACCAGAAAGGTAGCCTTAGACTGGCGGACCGCAAGAAAGGAAAAGTTTGGGAGTTCCTGTGGCGAGAGGTGCAACTCGACGGTTCGATCCGGCGGAAGCACATCGTCATTGGCACGCTGGAAGAACTGCCCACCGAATCATCCGCCCAAACTGCGGTGGACGCGATCCGCTTAGAGATCAACCGACAAACCCCTCAACAACTTGTCAAGAATGTCAGCTTCGAGACCCTCGTAAACCACTATCGCCAACACGAATTGCCGGATGTGTTCAACAAAACCAAACCGACACCCGACGCGGCGGACGAGGATCGCAAGTCGTATTCGACTCAAGTGACGTACGAGGGCTATTTGAAGAAGTGGATTCTTCCTCGTTGGCGTGCTTGCCGTTTGGCGGACGTCAAGGCAGTCGATGTGGAGAAGTGGCTCAGGAGTCTCTGTTTTCCGAAATCTGGTGTTCCCTTGGCACGGGGCAGCAGAGCGAAGATCAGAAACATCTTGAGTGCTCTCTACTCCCACGCAATTCGGTGGGAGTGGGCCGACAAGAATCCGATTACCAGCGTTCGACAGAGCGCGAAACGGCAGAAGGCACCCGACGTTTTGACTCCGGAGGAGATCATGGCATTTCTGAAGGAATTGTCAGATCCGCTTCGGATGATGATCGAACTGGATGCTTTCACAGGTCTGCGCCGCGGAGAACTGATCGGTCTTCGATGGCAGGATGTGGACTTCGAAAGTTTAATCCTGCGAGTTCGACGATCAGTTGTAGCTATGGTGGAGGGAGCGCCGAAGACGGAGGCGTCACTCAAAGACGTACCGCTCGACGCGCAAACGGCCGAGTGCCTCTGGGCATGGAGGAGCCGCTCCCCGTATCCTGCTCTGGGCGATTGGGTGTTTGCTTCGCCGCATATGAAGGGCAAGCAGCCCTATTGGCCCGGGACGCTATGGCGCTACTACGCGAAGCCAGCGCTGAAAAGAGCGGGGATCGTCAAACACGTTTCCTATCACACTTTCCGGCACACGTTTGGGACTCTATTGAATGCGAATGGAGAGAATCCGAAGGTTGTGCAGGAGTTGCTCCGCCACGCGAGCCTGAAGGTCACGACGGACGTTTATATGCAGGCCGTCGGGCCTCAGAAACGCGAGGCGCAAAGCAATTTGGTCAGGCTGGTGAGAAAAGGTTTCGATTCGGAAGCCAAGTCCAGCTAAGTGGATCAAATTGGATCATGAAGAAAAGCGGCGACTGCGCGGAACTTCTTTATTTTGTTGGCGTCCCCGACGGGATTTGAACCCGTGTTACCGCCGTGAAAGGGCGATGTCCTAGGCCGGGCTAGACGACGGGGACGATGATTTGGCGGGATCCTGTACCGGATTTTTCATACTAACAGCACCGATAAAGAGTGTCAAAGAACGCAGCGGCCTGTTCAAACGCAGCGTTCCCCGCCTCTAGGGCGACTGGCTGCTGTGTGTCGAGCAAGATGCCGCGTCATCCTGACGCGTCCGGGCAATCCAAACGTCGATTTCCTCCGTGCGCCCATCTCTGCCCCCGCTGCCTTTCCGCATTACAATAAAAACGTAGCCTTACGAATCTTCTTATTATGGCCGATCCTGTTTATCTCAGCTTGTGGTTTCCCGACTTCTCCGGGCCGGCGATGCTGCCCCATGCCCTATCCGTTCTCCAGCAGTTCCCTTTTTCCGACCAGCGTCCAGGTGTGACCTATGCGGCTGTGCAACCGGTCTCCTGGAATGAGGCCAGTGTGCTCGAACGCCGATTCTCCCCTGGCATCGGCCCAGAGCGAGCAATAATCGTTGTCGCCGATCTCATTCACGACGATTATGCCTACACTTTCGACGCATTTTGGGATCTTTGGACTCCCGATGAGAATTGCCACCTGTGGTCGCTCATTCCAAGCCCGGTGAAGTTTGTCGTGCGAGGCGAAGAATTCGACGAAGGGGCGTCCCAGGAAACCGGTCATATCGAGATTGATTTCGGCCTGGACTCACTTTTTGTTCAGGAAAATGTCGAGCTCACCGAGGAAACTCAAGCCAGGATTCGCGACAACGTGGCGAAGTTGGTCGAGTTCACTCGAAAAGCCGAATTGAATACGCGGGCCACGTCACGCCGCTTGTGGTCGGAATCAGAGGAGAGTCTCCCGCGGAAACTGATCGCGCGGTTGCAGAAGGTACAGTAAACCGAGGGCACAAGCGGTGCACAAAGTTCCCGCCTTCCCTGTGAACCACTGTGCCCGCTAGTGATTACGCTCTATTTGGTTCTTCCGCCCTCTACTTTCAGTTTTTCCGCCGCCGCAGCCTGCGCCGCCGCCAGCCTGGCAGTCAGCACACGGAAAGGCGAGCAGGAAACGTAGTTGAGTCCCGTTCGATAGCAGAACTCCACCGACGACGGCTCGCCCCCATGTTCACCACAGATTCCCACCTTCAGATTCGCGCGCGTCTTGCGCCCACGCTCCGTGGCCATCTTCACAAGTTGTCCCACGCCCTCCTGATCGAGGGCGGCAAACGGATCCTGTTTCAAAATACCCTCGGCAAGATAGGTCGGCAGAACTTTGTTGACGTCATCGCGCGAGAACCCGAATGTGGTCTGCGTCAGATCGTTGGTACCGAACGAGAAGAACTCTGCTTCCTTCGCGATCTCATTCGCAACCAGCGCCGCACGCGGCAATTCAATCATGGTTCCGACCATGTAATCGATTTTCATTCCCTTTTCTTTGAACACTTCCTCCGCGACGCGGCGTACGATCGCTCCCTGGTTCGCCATTTCTTTCAGTGTGGCGACCAGCGGGATCATGACTTCGGGAAGCACCTTGATCCCCTTCCTCGTACAGTCGACCGCGGCCTCGAAAATCGCGCGGGCCTGCATCTCGGTGATCTCGGGATACGTAATGCCCAACCTGCATCCGCGATGTCCGAGCATGGGGTTGAACTCGTGCAACTGTTCCACTCGGGCTAGCAGAGGCGGCAACGCCTTTTTCAGATCACCGACTCCCCTCACTCCGTAGTCCTTATATTTCGTGACGAGCTCTTTCTTCTGCTTCGCGCTGTACCGCGAGAGCAACGCGATGTCGACCATTAACTCTTCGCGACGTGGCAGAAACTCGTGCAGCGGCGGATCCAGCGTGCGGATCGTGACCGGCAGTCCGTCCATCGCCTTGAAGACTCCGGCAAAGTCCTCGCGTTGCAGCGGCAGAAGCTTCTTTAATGCCGCACGGCGATCTTTCTCATTGTCCGCGAGAATCATGGCGCGCATGTGACCGATTTTCTTGTCGCCGAAAAACATGTGTTCGGTCCGACAAAGCCCAATACCCTCCGCTCCAAACGCACGCGCCTGAATCGCATCACGCGGGATATCCGCGTTCGCGCGAACTTTCATGCTGCGGTGCGGATCAGCCCACTCCATGAATTTCTGCAGTTCAGGATCGTCGGAGCTGGCAGGCATGGTCCCCAGCTTGCCTTTGATCACGCGACCGGTCGTCCCGTCGAGCGAAAGCCAATCGCCTTCTTTGAAAGTCTGACCTTTGACTTTCATCTCGCGACCCTTCTCGTTGATGTCGATGTCTCCTGCGCCGGCGACACAGCATTTACCCATGCCGCGCGTGACGACCGCAGCGTGGCTGGTCATGCCGCCACGAGAAGTGAGAATGCCCTTCGCCACCTCCATTCCATGAATGTCTTCCGGCGTCGTTTCGGCGCGAACCAGGATGATCGATGCTTTCCCATTCTTGTGTATAGCTTCCACTGCAGCATCGGCTGTGAAAACGATCTGCCCGACGGCAGCTCCCGGCGAGGCCGGAAGGCCGGTTGCCAGAATCAGATCCTTCATCTTCTTCTCATCAAATTCCAAACGGGGCACGAGGAAGTCATAGAGCTGGTTTGGCTCGACGCGGAAAATCGCCTCTTCCTTCGTGATCAGCCCTTCCTCCACCATCTGGATCGCAACTCGCACCGCTGCCAGACCGGTTCGCTTGCCGTTGCGAGTCTGCAGCATGTACAACTTGCCGTCCTGAATCGTGAACTCGAAGTCCTGCATGTCTTTGTAATGTTTTTCCAGGCGCGTGGTAATCTCCCGGAGCTGGTCGTAAACATTGGGCATGATCTTCTTGAGTTCAAGGATGGGAACCGGAGTGCGGACACCGGAAACCACGTCCTCGCCCTGTGCGTTCATCAGGAATTCGCCATAGAACTCGTTGTTACCGGTCGCAGGGTTCCGCGTAAAACCGACGCCCGTACCGCTCGTGTCGCCAAGATTCCCATACACCATGGCTTGCACGTTCACCGCCGTGCCCAGCATGTCGTCGATGTTGTTGATGCGGCGATAGGTCTTTGCGCGATCATTCTGCCAGGAACGGAATACCGCATCGCGCGCCATCACGAGCTGCTCGCGCGGATCTTGCGGAAAGTCTCTCTTGGCGTGTTTCTTCACGACTTTCTTGTACTCCACGATCACTTCCTGCAGAGCCTTGGCGTCGAGCTCCGTGTCCATCTTCGCCTTCTTCTGCTTCTTCTTGGCGTCGAATACTTCGTCGAACGCGGACTTCTCGATGTCGAGCACGACGTTGCCGAACATCTGGATCAAGCGGCGATAGGAGTCGGCCGCAAACCGCGGATTGTTACTGCGCTTCGCCAGCGCCTCCACGCTCTTGTCGTTCAGGCCGAGGTTGAGGATCGTGTCCATCATGCCTGGCATGGAAAACTTCGCGCCCGATCGCACGCTCACCAGCAACGGATTCTCCCCAATCCCTAGCTTCTGTCCCTGCAGCGCTTCCAGCTTGCCCAGCGCTTCGTCCATCTGACGGTCAACGTCAGGCGACAGTCCACCACGCATATACTCGCGGCAGGCCTCGGTCTGAATCGTGAATCCCGGAGGCACGGGCAGGCTGGCATTCGTCATCTCGGCCAGGCCCGCGCCTTTGCCGCCGAGCACGTCTTTCATCTTGCCGTTGCCGTCCGCCCTGCCGCCGCCGAAAAAGTAAACGTACTTGGTTGTGGACTGCTTGTTCGTCATCTTCGTTGCCTGCGCTTCAGCTTCGGGGAGAGTAATCGTCGCCATATGAGTCCTTTTCTGGAAGATTTACTGTTTGCTGCACACGCTCGAGTCCATTCGGGACCAGCTGCCATCCTTCAGCGTAAGATAACTCACCTTGAAGTGACGGTCATCGAGCCGTTCAAAACTGAACCTCTGATTTTGGGTCGATCCGCTTCCAACCGCGCCTCCCTCCCAGCGGAACTGAGAGGATTCCCATCCATCCGACCGAAATAGCCGCACGCCACCGGCGGAATCCTGGATGGTCATCACAAATTTCTTTTCCGCCGAGTCCCACCCCCATTCCGCCAGTGCGTGATAGGCGAACGGGGGTTTATCGTCGTGTCGAAACGTGATCCAGTTCCCGCCTAGATCAGGAGCGAAATGTTGGTGCGCCTCAATCGCTTTGCCCGAGGAATCAAACTTCCCGGCGCACTCCCAATCGCCCATAAAAAAAGCCAGCGAAGAAATCGGGGCCTTGAGGTCGGTGGTCGCCGCAAGGGAACCTACCGAGCTAGTCACGAGGAAAAACATCGCAATGACGCCAAGGGCGGCGACGCCGACTGCGAATTGGAGCGTCTTTCTCATATCGTGCGCGAGCTCTCTTTTCCCTCCGTCACTATTTCGGAAAAATCGGCGATCGTGGAGAATTCTTTCAGCAACGTTCCGAGCAAGGCCAGCCGGTTCGCCCGCACGCGTTCGTCTTCCACCAGGACCATCACTTTGTCGAAGAACTGGTCGACCGGCTCTCGCGCCTTCGATAGCAACATCAGCGCCTCGCCATACTCCTTTTTTCGTCGATGTGCTTCAACCCGGGGGCCGTAGCTCTCCACGTACGCGGCGAGATTCTTCTCTTCCGCCGCCGAATCGGCGAACGGCTCAAATCTCGCCGCAGGCTCAATCCGTTTCTCCTGCGCCTGCCGCAGAATATTCCGCATCCGCTTGCAGGCCGCACCAATGGCCTGGAACTCGGGCATGTGCAGGACCTGCTTGACGGCCTCCGACCGTGCGAGCGCGTCGACGACATCGTCCGCGTCGGCTCCCAACACCGCCTTCACCACATCGTAGGCGTATCCCCGCACGTCCCTCAGATAAAATTCCAGCCGCTCGCGGAAGAACGCACGCACCGACTCCGCGAACTGCGATTCGGGCACAAATTTCTTTTCCGTCGCAGAGCCTTGATAACCTGCCCGCGCATCGCGGATCATTTCGCCCAGCCGGAGGGGCAACTTCTTCTCCGAGATCATCTTTACGATGGCGTTCGCTTGTCGCCGCAGCGCGAACGGGTCCTTTGACCCGCTGGGAACGAGTCCGAGAGCGAACATCCCCGCAATTGTGTCGGCTTTGTCGCCGACGGAGACCACCGCACCTTCCATCGATCGCGGCACCTCATCCTCCGTGGACTCGGGCTTGTAGTGATCGTAGATCGCATCGGCAATTGACAGCCGGGTGGCCTCGGGCAGGCTCTCATCCAACCGCTGCGTGCGCGCGTACAGCCCGCCGACAATTCCCTGCAGTTCGGTGAACTCCTTTACCAATTCTGTGGTCAGATCCGTCTTCGACAGACAGGCTGCCTTGTGAATCACTCCCGGCCGCACCGTCACTCCATTCTGCTTGAGAATCTCGCTGAGCCAGCTGCAGAGTCGTTGTACTCGCTGCGTCTTTTCGTAGTAACTGCCCAAATCTTTCTGAAAAGTGACATTACGCAGTAACTCCAGGCGCTCCAGCAGCGACTTTTTCTGATCGGCCTCCCAGAAAAACCGCGCATCGTTGAAGCGGGCCCGCAGCACGCGCTCATTGCCGTGCCGGATCAGTCCTTGAGGATCGCTGTCGGTATTCAACACCGCCAGGAAGTACGGAAGAAGCTTGCCGTCCCCATTTTCCACCGCAAAATACTTCTGGTGGTCGCGCATAACCGTGACCAGGATCTCTTCGGGCAGCGCCAAAAACTGAGGATCAAATCCGCCCAGAACGACGGATGGAAATTCGGTAAGATTCACGACTGCATCCAGCAAAGCTTTGTCTTCCCGCCACCGCGCACCAGAAACTGTGCGAGTCGCAGCGTCCAGAGCCTTGCGAATCTGATGCTCGCGCTCCGCCCGTCCAAGAACTTTGGCAGCGCGCAGAGAGTCAACGTAGCTGGATCCGGCTCGCGGGATCGTAACCTCGCCAGGGGATAAGATTCGGTGTCCCCGCGAATTGTTTCCCGCCCGAATGCCGTCAACTTCTAACGGAATCGTCTCTCCGTCGAGCATCGCGACCAGCCATCGCACGGGCCGCACGAAGCGCTCGCTCGGCTTCCGCCAGTACATATTCTTGGGCCAGTAGATGCCGGCGATCTCTTTGGGAAGGCCCTCGACAAGGATATCGACTGTGCTGCGGCCTTTTTTCGTAACCTTGGCCGTAATGTATTCGCCTTTGGGAGTCGAAACTCTGTCGAGTCGCCCGACGTCAACGCCCGCCTTCTTGGCAAACGCTTGGGCGGCAGCAGTTGGCTGTCCGTCCCTATATGCGACGTTGACTGAGGGACCTGTGACTTGTTCGATGACGTCCGCCTGCGCTGCGGCAATTCCAGTCGCGATAATCGCAAGGCGCCGCGGCGTGTCAAATTTCGCAACCTCGCCCCTATTTCCACCCTCGCCGCCAGACAGCCGCTCGCGAACGAGCAATCCGGCAACACGCTCGCGCAATTCGGCTGATGCCGCGTCAATCATCCGCGCCGGAATTTCTTCGCACCCGATTTCTAGCAGGAAGTCTGGCATGCTTTCAAACCATCAAGTTTCTCAGATCAGAGCCTGGCCGCACGTGACGGTCATCACAATTCGTCTGCCCAGGCCCAAAGCGGGACGGCGTTTCGCTAGCCCACGGGCGACAACGTTCCCTTTTTCCCTTTGCGCTTCGGCTCGTGGGCGGGCGCCGGCTCGCCGGACTCTTCTGGACCTGCAGGCTCATTCTTCGATTGATCTACCCAGGCCTTTGCGATGCCCACGGCCAGCGCCCGCACTCGGGCAATCACGCCTACGCGCTCGGTCACCGAAATCGCTCCGCGCGCATCCAGAATGTTAAACAGGTGCGAGCACTTCAAACAGAGATCGTAGGCGCCCAGCAGCGGGAATCGCGCCTTTTCCCGGACGATTCCATCCCCTGTGCTCTTGTCTTTCGACAGCTCGGCGTACTTCTCGATCAGCGATTTACACTCAGCCTCGCACAGTTCGAAGTGCTTCCACGCATTCTCGACGTCAGCCATTTCGAAGTTGTAAACCGAAAACTGCAACTCGTCGGCAAGCCGCACGTCGCCGTACTTCACCACGGCGCCAGTGCCCGGATCGCGCGCCCATACAATGTCGTAAATTGAATCGACATCCTGCAAGAACGCCGCGATGCGTTCCAGCCCGTACGTGAGCTCGGCGGAGACCGGACACAAGTCGATCCCGCCGCATTGCTGGAAATAAGTGAACTGGGTGATCTCGAGGCCATCGAGCATGACCTGCCAGCCGACGCCCCATGCGCTCAGCGTAGGTGCTTCCCAGTTGTCCTCTTCGAACTTGATGTCATGCTGCCGCAGGTCAATGCCCATCGCGCCCAAAGACTCGAGGTATAACTCCTGTACGTTCTCCGGCGGAGGCTTCAGGATGACCTGCAACTGCATGTGCTTGAACAGCCGGTTGGGATTCTCGCCATAGCGCCCGTCCGCGGGACGGCGCGAGGGCTGCACGTACGCGACCCGATAAGGTTTTGGTCCGAGAACGCGCAGGAAGGTTTCTGGCGCCATGGTTCCCGCGCCCACCTCAACATCGTATGGCTGTTGCAACACGCATCCGCGTTCTGCCCAAAAGGTCTGTAGGCGCAGGATGAGTTCCTGAAACGTGAGCGAGTTGGAGAAGGCTGGAGTCACAGATTCTTCAGGCGTTTTTACGGTTAATCGATGATTGTAATGGAAGGAGCGGCTGGCCGTCAGCTAGCCTTCTGCTTTCGGGCGTGAATGATCTCGTCTACTTTCAGTGCTCCGCCGGCTTCGCCGCCATACAGGGTCTGCGTGAACGAATCGGGTGTAATTTCCCCGAAGACTTCCCTGAAGGTGAACTTCCTGCCGTTCGCTTCGTAGTCTTCCTGCAATACCAGATTTGAGCCCTCCCAGTGCGCCGCGTGCTTGAAATCGATGCACCCACCCGGATTCGTGCTATCGCACCAGATGGTGTGGTATCCGTGGAGCGCATCCTCCCACCACAACATCCCAACTCCGGTCACGACTTGGTTTCCCTGCTTGGATTGGAATTCTTCGACAGCGGAAAAGCCGCCCGGCCCAGGGCGCCAAATAATCGTGCCTGCACCCGTCTTGCCTTTTGGCGAAGATGCATCCGGCGCGAGCTCGTCCGTAATTGACCAGCGGCCTCCTAGAGCGCGTAAAAGCTTTTCGATCTGCGGATCGGGTTTCGAGTCCCCTTGGGCCTTCGTCTGGCCGGACGGAGTGCCTGTCAAACCAAAGCACACGAACCCACAAATCAAAAGTACTCTAACAAGCATGGTGCCTCCTGCATCAGCACTAGAAATTGGTCTTCTCCAGCATCGCCGCCGTAACTAATTTCTTCTCGAGATGCCGCTGCAGAATCTGGATCAGGAACTTGCGCAGGTCCGCGCACTGTGCCTTGGGCCAAGGCACGCCTGCAAAGCTTTCCACCGGCGCCCGGAACATCTGCGCAGCTAGCGCCCGCGATTCGCCGGAGATTTCTGATGAAGCCAAGCGCTTGTCGTCGGGGCACATCAGGCCATCGGCGAGAGCATGAAACCAGGCGCGGCTTCCGTTCAAGGCGCGGCCGCAAGCGACGCACTCCGTCAGCTCGGGAAGAAATCCCACGAGGCGAGTGAGCCAGAGCTCGAAGTAGGTGATGGGCATCCAGATCTCCGGACCGTTCAACACGTGCAGCACGGAAAGAGTGAGACGAAAGACGGCATCGTTTGATTCACGGTCGGGCAACAGTTCGTCAAGCAACTCTGCGATGTGCCCGAGAGCCACGGCCCGCGCATAGCTGATCTCCGAAGCCAGCGGAGATTCCAGCACTTCACAGGCATCGAGGCGGGCCAACTCCTGCGGCTCTCGGGCGTCATAGAAAGCGCGGACATAGGTGAGCGGCTCGAGCGCGCCACCAAAGCGTCGCTTCGACTTCTTGGCCGACCGCGCCACGCCGTGGACTTTGCCTTCTCCGCGCGTGAACAGTGTGACCAGCAGATCGGCTTCGCGTAGCGGGTAGGTCCGCAGCACGATCGCTTCTGAGTCTCGCAGGGCCATGGGAGCTTAGTGTAGCGGCTTGATTCTAGTGGAAGCAGCTTTCGGCCGTCAGCACTGCCCTCATCGCTTTTTGGAAGATCCGCGCAGGATGCGGGCAAAGAGTCTCGACGGCTTCAAAAGATCACTGCAGTAACCACCTCTCAGGTCACTTCCGGACCGTTTCCTCGGTCCCGGTCTGATGCGAAAGTACAAGTCCTAAAGGACGATTTCGACCTGTCCGAAAGGACGATCCTGACGAACACCAAAGTCACTATGCCACCATATCTCAAGCGCGCGGCCATTCGGTTCCTGCTGCTCACCACGGCTCTCGTCCCGGCTGTGTCCGGGTCATTATTCGCTCAGCTTTCTCATGTGCGAATGACACTGGCCTCCGCCGGAGCCGAAGGGAGCGTGTCGCGGAGTTCGTCGTCAGTTGACACGCTGCCCTCTGCACCGTCCCTGTCTGCGATCGCCGTTGAGCCGTCTTTTCCGGTAGGGCCGGCAGCGGCTTCGTTTGCCCCTGTCACCCCCGTGGTCGGGCGTCAGGAAGTGCCTCCGCCCACTCGTGAGTCGCATCGTTTCTGGGATCGCGAGAATCAGATTCTTTTCGCCGGGGTCGCGGCGTTTGCGACAGCCGACTTCTTCACCACCCACGCCAACCTGGATAGCGGCGGGCGGGAACTCAACCCGGTCACGCGGGTTCTGAGCGGCAGTACTCCGGGGCTCGCAGCTAACTTCGTACTCGAAACTGGAAGCGTCATGGGTATTAGCTACCTGTTTCACAGGACGGGACACCACCGGCTGGAGCGCATCACTTCATTCGCCAACATGGGCGAGTCCGCCGGCGCGGTGGCTTACGGCCTGACGCATCGCTGAGGCTGCAGCGGCCAAGGCCCTAGACACGAATGATGCGCCTTCCGATATACTCTCGGCATCGTGCAAAGAACCTTATCCGCCCTTCTTTTTGTAGCCACCATCACGAGCCTTAGTCTCGGCGAGGAAACCTCCTTCCATCGCATCAAGATGCCCACCGATAAGGGAAACCAGATTAATGCGGTCCTGACTTTCAGCGACAAAGACAAAGCCATCGAAGTGCAGCCCGTTAAGGGCAGCATCGTGACCGTGCCCTATAGCCAGATTGACAGGTGCTCATACCAGTACACGAAGAAGCACCGCATCGGTGACAGCTCCATTGCGACCGCTCCGCTTGGAGTGGGGATCGTGATGATGTTCACGAAAGCGAAGAGCCACTGGCTTGAGATCGATTACCGCGAAC
>Ga0335078_10007550_pt1 | contig 16126 bp, 19 predicted proteins | sample Lox_Sample_32_FD_206711 | JGI IMG/M metagenome (GOLD analysis project Ga0335078, IMG submission 206711) | Soil microbial communities from Loxahatchee National Wildlife Refuge, Florida, United States - Lox_Sample_3.2 | ecosystem: Environmental > Terrestrial > Soil > Wetlands | place: USA...
AGCCGATCCTGCGCCTCGGCAAGTTCGACCTCGAGCGCCGCGACGCGCTCCTCGGGGGTCGCCGGGGCCGTTTCCGGCACGGCCTCGGCGCCCGTTTCGTCGGCCGCGGCCGACGGTTCTCTCGCATCGCTCATGCTTTTACCCAATCAGACGCCCGATCATCTTGGCGGTGTAATCGACCATCGGGATGATCCGGGCATAATTGATGCGCGTCGGGCCGATCACGCCGATCGCGCCGACGATCTCTTCGCGGCTGTTCTGGTAGGGCGCGATGATCAGCGAGCAGCCGGCGAGGCCGAACAGGTGGCTCTGTGCGCCGATGAAGATCTGCACGCCGTCGGCGCGCCGGCTGGCGTCGAGCAGGCGAAGCATCGTCTCGCGCGTCTCGAGCGCGCCGAACAGCGCGCGCAGCCGGTCGAGATCGGCCACCACGGTCACATCGTCGAGCAGGTTGGCCTGGCCGCGCACGATCAGCGCGCGCTCGTCGTCGCCGCCCGACCAGCTCGCCAGCCCCGTCGCGACGACGCGGCTCGTCAGTTCGTCGAGCTGGGCCTTGTTCGAGGCGATCTCGGCTTCGATCTCGGCGCGCGCCTCCTCGATCGTGCGGCCGACAAGCCGCGCATTCAGATAGTTGTTGGCGCCGACCAGAGCCGAGGCCGGCAGGCCGAGCGGCACCTCGACCACGCGGTTCTCGACCAGCCCGTCCTCGGTCACCAGCACGACGAGCGCCCGCCCGGGGCCGAGCGGCACGAATTCGATGTGGCGCAGCGGCCGGTCCTGCTTCGGCACAACGACGAGACCGGCGCAGTGCGACAGGCCGCTCAGCGCCGTCGTTGCCTCCTCCAGCGCCTGCGGCAGGCTCTTGCCGCGCGCCGCACACAGACTCTCGATGCTGTTGCGCTCGTCGTCGGCGAGGTGGCCGACCTCCAAAAGCCCGTCGACAAAGAACCTGAGGCCCGCCTCGGTCGGCAGCCGGCCGGCCGAGGTATGCGGCGCATAGAGCAGCCCGGCCTCCTCGAGGTCCGCCATCACGTTGCGGATCGTCGCCGGCGACAGGTTGTCGGTCAAAAGGCGCGACAAGGTGCGCGAGCCGATCGGCTCGCCGGTCTGCACATAGCCGTCGACGATCATGCGAAAGATCTCGCGGCTGCGCGCGTTCAGCTCGCCGATAGGCGATGGTGCCGGCCGCGAAGACGTTCGTCCTTGCATGGGTCCGCTGTGTTCCCGGTCGCCGCTCGACCGTGCGCCGAAATCTAGGAACGCGACGGAGCAGCGTCAACTCGCGGCGCGGCCGACGGGGGGCCCGCTCAGAATGACTTCTTGAAGATCGCCTCATGCGCCTCGCCCTTCGGCGGCGTCCAGCGGCCGGCGAGATCGGCATAAAACGGCTTGAAGCCGTATTGGCTGCCGTCGGTGTTCTGGAATTTGAGCTCGCCGTCCCGGATGATGCCGGTGCCGTGCAGGACGCCGCCGGATTTGAGGTTGCCGGAGCCGATCGGGCCAAAGGCGTAGGTGATCGTCGCGGTGCCGTCGCTCGCCACGCCCTCGACGATCAGCGCCGCGCACAGCTGCGGGGTCCAGGACGCGTCGCTCCAGATGCCGAGGAACGGCCGATAGGGTTCGGGCACCGTTCCCGGATCGGCGACCCGATAACCGACGGTCTGGCCGCAGAACATCCGGCCGGCGGTTGCCGGCGCGGCGTCGCTCGGCGCCGGGGGCGGCGGCTGCTGCTGGTCGGCCGGCGCATTGAGCAGCGGCGTCGGCTGCTGCGCGGCGGCGGCGCCGGCGATCAGCATGAGGGTCGCGACCCCGAAGATGCGGCTGGCCATCCCCCGGAATCCTCACTTCACCGAACCGAAGCGCCGCGTTTTGCGCGATCAAAGCGGCTTTTGCAAGACGAGCCCGCCATACTCGGACTCGCCGGCCGCGGTCCAGCCGGCGGCGCGATAATGCCGGCCGGAATCGGCGCCGCCGGCGACGACCAGCATCGCCATGCCGTGCCCCGCGGCCTTCACCCGGGCGCAGGCGTCGGCGAGCAGCGCGCGGCCGGCCCCGGCGCCGCGATGCGCGCTGTCGACCAGCAGCTTGATCGCAGCGCCGTCGATGGCGGCAAACCCCACCGCACGGCCCTCGACGTCCCAGACCGACACGCGGCCGGCATCGATCAGCCGCGCGAGGTCGTCGGCCATGATTTCCGCGGGGTCCGACAGCGCGTCGTCCCCCGCGGCATCGCGGATTTCGAGCAGCCGGCGAAAATCCGCCGCGGTGGCCGGCCGCAGCATGGCCTTTGTCCGGGCTGCGCTTCGCGCTAGGCGATCTTGAGCCCGCGCAGCTGCTTCACGTCGGCGCGGCCGGCCGACAGGATGTAGGCGATGTCCGACCCGCCGGTCAGGTAGCGCATGCCGAGCTCGATCAGCCAGCTCTGGAACTCGAAATCCTGGCGCACGCCGCCGACCCCCATCTGCTTGCCGTGGCGGCGCGCGGCGCCCGCGACCTTCTCGAACGCGGCGCGCATGCGCTCGGAGCTGTATTGCCCGGGAATGCCCATCTCGGTCGAGAGATCGCTGGCGCCGATATGCAGCACGTCGATGCCCTCGACCGCGGCGATCTCGTCGGCATTCTCGACCGCCTCGGGCGTCTCGATCATCGCCATCAGCAGGGTTTCTTCGTTGATGATCTTGCACACCTCGGCCTGCGGGATCGCGGCATAGCCGAGCTGAGGGCCGCTGCCGAAGGCCGAGCGGTGGCCCTTGGGCGCGTAGAGGCATGCCTCGACGATCGCCTTCGCCTCCTTGGCGTTTTGGATGTGCGGCACCATCACCCCCTGCGCACCGCTGTCGAGGATGCGGGTCGCGTCGTGCGGGTCGTGCGAGGTGACGCGCGCGATCGGCGTGATCCCCATGCCGAGCGCCGCGACGCACACCCCGGCCGCGGTCTCCAGCGAGGTCGGGTTGTGCTCGAGGTCGATATAGACCGCGTCGAACCCGCAGGCCGCCGCGATCATCGCGATGTTGGGCGTGCGCAGCTGGTTGACCCCCATGCACAGCACGAGCTCGTTGTTCTTCAGCATGCGCTTGGCATGGTTTTCGCGGATTTGCGTCGGCATGGCTGGGCGCTCCCTAGCGTGGTTCGAGGGTGAAGAAGATATGCCCGGTCCACCATCCCTCGTCGCTGGACAGGCGAATAGCGAACAGACCGACGCCGGCGGCAAGCGCGATCCAGAACAGCACGCCGCCTCCCTGGACCTTCCGCTTCATGACCACCAGCGCGACGACGCACAGAGCGTCGAGCGCCATGGTCAATATCAGCTCGCCGCGCAGCGCGCCCTCGTGCGCTGGGGTCAGTGCGCGGTAGAGAAAGGTGCCGATCAGATAGATCGCGGCGATCAGAAATATCACTCGATCGCGGCCGGCGGTGGCGGACGGGCTCGGCGCGGCGGGGCTCGCGGCCGGCGCCCCAGGCCGCCGCGCCGCACCGGTTCGCGGCGCTGGCCGGCGCGGGTTCACCGATTCTCCCCGATCTGCACCACGGCCCGATCTTTCCCGAAACGGTCACACCCGCCCGGCAGCATCGGGCCCTTCGTCCCGAGGTGCAACGGCCCTATATTTTGCCGATGAAAAACAGCGCGAACCCGCAGCCGCTCTCGGGCATGGTCGTGCCGCGCTTCGGCGAGGTCGCGACCTTCATGCGCCTGCCGCTGGAGCGCGATCCGGCGAAGCTCGACATCGCCCTGGTCGGCGTGCCGTTCGACGGCGGCACGACAAACCGGCCGGGTGCGCGCCACGGCCCGCGCCAAATCCGCGACATGTCGACCCTGATGCGCCGGGTGCACCACGTCAGCAAGGTCGCGCCCTACGAATTGTGCCGGGTCGGCGACTATGGCGACTGTCCGGTCAATCCGATCGACCCGATGGATTCGCTCGACCGCATCGAGCAGTTCTTCGCTCATCTGCACGACGCCGGCGCGACGCCGCTGAGCGCCGGCGGCGACCACCTGATCACGCTGCCGATCCTGCGGGCGATCGCGCGCGCGCAGCCCGTCGGTCTCGTCCATTTCGACGCCCATTCGGACACGTCGGATGCGTATTTCGGCGGCGAGAAATACACCCACGGCACGCCGTTCCGCCGCGCCGTCGAGGAGGGGCTGATCGACCCGAAGCGCGCGATCCAGATCGGCATCCGCGGCTCGATGTACGAGCGCGACGAGAAGGATTGGGCGCAGAGCGTCGGCATCCGCATCGTCCATATCGAGGAGTATTTCGCGCTGGGGCCCCGGGCGGCGATCGCCGAGGCGCGGCGCATCGTCGGCGACGGCCCGACCTATGTCAGCTTCGACGTCGACGGGCTCGATCCGGTCTATGCGCCGGGCACCGGCACGCCCGAGATCGGCGGCTATTCGACCGCCGAGGCGCAGCAGATGCTGCGCGGCCTCGCCGGGCTCGACCTCGTCGGCGGCGATGTCGTCGAGGTCGCGCCGCCGTTCGATCCCTCGGGCAACACCGCGCTGGTCGGCGCAACGATGATGTTCGAGATTTTGTGCGTCCTGGCGCCGGCGGTGCACCGGCGCAAGGCCCGCGCCGCGCGGTCCGCGACGGTCAACGCAAAATAGCATCCGCTCCCCGGTACGGGTCGCAGCCCATTCCTCCGACGCACCCCGGCCGACAAATGGGTCCCGGCCTGCGCCGGGATGATACTAAGATTGGCCGCAGCGAGCTTTGGGAGAGGGACCGCCATGGCCAATGACGTGCTGACCGCGACCTTGTCGCCGGTCGTCGAGATCGCCTCGGGCAAGCTGCGCGGCGCGGTCGCCGGCGGCATCCATGCCTTCAAGGGCATCCCCTATGGCGCCGCGACCGGCGGTGCGAACCGGTTCCGGCCGCCGCAGCCGGTCGCGCCGTGGGCCGGCACGCGCGACGCGCTCGACTATCGCGGCCGAGCGCCGCAATCGCCGGCACAGGCCAAGCGCCGCAGCGAGATGGACGGCATTCTCGGCCCGCTCGACACGACGCCCGAGACCGAGGACTGCCTGTCGCTCAACGTCTGGACCCCCGGTCTCGACGGCAAGCGGCCGGTGATGGTGTGGCTGCACGGCGGCGCCTTCGCCTACGGCTCGGGCAACCGCGCGGTCACCGAGGGTGCGAACCTGGCGCGCCGCGGCGATGTCGTCGTGGTCAGCGTCAACCACCGGCTCAACATCTGCGGCTATCTGCACCTCGAGGACATCGGCGGCGCGCGGTTCGCCGGGTCGGGCAACGCCGGCTCGCTCGACATGATTGCCGCGCTCGAATGGGTTCGCGACAACATCGCCCGGTTCGGCGGCGATCCCGCATGCGTGACGATCTTCGGCGAATCGGGCGGCGGCGGGAAGGTCAGCGCGCTGCTCGTCATGCCGGCGGCGAAGGGCCTGTTTCACCGCGCCGCGATCCAGTCGGGCGCGGCGGTGCGCTTCACGACGCGCGAGCGCGCCAACGCGCTCGCCGATGCGGTCGCGAAACGGCTCGGCGGCGTCGATAAGCTCGCCGATGTGCCGCTTGCCGCGCTGCTCGGCGCGATTATCCCAGCGTCGAAGGCGGCCGGCGCGCGCGCCTATCCATTGCTCGACCGCTACGATTTCGGCCCGGTGGTCGACGGCATGGTGGTCGCGCAGCACCCCGCCGAGCCCTCGACCTCGCCGCTCGGCGACGCCGTTCCGCTGATGATCGGCGGCACCGCGCGGGAGGCCTCGCTCTTCCTCGACGACGACGCGGTGTGGCACCGCACGCTGACCGAGGAGCAGCTGCGCGAGCGCGTCGCGGCCGTCGCCGGCCCCGACACGGCCGCGGCGCTGGCGCTCTATAGCGAGCGGATGCCGGGGACCAGCCCGGCCGACCGGCTGATCGCGGCGCTCACCGGCTCGAACTTCTCGGTGCGGACCTGGCTCTACGCCGAGCGCCGGGCTGCGCGCGGCGGCGCCCCGATCTACCACTATTCGCTCGAATGGGCGTCGCCCTTCGCCGGCGGCCGGATGGGAGCGCATCACGCGATGGATTTGCCGTTCGTCTTCGACACGACCGAGGTGCCGCTCTCGACCAAGGGCGCCGATGGGGCGCCCGAGCTGGCGGCGGCGATGTCGGCGAGCTGGGCCGCGTTCGCGCGCACCGGCAGCCCTGCGAACCCGGCGATCCCCGCCTGGCCGGCCTACACGCCGGCGACGCGCGCGACGATGCTGTTCGATGCGCGCTGCCGCGCGGTCGACGATCCGCTGCGCGAGGCGCGAGAGCTGTGGAGCCGCGTGGCGACGCGCGCCTAAATCGATTCAATCGGCGCGGTCGGCTGCGTTGCGCGACATCGACGGGAACATTGCCGGATAGGCAGTGCTCCGCGCAAACCGGCGAAAGGGCTGGCGGCCGACATTGCTGTTGAAATCGGGCGGCGGCGGGACGTGCGAGTGCCAGATCCTGATATGGCCGTGGGCGAGCTCGCCGAAATTCCGGTAATTGTAGGACGGAGACAGCCCGTAGGGATTGAAGCCGGCTTCCTCCATCGCCAGCGTCAGAAACGGCTGGTCTCCCTCCCTGCCCCACCGCGGTGCCTGTGCCTCGGCCGAGCAGAGCGCTTGCCATCGCCTCAGGACACGCCAGACGCGCGGCTTGCGGCTGAAGAAGATCACGCCGCTGTTGTATTGCATCGTCTCGCGGCTGTGGAACCGGCGGCCCTCCAGCACCCGCTCGCCGAAGCCGAAATAATGTTCGAGACCGTAGGCGGGCGCCATTACTGCGGCAATCCCGAAGCGCTCGGCCTTCTCGAAGCCGAGGCTGATATCCATCAGGATCCGCGTATCGGCGTCGAGCAGCAGGAAGCTGTCGTAGTCCCGCGGCAGAAGGTCGAGAATTTCCGACTTTCTCAAGTTGCCCGGCAGGCGGAACCGATGCCGGACCACCCGGCCGAACGACGCCTCAGCCGGGATTGCGGCGGCGGGATCGTCATCGGTGATCAGCATGGTTTCGAGGCCGAACGGGCAGGCGCTTGCCGCCGAATCTCGGGCCTCGGCGAGATGCCCTTGCCCCCACGCGACGTAGACGATCAGCCGCCGCGGTCGTCGCCACCGTGCGGCAAGCCACAGCGCCGCAGAGCGGCCGGAACGGAGCACGCGTCCGGCCCGATCACCGCGCCTGGAACTGCGTCTTGCCGAAATAGACCTCGCGCTCGGCGTCGGTGATCGCACCCTGATCGCGGCCTTCGGCCAGCACCTGGACCCCGCGCTGCACCGCCGGGCGCGCCGCTATTTCGTCGAACCAGCGCTTCACGGCGGGGAATTCCCCAAAGTCGATGTAACCGCGCTTGTCGAAGCGCGGCGACGCCAGCGTCGCGGTGCGCAGCCACGGGAAGGTGATGATGTCGGCCATGCTGTACTCGTCGCCGGCCAGCCAATGCGTCTCCGACAACCGGTTGTTGAGCACCCGCGTCAGCCGCTTCGCCTCGTTGGCGTAGCGCTCGATCGCGTAGGGGATCGTCTCCGGCGCATAGGCGCCGAAATGGTTCCACTGGCCGAACATCGGGCCGACGCCGCCCATCTGGAACATGATCCACTCGAGGCATTTGTAACGGGCGGCCGGGTCTTTCGGGATCAGCTTCCCGCCGGTCTTTTCCGACAGGTAGATCAGGATCGCTCCCGACTCGAACAGCGTGAACGGCTTGCCGCCCGGCCCATCGCTGTCGACGATCGCCGGGATGCGGTGGTTCGGGGTGATCTTGAGGAACTCCGGCTTGAACTGGTCGCCCGCGCCGATATTGACCGGGATCGCCTTGTAGTCGAGACCGAGCTCCTCGAGCGCGATGTGCACCTTGTGGCCGTTCGGGGTCGGCCACGACCAGACTTCGAGCATCGGTTCCTCCAGCAGGGATCGGGACGAGCGAGCTTAGCCGGGCTCGTCCCATTCGGCGAGGCGTTCGAGCCAGCCCTTGGCCGCGCCGTAGCGCAGCCATTCCTGAAGATGGCCGAAGCCGAGCTTCCGGTAGAAGCCGCGCGCCGGGTTCCAGTCGAGCACGTGGAAATCGACGCGGCGCCAGCCGCGCTCCAGCGCGAGTTTGGCGAGCCGCGCCATCAGCCGCCGCCCGACGCCGCGGCCGCGCGCCGCCTCGCGCACAAACAGGTCTTCGAGATAGAGCGTTGGTTCGCCGAGCCAGGTCGAAAACCGCGTGTGGAACAGCGCCATCCCGACCGCGGCGCCGTCGAGTTCGGCGATCAGCGCCTCGAATTGCGGCTGGGCGCCGAACCCGTGCGCGCGCAGCTGCTCCTCGGTGGCGACGACCGCCTCCGGCGCGCGTTCGTAGATCGCCAGCTCGCGGATGAACTCAAGGATCAGCCCGCAATCGTCGATCGTGGCGAAGCGGACGCGGATATCGCTCACCGCTCGCGCCACTCGCGCGCACCGCTGCCCGGCGGGCCGAAATCGCGCGGCGCGAGCCCCGCGTGGAACCAGGTCACAAAGCTGTAGATGCTGTAGACCGGCAGCAGCAGGTGCTCGCTGAGCGCGCGGGCGTAGGGCGTCATGTTGGTGCATTCGAGCACGATCGCGCCGGTATCGGGATGCGCCGCGACGAGCGCCTCGCCGGCGTCGAGAATATCGCGCTCGGCGAGCGCGGCGTCGAGCGTGTGCTTCTCGTCGAGCATCACCTTGGTGAACTCGCGACCGTTATCGGTGCCGACGACCGGGGTCGCCGGATCGGCCCCGGCGGCGATGAAATGCTCCGGCGTCAGGCTCGCGGCGCTGACGGTCAGCACCCCGACCCGCCTTCCGGGCGGCAGGATGCGCTCGACGAGCGGCACCTGCATCAGGCTCGACGCCGCGACCGGCACCCGGACGTGCGCCGCCAGCTCCTTCTGGTACAGCGACAGGAAACCGCAGGTCGTGGTGATGCCGTCGGCACCGAGCTGCACCAGCTCGGCCGCGGCGTCGAGAAAGGCGTTGATGAGGCCGTGCGATCGGTGGCGGACGACGCGGTCGGGCGTGGCGCCCGGCACCACCTTGTAGAGCACCGGAAACGGCCAGGTCAGGCCGTTGCCCATGTCGCCGGGGATGCGCGGAAACCGCGTCTCGAGCATCAGGATGCCGACCCGCGAGCCGTAAAGCCCCTTGCCGCCATGCGCGATGCGGGGATTTGCTGGCGTCATGCCCGCCACCTTAGCCGGCGGGACCCGCGCTAACAATCGCGGTCGCGGCGGACCGGCGGCGGCTAGGGCATACAGACGGTGGAGCAGGCGGCGGCGACGGCGTCGACCGCGCCCGGTACGGTGCGCAGGAAGAACAGCGTCAGCGTCAGCCCGGCGAGTGGCAGCAACAGGATGTCGGCGGCACAATTCTCGCCGGCGAACCGTCGCCACGCCCGATACAGCCGGGCGACGGGGTGAGGAGAATAGGCGGTCCGCGCCGCTCGCCAGAGGCGCCACCCGCGCGCCAAATTCATGCTCAACTCCTGCTCCCGCATCGGCGATCCGAGCAGGCTAGCGAAGAGCGGGCTTTGCCAAGGTGACGCGGCTCACACCGGCAACGAAAAAGCGCGCCCCTGGGGGCGCGCTTCGTCGTTTGCTTGGACCCCGGCGTTCGGGGCGACTTGTGCGCCTAGGCGCACAAGTCAGTTGGTCAGCCCGTAGAACTTGGCCGCGTTCTCGCACGTCATCTTGAAGGTGACGTCCGCCGGCAGGTGGCTGAACTGGTCTTCGATGTACTTCTTCGATTCCGGCCACACGCCGTCGGGATGCGGGAAGTCCGAACCCCACATCAGCGTCTCGACACCCATATCCTCGATCAGCTTGGTGCCGACGCGGTCGTACTGGAACGTCGCCTTGCACTGGTTGCGCCAGTACTCGCTCGGCATCTTCTTCAGCTTGAGGTCCTGGTACTGGTCCTTGTACTCGAAGTCCATGCGGTCGATGACGTAAGGGATCCAGCCGATGCCGCTCTCGCCGAAGACGACGCGGATGTTCGGGAAGCGCTCGAACACCGCCGCGCCCATCAGGTCGGTGAGGATCGTGGCCAGCGTCATCTGGAAACGGCACAGCCCGCTATAGGTCATGCGCCGGGCGACCGTCGGCTCCAGCGACTTGCGCAACTCGGGGTCGGTCGCCGGGAAGGTGTGGAAATGCAGCGGCAGCTGCGTCTCGTTGACCGCCTCCCACAGCGGATCCCACATCGGGTGCCACATCCCCGTCATATGCCATGAGCAGGAAAGCTCGACGCCCTTCATCCCCAGCTTCGCGACGCGCCGGACTTCGCGCGCGGCGCCCTCGATGTTGTTGTAGGGCAGGCAGGCGAGGCCGATCATGCGATCGGGGTAATAGCCGGTGAAATTGTGCAGGAAGTCGTTGTAGATGCGCAGCATCTCGTCGGCGGCTTCGGGGTCCTGCATCTTGGCGCAGGCTGCGAGGATGCCGTAGATAACCTCGGCATCGACCCCGTCGCGATCCATGTCCTTGACGCGCAGATGCGGGTCGCCGGGGCGCCGCAGGCCCTTTTCGAAATAGTCGCGATAAAGACCGGCCTCGGCCATCTTGTCGGCACGCAGCTGCTTGCCTTTGACCCACGGCGTGCCGGTCGCGCCGACACCGCCGCACTGGCCGTAATTGGCGCCGTTCTTGTCGGTCCAGATCTCGGTCCCGTCCGCCTGCTTGGCGACGAACGGCATCAGCTCCCTCAGCTTGCTCGACGCGTTCTGCGTGAACAGATCGGGCGGCAGCCAGAGCATGTCGAGGTGGCAATCGGCGGAAATGCGATTGTATTTCATCAGGCTCGTCTCCGTGGCCGTGAGCGCTCAGGTGGCGCGATGATAAGCAAGCGAGACCTTCGGCCACTGTAGCGCAGGTCTGAATCAATGTCCCCACGCGAATTGGGGCGATTTTGCCGGGCCGTCATGCGTTCTCGGCACTATATTGAGGCGCATGGACGACATTGCTAAGCCCGCCGACGAGGCGGCCCGGCTCGCGCGGTTCGAGGCGCGGGTCGCGCGCGAGGACAAGGTCGAGCCCAATGACTGGATGCCCGTGGCCTACCGGCGCACGTTGATCCGCCAGATCTCGCAGCACGCGCATTCCGAGGTCGTCGGCATGCTGCCGGAGGGCAACTGGCTGACCCGCGCGCCGACCCTCAGACGCAAGCAGATCCTGCTCGCCAAGGTCGAGGACGAGGCCGGGCACGGGCTCTACCTCTACGCTGCGGCGGAAACGCTCGGCGTCTCGCGCGAGGAACTGGTCGAGCAGCTGCTCGCCGGCACGGCGAAATATTCCTCGATCTTCAACTACCCGACCCTGAGCTGGGCCGATGTCGGGGCGATCGGCTGGCTGGTCGACGGCGCCGCCATCATGAACCAGATCCCGCTGTGCCGCTGCTCCTACGGCCCCTACGCGCGGGCGATGATCCGCATCTGCAAGGAGGAGAGCTTTCACCAGCGCCAGGGCTTCGAAATCATGCTGACGCTCAGCCGCGGCACGCAAGAGCAGCGAGCGATGGCGCAAGACGCGCTCGACCGCTGGTGGTGGCCGAGCCTGATGATGTTCGGTCCGCACGACAGCGACTCGCCGCACACCGACAATTCGACGCGCTGGAAGATCAAGCGCGTCTCCAACGACGAATTGCGCCAGCGCTTTGTCGACGCCACGGTGCCGCAGTCGAACTATCTCGGCCTCAAAATCCCCGACCCCGAGCTGCGCTTGGACGAGGCGAGCGGGCACTGGAAGACCGGCGAGATCGACTGGACCGAGTTTCGCCGCGTCATCGCCGGCGACGGGCCGTGCAATCGCGAACGCCTCGCCGACCGCCGGGCCGCGCACGACGACGGGCAGTGGGTGCGCGACGCAGCGCTGGCTTACGCCGAAAAGAAGCAGCAGCGGCGCCCAGCGCCCTTCACGACGGCGCTTCACGTCTCCTCAGGATGAAGAAAGACCTCAGATGGCATTGACAACAGCCCTCATCCTGAGGCGCGAGGCGGAGCCGAGCCTCGAAGGAGGCTGGGCATCGATCCAACGATGACCGACCCGATGATCCCGCTGTGGGAAGTGTTCATCCGCGCCAGGGCGGGCCTCGCGCACCGCCATGTCGGCAGCGTCCACGCCGCCGATTCCGAGATGGCGCTGACCGCGGCGCGCGACGTCTATACGCGGCGCGGCGAAGGCGTGTCGATCTGGGTCGTGCCGTCGGCGGCGATCACCGCCTCCGACCCCGGCGACGAAGCCGATCTTTTCGAGCCCGCCGAGGCCAAGCCCTATCGCCATCCGACGTTCTACGCGGTGCCGAAAGAGGTCGGCGATATGTGATGGCCGACGACCGGCTCTTCGACTACGTCCTCGGGCTCGCCGACGATGCGCTGGTCCTCGGCCACCGGCTGTCGGAATGGTGCGGGCACGCGCCGCTGCTCGAGGAGGAGTTGGCGCTCGCCAATATCGGGCTCGACCTGCTCGGCATCGCGCGTCGCCTTTACGGGTATGCCGGCGACCTCGAGCGCAAGGGGCGCGATGAGGACGCGCTCGCCTATCTGCGCGACGCGCCGCAATACCGCAACCTGCTGCTAGTCGAGCAACCGAACGGCGATTTCGCGCAGACGATCGTCCGGCAATTCTTCTATTCGGCCCATGCCGCGCCGTTCTGGCGGGCGATGGCCGGCTCGTCCGACTCGACCTTGGCCGGCATCGCCGCCGAGGCCCGGCACGAGGCCGCCTATCACCTGCGCCACGCCGGCGACTGGCTGGTGCGGCTCGGCGACGGCACCGCGGAGAGCCGGCACCGCGCCCAGACCGCGGTCGATGCGCTGTGGCCCTATACCGGCGAGATGTTCGAGGCGGCGGAGGTCGCCGTCACCCCCGACCCGGCGATGCTGCGTGGCCAATGGAACGAGACCGTGGCCGCGGTGCTGGCCGAGGCGACCCTGACACGCCCGGCCGACGGCTGGATGCAGAGCGGCGGGCGGCGCGGCCGCCACTCCGAGCATCTCGGCTATCTGCTCGCCGAGCTGCAATTCCTGCAACGCGCTTATCCGGGGGCACGCTGGTAGATTGCCCGCGCCTCGCTTCCACCGGCTGACCGTCGCCGACATCCGCCGCGAGACGCCGGACGCGGTATCGCTGGCCTTCGCCGTGCCGGCTCCGCTCGCGCGAGCCTACCGGTTCCGCCCCGGCCAGTACCTCACCCTGCGCGCCGAGATCGGCGGCGTGGAGCTGCGCCGCTCGTATTCGATCTGCTCCGGTGTCGATGACGGCGAGCTGCGGGTTGTCGTAAAGCGGGTCGCGGGCGGCGCGTTCTCCAATTTCGTGCACGACCGGCTCAAGAGGGGCGACCGGATCGCGGTAATGACCCCGGCCGGACAATTCACCCTGCCGCCCGCCGACGGTCCGCGCGTCATCGTCGCGGTGGCCTGCGGCTCGGGCATCACCCCGGTGATGGCGCTGCTGAAAAGCGTGCTGGCGCGCGAGCCCGCAAGCCGGTTCATCCTGCTCTACGGCAACCGCACGGGCCGCGACATCATCTTCGCCGAGGCGCTGGCGGCGCTGAAGGACCGCTATCTTGGCCGGCTGTCGGTGACCCATGTGCTGAGCCGCGAGCCGCAGGATGTGCCGGTGCTCCAGGGCCGGCTCGACGGCGCACGGATCGCGACGCTGTTGCGCGGCGCACCGCCGATCGATCATGTCTTCCTCTGCGGCCCCGCGGCGATGATGGACGCCGCCATACCCGCGGTCGCCGCGCTTGGCGTTCCGCGCGAGCGCATCCATCGCGAATACTTCACGCCGGGCGAAGGCGCCGCGACCGTCGCGCCGGCGCCGCGACCGCCGGCGCCGATCGCCGCGCCGGCGGCGATCGCCGAAATCGTCATCGACGGCCGGCATCACGAGGTTCCGCTGCCCGAAGGGGTCTCGATCATCGACGCGGCGCGCGCGCAGGGGCTGGACCTGCCGTACTCGTGCCGCGGCGGGATGTGCTGCTCGTGCCGCGCCAGGCTGGTCGAGGGCCGGGCCGAAATGGCGGTCAATTATTCGCTGCAGCCGTGGGAAATCGCGGCCGGGTTCATCCTCACCTGCCAGGCGCGCCCGCTGACGCCCCGCCTCGTGCTCGATTTCGACCAGGTGTGATCACCGCCGCCCGGTAAAGTTCGGCGCGCGCTTTTCGAGAAAGGCGCGCACCCCTTCGGCGTAGTCGGGCGACCCGCCGAGTTCGTGCTGCAGGTCCCGTTCGAGGTCGAGCTGCGCGTCGAGCGTGTTCGTCTCGGCGGCGTCGAGCGCGCGTTTGGTTGTCGCGATGCCGATCGTCGCTTGCGTCGCGAGGCGCGCCGTCAGCTTGTGTGCGGTTTCCATCAGCGCCGCGTCCTCGACCGCCTGCCAGATGAGACCCCACTCCGCGGCGCGCTCGGCGGGCAGCGGCTCGGCGAGGATCGCCAGCGCTCGCGCCCGCGCTGCGCCGACCAGGCGCGGCAGTAACCAGGTACCGCCGCAATCGGGGATCAGGCCGATGCGGGAGAACGCCTGGATAAAGCTCGCCGATTTTGCCGCCAACACGATGTCGCAGGCGAGCGCGAGATTGGCGCCGGCGCCGGCAGCCACGCCGTTGACCGCGCAGACCACCGGCATCGCCAACCCGCGCAGCGTGCGCACGAGCGTGTTGTAACGCTCCAGAACCGCCTTGAGGTCGGGCGCGCCGGTGTCGCCGACCTGAACGTCGGCGAGGTCCTGCCCGGCACAGAAGCCGCGTCCCGCGCCGGTCAGCAGGATCGCCCGGCATTCCCGGTCGGTTTCGGCTTCGCCCAGCGCCGCCATCAGCGCGCCGTGCATATCTGCGTTGAGCGCGTTGAGCCGGTCCGGCCGGTTGAGGCTGATCTGGCGATAGCCCGCATGTTTCTCGACGAGGACGGTCATAGAACGGTCTCCTCCCTGGCGCCGTCGCGCGGCCGCTGCAACCCAATCGCTACAAAATGGGCGGTTTTTGGCGCCCGAAAAGCCGCCGGCGCGGCCGCTCTCGAGGAAGGCTGAATTGCGTTTAAGACAAACATTGGGACAAACCCTGTAAAATGTCTCTTAACTCAATTAACTCAGTTACTTAACGCATATTTAAGTATGTTTGTACACGGTTCCGCGTAGGCCTTGCTACGTCCGGGAGTGAAGTAAGTGGAGCCGATAATGGAGGAACGCCCGTACCTGCTGCTTGTCGAAGACGACCCCGAAGTGCTGGCGCTGGCCGCCGGGCAGCTCGAAGACGCCGGATACCAGGTGGCGCGGGCACCGAACGCGAATATCGCTCTGCTGCTGATCAAGGAAGGAGTGCCGTTCCACGCCCTGATCACCGACGTGGTCCTGCCCGGGCTGCTCGACGGCTTCGCGCTCGCCGAACTCGCGCGGGCGCTGCGCCCCCGACTCAGGGTCGTCTATATGACCGGCTACGGCGAGGTGGCGCGGCTGCGGGCGCGTGGCGCGGCGTTCGGCGAAATCCTCGCGAAACCATGCAGGAAAGATACGCTGCTGGGCGCGGTTCGCGGCCTGTGCGCGCTGGGGCCGAAAACGCGTCCGCCCGAACTGCGCGAGGCGGAGGCGCTATTGTGCTAGCCGCCGGGTGCGCCGGAACCGACGGCGCACCCGCGTTCAACGCAGCAGTTTCGCGACACCCAGTTCCGCGGCCATCTTGTCGAGAGCGTCTTTGAGCGAACCGGGGATCGGGATGCCGCCGGCAGTGCGCTCCTCGATCCGCGCCGCGCGGTCTTCGCCGGGCAGGCGGATGCGGTCGAAGCCGGGCAAGAGCGCCGAGCCGTGCAGCTGGCGGATCACGCTGTCGACCTGGCGCTTGAACGCGGTCGGTTCGGCGAAGCGCTTGATGTCGAGGACGCAGATCGCCTGCCCGGTATTGGTCGGCGTCGTGTCGTCCTTGTTGAAATCGACCACGTCCTCGCCGTTGGCGGCGCCGTTGAGCGTGCCGGCCAGGAGCCCGAACATCAGCGACATCGCCGCGCCCTTGTAGCCGCCGATCGGCAGCAGGAACCCGTCATCGGCGCGGTTCGGGTCGGTGAGCGGCCGGCCCTGGCGGTCGATCATCCAGCCCTCGGGCATGGTCTTGCCCTGCTGCGCGGCGACCTTGACCTTGCCGTAGGCGGCGACCGTCGTCGCCATGTCGAGCAC
>Ga0335078_10007551_pt1 | contig 16125 bp, 15 predicted proteins | sample Lox_Sample_32_FD_206711 | JGI IMG/M metagenome (GOLD analysis project Ga0335078, IMG submission 206711) | Soil microbial communities from Loxahatchee National Wildlife Refuge, Florida, United States - Lox_Sample_3.2 | ecosystem: Environmental > Terrestrial > Soil > Wetlands | place: USA...
ATCGATGCCACCGGTACGCCGGAACACCTCCACCACATCGGCGAGGTTGATCAGCCGCGAACTCATCGCGATCTGGTCGCCGCGAAGGCCGTAGGCTCCCTTTCCGTCCCAGCGCTCGTAGCTCTGCCTCAGGCTGGCCCGCACCTGCTCACCCAGACCAAGCTTTGCGGCCAGCTGGTCCGTAGCCAGGTAGTGGTTCTCCGTCAGCGCAGCCAGCGCACGCCGCCCGTCGCCGGGGAACTGCACACCGGCGAGCACCCGCTGCCGCAACGGCAGGCCCGCCCCGCCGACGTGTTTGAGCAGGAACGCAGCTGCCGGCCCTGCCTTGCCCAAGTCATAGCCGTAGTGCGCGTCCCGCTTAACGGCCAGATCGTCTCCGAGCCACTTAGCCTGCTCATACGCGTCAGTGTGGCAGCCCACCCACGCGAGCAGGCCCGAGTAGTACACGACGCCTCGTTCAGCATCGTCTATAGCCGCGTTCTCAGCCAGCCGCAGGGCGATCAGGCACGCCCGGATCATGTGCTCCATCGGCTGCCCAAGACCCAGGTCGGTCCCCAGCGACAACAAGGCGACAAGTTCAGCGCGGCGAACCCTCGCGCCAGCCTCCGGCCGTGCCGGACCAACCTCCCCCACCGACGCAGACTAACACCGGCCGTCGCCTCGCTCCTGCTCGCAGACAACCGCGCGGAATGACCCATCACCCGGATCAGTGAGTGCCGCGGATACCCAAGGGCGGTTCATGACTCAGGACCGTCTGCGCGGTAATCAGATGCTGGCCGGTATAGCGGGCCAGTTCGGAGGTGACCATCTTGCCGAGGGTAGCCGGGAGCCCAGGCTCATCACCTACGGGACGGGCCGGTGGCCTGGCGCGCGCTGGCCAGGCCACTCTGAGCCCGGGCCTGTTCGTGCCTGTCACCGCACTGGATCGCCAGGGCCAGCGCGGCCGCGTGCCGGGCGCTGGCTTGGTCGGCCTGGCTCGCGGCGAGGAACGCTTCGCCAAGACCGTTGAGCGCCTCGGCCTGGCCAGAGAGGTTGCCGGCCTGGCTATGGAGAGCCAGCGACTGCCGGAGATCGCCGATGGCCTGCTGGTGGCAGCCTTGCAGTAGCTCGGAAATGCCCAGGTAAGCCAGCGCCTGGGCTTGGCACAGTCGGTTGCCGGTCTCGCGGCCCAGTTGCACAGACCGCCGGAGATGGCCGGCGGCCCGCTTGTATTGGCCTTGCCGCAGTTCAAGTTCGCCGAGGTCGCGCAGCACATAGGCCTCGCCCGACGGGATGCCCGCGTCACGGACGAGCGCCAGTGACCGCCGCAAGTATCTGGCGGCCTGCTCATAATGGCCCTGCCGGAGGTCAACGACTCCGAGACCGTGCAGCTCACGTGCCTCTCCCGCGTGGTTGCCGGCTTCCAGGTAAATGGCTAGTGCCATTTGGTGGCGCCTGGTCGATTGCTGGTAACGGCCCTCGCAGTAATCGGCTAGGCCGAGGTTGGACAGCGCGCGGGCCTCGCCGATCCTGTTACCGTCTTCACGGCATAGCGCCAGGGCCTGCTCAAGGTGACTGGTGGCTTGGCGGAGACGGCCCTGTGCGGCGTCGGCCGCACCGAGCATCGTCAGTGCCGCGGCTTCGGCGGCACGGTCGCCGGCCTGCGCGGCGGCACGGCGGGCGTGGCTATACGCCGCGGCCGCATCGGTGAAGTATCCGACGTCCAGGTAGCGGAAGATGGAGGCAGCCAAGCCGATGGCGTGGCCGGGCCATCCGTGATCGGCGGCATGCGCGGCGACCGCGACAAGGGTAGACCGCTGCGCGTCGAGCCAGGCCAGCGCGGCGGCGGGGCTGGTGACCTGCGGCACAGGACCGGCGGTTGGTGGTAGCGCTGGCTGGTCGGGGTCGCCGCGGAACAAGGCACCGGCCGCGACGGCGGCGGTGGCCAGGTAGTGATCGAACAGGCGGGTCAGCGCCGCGGTCCGCTGTTGCTCGCTGTCGTGGTCAGCAGCCTGATCGGCGGCGTAGGCGCGGAGCAGGTCGTGCATGCCGTAACGGCCCGTCCCGGCGGGCTGGATCAGATGGGCGCGGGCCAGCCGGTCCAGTAGCCGGCGAGCCTGCCCGAGTGTGGTGCTGTTCAGCGCGGCGGCGGCGTAGGCGTCAAAGTCGGCGCCTGGGTGCAGCCCCAGCAGGCGGAAGGCGCGCGCGGTCTCGCTATCCAGGTGCCGGATGGACCACGAGAACACGGCCCGGACCGCCGTCAGCCGGTCCGCGGTAGCGTCCAGCAGGTTCAGCCGTTCCTTGTGATCAGCCAGATCCGAGGTGATCTCCGCAAGCGGGACGTCAGGTGAGGCGGCGGCGCGCTCAGCCGCCACCCGCAGCGCCAGCGGCAGCCGGCCACAGTGCCCGGCTAGGCTCACGGTAGCTTCTGGCTCGGCATCGGCTCGCTCGCCGATGAGCGCCCGCAGCAGCCCGGCCGCCTCGGCTAACGGCAGTAGACCCAGGTCCAGTCGGCAGGCACCGTCCCTGGCCACCAGCCCGGCCAGAGCGTCGCGGCTGGTCACCACCGTCATACACGAGGGGCTGCCTGGCAGCAGCGGCCGGACCTGCTCCACGTCCGCGGCGTTATCGATCATGATCAGCATGCGCCGGCCCGCCAGCAGGCTCCGGTAACACGCCGCACGGTCTTCGGTCTGGGCCGGGATATCCTGTTCGGCCACGCCCAGGCCGCGCAGGAACCCCGCCAGGGCGTCAGCGGCCAGCATGGGCGGCCCGGGGTCATAGCCACGCAGGTTCACATGCAGTTGCCCGTCCGGGAACCGGTCCGCCACCTGATGCGCCCACTGCATCGCCAGGGCCGTCTTGCCCACGCCAGCCATCCCGGCGATTGCCGAGATCACCAGCGTCTGCGGTCTTTGCGCGCTGGCCCGTTCCAGCATCCCGGTCAGGCTGGCCAGTTCGTCGGCCCGGCCGACGAACTGGGACACCGGGCCTGGCAGTTCCCGTGGCACCACCGGTCCCGGCCAGCCGGCTGGGCGGGCGCCGCCGGGCGGCAGCTGCCCGGACTCAGGACCCGCCAGGACCGGGTCGGTGGTCAGGATTTGCCGGTGCAGCTCGCGCAGTTCGGCTCCGGGCTCGGCGGCCAGCTCGGCCATCAGCACTCGCCGGGCGTGCCGATAGGCAGCCAGCGCTTCGGCCTGGCGGCCGTCGCGGTACAGGGCCAGCATCAGCATGGCGTGCAAGTGCTCGCGCAGCGGGTGGGCCGTGGCCATGCGCGCGAGTTCGGCAATGACCACTTCGTGACGGCCGAGCCGGAGCTCAGCCTCGATCCGCAGCTCCGCTGCCTGCAGCCGGAGTTCGGCCAGCCGCGGAACCTCGCGGAGCGCCAACGCCTCTGATTCGACGTCGGCCAGCGGCTCGCCGCGCCACAGCCCCAGTGCCGCCCGTGCCTGATCGGCCGCAGCATCCCACGAACCACCTCGCGCGGTTTTCCGCGCGTCTTCGAGCAGCACCTCGAACCGGGCCACATCCAATTCACCCGGATCAACCCGGATCACATAGCCGGGGGCCCGGGTGACGATCCGGGTCTGGTCTGCGTCTCCCAGTACACGACGCAGCCTCTTCACGTAATTCCGCACGGTGGCCGAGGCTGATGGCAACGACGCAGGCCCCCACAGCGTCTCGGCGATCTCGTCGACTGACACCACCCGGCCGGCATTCAGCAGCAGCACCGCGAGCACCGCCCGCTGCCTGCCCCGCGGTACCGGCAAGGCCACCCCGCCGCCGCGCACCACCATCGGCCCGAGCAGACAGAACTCCAGCTTCGGCGTCATGCGACCTCCGCCCGGCCTCGGCACCCCAAGCTCGCGCTACATGTTCGCTATCAGATTGCTACGGCCACACGGAAGACTAGCCGCTCAATAGCACGCGAACGCGGCGTGCCGGGTGGCGGTCCGCGCGGCCGATGATGGCCGGACCGGCCGCCGGGTTCCGCTGTCCGAGCCGGACCGGAAGGCGAGGATGCCCGATGTCACTCAGGATGCGGTATCGACTGTTGCTGATCGCAGGCACCTCGTGGGTGCTGGCCCTCGTGCCGACCGCCGCGTCGGCGGCGGCAGCGCCTGGGCGTTACACGACGATCGATGTGCCGGGGGCGACGACCACCATTGCAGTTGGTGTCAACGACTTGGGAGTGGTGTCCGGATTTTACGCCGACAGCAGCGGGAACGATCACGGGTTCGTCGACCGGGGCGGCACGTTCAGCACGATAAACGTGCCCGGCGCTGCCGATACCGTGCTGACCGTCGTCAACGACCTCGGAGCAGCGGTCGGCTACTACATCGACGGCAGCGGCGACGCCCACGGGTTCGTCGACCGGGGCGGCAGGTTCACCACGATCAACGCCCCAGGCGCCGGCACAGGATCCGGGCAAGGCACGTTCGTCGCGAACATGAACAGTCTCGGCGTGATGGCCGGGTTCACCATCGACTCCGGCGGCGTGCAGCACGGGTTCATCGACCGGGACGGTCACTTCACCATGATCAATAACCCGAAGGCTGGCACCGCATCCGGGCAGGGCACCAACGTGGGTTACATCAACGACTTCGGGCAGGTCACCGGGAGCTACACCGAGAGCAACAACAACACCGTCGCCTTCGCCGGCGCGCCCGGCAGGCTCACCACGGTCAGCGATCCGCTGGCGCCGCCGTTCAGCACGCTCACCGCGGCGATCAACGACGCCGGGGTCGTCGCCGGGGAATGGTTCGACGCCAGTGGCGAGTCCCACGGGTTCACTGAGCTGCGCGGGGCGTTCACCCCGGTCGAGGACCCAGCCGGCACGGAAGGCACGAGGGTTACCGGGATCAGCAACCGCGGCGTGGTCGTCGGGTTCTACACCGACAGCAGCGGCAACCTCCACGGATTCGAATTGGGCTCTGCGCGCTAGACATCTGCCCCGGGCACCACCCGCGCACGCCGCCGGCCGGCAACGACTCAGCGAGCCGCAGCCCAACTGGCATGGAGCGCTTCCCGCGCGCTCAACGCCGTATCGAGCTGCCGGTACCGCATTGTCGCGCCCGGGCGGAGCGGGGAAGATCGCTGCATGACAGGCCACCAGCTCGACCCGTCACCGTCCACGACAGTAGACGTGTTCTCCCGTGACCTGCCGCCGGTACTGACCGTCGACCCCGGCGACACGATCGTGCTGCGCTCGCTGAACGCGTCCGGGCACCTGCAGCCGCAGACGTTCCCCGGCGAGGAAGTGCCGACGATGGCCGGGGAGAGTCGCCGCGGCCATTGCCTGACCGGGCCGATCGCTGTGCGCGGTGCGGTGCCCGGCGAGGTGCTTGCGGTGCGCTTTATTTCCCTGCGGCCGGACGCCTGGGGCTACACCGTCGCCGCAGCCCGCGACACCCCGCTGAACAGGCGGCTCGGCCTGCACGAGGGCCCGCCCGCCTGGCTGCTATGGCAGATTGACGCCGACGCGGGAGTGGCGACCAGCGACCAGGGGCACAGGGTGCGGATAGCCCCGTTCCACGGCGTGACAGGCGTCGCCTGGGACGAGCCAGGCGAGCACTCGACCATCCCGCCGAGGCCGGCCGGCGGCGGCAACATCGACTGCAAGGAACTGGTCGCCGGATCGATCCTGTACCTGCCGGTTGCCGTGCCTGGTGCGCTGCTGAGCATCGGCGACGGCCATGCCGCCCAGGGTGACGGAGAGGTGGCGGGTACCGCTATCGAGTGCGGTATGACGACCGAGCTTCAGCTCGAGCTGGTCACCGACCGGCCGGTTCCAGGGGTGCACGCGCAGACCCCGGCAGGCCAGATCACCTTTGGCTTCAGCCCGGATCTCAACGCGGCCATGGGCGATGCGCTCGATGCGATGCTGACCTGGCTGCAGGCCAGCTACCGAGTTGGCAGGGCAACGGCGCTGGCGTTGGCCAGCCCGGTGCTCGACCTGAGGGTCACGCAGGTAGCCAACCAGTCCTGGGGCGTTCACGCGCTGCTTCCGGCAGGCGCGATCAGCTGACAGGAAGGCGCGTTCGGGGTGGAACTGCCAGCGCGTCGACGGCGACGGTGCCGCCTGGTCAACTGATGGGTTGTGGTCACGCGGAGAGTTGAGAAGCCGGCGGACGCGTCAGCTATGACAAGCGTGCTTCGGCTAGCAGCAGGTCGGCCAGGTCGGCTGGCGCCGTGGTCACTGCGGTCAGCCCGCGGGCGGTGAACCAGCGCGCGACGTTCACCGAGTCCCTGGTCAGGAACTCCGCGCCGCGCGGGTTCGCGATGACATCGACGATCTGCGGCATGTCGATCATGACCAGCCGGCCGCCGTGCACCAGTAGGTTGTAGGCCGACAGGTCGCCGTGCGCGTAGCCGAGCCGGGCGAGGCCGCAGAGGGCAGTCACCAGCTGGTCCCACAGCCTGGCCAGCTCGGCTCTGGCCGGCCTGATCTCGGCCAGCCGTGGCGCCGCCGTGCCGTCGGGCTCGCCGATGAACTCCAGCAGCAGCTCGGTTTCGAGTATCTGCACCGGATACGGCACCGGCAGGCCGGCCGCGCAGAACTGACTCAGGGCGGCGAACTCGGCTCTCGCCCACTGGGTGGAGATCATCCCCCGGCCCGCCGTGGACCGCGCCGCGATCGCCCGGTTCACCCGCGACTCCCGGACGCGCCGGCCTTCGAGGTACTCGCTGTCGCGCTGGAACATCCGGTGCTCCGCGACCCGGTACCGCTTGGCCGCGAGCAGGCAGGACCGGTCGGTGCCGGGTACGCCGCGGCTCAGCAGGAAGACGTCGGCCTCCTTGCCGGTCTTCAGGATGCCAAGCTCGGTGTCGACGGCCGCGAGATCAGTGACAAGCCAGCCCGGGTGCGGTTGCGGACCGCGCTCCGTGGGCGCGGACTGATCCCACGTGGACCACCGATCACCCCCAGGCAGCCCGAACGTCTCCGAGCCGAAGTCGGCCGGCGGGAGGCGCCGCCGGTGCCGGTCGCGCTTGAGAAAGGTGGACTCGTCGTCAAACCGCCGCTTGCCGCGGCGGAACTGAGAGCTGGACATGGCGGAAACTCCTGGTGCAAGAAGTGCGGGCGGGCAGCAAGAAACTCGTGATGGTCCTCATCTGCGTCCCTCCTTCCTGCTCAGCGAGCATCCGCTAGTCGCGGGCGACGGCAAGGATGCCAGGCTGACACGCCGCCCGGCCGCGGGCAACGGGTTTTCCCGCCGGTCAGGCGCTGGCCGCCCCGCAGCCCGCGAAGTTGCGCGGGGCCCGGAAGGACTGGCCAGGGAATACCGTGAACCCGGCCGGGAGCTTGACCTCCGGAGGAGCCGGGTATGGACGGTATGACGAGGTGAAACGCGTCCCCGGCGGGGCCGCCGGCGGTGAAGGCCGCGCTGCGCGCATTCCGCGATGGGCCGCTGTCGGAAGAGGACGGGCTGCGCTGGCTGTGGCTGGCCTGCCGCACCGCCCCGGCGCTAGCCGATGATCAGGCGTGGGATGAACTCACCGCGCGCCACCTCGACCTCGCGCGCCGCGCCGGCGCGTTCGCCGCGCTGCCGGTCGCACTCACCGACCGCGTGCTCGTCGAGCTGTTCTCCGGCAGGATCAGGGTGGCCACCTCGCTCGCCGCCGAGTCGGACGCCGTCGTCAAGGCCACCGCCAGTCACCTGACCCTGCGCACTGCGATCGTGCTGGCGAGCTGGCGGGGACGCGATGCCGAGGCGCTGGCGCTCATCGGGGGCGCACCGCCAGGATGTGCTGCGACGCGGCGAAGGACTCTGGCTCGCCGCCAACGATTGGGGCAGCGCGATCCGCTGCAAACGGGCTCGGCCGATACGAGGGCGCCCTGGCCGCGGCTGAGCGGGCCGCCGAGGACGCCCGCGGGGGCTACCCGGCCGCGACCGGTCTGCCGCGCACTGAGGAGGATGCGGCCATGAGCAAGGTGATAGCGTCCGCGCCGTGTCGCTGGACGGCTATGTCTCCAAGCAGGACAACACGATCGGGGCACCCGTTCGGCTGGTTCAGCAACGGCGGCATTGAGTTCCCGGCAGCAGTGGCATCACGTTCCATCTGAACCAGCGCAGCATTGACCATTGGAGCGGCTTGACGGGCTAAGGTTCAGCTAATCACCCGGAGGTAACCACGACGATGGGGCTGAAGCCCGAGCAGGAAGCGGCGTACGCGCTGGACTTCGGGGTCAGCCGGGCCGACCTCAAACCCGAAGTCCAGGCTGAGTATGACCGGCTGCTGGCCGACCCCGCCAGACGCCAGGCCATAGCCACGAACAAGCTTTCCGCTCAGCCGCGGACCTACCGGCCGTCCGGGGTGACCCGCGTTATAGCGGGCGGGTGTGCCACCGCCTTCTTCGCCGTAGGACTGAGCATGATGACCGTGGGCCCTAGTGTCCTGAGTCATAGATTCCTAGTCAGCCTGTAGGCTGTGGCGCATGCCGAGTCCGAAGTTAGAGCCGCTGGTGCTGAGCGCCGAAGAGCGGCAGGTCCTGGAGGGGTGGGCGCGGCGGCGTAAGACGTCGCAGGCGCTGGCGTTGCGGTCGCGGATCGTGCTGGCCTGTGCCGGCGGCGCGTCGGTCACGGCGGTGGCCGCGGAGCTGGGCGTGTCGCGGGATACGGTACGCAAGTGGCGGGGCCGGTTCCAGGTTTCGCGGCTGGAGGGGCTGGGCGATGAGCCGCGGCCGGGGGCGCCGCGGAAGATCACTGATGAGCAGGTCGAGCTGGTGATCACCAAGACGCTGGAGGAACGCGGGCGCGGGGAGGATACGCACTGGTCGACCCGGTCGATGGCGGCGGCGACGGGCATGTCGCAGTCAGCGATCTCTCGGATCTGGCGGGCGTTCGGGCTCAAGCCTCATCTCGTGGAGACGTGGAAGTTATCCGCTGATCCGCAGTTCATCGACAAGGTCCGCGACGTCGTCGGCCTGTATCTGGATCCGCCGGATAAAGCGCTGGTCCTGGCCGTGGATGAGAAGTCCCAGATCCAGGCCCTGGACCGGACCGCGCCCTGCCTGCCGATCCTGCCGGGCACCCCGGCTCGGATGACGCATGACTACGTCCGGCACGGCACCACCAGCTTGTTCGCCGCCATGGACGTGGCCAGCGGCTCGGTGATCGCCCATCACTACCGGCGCCACCGCCACCAGGAGTTCCTGCGCTTCCTCAAGCTCATCGACGCCGCCGTCCCGGGCGGGCTGGAGCTGCACCTGGTCTGCGACAACTACGCCACCCACAAGACCGAGCCGGTCCGCAAATGGCTGGTGCGCCACCCGCGGTTCCACCTGCACTTCACCCCGACCAGCTCGTCATGGATGAACCTGGTAGAGCGCTGGTTCGCCGAGCTGACCAACCGGAAACTGCGCCGCTCCGCCCACCGCAGCGTCACCGAACTCGAAGCCGACATCCGCCGCTGGATCAGCGAATGGAACCGCGACCCCAAACCGTTCGTGTGGACCAAGACCGCCGACGAGATCCTGAACACCCTCGCCACTTACTGCCGACGAATCAACGACTCAGGACACTAGCGAGGGTGGTGGCGTGGGCGCTGTCCTGGTAGGCGCCGTAGTCTTGCTTTTTTCGCTGCTTTTCGGCGCAGTGATTGCTACCAACCGACTCGCGGTGACGGCCACTGGCCTCGTTTACTATCACAATTTGCGCAGGAAATCTATTGACTGGCCTGGAATCAAATCCTTCGGCGTCGAATCTAGCTGGAAAGTTAGTAACAAACCATTCCCCATTATCTATCTTAACGAGGGCAAGCAGGTCCTGCTCATGGGCTTGGCGTCCTTTAGCCACGAGCGTGCCATCCGCATTGCTGGCCAACTGACTGAGTACCAGCGGGCGCTAGGGCCCGCGGGGTCGGGTGCCAGTCTCGGACCGCGATCTGTCTAGGTACCCGAACGCGTACAGAACAACCTGTTATGGATGTTTACCGGATCAACCAGCAGCAAGCCGGCGCTCAATTGGGCGGCCATTTGCGCACCTGCTGTCAGAGTGCCGGCCACGCTCCGCGATCAGCGTCGGGGTGTGGGCGAGGAGCGTCAACCGCAGGGAGTACTCGCGACTCCGTACAAGGTCGCCAGCTGGCCCGCTGGTTCGGGCTCTGCCCGGCTCAGGGGTCCCTGCCGTACTCGTTAGTCAGCCTTTGCTGGGAGCTGCGGCGACTCGGACGGGCTGACGATCTCGGCCCTCATCGCCGCTAGCTCCTTGTCTACCTGGGCATTCCGGCCGGCCTCGTCCAGTTCCTGCTGGATTTCGTTCGTATTTCCGCCGACGTCCTCCAGAACGCCGGATTGCAGCAGCTCGTCCATTGCGCCGGCGCGGGCCTGCATGGCCTCGATCTTGTCCATGGATCGCTTCAGCTCGGTGCCGGTGTCGCCGGACGAGCCGGATATCCCGGTCGCGGTCTCGCTCACCGCGGTCTGCGCCCGCGCCGCCTGGTACTGCGCCTTCAGCACTTCCTTCTGGCTGCGGAACTTGTTCACCCGGTCCTGCAGCGCGCTCAGTGCCTGCTCCATCTTCTGCTGCTGCTCATTCAGCTCGTCGCGCTGTGCGCCGAAGCCAGCGATCTGCTGCTGCGCGGCCGCCTTGCGGTTCAGCGCCTCCCTGGCCAGGTCTTCCTTCCCCTGCGTGAGCGCGGCCCTGGCCGCGTCGTCCAGGTGCTCCACGGTGTGCTGAAGCTGCTGCTCCTGCAGCTCGATGCGCTTGCGGGACGCGGCGATACTGACCAGCGCCTGCTTGACCTTGGTGATCTGGTCAAGCATGTCCTCATAAGAGAGATCGAGCATCTCGTCCGGCCGCTCGGCGGCGTCGACTGCCTTGTTGGCCTTGGCCCTGACGATGTCGTGGGCCCGCTGGAAAAGGGACATCCCGGCCTGCTTCCTGTCGGCGAGGGCCTGCACCTGCCTGCCAGCCTCCACGCTACGCCGGCGGCACCTGGGCCGCGCTGGTCAGCGGCTTCGGCGGCCTCCGCGACGCGCCGGGCAACCCGATCTGCGCGCCTTGACCAGCGGTCCTAGGGCCGTCGCCAGCCGCGCCGAACCGCGGGTAGGAGCCCGCTTATCACGAATCCAGGACGTCGTTAACTGCGTACCAGTCCGTGGCTACACTCCGGCGGACAATCGGCTGTACCGCATCTTTCAGCCGAAAACGCACGGATTTGCCGCGAGTGGACGGTGCCCATTTCGGCTGGCTGGCAGCGCGGGCGCTAATGCGCGCGGTGATCGCCCGGTCAGGCATCTGCCGCGGGTCGCCGGGTTGGGCTGCACAAGATTGTGCGGTGAAAGACTGCTGCGATGAGCACAGAGCTACCGCAGGCACGCTGGCCGGCGCACCTGCCGGCCGGCGCGCTGCGCGTCGTGCGCTGGAGCGCACATTACGAACAGACGGTCACGTTCTACCGGGACACCATCGGCCTGCCTGTCCTAGAGACCTTCCGCGACAGCTACGGCCTGGACGGGACGATCCTGGGGCTGCCAGGCGGGCCGGTTCACCTGGAGATCGTCCGGGCGGCGCGAGCGCCCTACCCGGGCAGTGGGCTGGACCAGCTGGTGTTCTACCTGCCTGATGCGGACGCCCGCCAGCGCATCGAGACCAGGCTTGCCGCCGCCGGTGCCCGCCCGGTACCCCAGATCAGCTACTGGGAGGCCAACGGCGGTGTCACCTACCAGGACCCCGACGGGCGGGAGGTGGTGTTCGCCTCCTGGATCTATCACCCGCCAAGATCTTGACCGCCCATCGGCAAAGCGCTCAGTCCTCCGGAACGTCCGGTCATGCCGCCGCGGGCGGCTTTGCTGGCCGGGCCAGCTAGGTCAAGATTGCCTGGCGTCCAGGCGTTGCAGCAAGTCGTGGGCGGCGAGCTCGATGTCCTTGTGCCGCCACTCGGCGGCCCGGTACTGGCAGGCGATGATGCCCATGCGGTGCAGGCGGCGCAAGTCGCCGTAGACGAACGCGTACCTGGCCTTGGTCTCATCCTGGGCGCCGTCGGTGAGCCCGAGATGCCACCGCGCATACTCCGGCCACGAGTGCGACTTCAGGAAAGCATTCTGCTCTTTGGCCCCGGGCTGGACTTCGCCCCAGTTGCTATCGAGCACGTACTGGCCAGTGTCGATGAGATGGCGCGCCCACGCCACGCCGTCCGGGTTCACCGAGTAGGAAGCCACAGATACAGCCTGCCCGGACACGGCGGTCGTATTCCGCCAGCACAGCAGCCCCCGCACCCCTAGCCACGACGCACTCGAACACCCGGTCATGCAGCTCGGCCTTCGACGGGCTGTCCCGGTAAGCGTCAGCCTGGGCGTGGAACACCTGGTCGTTCGGCTGCCTGAATGCCGGTGCCCTGGGTCGGGGCGCCGGCCGAGGGGATCGTGACCGTGATGGTCAGGCCGCCGTGCTCGCGGGGGTGGGCGGCGGCGGTGCCGCCGTGGATCGCCGCGATAGACGCGACGATGGCCAGGCCAAGCCCGAAGCCGTCATGGGCGGTGCGGTCGCTGAGCCGCTGGAATGGCTGGAAGATACGGTCGGCGTCCGCGTCGCTGATGACCGGGCCGGTGTTGGCCACGGTCAGCTGGGTGCTGCCCGTCATGGTGCGGGTACGGATCCAGATGTCGCCGTCGGCGTGGTTGTACCGGGCCGCGTTATCGACCAGGTTCGCGATGAGGCGCTCGGCCAGCAGCGGATCGCCAGAGATGACAGCGGGCTCCAGCGTGGCATGCACCCGCTGGCCGCCCAAGGCGAGGGTGTCGAGGACGTCTTCGGCCGCCGTGGCCAGGTCGGTCTCCTCGCGGACGGTGAGCCCGTGCTCATTGCGCGCGAGGAGGAGCAGTGCGCCGATGAGGTGTTCGGCGTGATCGACCGCGGCGCGGATATCAGCCGCCATCGCGCGCAGGTCGCTGGGCGTGCTGTCAGGGTTGCCCAGCACGACGTCGACCGTGGCGCGCATGACGGCGAGGGGAGTGCGCAATTCGTGGGAGGCGTTGGCGATGAACCGCTGCTGGCCCTCGAACGCGGCTTGGAGCCGGGCGAGCATCTCATCGAACGTCTCGGCCAGTTCGCGGAGCTCGTCGCGTGGACCTGTCGGCGCGACCCGCGCGGACAGGTTGCGTTCGGACGCGGCGCGGGCGGCCGTCGTGATCTGATGCACCGGGCGCAGCGCCCGCCCGGAGAAGATCCAGCCAAGGACCGCGGCGAGGGCGATGACCGCCGCAACCGTGATCAGCGAGTACTGGAGCAGGTGCGAAAGGGTGAAGTCACGCTGGCCCCGCGCGCCCTGCTGCTGGAAGTACGAGGCGCACTTGACAAGGACGCGCGCGTCAGGATGGGCGCTCCGTTCCTCGGACCGGCACCGCGCCGCGAACCTGGCCAGATCACTGGCAGAAGGCTGCTGCCCGTTCCCCTGGCCCTGCGCCCGTAGCCGCGCCACCAGGATGTAGCTGACCGCCACGACGATCGCCCCGCACACGGCGAACAGGCCGGTATAGAGCACGGTCAGCCGGGCCCGGACGGTCAGCCGCAAGCGGCTCACATCCGGTACCCCCTGCCTACCACCGTTTCAATCAGCGGCGGATCGCCGAGCTTGCGCCGCAGCCGGGCCATCGTCACCGACACGATATTGCTGAACGGGTCCGCGTGCGCGTCCCACACGTGCGCCAGCAGGTCCTCCGCGCTGACCACGGCGCCGTCGGCTGCCAGCAGCGACTCCAGGACCCCGAATTCTTTGCGGGTCAGGGACAGCGGACGGTCACCGCGGCTGGAGCGGTGCCGGGCAAGGTCCACAGCCAGGTCCCCGCGGCGCAGTACCGGCGGCACCGAAGGCGCACGCCGCGACAGCGCCCGCACCCGGGCGACGAGCTCAGCCAACGCGAACGGCTTGGGCAGGTAGTCATCCGCGCCCAGCTCCAGCCCGTCGACCCGGTCATCGATGCCACCGGCGGCAGTGAGCATCAGGATCCGCGGGCCGCCGCCAGCCAGGGTGCGGCACACCTGGTCACCGTGCACCACCGGCAGGTCTCGGTCGAGCACGATCACGTCATAGGCCGTCTGCGCGGCGACGTCCAGGGCTGCCGCGCCGTCATAGACGGCGTCGGCGGCCAGGCCGGCCTGGCCCAGCCCCTGAACGATCCGCCCGGCCAGCGTCACATGGTCCTCGACCACCAGCACCCGCATCTGACCATCATGCGCCGGCCGGCATGACATCCGTGCAACGTCGCATGTAGCGCTGATGTCACCCACCCGGGCGTATGAATTTCGGCATGGAGCCAACTCGATGCCGCGATCCCCGAGGGCGATGGCCCGCAGCGCCTCACCCGGCCCCGGCGAAGGCACGGCCCCCCGTAGCGCGAACCGCGGCCGCCATCATTGCCCCGGCTGTCCTGGTCTTGCTGGCGGCGGCATGCGGCAGCGGCCCGTCATCCACCGATTCCGGCGGCTCATCGAATGCGGGAGGGCCAGCCAGCTCCCAGGCAGCGAACTCCAAGACAGTCGCCTTCTCCCACTGCATGCGTTCGCACGGTGTGCCGACCTTCCCCGATCCCACCGCCAGGGGAGGGGTGCCCAAGGTCACCCCTCAGCAAGTCGGGATTGGCAATTCCCAGTTCCAGGTGGCCTTGAGAGCCTGCACACACCTGCTCCAGCCGGCGCAGGCCCAGATTCCGCAGATTATGACCGGCATGGTGAATTTTGCCCGGTGCATGCGCTCCCACGGGGTGCCGGACTGGCCCGACCCCCGTACCGATAGCAATGGGCAGCCTGTTTTCAGCATATCCGGTATTAATCCGGATTCACCGCGAATCAGTAATACGGCCGACGCATGCACGCACCTTCTGGTCCAATCCGCCACGGGCCCAACCACAATTCAACTGTGTAATGGTATTGGCGAAGATGGAGGTTGCCACGGTTACGGGGAGCCCAGCAGCTGAAGTTCTCCCGCTGCACCTGCCCTACGGGTCGCCCATAGCGGAAACGGAAGGGAGGAGATGGATAGTGAGTAAGACGGTTCCGCGCAGCCGGGAGGCCGGGCAGCAGGCGGAGGTCCTGGCGGCTGAAGAGGTAAGGGGATCGCGCGGCCGTCGCTGCTGGGCGGTCCTGGGCATCGTGGGCGTGGTGGCGACGGGGGTGGTGTCGGCGTGGCGGGTCGGGGCATTCTCCCCGGCCGCCTCGTCCGGGGCTGTGCAGCAGGCACCGCCGGCGACGGCGGTGGTGACCCGGCAGGATATCGCGGCGACCACGCCGGTGACCGCGACGCTGGGGTATGCCGGGTCTTACTCGGTGCGGGGGCAGGGCGGCGGGAAGCTGACCTCGCTGCCGCTGGCCGGGCAGGTGATCCGGCAGGGGCATGCGCTGTACGAGACCGATAACGGATCCCCGGTGGTGCTGCTGTACGGCAGCGTTCCGGACTGGCGGCCCCTGGACGAGGGGGTGACCGGCGCGGACGTGTCACAGCTGAACCATGACCTGGTGGCTCTGGGGGACGCGGATAGCGCGAACATCTCCGCGCTGGGCTGGAATTCCTTCTCCTGGGGGACGGCAGCCGGGGTGGAGAAGCTGCAGTCGGCGCTGGGCGTCTCCGCCCCGTCGGGGTCGCTGCCGCTGGGGCAGGTGGTGTTCGAGCCACAGGCGCTGCGGGTCAGCCAGGTGACTGGGAGCCTGGGCGGTCCGGCGAACGGCCCGGTGCTGGTGGCGACGTCGGACCGGCACGTGGTGACGGTCCCGCTGGATGTCTCCCAGCAAAGCGAGGTGAAGGCCGGGGATAAGGTGACCGTCGCGCTGCCCGACGGGACGACCACGCCCGGCACGGTGTCCTCGGTGGGCAAGGTAGCGACCACGTCCGGATCGGGGGGAAGCCCGACCACCTCGATCCCGGTGCAGGTAAAGCTGACCGATCCGCAGGCGGCGGGAACCTTGGACCAGGCGCCGGTGACCGTGAACATCACCACCGCCACCGCGCGTGGCGCGCTTGTGGTGCCGGTGACGGCGCTGGTGGCCCAGTCGACGGGGGGGTACGTCGTGGAGGTCGCTGGCCCGGGGAAGGTGCGGCGCCGGGTGCCGGTGACGCCAGGGATCTTCGATGACGCCTCCGGGCTTGTGCAGGTGACCGGGGCGCTGCCCCCCGGACAGCGCGTTGTGGTGGCGCCGTCGTGACCACCGC